>UMGB01079547.1_pt1 | contig 13195 bp, 10 predicted proteins | sample 1965161 | NCBI WGS metagenome assembly UMGB01 (sample SAMEA4836060, study PRJEB28245) | human gut metagenome | biome: gut microbiome; material: fecal sample | place: Denmark | collected 2008
ATACATCCTGTTTTGCAAGTTTCTTAAATGCATCATTTGCATCACGACGAATGTTGCGGACTGCTACTTTGGCTGCTTCGCCTTTTTTCTTGACATCTTTAACCAGTTCCTTACGGCGTTCCTCTGTAAGTTCCGGGAATACAAGGCGGATTACTTTACCATCGTTGCTTGGATTTAATCCAAGGTCAGAGGTAAGGATTGCTTTCTCAATTCCTTTGATCAGGCTGCTTTCCCATGGCTGGATCTGGATCATACGAGCTTCCGGGACAGTGATATTTGCCACCTGCTGAAGAGGTGTCGGAGCTCCGTAATAATCTACGGCGAGTTTGTCAAGGATATGCGGGTTCGCACGTCCTGCACGAATTGTAACCAGTTCGCTCTCAAGGCTTGCCAGTGTCTTTTTCATTTTCTCTTCATATTTCTGAATTCTCTCATCCATTAGGTTCGTCTCCCTCTTTTTATAGTTTTTATATTACACTTTCTCTGTAAACTGACTTATAAGCCTTACTTATACAGTAACCTTAGTTCCGACAAATTTGCCATGTACTGCATTAATGATGCTGTCTTTTTCATCCAGTGCAAATACCAGCATCGGCATCTTCTGTTCCATACACATGATCGATGCTGTCAGATCCATAGCTGCCAGTTTCTTTGCAACTACTTCTTCAATGGAAATTTCATCATATTTTACTGCATTCGGGTTTGTCTTCGGATCACTGTCATAAATTCCGTCAACAGCTTTTGCAAGAAGGATTGCTTCTGCTTCGATCTCTACTGCGCGAAGTACAGTGGCTGTATCTGTGGAGAAGTAAGGATGTCCTGTACCGCCTGCAAAGAATACGATCTTGCCCTGTGCAAAGCTTGCTTCCACTGCATCCTTAGAGTAAAGGCTTGTAAATGCACCGCATACAAATGGTGTAAAGATTTCTGTCTTTAATCCAAGGTATCTGCAGATATCAGATACATAAATACAGTTCATAACTGTTGCAAGCATACCAATCTGATCAGCCTTATTCCTGTCGATAGTCTCACTGGTGCGTCCTCTCCAGAAATTACCTCCGCCGATCACGATGCCGATTTCCAGTCCTTCCTCAGCAATTGTCCTGATCTGCTTTGCAACTTCAATAACAGTCGCCTCGTCAAATCCGGTCTTCTTCTCACCGGCAAGGGCTTCACCGCTTAATTTTAATAATACACGTTTCATAGTAACTGTCTCCTGAAATTAATTTTATCGCAGGTAACAGAGGATCGGAATACCTCCTCTGTTACATTCGTAGTTCTATTCTACCATATTCCGGCAACAATTTCATTACCATTTTCATCAACTGTTGTAGAAACTGTGAAATTGCTGTAATAATGGAATCCTGTTTTACCTGTCTCAGGATCATCCTCATAGCTGCTGCCCTGTGGAGAACCGCATGCGCCTTCCAGTGCATCCAGAGACTGACCGATATACTGTTCTGCTGTGGAAATCATATCGCCGCCATTTCCCGGATCATCGTTACTGCCCGGATCATCATTAGTACCCGGATCGTCTGAGTTTCCCCCATTGCCCGGATCATCTGAACTATCCCCGGTTCCATTGCCACTGTTATTATTCTGATCAGAACTGTTGTTACTATCTGTGGAATCAGAATCATCTGCAGAATTCTTATCACTGTCGTCTGTGGAATCTGATTCAGACTCACTGTCATCTGTAATTCCAAGACGTTCCTTTACCGCATCAAGCGTGGATACTTCTTTTGTTGATGTACCTGTCAGATATTTTGCATATGGGATCGCATCATCATCTGTGCCATCCATACATAACGTAATCTGCGAAATTGTTCCAAGCGGAATATCGCGGAAAAAGCATTCATTCGTGTCCTCATCAGTATATGCAATACGGATATCATAGGAAGCTGTACTCTTGTTGGATGTTGTCTGCGTATCTGATGTCTGTGTATCTGATGTCTGTGTACCTGATGTCTGTGTATCTGATGTCTGTGTACCTGATGTCTGTGTATCTGATGTCTGTGTACCTGATGTCTGTGTACCTGATGTCTGTGTATTTGCAGTCTGCATATAATATAGTGCCTTGTCCTTATCTGTCAGGGTAAACATTCCATTGATGAGATCATCTCCCCATCCTCCATCCTCGTCTGCATCATAATCCTCACTGTCTTCATCCACATGAGTCCGGATATAGAGTGACTGGATGTCATCCCCTGTATTATTTACAAACACAATCTTAGATGCTGTGGAAGTTTTCTCCCCCATTACATTCTTTATGTCTTCATCTGCTGTCTGCTGCATATCCACCATATCGACTGCCTTGGTTACTTCAGGAGTCGGGGTAGCTGTTACCTCTACAGGTGCTGTCTCTGTTGTCTTTTTCTTACCACATCCGGCAGCTGCCACTGTCATTACCAACAGACCTGCCAGTATTAAATAACGTTTCTTCATAATATATTCCCTCCTGCTATATGGAATATCTTTTTTCTTTTTAACAATGTCATTTTTTCAATTCCCTATTATTGCAGAGTATCGAAAACTTGTCAACTAAGCCTCTGCCGATTTCATACAATTTTAAGACTTTCAGATTTTTAAAATCTCTGCCTGCGGACGCATTCTTATGAAAAAATCACATTTTTCCTACTTCATATTATTGCACAAAAGGAAACGCTCACTGTAATCAGCGGATACTCACCAGAAAGGATGTTACTGTGACTTTCACTCGCAAAAAACACCTCGCGGAATATTACCAGTGAACAGTAACGAAAGGACTACCATGTTGCTCTGGCAGTCCTTTCTCATCTCTTTGTGGTCATATTTAATATATTTCTATTCTGCCAGCTTCATCAGAAGTTCCACGCATTCTTCCTCTGATAAAACCGAAGTATTCAGGCAGATATCATAATTTTCCATTTTTCCCCATTCATGTCCTGTATAAAAGTTATAATAATCTCTTCTCTGACGGTCTTTATATGCAATCCTGTCAAGTGCTTCCTCCTGAGAAATATGCTTATTTTTCTTAATCCGTTTAATACGGTCTTCCATATCAGATGCATAAATATACACGCGAAGCAGCTGATTATCATCCTTCAGAATCTGGTCTGCACATCTTCCCACAAAAATGCATGGACCTTCCTGTGCCAGGCGCTTCACTGTCTCTTTCTGCGCATGAAACATCTTCTCCGGAATCGTCAGGCGTTTTTTATCCTGCGATTCTTCTGACATCATTACTCCGATTGCATAAAGAAGACTGGTCTTGCCTTTAAATTCATTGATGATTTCCTGACTGATTCCATGCCTCTCTGCTTCCTTCGGCAAAAATTTACTGTCGTAACAGGGAACTCCCATTTTTTCTGAAAGCAAAGCTGCAATATATCTTCCACCGCTTCCATACTGTCTGCTGATCGTGATTGTTTTCATAGGGCACCACTCCTTTCAGCTCATCTGCCTGAAAATGAATTGTTATTTTTTTATCTATATGATAGATTATAAGAATTTTCGAATATTTTTGCAATATCCATTAATTTTTTCATAACATTTCACAATTTTGAGCCAAAGGATTTAGTAATATTATCAATATAGATTCTTAACCTTAAATTCACGCTCTGCTTCTCTTCTCTGGTCTTTCTTTGCGATATCCTGTCTCTTGTCATAAAGTTTCTTGCCTCGAGCCATTCCAATTTCCACTTTTACCAGACTGTCTTTGAAATAAACTTTCAGAGGTACTAAAGTTAACCCTTTTTCTTTGAGCTTTGCTTCAATCTTATTGATCTCATATCTGTGAAGCAGAAGCTTACGGATTCTCAACGGGTCTTTGTTGAAAATATTGCCTTTTTCATAAGGGCTGATATGCATTCCGTAGATGTAAACCTCTCCGTTCTCTACACGGATAAAGGATTCCTTGATGCTGCATTTGCCCATACGCAGGGATTTTACTTCTGTTCCTGCAAGGGCAATACCGGCTTCATAAGTATCTTCTATAAAATAATCATGAAATGCCTTTTTATTATTGGCAATCAGCTTCATTCCTTTTTTCTTTGCCATAATATCCTCCAAGCCATTTTTATTTAATTCTCTTCTTCATCATTCCAGATATCAGCAACCAGCTCAAAATCTACTGTTTTGAGCATTTTATCTGCATCTGCCACACGGACACAGACTTTATCTCCCAATTTGTAGACTTTCTTTGTCATCTCTCCGCGGAGTTCGTAGGTTTCCTGGTCGAAGATATAGTAGTCATCCCGCAGAGTGTTGACATGTACCAGACCTTCTACTGTATTTGGGAGTTCTACGTAAAGCCCCCATCCGGTAACGCCTGAGATAATTCCCTCGAATTCCTCTCCCAGATGGTAGGACATATATTCTGCTTTCTTCAGCTTGTCTGATTCACGTTCTGCCTCATCTGCACGGCGTTCACATACACTGGACTGTCTCGCAACTTCATCAAGGATTTCAGCATAGTGTTCGGTTCTGCCTTCACGCATCAGTCTGCCTCGTAAGTTATCCTTAATGATCCTGTGGATCTGCAGATCAGGGTATCTTCTGATCGGAGATGTAAAATGGCAGTAATATTTTGCTGCCAGTCCAAAGTGACCGCTGCATTCTGTTGTATATTTCGCCTGTTTCATGGAACGCAGCACCAGACGGCTGATCATTGCTTCATTCGGAAGCCCTTCGATACTTTCGATGATTTGCTGAATTTCTTTTGGAGTGATCTCTTCTTTTGCTTTCTGAATCTTCACACCCTGATTGTGAAGTAATGTCAGAAGACTCTCCACTTTCTCCGGATCCGGATTATCATGGGTTCTGTATACAAACGGAATCTCTTCTGTGCAGTATTCCTGTGCCACAGTCTCATTTGCCATCAGCATGAAATCTTCAATGATTTTGGTTGCCACATTTGCTTCATATGGCTTAACATCGATTGCTTTTCCTGCTGCATTAAGAATAATCTTGCTCTCCGGAAAATCAAAGTCAATGGAACCCCTGTGATGACGGCTGTTTCGTAAGATTCCGGACAGTTCTTTCATCATAAAGAACATCGGGATAAGTGCCTCATACCGTTTCTTTGCTTCTTCGTCTGTGTCCTCAAGAATATTCTTTACATCAGTATAGCACATTCTCTCATTTACGTTAATCACTGTTTCCGCGATCTGATGGGAAACTACCTTACCCTTTTCGTTAATGTCCATCAGGCAGCTCAACGCCAGTCTGTCCTCTCCCTGATTCAGAGAACAGATTCCATTGGAAAGACGTTCCGGCAACATTGGCACAACGCGGTCTGCCAGATAAACACTGGTTCCACGTTTCAGTGCTTCCCTGTCCAGAGCACTGTTGTACTGTACATAGTTGCTTACATCTGCGATATGGACTCCCAGATGGTAAATGTCCCCCTCTTTTGTCAGGGAAATCGCATCATCCAGGTCTTTGGCATCTTCGCCATCAATAGTGACTGTCTGCAGATGTCTCAGATCCAGTCTTCCATCTCTGTCTGCATCCAGCACATGATCCGGAACACGCTGAGCCTGCTTCATTACTTTCTCAGGAAATTCACTTGGGATTCCGAAGCTCTTGACGATTGCCAGGATATCTGTACCCGGTGTTCGGATATTTCCCAGATTCTCCTTAATTTTTCCTTCAGGATTCTTATTTCCGGAGCCATAATCTGTAATCACCACGATTACTTTATCACCATTTTTTATTCCTGCCGCTTCTTTTCTCGGAATGAAGATATCTTTGGAAAATTTCGGATTATCACTGATCACAAAACCGAAATCCCGATTTAACTGATAAGTTCCTACAATTTCAGGCATACCACGCTCCAGAACCTTCACAACTACGCCTTCCTGGCGTTTTCCCTCTTTTTTGTCATTTCTGATGATGATCCTTACTTTATCCTGATGCATAGCTGTTCCTGTATCACTTTCAGGAATAAAGATATCCTCATCCTGCCCTTCAATTTCTACGAAGCCGAAACCTTTGGGATGTCCGATGAAGGTTCCCTCAGCCTGGATTCCCTCCGGCTGCTCTTTTTTATTTTTATCTTTTTTATTTTTATCTTTCTTCTTTCTGCCATACTCTGATCCGTATTCTTCTCTTCGGTCATCGTAATAACGGTCATCTTTTTTCTTTTTCCATTTTCCTTTGACCTTTTCATATCTGCCCTTGCGGTCTACAGATACCTTTCCTTCCTCGCAAAGTTCGTCCAGAACATCATACAGCTCTCTTTTCTCTTCTTTTGAAAGTCTCAGAAGAGAAGAAATCTCGCGGAGTCTCATTGGCTGATAAATAGGATCTCCCATCAGTTCCAGGATAAACTTTTTTCTTCTGTCCATATCTTTTTTACTCATATTACTCCTCACAGCCTCCGCAGAGGACTTTTATCTGATTCAGCTCTTTATGACACAAAAAACACTCTTGCACATAACAAGAGTGTTTCAAATTTCTTTTCTGATTAACCAAGCATATTTAATGCTACAGAAATTACAAAAAATAAAATTCCCATAATAGTGGTTGCCTTAACAAGTCCGCCCTCCATGGAACGACCTTTGTTCTTACCCCAGTATGTTTCTGCTGCTCCGGCGATAGCACCAAGTCCCTGCTGCTTACCTTCCTGCATAAGAACTACTACTGTAAGAGCGATGCAATCTATTATGAAAATGACACTCAGAATGATCTTAATAATCTGCACTTCGTTACACCTCCTAATCAACTGAGTTTCATTGTAACATAGCCGGATGGGGATTTCAACCACAATTCAGAGTTTTTGTCAGGTTTCTTAACAATTTTTTTCATTTTCTTTAAAAGGATTTTCATACACTGCCAGTTCTCCCAATGCCTCATGGATACGAAGAAGCTGATTATATTTGGCATTTCGGTCCGAACGGCAGGGTGCACCTGTCTTAATCTGGCCGGCACCTGTGGCAACTGCCAGATCTGCGATAAATGAATCTTCCGATTCTCCTGATCTGTGAGAAATTACTGTCCTGTATCCCGCTTTCTGTGCCATTTCCACTGCATCCAATGCTTCTGAAAGTGTTCCTATCTGGTTTAATTTTATCAGAATGGCATTTGCCGCTCCCAGTTTGATACCACATGCAAGACGTTTGATATTCGTGACAAACAGATCATCACCTACGAGCTGTATTTTGTCTCCCAGTCTTTTTGTCATCTGTTTCCAGCCTTCCCAGTCATCTTCCTCAAGTCCATCTTCAATGGAAACAATCGGGAACTTCTCTGCAAGTTTTTCATAATATTCTATCATCTCGCCGGAATCCCTGAGAACTTCTTCCCCTTTCATTTTTCCTTCTCCGGGGAAAACATAAACGCCTCTTTCTTCATCGTACAGTTCACTTGCCGCAGCATCAATTGCAATGCTGATATCCTTTCCGGGTTCATACCCTGCCTTTTTTACTGCTTCCAGAATCACTTCCAGGACGCTTTCTGAATCGGAAAGATCCGGTGCGAAACCTCCCTCATCTCCGACTGCTGTTGACAGACCTTTTTGTTTCAGGATAATTCTGAGAAACTGGTATACTTCCGCACACATTCGAATCGCCTGCTCCATATTTTCCGCTCCCGTCGGCATAATCATGAATTCCTGTAAATCCACCGTATTGTCAGCGTGACGTCCCCCTTGTGTCAAGCTAATGACACAAAATTTTTGTAATTTGTCCATCATCACTTCAACTGCAGATTTTCTGCACCTGCTCTACATACTTCACCAGCTCATCAGCAAAATTCCATTCAATTTCTATTCGCTTATCATTATATACCTTGATACCACGAATAAAAGTTACTGCTATCTCTCTGGTTAATTGCTTATTTCCTTCGATCAGGTCTGTCAGGCACTGTCTGCCATCGGGCGGAAGTTCAAATAAACGTTCAGCCGCTTCACTCTGTTCTGTCTCCATTTGCGCTATCGCTAAGGTTTCTTTCTCAATTTGTTTATCCAGCTTGTCATTTTTTCTGGTGAACTCTTCTTCTGAGATTTCTTCCATTGCATATCGCATATATAGTTCAGTCTTCTGGTGCTTGTATCTGCTAATACTGTCTTTGGCATCCCGAATCTTTTTTGCAGCTCCATTCACTTTTGATTTTAATTCTGCTTTCTGTAATTCGAGTACCGGTTCAGCATCATCACTGATCTTTGCAAACAGCTTTATTGCCCTGAAAATCATCTCATTGAACTCGTCATCATATAAATTGTCTGTTACACAATCTTGATTTGCCGCATTAAATTTCCTTGGGCACTTAAAGTGCGGATTGCATCTGGTTACATGCTGTAGATTCTGACCGCATCCCCCACATTTTACCAATCCTTTCAGCGGATAATTATTATTGTGGGTTTTGCTCCTCTTTCTGGAATTTAATTCCAACTTTTCCTGTACAGCATCAAACACCTCTTTAGAAACAATCGCTTCATGCGTACCCTCAACCACAATCCAGTCTTCTTCTTTTGTTTTCAAATGCTTATTACTTCCTACCGAAGCAACTTTCCACTTGCCGCCAATCGTAGTTCCCGTATACGTTTCTGTCATCAGTATCAGTCTTACAGTTACTGGATACCAGATATATTTTTCTGTTGTTTTCTTCACACCAGTTTTCAGAACTTCTCTTTTATATTGACCTGGACTCATAATTTTCTGCTCATTCAGGTAACGTGCCAGCTGAGTAATATTCATTCCATCAAGATATTTCTGAAATATCATCTTCACAACAGGCGCTGTCTCCGGATTAATCACGAGGCTGGTCACATCTTCATCAGGCTTCAAATATCCATACGGTGCTCTCGCTCCCATATATTTTCCAGCTTTCTGACGCTGTATCAAAGTTCTTTTTACTTTAACGGAAGTATCAATGCTATGATGTTCGTTAATAATATTTCTGAAACCAACATCTATTCCCGGCATACCAGATTCATATTTCATACTATCAACATTATCATTGATCGCTATGAATCTCACATTCATAAATGGAAAAATTTGTTCCAGATATGTGTCAATCTCTATATGATTCCTGCCGAATCGAGAAAGGTCTTTCACTATAATTGTGCTGACTTTTCCATCTCTTACTAATTCCATCATACTTTGGAATCCTGGGCGATCGAAATTCGTTCCACTATAGCCATCATCTTTGAATTCTAACACTTCCGTATTTTTGAACTCATTTTTACTGGCTATGTATTGCCCAATCACAATTCTCTGATTTGTAATACTATTGGATTCATCCAGCATATCCTCATCTTCCAGCGACAATCTTAAATACTTTACTATGCATTTACCATCTGACATCTGATCACCCCCTCCTCTAAAATTTCTGATAACGCCTGTATTTCATCTTGAAATTTAAATTCGATTTCTATACGTTTGTCTTCATATAAAGAGATTTTCTTTATATAAGAACGGACAACATCTTTTGTAAGGAATTCCAAATTCTTTCCTTTACTGAATTCAGCAAGCCACGAGAAGTTCTTTTTACACAATTTTTCTGTAATTTTTCTACTCTTCTCAATTTCTTTCTGTCTTGTAACCAGGTCTTTTTCGACCACGGTTATTCTTTCTGTCATACGATTATATGCATCCGTATCAATCTCGCCCGAAACATATTGCTCATATAATTCAAATCGTCTTGCTTCGTTCCTTTTATTGAGCTGAACAATTTTACTCTGTTCCCTGTTCAAATATTTTTGGAATGTTTCAAAATATTCACCATTAAAGCGTTTCAGTTGCGTTTTTAATTCACATACTGTTTTTAGCTGCATGATGAGTGCCCGATACACCAGTTCATCAATTACTTCTTCTTTCCAGCGATTACAGTTATATTTTTCCTTGGAAATTTTTGCATAATTACCACAAATGAAATAGTAATTGTAATACAAAACACCATTCTTTTCGCTGTAATAGTATCTCCGAACCATATTAGCGCCACAGTCACCACAGTATATCAATCCAACATACTTATTATCCTGTTTTCCATGAGTCTGCATATTCGATAAATCTTTTTTGGGCAATGCTTTCTCCTGCTTTAATTTGATTACATTTTGTACTTTTTCAAATAATTCAGCACTCACTATAGCCTTATGGGTATTCACATGTTCAATCCATTCTTCTTTATCCAACATTACATTTTTTTCTTTTGTAAGAAGTGAAGTTCTTGTTTTATGTGAATAAGTATTTCCCAAATAGTGCCTATTTTCCGCAATCTGTTTAATTACAGATGATTGCCAATGCATATCCGTTTCGTCAATTCTATCCAAGAATAACTTCCCAGTTCTTGCGTATACCCTTGGCGAAGCCAGCAGCATGGTATTAAACTCTCTCGAAATTTTCAAATATGACTGCCCTGCAGCAAGTTTTTCAAATATTTCTACTACATACGGTGCAGTTAAAGGATCAGGAACAGTAGTAGATTTTCCTTTTTCATCTCTAGCTCTCTTATACCCATAAGGAGCATCTCCACCACAATATTCACCTGACTCCATCTTAATTTTCATGGCACTTGTCATTTTTACAGATGCATCTTTTGCATACATATCATTTGCCAGATTCGATATCATGATTCCCAGCATCTGATTGTCACATTCTGGACTGATACTGTCATAGTTATCATTGACTGATATAAAGCGCACTTGCATAAATGGAAATATTTTTTCCAGATATTTTGATACTTCTTCCAAATCTCGACCAAATCGTGATAAATCCTTTACTATGACCGTATTTATTTCTTTTGTTTTGATGTCACCAAGCATTCTCACAAAGTCATCTCGATCAAATTTCGTACCTGATATACCGTCATCCTTATAAAACTTTACAACTTCAATATCCGGATGAGATTCTGCGTAAGAAAGAGCGATCAGTTTCTGTGTCTCCAGCGATTCTCTCTTCTCACCATTGATATCTACAGATATTCTGGTATAAATACCGGCTTTCCAGATCTTCTTCGGTGATGCCTGCACAAATGCTTCAGCTTGTTTCATCTGGCGATTTCTTGTTCTTGCCATTATACAGCCACCTCCTGTTTTGTTTTTCCAATCTGTTCTGCCAGTCTTGCAGCTGTTACCAACTCATCTTGGAATCGGTAAACAATCTCTATTTTTTTTCCTTCAAAGACATTTATTTTTTCCACATACTGAAGAAGCATATCTCTGTCAAGATCTCCCAGCGACGGTTTCTCAAGAAATGTGTTTACCCATTCTTCGCACAGCAGTTTATTTTCAAGGAGATCTTCCATATACTCTTCCTGCTTTTCAATATTGCTTTCCAGACTTTTAATTTCTGTCTGATACCGTTCTCTAAGCAAAGCGTAATCATCCCTAGAAATAACTCCTGACGCAAGATTTCCCGATAATGAATGTAACAACTTATAATATTTATTGACTTTGTTTCGTAACTCAAGTATCTGGTCATCATGCTGTATCAATGTCTGTGTATCCAAAGAATTCTCTTTCAAATACTCCATTGCACTCCGTATGGCATCCGTCATCTTACTGTATATTTTCAAAGAATCCATTACCAGCTGAATCAGCACATCTTCTCTGATACTATGTCTGGAACATTGATCCTTCTTTTTATTGTAAGAAGAACAGATATAAAAAACTGTCTTTTCTCCTTTATAACTGTTAATTCGCCGGATCAGATTACTTCCACAGTCTCCACAGGATAATAACCCACCAAACAAATAAAGTCTGTTTTCTCCGGGTGCTATCCTGGTATCCTTCGCAAGCAACATCTGAACTGTTTCATATTCTTCTTTTGTAACGATACCTTCATGATGATTTTCAAAAATCACCCATTCTTCCTTTGGTAATGCCCTCTGCACCTTAACTTTATAGTTAATTCTTTGGGATTTTCCCTGTTGAAGCACTCCATAGTAGATTGGATTCTTTAAGATACGGATAATTGCTACTGCTGACCACCTGGATGTCAGATGTGTCTGAAATGACGATTTGAAGTTTACTCCGGTCGCACGTTTGTAATCAGCCGGTGCAAGAACTCCCAGTTCATTCAGTTTATCTGCAATCAGCTGATTGCTCATGCCCTCCATCTTCCAGTTAAAAATATCTCTTACATGCTTTGCAGCAACCGGATCAGTTTCTATCTGACTTTTATCAGCATCACACTTTTTATATCCATATGACACGTAATTTCCCACATATTCTCCAATATTTCTTTTTGCACTCAAGTGGCTTCTTACTTTTTGAGAATTCTGTCTGCAATACGTGTCATTAACAAAGGATTTCACCGGTAATACAAGATGCGTATCGGTAATGTTTGCTGTTTCAGAATCATAATTATCATTGATTGCTATAAATCGTACTCCCAGTTGTGGAAATACTTTTTGAATATACCGATCAACATCTATATGCTCTCTACCGAATCGAGACAAGTCTTTTACAATGATACAGTTGATTTCCTTATTTTCGATTGCCTTGAGCATTGCCTGAAAACCAGGACGCTTAAAATCAGTACCTGAAAAACCATCATCTTTAAATGTCTCAACAATAGTAATATCAGATGTCGATTTCATATAGTTATCAATCAAAATTGACTGATTTACAATAGATTCACTTTCAGCCTTATCTCCGTCCTCAATACTAAGACGAAGGTACTTGGCTGCTATCCAGATATTTTTTTGCATAAAAAACACTCCTATCCAAAGATTCTGCCAAAACAGAACCCTTAAATAGAAGTGCTCTATTCAAATTTAGTCCTGTTAGCATTATAGCACACTTCGTCTTCTGTGTGAATATGAAATTTTGTTGTTCCAGTTATTCCCTTATGCCAATCCAGCTTTCTTTGCTACAAGCTGTTTTGTACAGTCTATATAGGAAAGGGAAGCTGCTGCATTAAAAACACTTTTTACGACATAGCCCATATCTTCATATACATATGGGTTATCAGAGTGATTAAGCAGCACTTCCATCTTATTGCTTTTCCTGCTATCCAGCTCTGAAATCAAATCCTTGTACTTGGGCAAACTATCTCGTTCAATCTCTTTGATATCAACTGTTTTCAACTCTTCTAATCTTTCAACTGTTGTCATGGACATCGCCTCCTTTTCCTATAGTTACCATTATCGAAAATAAATATTCGTAACAGTTATGTAGTCTTCTCTTCCATTCCCATCTGAATCCGTACTGCTTTCAGTACCCGATCTAGGCTCCACTTGTTCACTCTTCCGCATTTCTCAATAATACATT
>UMGB01032055.1_pt1 | contig 13161 bp, 8 predicted proteins | sample 1965161 | NCBI WGS metagenome assembly UMGB01 (sample SAMEA4836060, study PRJEB28245) | human gut metagenome | biome: gut microbiome; material: fecal sample | place: Denmark | collected 2008
TGCGAACGTCCTCTTCATTGGGCTTGATGGAGGCCTTGAAGCTTTCGGGCGAGAGGACGACGTACTGGGCCGTGACGTGCTCGTCGGCCATGAACTCGGACTGATGGCCGTCGTAGTAGGCCTTGACCTCATCGGGCGTCACCTTCACGTCGCCCATGTACTGGTCGATGTTGAAGATGAGCGTCTGGACTTCACGCTCTTCGGTGATGATCTTGTGCAGATGCTCAACGACGGCGGACGGCACGGGATAGGTGGCGGTCACGCCCGTGAGAAGAGCCTCCTTGGCGAGGTCGCGGCGGACTTCAGCCACAAACTGCTGGTCGCTCTTGCCCTGGCTCTGGAGGAAGCGCTCGTAGAGCGCGGGAGAAAACTGACCGTTCTCCTTGAGCGCATCGGCGTTCTTGATGAGCGCAACGGCTTCCTGCTCGCTCACGCCGACATGCTCTCTGGCAACCGTCTGGGTGACGGCGGCCTCGTCCATCAGATTGCGCACGAGGGCTTCGCGGGCCTCAGGCGTGTCGAGCATGCCTGCACGGAACTGGTCGCCCATCTGCTGGCGAAGGCGCTCGAGCTGCTGGCGCTTAGCCTGGTCGAAGAGTTCCGGCGTAATGGAGCTGTCGCCGACCTTGGCGATGGAGTTGTCAGCCTGGGTCATGCGGTTGTAGCTGTAGATGCCCGTCACGACGAAGCTCGGAATAATCAGCACCATGGCGATGAACATCAGCCAGCGCTTGTGATCGCGAAATGCCTGAAGCATGAACGTTTCCTTGTTGTCTTGGCCAACTGTCGCCCGACGGACGCAGAGAGGCCTCGTTCCCGATGATTTTTTAGAGCAAAAAAAAGGCGAACCGCAAGGTTCGCCTCTTTTCAGAATCTGTTGGCGGAGTGGACGGGACTCGAACCCGCGACCCCCGGCGTGACAGGCCGGTATTCTAACCAACTGAACTACCACTCCGCACATGCCGTGCTTTCGCACGCGGCTCAAACCTAAGTCCGATATTTTAGCGAACTTCTGCTTTTTCGGTTTTCGCCTTTTTTGAAAAAACCGGTACTTTTGTATCGAATTCTTCTTAAAATCTGTTGGCGGAGTGGACGGGACTCGAACCCGCGACCCCCGGCGTGACAGGCCGGTATTCTAACCAACTGAACTACCACTCCGCACATCAATGTGCTTGTCGCAATCTGTCGATGTACGCTCGGAAACGTTGGCGGAGTGGACGGGACTCGAACCCGCGACCCCCGGCGTGACAGGCCGGTATTCTAACCAACTGAACTACCACTCCGTTTTCAGAGCTTTTGCATCAACAGAGAAGCGTATTATACAGAACTTTTCCAATCTGTCAAGAAGTTTTTTTTCCAAAACTCCTCAACTATTTTGACTGGTGGGTGCTGAGAGGGTCGAACTCCCGACCATCGCCGTGTAAAGGCGGTGCTCTACCAACTGAGCTAAGCACCCCCACGGTAAAAGTCCTGCATGACGCCTCGTTGCGCGCTGCAGAACTCGGATTGTACACGATGCCCTAGGCAAAACCATACCGCAAACACGGTATGCCTTGCTCGCTTCGGCCATTCCTCAAACGTGTTCGGCCCGACCGCTTGCGCGGACGGGCCGAACATCATTTCATGCGAGGAACCTCCTTCTCAGAAGGCCCTCTTCCCGCAAGGTCAGGCATGGACCTCAAGCGTGGGAGTCTTGCCCGCACTGCTGGCCTTGGAGGACCTTTCCTCTGCGGCGGACGCAGCGGCTTCGCCGGTCGCGGCCCCTGCTGCAGCTCCAGCCGTTTCAGCTTCGACCGCGAGAGGCTCGGGCAGGCGGACGAGCGCCTGTGCGATCACCTCATCGATGGTCTTCACGGGGATGACCTCGATCTGAGTCTTGGCGGTCTCGGGCACATCCTCAAGATCGCGCCTGTTGACGTCGGGGATCAGGATCTTCGTGCAGCCCGCACGGACGGCGGCGAGGAGCTTTTCCTTGAGGCCGCCGATTTCGAGCACTTCGCCGTGAAGCGTGATCTCGCCCGTCATGGCGACGTCGGAGCGTACGGGAATTCCCGTCATGGCCGAGATGATGGCCGTGGTCGTGGCGATGCCTGCCGACGGACCGTCCTTGGGCGTCGCACCCTCAGGATAGTGGACGTGAAGGTCGGTTTCGTAGAAGCGCTTCGTGTCGATGCCGAGGTTGGCCGCACGGTCGCGCACGACGGAGCGGGCCGTCTCGACGCTTTCCTTCATCACGTCGCCGAGACTGCCCGTACGCTGCACGCCCCCCTTGCCGGGGAAGATCTGAGCTTCGATAACGAGCATTTCACCACCCACGGACGTCCAGGCCAGGCCGTTGACGACGCCCACGCGCGGCTCCTTGCTGGCAAGGCCGATCGTGTACTTGGCGGGCCCAAGATAGGTGCTGAGGCTTTCGGGCTTGATCACCACCTTTTCAGGCATGCTGCCGCCCTTCTTGTCGGCGGCGAACACAACCTTGCGGAAGATCTTGCCGATGAGACGCTCAAGTCCGCGCACGCCCGCCTCGCGGGTCCAGTAGCGGATGATGTCGACGATGGCCTCTCGGGGGAGGTCGACCTCTTCAGCCTTGAGCCCCGTGGCGCGAAGCTGCTTGGGAATCAGGTGGTGCTCGGAGATGTGGATCTTCTCCTCCTCGGTATAGCCCGAAAGAGAAATCACCTCCATGCGGTCCAGCAGGGCCGGCGGAATGTCGTAGCTGTTCGAGGTCGCCACAAACATCACGTCGGAGAGATCCACCGGAATCTCCATGTAGTGGTCGGCAAACGCGTTGTTCTGTTCGGGATCAAGCACCTCGAGCATGGCCGAAGCGGGATCCCCGCGATGATCCGTGCCCATCTTGTCGATTTCGTCAAGCAGGAAGAGCGGGTTGCGCACGCCGGCACGAATCATGCTCTTGATGATCTGACCTGGCATCGAGCCCACGTAGGTGCGACGGTGGCCGCGAATCTCGCTTTCGTCATGCACGCCGCCCAGAGCCACGCGCACATACTTGCGGCCCGTGGCTCGGGCGATGGACTCGCCGAGCGAGGTCTTGCCGACGCCGGGCGCACCCACGAAGCAGAGAATCGGAGACTTCACCTTGCCCACGCGCTTCTGAACGGCGAGATACTCGAGAATCCTCTCCTTCACCTTTTCGAGACCGGAGTGATCCTCGTCAAGAATGCGGGCGGCGGCCTCAAGGTCGCGCGAAACGCGGGACTTCTTCGTCCACGGATAGTCCGTGAGCGTTTCGATGTAGCTGCGCACGACGACGGACTCGGAGCTCATCGCCGGCATCTGGCGCAGGCGGCGAAGCTCGTTGCGCACGGTCTCCTCGGCGTACTTGGGCATCTTCGCCGAGGCGATGCGGGCTTCAAGATCGGCGTATTCTTCATCAGCGCCCTCATCCGTGTCGCCGAGCTCCTTGCGGATGGCCTTGAGTTGCTCGTGGAGATAGTAGTCGCGCTGGTTCTTGTCCATCTGGCGCTTGACGCGGCCGTCGATGCGAACATTGAGCTTCTGAAGATCAATCTGGGTCAGCAGGAAGTCGATCCCATGACGGAAGCGCGCCGCAAGGTCGACCTCGGCAAGCATCTCCATCTTGGCGGCAGCAAGGCCGGACATCTGGCCACAGACAAGGTCAAGCAGACGCTCGGGATCAGTCTCCGCGTCGAAACGGCCCGCAGGCTCGCTCTTTCCGGTGCCGAAGGAGCCGTATTTCTTCCACTCACTCATCAACTGGCGGCGCAGCGGCTCAAGCGTGCGCTCTGGGGCGTAGACGGTATGGAGGCGGGGGCAGCGAGCCACAAGCGAGCCGTCACGCTCGAAGAGCGAGTCGACGCGATAGCGGGCGAGGCCCTCGACGAGCATCTTCGAGGTGCCGTCAGCCAGGCCGAAGAACTGCATCACGCTTGCGAGCGTGCCGACCCCGTAGCAGTCGTCCTGCTTGGGCGCATCGGTGTCGGGCTCCTTCTGCGTGACCACGAAAACGTACTTATTGTCGGATTGAAAGGCCTTCCTAGCGGCGTTGACGGAAGCCTCGCGCGCCATGAAGACGGGCACCAGCGTCGAGGGGAAGATCACCATGTCCCGCACTGCGACAGCAGGCACTTCAATTTGTTCGGGGTAAATCACTTCCCCGTCGGTCATGTTGTCCAAATCTCTAGTCCTAGTGAATGTTCGGTTCGGTCTTGAATATATGGGGGCCAGAGCCCCCGTTTTCAAGTCGTATGCAGATCAGTTTCGTCAGTCGCGCTCGATGAGCTCAACGGGTGCGCTCTTCTCGACCGTCTCACGCGTAACGCGCGCCCGCGCGATGTTTCCACGCGTCGGAATGTCGAACATGGCATCAAGAAGCACGCCCTCGACGATGGAGCGCAGGCCTCGGGCGCCCGTCTTGCGGGCGATGGCCTTTTCGGCGACCGCCTTGAGCGCGTCGGGCGTGAACTCGAGTTCGACGTCCTCCATGCCGAGCAGGGCCTGATACTGGCGGACGATGGCGTTCTTGGGCTTCGTGAGGATGGCGATGAGCGCCTCCTCGTCGAGCTCCTGAAGCGCAGCGATCACGGGCAGACGGCCGACGAGCTCGGGGATCAGGCCGTACTTCACGAGGTCGGCGGGCTCGACCTGGCTGTACACCTTGGTGAGGCTCTTGTCGCCGTCCTTGCTGAAGACGCGGCCTCCAAAGCCCATCTCCGCCCTTTCGGTGCGGCGGCTGATGATGCTCTGCATGCCGTCGAAGGCGCCGCCGCAGATGAAGAGGATCTGCGAGGTGTCGACCTGAATCATGGCCTTGCCGGGATTCTTGCGGCCGCCCTGGGCGGGCATGCTTGCCACGGTGCCCTCGACGAGCTTGAGCAGCGCCTGCTGCACGCCTTCGCCGGACACGTCGCGCGTGATCGACGGGTTCTCGCTCTTGCGAGCGATCTTGTCGATTTCGTCAAGGTAGATGATGCCTCGCTGGGCGCGCTCGATGTCGCCGTCGGCGGCCTGCACGAGCTTGGCGACGATGTTCTCGACGTCCTCGCCCACGTAGCCCGCCTCGGTGAGCGTCGTCGCGTCGGCAATGGCGAACGGCACGTCGAGCGCACGGGCAAGCGTCTGCGCCAGCAGCGTCTTGCCGGAGCCCGTCGGACCGATCAGAAGAATGTTTGACTTCTGAAGCTCGACGGAGCGCGCAGCGTCCGCCTGGTTCTTCAGTCGCTTGTAGTGGTTGTAGACCGCCACGGATAGCGTGCGCTTGGCGCGCTCCTGACCTACGACGTACTGGTCGAGCAGGTCATAGAGCTCCTTGGGCTTGGGCAGGGGCTTCTCAGCCTCGGGCTTCGCCTCGGGAGCGCTCTCAGGAGTGGGGCCGCTCCTGAGCTCGTCGTTCATCGAGCGGATGCATTCACCGCAGATCAGTTCGCCGCGAATGCCGGAGAAGAGCTCCTTGCACTCGCTCTCGCTGCGGCCGCAGAAGGAACAGGTTCGCATGTCATTCACCTCGATTCCGCTCAAAGCGCCTTTTCAAGCTCGGCGCGCGTCGTGAAGATGCGGTCGACGAGGCCGTAGTTCATGGCCTCCTCGCCCACGAGCCAGTAGTCACGCTCGGTGTCGAGGGAGACTTCGGAAACAGGCTTGCCGCAGTTGTCGGCAAGAATCTGGTTGAGCTCCTGCTTCGTGCGCAGGATCTGGCGGGCGGTAATCTCGATTTCGGTCGCCTGCCCCTGGATGCCGCCGAGCGGCTGATGGATCATGACGCGGGAGTGCGGCAGCGCATAGCGGCGGCCCTTCTCGCCCGAGCTCAGGAGGAGCGCGCCCATCGAGGCGGCAAGGCCCACGCAGATCGTGCAGACCTTCGGACGAATGAACTTCATCGTGTCGTAGATGCCCATGCCGGCGGAAACGGAACCGCCGGGGCTGTTGATGTAGAAGTAGATGTCCTTGTCCGGATTCTCGCTCTCGAGGAAGAGCATCTGTGCAATCACGAGGCTCGCGGACTGGTCGTTCACCTCACCCGTAAGGAAGATGATGCGGTCGCGAAGGAGGCGCGAATAGATGTCGTAGCTGCGTTCGCCGCGGCCGGTGTCTTCAATGACATAAGGGACTAGCATTTTTTTATTCGCCTTGTGGAAAAAGGGGTATCTGCCGATTGTAGCGGAGCGAGCGGAAAAGCTCCCGCCTGCGGACCACGGAAAAGAAAAAAGAGGCATCCGGCGTGTTGTCCGTGATGCCTCTCGAGTCGATCAGGGCCGGCGCGGCAGGCCGCGCCCGCAAGTCTGACGTTGTCCCGTTCGTTAGAACTGGCCGGCCATCAGCTTGTCGAATTCAACCGTTTCCTCAACGGTCTTGGCCTTGGCGAGGATCCATTCGGTCACGTTGTTTTCCGTAGCCTGGGCGCGGAGGTTGCCCACGCGGTTCTGGTCCTTCATGATGTACTCGATGACTTCTTCCGGCTTTTCGTAGCTGGACGCGATATCGGCGGCGATTTCACGAACCTGTTCGTCGGAACCGGAGATATTTTCCTGAGAGATCAGGGCTTCGACGAAGAGGCCGAGGCGCACGCGGCGTTCAGCCTGCGGCTTGAAGGCGTCGACGGGCATGGCGGGCATCTTCTTGACGTCGATGCCGCGGCCGGCGAGGTCGCTTTCCATCTGCTGGCGGAGGGCTTCGCACTGGTCGTTCACGAGAACGGTCGGAAGGGCGAAGTCGCAGGCGTTGGCGGCGGCTTCCATCACTTCGGCCTTGGTCTTCGTTTCGAGGCGGGCCTTGACTTCGCGTTCGAGGTTGGCGCGGATTTCAGCGCGCATGGCTTCAACACCACCCTTGACGCCGAGGCTGGCGGCGAATTCGTCGTCAACTTCCGGGTAGGCGGGTTCGGCGACTTCGACGACTTCAACGTCGAATTCAACGGCCTGACCTTCGAGTTCCTTGATGCCGTAGTCGGCGGGGAAGGTCATCGGGAAGGTCTTCTTTTCACCGGCAGCCATGCCCGTGACGGCGGCTTCGAACTCGGGGAGCATGCGGCCCTGGCCGAGAACGAACACGTAGCCTTCGGCGGAACCGCCCTGGAATTCAACGCCGTCCTTCTTGCCCTTGAAGTTGAGCTTGACGCGGTCGTCGTTGGCGGCGGCGCGTTCCACGACGTTGTACGTGGCGCGCTGGCGGCGCATGACGTCAATCGTCTTTTCGACTTCGGCGTCCGTCACCGGGCAGACGTAGCGCTTGAGTTCGACGGCGGAGAAGTCGGGAACCTGAACGTCAGGGAACACTTCGAACTTGGCCGTGAAGTGCATGTTCTCCTTGTCCTCTTCGTTCTTGGCGGCGTCGATGCGCGGATAGCCGGCAATGCGGAGCTCGCTTTCGGAGGCGGCCTTCTGCCAGGCTTCGCCGACGAGCTGGTTGATGGCTTCGTCATAGGCCTGCATGCCGTACATGCGGCGGACCTGAGCGGCCGGAACGTGACCCTTGCGGAAGCCCGGGAGCTTGGCGTTCTTGCCGTAGTTCTTCAGGGCCTTTTCGGTGAGTTCTTCAGCGGAAGCGTAGGAAACGACCAGATCGAGCGTGCGTTCGAGCGGGTTGACCTTGGCGACCTCTTCGGTCTTGACGGTTTCTTGTTCAGTCATCGCAGTAGTCTTTATAAAAGTCCGCCCGCTTGACGCGCGGCGGAATTTGTGGAAGAGATCCGTCCCTTTGCAGAACGGACCGCGTGAAAAATCCTTTCCAGAGCGAAGCGCACCCGCATGCGGCGGACCGTCGTTCGTTCTCTTCTATAAAAAGAGCATCCGCCGGCTTCTGATGTCGGCGGACCTGAATTTTTTAATTATAGCGGAGAAATTCAGCTGTTGTTTCAACGGGTTCCTGCGGGAAACCCGCTCCCCGCACTGAATTCGGCCTCGATTCAGGCGCCGTCCTCCTCTTGTGCAGGAGACGCCTTCCTCCGCATCCGCACGGCCAATTGCTTACAATTCCTGCGACGAGGCTCTTTCGAGCTTGCTAGAATTTTTCTCCCGTTCAATCCGGCCTGCGCCGGCCCTCATCTTCCTCCTGCCTTCAGAACCATGCGGTCCCGTCTTTCCCTTCTGACCATCTCCTTCGCCATGCTCTCCCTTCTTGCAGGCTGCGCAACTGCGCCCAGGGGGACGAACACTGATGCGGGGACGCAACAGGAAGTCACGAGTACCCGCCGTCACACGACCGCAGAACGCTTTGCAAAGACCACCGACAACGAACTCTACAACGAGAGGATCGCTCAGGTGTCAAGGGACATACGCGCCATCTGCACCTCGCCAGCAAACCGTCCTTACTATGCGAAGACGCCCTGCCTGCCCTCGGGCATGACGGAAGCTCACCTCAAGGACGGCTCGCGCATCACCCCGGAGGCGCGACGCGTCGCTGAGCGCGTCTTTGCAAGCCTGCACAAGCTCAACGAGGACACCCGCAGCCTGATGATCTCCTCGGGAGACGCCCACCTCATCAAGCTTGCGCGCCATTCCCGTGAAATGGTCGATCCAAAAATCTCCGCCCTGCAGTCCTCGCTTCTCAAGGGCGCCATGACCTGGGCCGAGTACAACCGCGCCCGTCTCGAGGTCTACGATGCAAGCAGGACGGGCGCTCCCGCCGAATGACACGCCATCAGGCTCAAGGCCAGGACATCCGCGCCCTGAATTCCTGTAGAATGCGTTGTTCGTGCGGGGATGGCGAAATTGGTAGACGCACCAGGTTTAGGTCCTGACGCCGTTGAGGCGTGTCGGTTCGAGTCCGATTCCCCGCACCAAGGATTAAGAAAGAAAAGGGAGACGCTTCCGAGTGTCTCCCTTTTCTTCATTCAGCCCGTCGCAGGGCAAATGGGGCGCGGCTGTGCGCACCCCTTCACAAGTCAGTGCTTGTGACCGCAACCGCAGCCGCAGGCGCCTTCCTCGTGATGATGGTGATGATGCTCTTCACCGTCATGATGATGGTGGTGCTCGCCGCAACCGCACTCATCTTCATGGTGGTGATGATGTTCGCCACAGCCGCAACCACACGCTTCCTCGTGGTGATGGTCATGACCGCCGCAACCGCAGCCGCATTCCTCTTCGGCATGATGGTGGTGATGGCCGCCACAGCCGCAGCCGCATTCCTCTTCGCCGTGATGGTGATGATGACCGCCGCAGCCGCAACCGCCGCCACAGCCGCCTGCATGACGCTCGATGCGGACGGGTTCGAAGGCCTCTTCGACCTCGGTGACCTCGAGACCGATCATGCCGAGCATCTTGGCGATGTTCGGGAGCGGCCGAACGGAGAAGCCCTCGGGAGCTTCGGCCACTTCGACGCCGCGGTTGATGAGGGCGCCGACGGCCTCCTGCATCGTGCGCAGGTCGCCCGTCACGTGAAGAACCTTTTCAACGGCGGGACGCACGACCCAGAACTGGCCTGCGTCGTCAACGAAAACGTCGTTGACGAAGAGCGGGCGCTTTTCCTCAACGGAGACGGCGATCACGCCTTCGGGCGTTTCAAAGGAGTCCTCCCAGGCCATGCGCTGGGCGGACGTGAGAACGAGCTGCTTGGCGCGGGCGAGAATGGGCTGGGCAGGGGCCGCTTCGGGCGGCAGGAGCTTGGTAAAAGTCGTCATTTTGAATTCCTGTGAGGCCGGCGCCTCGCGAAGCGACAGGCTTCGCCCTCAGGCGCCGACAAGTGTCTACCCATTTTAAGCAAAGAGAATCATTCGCGTGTAAGAAAACTTTGCGCCCGGCAAAGGCTATTCGACAGCGGCCGCCAGCGCATCGGAAAGACGGTCGACGGCAATGACCTCGAGGCCCTCGACGGGCGTTCTCGGCGCATTGGCGCGCGGAATCACGGCCTTTGCGAAGCCAAGCTTCGCCGCCTCACGAAGCCTTTCCTGACCTCTGGGCGCAGGCCTGATTTCTCCGGCGAGGCCCACTTCGCCGAAGACAACGAGACCGCGGCGCAGGGGCTTGTTTCGAATGCTCGAATAGATGGCGCACAAAAGCGCGAGGTCGGCCGCTGGCTCCGAGATCTTCACGCCGCCCACGGCGTTGACGAAGACGTCCTGATCAAAGCAGCCCACGCCCGCGTGGCGGTGCAGGACCGCAAGAAGCATGGCAAGGCGCTGCGAGTCCACGCCGAGGGCAAGCCTCCTCGGCGCGGGCAGGTGCGTGGCGTCGACGAGCGCCTGAATCTCAACGAGAAGCGGGCGAGTGCCCTCCTGCGTCACCAGCACGCTCGACCCGGGAATGTCGGACTTGTATTCGGAGAGGAAGATGGCCGACGGGTTCGTCACGCCGCGAAGACCGTGATCCGTCATGGCGAAGACGCCGAGCTCGTTCACGGCGCCGAAGCGGTTCTTGAAGGCGCGCACGAGACGGAAGTTCGAGTGCTGGTCGCCCTCGAAATAGAGCACCGTATCGACGATGTGCTCGAGAATTCGAGGACCGGCAAGAGAGCCGTCCTTGGTGACGTGACCGACGAAGATGAGGGTCGTACCCACGGTCTTGGCCATGCGCGTGAGTCTTGCGGCGCACTCGCGCACCTGAGAAACGGAACCCGGCGCGCTGTCAAGCAGGCTTGAGAAGATGGTCTGGATCGAGTCGATCACGACGTACTCGGGCTTGCGGCTAGAAATCACGCTCTCGATATGCTCGAGCTCGATTTCACTCATGAGGGTGAGGCCGCGGGGCTCGAGCTGAAGGCGCTGCGCCCTGAGCGCGATCTGCGTGGGGCTTTCCTCGCCCGAAACGTAAAGCGCCGAATGGCCGAGCTCGACGAGTCTGGCCATGACCTGCAGCAGAAGCGTCGACTTGCCGATGCCGGGGTCGCCGCCGATCAGGGCGACGCATCCCTTCACAAGCCCGCCTCCCATGACTCGGTCGAATTCGCCGAGTCCCGTCACGGTGCGGGGGATCTCCTCGATCGCCACGTCGGAGAGGTCCTGCAGGGAGCCCGTCGTGTCGACGAAGCCGCCTGCGGAGCGCGGGGAGCCCGCACCGTAGCGGGCGGCGGCGCCCTGCGACACCTTGAACTCCTGGAGCGTGTTCCAGGCCTTGCAGTGCGGGCACTGTCCCTGCCACTTGGCAGTCGTGCCGCCGCACTCATTGCAGACGAATTCGGTTCTGGTCTTGGTCGTGCGAGGTGCCATCGGTTGCCGTATGTCGGTTGTCAGTGCTTGATTTGAAGCGGAACGCGGCGTGCAAGCGCGCAGATGAGCTCATAGCCGATCGTGCCTGCAGCGGCCGCCACTCGGTTGACGGGCAGGTGCCTGCCCCAGAGCTCCACGCGGCTGCCGAGGCCTGCGGACGGGATGTCGGTGATGTCGATCTCGAGCATGTCCATCGAGACGGCGCCCACGAGCGGCGCGATGGCGCCCTCGACCCACGTGGGAGAGCCGTCGGGCATCGAACGTGGATAACCGTCCGCGTAGCCGCAGGCAACGATGCCCACGCGCGTGGGACGCTTGGCGATCCAGCGCGAGCCGTAGCCCACGGCCTCGCCCGGCGCAATCTCCTGAACGGCGATGATCTTCGCCGAGAGCGTCATGGCGGGAATGAGGCCGAGCTCCTCGGAGGAAATGTGGGAGTCAGGGCTCACGCCGTAAAGCGCAACGCCCGCACGCACGCCGTCACCTCCCACTTCGGGATGCCAGAGGATGGCAGCGGAGTTGGCCATGCAGGCCGCCGTGGCGGAATGCGCGAGCCTGCCCATGCGGGTGAGCTGTCGGGAGACCGATGCGGGCGCATCGCCGAGATAGCTCGGCTCGGCGTTGGCAAAGTGCGTGACGACGCCCATCACCTTCACGCCCGGAATGGACGTGAGGAGGTCGTAGATCGTGCCCACCTCGACGGGCAGGAAGCCCAGACGGTTCATGCCCGAGTTCACCTTGATGTGAACCTTCACCTCACGCAGCTGGAGACGCTTGAGAATGTCGATCTGCCACATGGAGTGGACGACCGTCTCGACGTCAAGGTCCTGAAGCGGCTCGATGTCCGTTTCATCGAAGAAGCCCTCCAGAAGCAACACGCGCTTGTGCCAGCCCGCGCGGCGCGCGCGTTCGGCGTCGCACAGGTCGATGGTCGCAAAGCCGTCCGCATCGGCGAAGGCCTCGACGGCATTCTCAAGACCGTGGCCGTAGGCATTGGCCTTGACGACCGCCCAGAGGGTGCGATCGCCGACACTCTCACGAAGGCGGGCAAGATTGTGCTTCAGCGCCTGAATATCAATTTCAGCGTATATGGGACGGGGCACTCGAATACTCTTCTTTCATAAGTCAAGGGAACCCGCACGGGGCGTCTCGTGCAGAAACCCGTTAATGTTACTCGCCTGCGCCGCGATTCGTTCGAATTTCACAATTTGAAAGTGACTCGGCCCACCTCCCGCCTCTCCCCGTTCTCGGAAGGAATTTGCACCGAATGTTTACGTACGCCCTCAGGCAAGGTAGACTTAACGGATTGACCTCCAACCATTCAGGCTCATTCACAGGCTTTTATGAACCGCGGCTTCTATACCATCATGTGCGCGCAGTTCCTGTCGTCTCTGGCCGACAACGCACTGCTCATCGCTGCCATCGCCCTTCTGACGAGCATCAACGCTCCTGACTGGATGACGCCGCTCCTCAAGCTCTTTTTCGTGGTGAGCTACGTGTGCCTCGCCGCCTGGGTGGGCATCTTCGCAGACTCGATGCCCAAGGGCCGCGTCATGTTCCTGACGAACTTCGTCAAGGCGGTCGGCTGCCTGCTGATGCTCTTCGGCGGCCACCCACTTCTCGCCTACGCGATCGTGGGCGTGGGCGCTGCGGCCTACTCGCCCGCGAAGTACGGCATTCTCACCGAGCTTCTCCCGCCGCAGAAGCTCGTTGTCGCCAACGGCTGGATCGAGGGCCTCACGGTTGGTTCCATCATTCTCGGCGTTGTGCTCGGCGGTGTTCTCATCAAGCCTGAGATCGCACAGTCCATCCTCGATTTGTTCCATCTTGATGCTCTCGGCCTGTCGAGCTTTGCCGAGGCCGCCATCTTCGCAATCGCCTTCGTCTACCTCGCCGCCTCGGCCGTCAACCTCGCCATTCCCGACACGGGCGTGCGCTATCCCCCGCAGAAGTTCGACCCCGTCGACTCCATCAAGGGCTTCGTCAAGAGCTGCCGTCTTCTCTGGAGCGACCGTCTCGGTCAGATCTCCCTCTCCGTCACG
>UMGB01025935.1_pt1 | contig 13051 bp, 10 predicted proteins | sample 1965161 | NCBI WGS metagenome assembly UMGB01 (sample SAMEA4836060, study PRJEB28245) | human gut metagenome | biome: gut microbiome; material: fecal sample | place: Denmark | collected 2008
AGCAGAAAGAAACTCTATCTACCGTAATGGAGTCTTTCAGCGGTGACATAGGAGCAATCTCTTCCGATTTGGAATCAGTATCGACCGTTGGCAGCTTGCAAAAGTAGGGCTTGCTGGCTGAGAGGGAGAGACGCAAACCGGCCAAACTGTTAAAGCCGTTTGCCACGCCTCCGATCAGATTGACACCACCGGCAAGTGTGCCTGTGGTGACAAGTCCCATGCTGGTCAGCGCAGCAATCAGCACAAGCGAGCCGAGCTGAAGTGCGACGTTGATAAAGCCAATCAACGCCTCCATGCGAGATTTACCATAGCTCAGCTGGCAACTGGGCTTTTCAATGTCATCGCTGATCCTATTTCCCTGCTGGAGAAAGAGATTTCCTCTGCCAAAAAACTGGAGTACGTCAAAGCCTGTCAGAAGGTCCTTCAAATGGTTGATGGCGGCAGTCTGCTGCACACCGCAGCTTTGCCCCAGTAGTTCCAACTTCTTCTGGAACAGTTTTGGGGAGAGCCAAAGGACAACTGCTGTGATCACGGAAAAAACAACCAGCGACCAATGCAAAAAGGCAAGTCCCAAAATGCTGAACACGATCTGCGCAATTCTGCCTACACAGCCGAAGAAGGGAATCCACGCAAGCTGTTCTAATTGCTTTATATCATTGGTCAGCCGGGCGAGATATTCTCCGGTGTCGGACTGATGAAAATCGGTATGGCTCTTGCGCAGGAAGGAGTGATACAGCCCATCTCGCACCGTATTGTTCAAAGCGCGAATTGTTTTGGTCTGACAATGCTCCTGTAAAGCAGTAAAAAGAAAATAGCCTCCCCAGCAGGTTAGATCAACTGCCGTCCAAAAGATAGTACTCCGCAGATCCAGCAATACCACGGCATCAAAAACCTTCATCAAGGCAAGCTGAATCAGAGCCTGAGCACCATAGGCGATGATGGCAAACAAGCAGGTGAGGGCACTGAGCCTCCATTGCTTTTTCAGATAGTGTATCATTGTTTCCTCCATGCGTATGTCAAAGAGCTTAGAATGCATTTCATGTGCCTGTATCTTATCACAAAAGGTTTCGATTGACCATATCGTCTGGTGTAATAAAAAATTACATGGGACGACAGGTTTGCACAAGAGACGCTTGCACACATGTACAAAATCTAGTATATTACAATTATGGCAATACTAAAGTTTGGAGGGAATTGCTAAATGCAGAATTACAAATTGGGGGAGTATATCCGCCAGCGGCGTTTGGATCTCGGATTGACACAGGAGCAGGTCTGTGCAGGCATTTGTGAATCCGTTACATTGTCCAGATTTGAAAACGGAAAACAGACCCCCAGCCGAAATCGAATCAATGCGATTCTGCAGCGCCTTGGTCTGCCGGATGACCGATATTATGCGTTGGTAACACCGGAAGAACTGGAAATAGAAGCACTCAAGAAGGAAATTGTTTCCTGTAATGCGCTAAAGTGCGTTGAGGAGGGCTTTGACAAAATAAGTCGGCTTGAGAAAATTGCAAAGCCGGATGATCAAATCACACAACAGTTTATTCTTCGATCGAAAGTCCTTTTGGGAGGATTGGATAAAAGATATTCAAATGACGAGCGGATTCAAATGTTGTTGCAAGCCATTCGGATGACCATACCGGATTTTCAACTGGACAAAATTGAAGACTTTCTCTTTACATTGGATGAAATGAAACTGGTCAATCAAATTGGAAATGCGTATTCTTTGAGCGGTGACAATGAAAAAGCAGCCGATATTTTCTATCGACTGCTTCAATATATAAGAAGGCATCTTCCGGAAACGGTTACTTCAAACAGGATGCTTCCCTTGGTTTTGTATAATTTTGCTAGATCGTTGGATTTGTCGCAAAAGTATGAGGAAGGCGCAAAGGTGGCAAGATACGGAAAAGAAGCATGTATAAAATATGGACATTATCAGGTACTTCACTCGTGTTTGGAAATCGAAGCTGAATGCGACTTCTTTCTTGGAAAAAAGGAGGAGAGTGTCGAACGCTATCGGGAAGCTTTTTACATTTGCAAAGTCATGGGATATGAAGATGATTTGCAGATTATCCGCACAGAAGCAGAAAAGTATCTGAACATCTTATTTTGAATATCATGTAATGTCGTCCTGCGGTGTGGCGGCATCTGCGGATGGAGTAGGACATTCCGGCTTAGTCCTGTATGTAAACGGTGAATATCGGGATGACTCTGACATTGGCAAGCTGATGCACGACTTCAACTGTACCAGCGCCGATGATATGAATTTTGAGATCCTTGCCGAAAAGCCCCGGTATCTGGAGGAAAATCCGAAGGGAGTGAGCGAAATGTGTAAAGTGATGGAAGACCTGAGAGATGAAAGCTATGCAGAAGGTCATGCAGAGGGTCGGGAAGAACAGGCTCAGATGACGGCGAAAAACCTCTACGAGCAGGGTCTGACGATAGAGCAGATTGCAAGAGCGATTGGCTTCAGCATGGACACAGTGGAAAAGTGGCTCACGCAGAAAGCTGGATAAGGGAATAACCGGAATGGCCAGTGTATTGTACGATTTTCGTATGATACGCTGGCTTTTTTGTTTGGCGGAAGTCAGAGGAAGTCAGAAGTGGGGGTGGGGGTGGTTAAAAATCTGGAGCCGGGGGTTATTCTGGCTGAAGGGAAGAGTTATTTGTTCTCCCCAGTCCGGGACAAAATATGGTGGCTGTTCAGAGAAAACACGTTGCCACAAAGAAAAAAAGGCACCCGACGTTTAAATCGGATGCCCCATTTTGGTCGTTATGCAAAGTTTTTCCAGACGAGATTTCCCCAAGGCTGCATCTGCATGAGACGCTCCGGGTGGGTCAAAATCGCTATATCCGGCAGATGTCCAAATCGAATGCCACCTGGCATTACAACCCCCAATGTTAAAAAGCATGTGGGTTCGTTAGGTGGGCACTTATTTTCGTTTTAGATTGAGGGTCAAGCTTGTGACAATTTGAAGAAATTGTTCCTTTTCGGAACGGTCTGCCACGATTTTAAGCATAACGATGCCGTAGAGTGCGGTGTAAAGAACAACTTCCACCCCGAACGTCAGGAAGGAACCAGCGCTCTCAGATACCAGAAAATGCTTGAGCAGGAGCGCCCCAGTGGTCAGCAAAAGTGTGGCGATGATAATGGGCAGAGTCTCCTTCCAGAATTTCCAGATGTCGAGACCGGCTCGTTTTTGAAAGTACCAGTTCATGATCAGGCCGCTGGTCAGGAACATCGAAATGCTGGTAGAAAGTGCAGCGCCGATGATCCCGATCCATTTTGTGAAAAGAATGGTCGTCAGGATGTTCAGGACAGCGCTCAGGAAATAAATCTTTGCACGAAAGCCATACTGTCCCTTGATCTGCAGAATGCCAAGCCCGAGATTCTGCGCCAGATCGATGGAAAAAGGAAGCATGATGATGATCGCAACCCAATAGGCTTCTTCGTAACCTTCTCCGACCCACAGCAGCAGAAATTCACGCCCCAAAATGATGAAGCCGGATAAAACCAGAAGGATGATGTAGAAGGTGATTCGTCCTATCCGAATGAACAAATCCGATACTTTCTGCAGACCGTTTTCTTCCTGATACAAGGCGCTGAGTTTTGGATAAAAAACACCGGAGATCTGTGTGCCAAACTGCATATACATGGAACAGATTTGTGAGCCGACAGAATAAATTGCAACGACTGCGGTGTTGAACATCCGTCCCAGAATGACCTGATCTGTTTTCCAGAAGATCTGATCTGCAATGCTTCCAAGCAGGATGGCAGCAGAAAGACCGAGGATGCTTTTCACGATCCGGGAATCTTTGGGCTGTTTTGTGATCCGTATTTTTAGTTTTTGGGTCACATAGCCATACCGAATTCCAATGGTCAGGAGGTTCAGAAGGACGATCACCACCGAGACTGTAATCGCATACGGGATCTGGCTGACGCACAAAATGACCAGAAGTGGTTGTATAACCTGCATCAGGATGGATAATATCCGCAAAAAGGTGTACTTCTCATGCCCGGTAAGCACAGTCAGATAAACCGAACCCTGCAAGGTGAAGGTCATATTTACGAACAGAAGGATCAGAATGGCAATGCTTTCGTTCAGCTCGGAGGTACTGAATGAACCTGCGTAGAAGCTCCGGAAGGCAAACACCACGGAAACCCCGACCAGATCCAGAATGATTGTCAGAAACCGATAGATGCTTCTTGCCATCGACAGGGTCACAGCGGCTTCTTCATGGTCGCAGCGCCCCAAGGCGTTGCAGTAGTTCCTTAGAATACCGGCCGACACACAGGACTCGAAAACAGTGACATACGAAAAGAATGAGCCGACGATCTGATACAATCCGTATTCACTTTGTCCGAGAAAGTGCAGGAGAACTGGGACGTAGATCATACTGACAACTACGCTCAGGAACACCTGTATATAGGATAATATTGCGCCTTTTTTTCGTTCGTTCATGATTTGGTTTGTTAAAGTGTGCCTTTCTTATCGCTTGATGAGCTTTTTTATGAGTGGTTTTGCTCGGTTTATAAGGAGAGATATTCTGATTCTATTCGCCGATATTCCTAAAATTTCTGCACTTTCTTTCGCATTAAAGCCTTTCTTCTTTGCTGTGGTGCTATATGCGCAAAGATATCGCAACCTTTCTATTCCTGTATATAGTGCCATTCTCTGCTTTGTGATAAAAATGTATCCTTGAAAATTCTTCATCTCAAGGTCATTGCCGGATACTTTTGCCGAAAGGCCATCTTCCAGATATTCACATACCATCAAAGGATAATCATACCAACGAATTTTATAGCCTTCAAGAGCAATCTTGTCCCAGACAGCACACTCACTCAGAAATTTTTCGCCCTTAAATACAGGAAAGGGATATTTCTTTAAGATATCTGTCCGGTATACTTCAGCCTTGTCTCCCAATAGGCCGTATTTTCCACGCTCGTTGTTTCTGCAGTCGCAGTAGTCTCCTTTGAACTTTGTCTGTCCACCAATCGTCTCTAAGTTTTTGAAGCATTTCGTACCGGAAACTGCGGCAATATTTTGCGAGAGCTTCTCCCTGGTCCAGCTACAGATTTTTTCGATTGCATCATCTCTCAGATAATCATCGCTGTCCACAATAAAGAACCATTTATACGATGCAAGCGCTACACCATAATTGATGGCGGTGTGCTTTCCACCGTTATGCTGTTTCCGGTAGATGATAGCGAAATCGTTGTGATCCTTCTGCCAGGACGCAATAAGCTCACCAGTGTTATCAGTTGACCCGTCATCTACAATGATCCACTCAAAGCAGCGGCAGGTCTGTCGCTGTAGAGATTGATATAGGGCCGGTAGAATGTATGCACGGTTATAAGTAGGGGTAAAAACTGAAATCATTTGATTTACCTTCTTTTTACTCTGGATGCGATTGATTTTACTGCCATTTGCTTTCCGTTTACTTCAATTTTATTGGCAAGGCGCAGTGGAATACAGAAAATCAGCGCCAATTTATCGCCGACAGTATCCCCTAAAATTGAAGAAAATTTTCTGCGGATTTGAATAATCTTCTTTTCCTTCTCTGTAAACCACGATGCACTGTAATGATGAATCGTATATGTATTGGAGGTAACGGTAAGTTTTCCGGTTTCGTTGCTCATTGGACAAAAGTATTCCGGAGGATAGACTGTAATCCCTTCAATTTTCTGGATACCGGCATCCGGGTCCCACCCATGCAGTTTCAAAATCTGAGTTGTATAGGTCACAATTGTCGTGGTGTCAATGGAACCGTCTGCATTTTTGAAATGCCGCTTTTTATAAAATTCCAGCATTTCCTTATAGATATTCAAGCCTGAATCCGATGCAATCCCCAACCCCGGGTTAGCTGCCATACCCGAGGTGACTCCTTCGTTTTTTTCACACCCCAGAAATGCGCCCTGCTCCAAAATTTCATCCAAGGGCTTTATAATTTCAACATCAGTATCAAAATAAATGCCGCCTTCGTGATACAGAATCCAAAAACGTGCATAGTCACTGACAAATGCCCACTTCTTAGCTTCATAAGCTTCCCGGACATAATCGCAGCAATTCAAATCAAAGTTACTCTCGTTCCACTCTTTGATCTCGTAGTCAGGGCAATATTTTTTCCACGAGGCGATACATTTTTGCGCCAGCTCCGGCAGAGGATTTCCGCCGAACCAGCAGTAATGGATAACTTTGGGAATCATTTTGTTTTCCTTTCACGGTGTGTTATCTGATTCTATAGGGCACAACTGAAATTGAATCTCTCACCAGATACAATACAGAATATGTAGCAAATACGAGGATGACGTAAAAATTGATAGATTTTATCCGGGTATATCCGTGATTCAATAATTTGCTGAGCATCAGGATCATTAGCCCTTCGAAAAAGAGATTGGTTCTGCCTAAGGTGCTATTGATAATACTCAATGAGGAACAGGCAAATGCCAGCATAATAACACTGCCGACGATGATGTTTTCTTTTTCGGTGAGCTTTTTCCAATTATTGTAGTAGGCTATATAGAAGATAAGGTATAGTGCAACCAAGAGAATGCCACTTTTCCAGTTTCCGAATGGGCCGGTCACATAACCACCACCATAAAGATCCTGATACTTTTTATTGGAATGCTGGAGAATAAACGGGTAAAGGACAGGAAGTATTATTAAAGCTGCTGACATACACAAGATACCATCCCGTAAGAAAACAGAGGGTTTCCTGCAACGTTTCTTCCCATAAAATAGCATCATGACGGGAAGCGCAAAGAGAACAATTACAGTTGGATGGAATCCTATTGCAATAATCATTCCGATTACAAAACCAATGGGAAAACTTTGAAAGTGCCCTTTATTGTATGGCATTCGAAGAGAATAATTCTTTTCAAGGCTGCTATATGCAATTAGAGATATTACAACTGCAAAGCTTTGCCGTATAACACAGAATGATTGTGTATACAGTCCAGCAAAGTAATACAGTGACAGTGTCAAAATTCGGTTGGAATGATTTGTTTCTATTGCAAGCGCAAGAAGTATTGCAAATAAAATTGCTGTGACAGCCAGAAAGCCATAGTTTCCTAACCCGAGTGAATTCAGGAATTTACAGTATATTGTGAATGAATATTCTGAACTTGTGAGGGCATCCTTCCATGATTTGGCCCCATTCCATTCGTACTCAATAAAATACACACGAACATCCGCACCAACAAATTCGGATCGAATCGCTGCCATCAACATCAGTAAAAAAGAAATAGTTACATATTCCAAATGATACTTTTTTCGCTTGAACAAAAGCACAAGCAGTATGAGTTCTATACAAATGTATACTTTCATCTGGCTTCCTTCCGTCTCAACCTCAGCACAGGCTGATATAGTAGTTTTTTAACCAATCTGCTGCTTGTTTAATATCATATCCTTTTTCTGAGATCTCTTGCGTATGATCCTTTCTTTCAATATTCTTTGCTTTTTGAAGGGCATCCACCCATATACTCAAATCATCCGACAAAGCTACACTTTTAACCAATCCATCAACAATTGCACACTCCGTTGGCACCTTGTCCGAAATTACACACGGCAGCCCGGCGGCCTGTGCTTCTACCATCGTAACCGGCAAGCCCTCGTAAAGCGAGGGTAAGACAAACACATCCATTGCCTGCATTAGTTCATTTACATCAGCGCGTACGCCGGTAAAAATGACATCTGATATAATACCTAAACGTTCAGCCTCCTGAATAATATCTGGCTCTTGATCGCCACCACCAACAAGCATTAGCTTTGCTGATGGTTCAATCCTTTTGAACTCTGAGAAGATTTTCAGAAGGAAAGTGTGGTTTTTGGGGGGTGCAAAACGCCCAACATGGCCAACTAAAAATTCGTTTTCAAGGTTAAACTCTTTTCGCACTTTTGATCGAATAGATACATTTGGCATATACTTAGCCGTGTCGATAGCATTCTTCATCACTACAAATTTTTTCCCTGGAAAAGCCCATTTTCCAGCTACTTCTCCACACGCAAAAAAATCTGTTGCATAATACGGCATCATCTTTTTGGAAAGCATTTTTATCGGATACTTAAAATCCTTGTCCTGACTCGTGCTATGAATATGCGCTATCCGATAGGGTACTCCAGCTTTTTTAGCTGCACGGAGCGGAAATGTACTCGTACAATCCAAATGAGAATGCACAATATTATATGGATGTGTCCGGAAAAAATCATCCAACGCTTTATAATATCCCGGGTTCAAGGGGTTCAGATGTGGTACATGATAAATATTTCCGTCAAGTTGTTCGATTTCATCATCATATTGCCCATGTTCTTCACGATGTGTCAAAAAATCGAATTGAATGATTTCTCGGTCGATATTTCGATAATAATTCATCAAGAGTGTTTCTAGTCCGCAACGGTCCATCTTTGTGACAACCTGTAATACTCTTAGCATTGTTTGTCTCCCAACAGTTCCATATAAATTTTCTGCATACATGCGCTGACGTTCTTCACCTCGAACTGCTCTAGCGCTTTTTTATTCTGGGCGCATTCCTGGTCAACCTGTACTCCATTTACAGCATTCTGCATCAACTGGCACAATGTACTTTCATCCGATGACTCAAACAGATACCGGCTGTCCGGCAGCAGGTCTACATTTCCACGGATGCGGCTTGCAATGCAGGGTAGGCCAGCAGCCATTGCTTCCATCAAAGCCACTGGAAGTCCTTCCTGTTTGGATGGAAATACAAAAGCATCCGCACATTTTAGCAGTTCATATATGTCATTCCGGAAGCCAAGCAAATGAGCTCTATCCGATATCCCAAGTTCTTTAATCAAGGCAGTTAAGTGCTCCTTTTCTCTGCCACTACCACAAATTAAAAGTTGTGCCCCCGAAATGTTTGATTTTGCAAAAGCTCTGATCAAGAGCTCATGACCTTTCCGTGGAATCAATTCTCCCACAGTGAGGAACGCAAACGCATCTTCCGGGATGCCCAGTTCTGCCCGCTTTGTGGCTCGATCCACCTGCACGGAAGAGATCTTCTTCACATCCACGCCGATTCCGGGTACATAGTACGCCTTGCCACGCAGGGGAAATTTCTGTGCGGCGGCGTAATCCTCCTGATTGATGGTGATCTGGGCATCGGTATAGCGGGCCAAAAAAGTCTCGGCGGTCTGGTAGATCAGCCGGTTTTTCAACGGACAGCCTTTGTAGAAGTGGAAACCATGGGCTGTATAGAGCACCGGTGCCGTGTGTGTCGCATTGGCAGCCAGACGGCCAACCACGCCACCCATAGGCGTATGACAATGCACACCCGCAAAATGCTCTTTTTTCAGCAGTGATTTCAGCGCCCGATATGCGTTCAGGTTTTCTCTCAATCGCAAAGGTGAACGTTCAATCGGAATTGAGTGGCAGATCACACCGTGTTCCTTCAAGGTGTTTTCAGCGTCTGCACGCATAGTTTCGCCGTCAAAATTCGTTGCACAATGGACCTCGTACCCAAGTTTCTGCAGAATCTGGATATCATTCAATTCAAACTGGACTAAAAAACGTCCATTGTGCGTTACAAAAAGTACCTTTTTCATATTTCCTCACATCATCGGCAATTTATTCTCGTCTGTGCATTCAACTTGCCTATTTTGCACCAGCTGACTTTCCCGCAGCAGCACAATACTTTCCTGCCGGAACTCCGGATCAACCTTTCCATCCACGACACCCTTCCGGCCCAGCACCACCAGAACGCTCTTCCAGATGACCTTTAAATCAAACTTCAGGCTGACATTTTGGACGTACTCACGGTCATAGTAAACCTTATCGTAGATATCCACCGTATCCCGACCGTTGACCTGTGCCCAGCCGGTGATGCCCGGTGTCACTTGATATACACCGTACCATCGACGCAAAAAACGAATCTCACGCTCGGTATATACTAGTGGGCGGGGGCCAATCAGGCTCATGTCCCCATTGACCACATTCACAAGTTGTGGGAGCTCATCAATGCTGGTATCTCTCAGAAAGCGCCCAAGTCTTGAAATATATATTTGTGGGTCGGCCAAGTCGCCAGTTGCCACATTTTTTGGTGCAGAGCTTTTCATTGTCCGGAATTTAATGATGTTGAAGCAATGTGCATTTTTTCCAACACGCTTCTGCAAAAAGAAAACAGGCTCATCAGGTGCACTGATTTTCTGTGCAATGCTCACGATCAAAAACAGCGGTGAAAGTATTACCAGAGCAATCCCCGCAAGAATCCGGTCGATGACAGAGCGCACCACAAGATAATGCTTTTGCTTATCCGTCATCCGAACATAATATTCACCAAAATCCACATGATACTTCGTTTCTTCTAAATTCACCATTTTTCCTCACACGTTTTTATTCCGCTTATATAATAAGGAAGATTCCTGTGCAACAATTTTTACCAATTGAGTTCCTGTCTGCATTTTGAAGATAGGCTCATTGGGAGACAGCCGCAATGCCACATACGCACACTCCTGCCGCAATCAAGGGGTATCCTCCATTTGAATCGTTGAGGGTATAGCCTGATTTTTTATGTGACTACGTAGTTTATTCTGACATGTGACTCCTGTCCGACCCTTTATGAAGCCAGCGTGTAATGCGCTCCAGCTCCTGTCTCATACGGTTCAGATCAGAGTGAACATATCGCTGCAGCGTAATCGTTGCATTGGAATGGCCTAACAGCTCACTCAAGGTCTTGATATCACATCCAGACTGCAGGCAGGTCGTAGCGAACGTATGACGCAGAACGTGTGGGTGAATTTTTCGGATCCTGGCCTGCTTCAGGTAACATTGGATGCTCTTGCGGTAACAGCGTGGTTCTACAGGCCGTTCCTCGTTCCCGGAGAGAAACCATGTGGTATCGCTGTATTTTCTGTGCAACTTGCGTAGAGTTCTCAGCAACGGCTTCGGAAGCGGAAGTTCACGGTTAGAATGCTGTGTTTTGGGGGTCTGGATCACAACTTTTGTATGACCATTCCCACAACAGATTCGACAGACAGTGCGCCGGATCATTACTGTGCCTTCATCAAAATCAAAATCTCCCCACTGTAGGCCGCAGACTTCCCCGATTCGCAATCCAAGTTCCATTTGCAGAAGCATCCCGATTTTACGGGTGGTTGGTTCTGATAAAAGAAATTCCCGGAGAGAATCCTGTTCTGTCCGGGTCAAGGGTTGTGGTTCTGGTTTCTGTGTGTGTGGCAGTTTGACGCATATCTCGATGGGCGGCATGAGGTGCAGATGTGCAGCATACTTGCAGATTCGCCGCAGCATCCCAAGACATTCCTGTGCCGCGGATGCGCCAAGTGGCTTGTGGCTCCGATCTGAGGGCGATAGAATTTGAAGAAAAAGACGTTCCAGCAAAGAATCCGTCATACTTGAGACCGGCAGACTGCCTAAAACAGGAAGAAAATATTTGTGCAGAGTGTACTGATAATGAACATATGTGGATTCTTTGACACTCTGCCTGAGAGCCGTAAGCCAAAGCGCTGCCAGTTCTGAAAAATGCATCGACTTCCCGGAGAGCTGATAGAATCCGGACAGAGCTTTCTGCTTGATCAGTTCTTCCAGGACTTCGCTGTACGCATACCCATACAGGTACCCCCATACGGGCTTTCCTTCGGCGGTGCGCCCTTTGATATAACGCCCCTCCCAGCGGCCGTCTTTTCGCTTATGGATGTTTTCTCCTCGTTTTGCCATCTGAATGCCTCCCTTTACTTGACCCTTGTCTGACTCCTTGTGAGCAAAGAAACGCTTTCGCAATTTCCATAAATTGCATTTCTTGTCTAAAATCGGATGAAATCGCATTAGAATGTTGTTTTTTTCGCCGTCAATTTGGAATGATACAAGGTATTTCTATTGAAGTGCTGGTAAATTCATGATAAAATAAGGCGAGAATTGGTACAAGGTGAAGAATAAGAGGTATCTTCCATGATTCAAATGGAGGATACTCCTTGATTGCGATAGGAGGAGTATGAGGCTTTGTTGGATGCTGTTGAAATGCAGTGGAAAAAGCTTGATCCACGGCAGCATCAGGAAGGCTGATGAGAACCAAAGAAAACAATTGAAGGAGTTATTGGGGTACTATGTCAAAATTTCAGCATGATGTAATGCTAAAGTTCGTGAAAGTGATTGATCTGATTATGATCACGATTCCGTTTGCACTTTGTTGGGAACTGTACTATTCGTATCAGGTCTATGCAAAGTTTGGCTGGAAGGGCAACTGGGCCATGATCGGTCTGTTTGCGGTGTTGTTCTTCCTGCTGGGAAAAGTCTACGATGCGTTCTGGATGTCTTTGCAGCGTATTTCGGAGTTGATTTATGGGCAAGTGCTGGCGGCAATGGCGACAGACGGCATTCTGTATATCGTGATCTGTCTGATGTCCCGGCGGCTCTGCAATATTCTGCCGGGTATTGCGGCGGTTGCCGGGCAGGTCATGATGGCGACCATGTGGGCAAAATGCGCCCATAGCTGGTATTTCCGGACCTTTCCGCCTCAGCCCACCGCAGTGGTCTATGATGTCCGGCATGGTCTGGAAAAGCTCATCAGTGAATACGGCCTTTCGAAAAAGTACGATGTCAAGATGACAATGAGCGTGGAAGAGTGCCTGAACGACCTGAGCCTGCTGGATGGAATACAGAGCGTGTTCATCAGCGGTGTTCACAGCCATGAGCGCAACATCATCCTGAAATACTGTGTGGGACAGGGCATCAATGTGTTTGTGATCCCTCGTGTGGGCGATGTGATCATGAGCGGTTCCCAGCCGATGCACATGTTCCATCTGCCGGTTCTGCGGGTGGGGCGCTATATGGCAAGCCCGGAATACCTGTTTGTGAAGCGGGCAATGGATATTGTGATCTCTCTGATTGCGCTGATCGTTCTCAGCCCGCTCTTCCTGATCACGGCCATTGTGGTGAAATCCGATGGTGGCCCCGCGTTCTATAAGCAGGTTCGTCTGACCAAAGATGGTAAGCAGTTTGAGATCCTCAAGTTCCGTTCCATGCGAGTGGATGCCGAAAAGGATGGTGTGGCTCGCCTTTCCACCGGCGATAAGGACGA
>UMGB01035222.1_pt1 | contig 13030 bp, 10 predicted proteins | sample 1965161 | NCBI WGS metagenome assembly UMGB01 (sample SAMEA4836060, study PRJEB28245) | human gut metagenome | biome: gut microbiome; material: fecal sample | place: Denmark | collected 2008
GCGGTCGACGGGATAAAGCCCGGACAGGTTCATTTCCTGTATGCGCCTACGCATCTGAACCCCACTTATGAGTATGGCGTCAGTTTTGAGCGCGGCACGTATGTGGATTACGGCGACCGCCGGCAGGTCTTTATCTCCGGTACGGCAAGCATCAATAACAAAGGCGAGGTGGTGCATCCGGGAAACATCCGCAGGCAAACCGAACGTATGTGGGAAAATGTGGAGGCTCTCCTGAAGGAAGCCGGCTGCACATTCGCCGACCTGGGGCAGATGATTGTATACCTGCGCGATATGGCGGACTATGCCGTAGTGAAAGAGATGTACGACAAGCGTTTCCCCTCTACCCCCAAAGTGTTTGTCCACGCGCCGGTGTGCCGTCCGGGCTGGCTGATAGAAATGGAGTGCATGGGCGTGAAGAGGCTTGAGAATACAGAGTATGCCCCTTTCTAAAAGAGCGACCGATGTTTTGTAATTTGAAACGATTGTTTGTAAGTGTATATATCTGTCTCGTATGCTTGCTTGCCATAGCTACATTTCTGGAGCAGGCGTACGGGACGGATTTTATAGAAAAGCATATATATCATTCTTTTTGGTTTTGTTGTGTCTGGGGGATTCTGGCCGTTGCGGCTATGATGGCATCAGCCGGAAAGCGGTTGCGGAAATTTCTCCCTGCGTTGTTGTTGCATGGCTCCTTCCTCGTGATTTTGGCGGGAGCCATGATTACGTTTGCTGGCGGCCGGAAAGGATATGTACATCTTATTGCAGGGAACAAGGGAAGCAGCTTTGTGGAGCAGGAGAGCGGGCGGGAGATAGATTTGCCCTTTACATTGCTTTTGGACAGCTTTCGGGTGGAATACTATCCCGGTACGGAAGCTCCCGCGGACTATATCAGCCATATCCGCGTATTACGGCCGGGGCAGGGGGCGGACAGCTCCTCTTGCAGCCGCACCGTTTCCATGAACCGTATCTTGTCCGAACAGGGTTTCCGTTTCTATCAGTCGTCTTTCGACGAAGACAGGCAGGGCAGTTGGCTGACGGTGAACCATGACCCTTGGGGCATAGGAATAACCTATGCGGGATACATCCTGTTGGGCATCTCTATGATTGGAATGCTTTTCGGCCGCAGAGGGGAATTCCGCAGGCTGATGAACCATCCGTTGCTTAAAAAGGGGGGCGTGTTCTGCCTTCTGCTGTTGGCGGGAAGCATGCAGGTGCAGGGACGGACGCTTCCGGCCTTGAGCATCAGGCAGGCGGACAGCCTGGCTTCCGAACAGGTTATTTACCATGACAGGGTGGTGCCCTTCAATACGCTTGCCCGTGATTTCGTGATGAAACTGACGGGACGGCCGTCTTATGCGGGGTTAACTCCCGAACAGGTTATCGGCGGCTGGTTGCTGCGTCCGGAAGTGTGGCAGTACGAACCGATGATTTACATTAAGAACCGGGAACTATGCCGCCTGTTGAACCTGAAAACGTCTTACGCTTCTGTGGCCGACTTGTTTGACGGACAGCGGTACCGCTTGCAGGACTTCTGGCAGGGCGGGCGGGAAACCGGCCGGAAAATGTCTCCTCTGGAAAAGGCAATCGTGGAAACGGACGAAAAGGTGGGATTGATTCTGATGCTTCAAAAGGGTACCTTGATTCGCCCTCTGCCGAAAGACGGCGGCGTAAAGCCGCTGCCATCGCCGAAGGTACGCGCAGAGCTTATCTACAACCGTATTCCTTTCAGCAAATGCCTGTTCATGTTCAATCTGACGGTTGGTTTGCTGGCATTCTTCCATCTGGTATATTGCGGCCTGCGCCATGCTTCGGAGCGGAGCGCTTTGTCACGCCGGATAAACCGTTTGTTTGTGGCGGCACTTTATGCGGCATTCCTTTTCCAGCTCTTCGGATACGGTCTGCGCTGGTATGTGGGCGGGCGTATTCCGTTGAGCAACGGATATGAGACGATGCAGTTTATGGCCTTGTGCACGCTGCTGCTGGCGTGCTTGTTTCGCCGCAGGTTTCCGTTTACGGTTCCTTTCGGCTTTCTGCTTTCGGGATTTGCGTTGCTCGTCGCCCATTTGGGGCAGATGAATCCGCAGATTACTCCTTTGATGCCTGTACTTGTGTCTCCCTGGCTCAGCATGCACGTTTCATTGATAATGATGTCCTATGCGCTGTTCGCCTTTATGATGCTGAACGGAATACTTGCTTTGTGTATTCGCAGGCACGGGAAGATGCTGATGCTCCTCAGCCGTCTCCTGCTTTATCCGGCGAATTTCTTCCTGGGCGCGGGTATCTTTATGGGGGCTGTCTGGGCCAACGTGTCGTGGGGGAGGTATTGGGCATGGGACCCCAAAGAGGTTTGGGCGCTGATTACGTTCCTTGTGTACGGAATGGCGTTTCATGCGAAGAGCCTGCCCGCTTTCCGCAGGCCGTTGTTCTTTCACATCTATATGATTGCGGCCTTTCTTACGGTGTTGATGACCTATTTCGGAGTGAATTACATCCTGGGCGGCATGCACAGCTATGCAAACGCGTGATTGAAACGATGGTGTTACCTATTTATAATGACTGGCGTTCTTTATTATACCTATATCGGGTGATTGCGGCATTGGGCGCGATGCCGTATCTTTGCAACATCAGATTTAAAGAATGAATTAGTTAGTCATAATTACGTAACCACTTTTATGAAGATAAAAGGATCCCCGCTTTCCGATGTGATATCGTGAAGCGGGGATTTGCTTTATGGCGGACGAAGCGGAGATACCTGCCGGAGTGAAGGTAGGGAGAAGGCCGTCAGGGGTGCTTGTCAAAACGGTCGGAGTTGCCCGGGAAAGGGGGCTAAGGTACGGAGTAAGCTTTATCTTCAGCTTAAAGATGTACATCTTCAGGGTAAAGATGCGTATCTCTACGCTGAAGATATGTATCTTTAGGCTGGAGATGAAGCTCGGTCGGCAGGCCGGCATGCTTTTCTCCTGGGGGAAGACGGGGTTGGAAAGGGACTCGGGGTTCTTCTTTCGCGGCAGGTTGTACGGAAGAACGGTTGACAGGGAATTTATAAGGTGTCTTTAATATCGCTCAGTTCCACCAGCTTGTTCACAATGGCGTAGATGGTGAGGCCTGCGGGAGAGTGTATTTGCAGTTTGCGCGCAATGTTGCGGCGGTGGGTAATGACGGTATGGATGGACAGATACAGTTTGTCGGCAATCGCCTTGTTGGTCATTCCTTTTACGACGCAAGTGATGATTTCCTTTTCGCGTTGGCTGAGCGTTTCCTGTTCGCTGTCTTTTTCATCTTCCTCTTCGGTATGGAGAAGGCGGTTGATTTTTGCGGTGATTACTTCGATATCGTCACAGATGGCGATACTTTCGTCATACTCTTTCAGAGCGTTGTTGTCGATGACGGAACATACCAATGCGATGTATTTGATGCTGTTTCTGGTATGGTCTGTCTTGAAGGAAGGCAGGTCGAACCAGCCGCCGAAAGTCGGATTTACGATTACAATGTCGGGAGTGTGCAGATGGATATAGTTCTGCAATGCCTCCGGTGACGACACCTCGATGGGGTGCGCGTTCAGGTTGGGAATGCGTTTGAGTACTGCCGCAAGACCACTTCGTACAATGACCGAAGTTTCCGCAACAACTATTTTCAAAGAAATATTATTGTTCATCTTTCAGTCTTTTTTCTATTTGTGCTACGGCGGGAACAAACATATAGTCTTCTACCTGGCAATGCGACGCGAGGTCTTGTTCACAGTTGAAGATATCGAACAGGACGGCGTTCAGAAGATTATTGTTTTCTTTTTCCGGATAGTACTTGATGATGATATTTTTCAGTTCTTTCAGTTTGGTGTCTATCTGGTTGTGCTTGCTGGCAAAAGTGGCGATGTTGTATTCGTCGGACAGCCTGCCTTGCAGCAATTGCTCTACGTACGTAAAGACGGCCTCGTTTTCGTATTCCATGTGGCGGCGCACTTCTTTGGCGTATTCGTCAAAGAATTTGAGGATGAGGTAGGCCACGTCATTATCTCTGGAGCAGTCTATGGCCTCTATCAGTTTGCGGCGCATGGCAGGCAGGTTGAAGTCGAGAAAATAGGCGTGCGCGCGTTTCAGATAATCCATAAGCGCCGGAATAGAGAATGAATCATCATCCGCGCTGTAAGAGTATTGCTCCTCGCTGATGAAATTGGCTACGGCGAGGAAAGTGCGGTAGTCTACATTCTGGGCTTCACAGACGTCCTTTACGCTCTTGTCTCCGAATCCAAGCGACAAACCGAAGCGGCTCATCACCATTAATAAGGAGTAGTTATCGCAGATGAGGTCGCTCATCTTGTCCGTTGCCCGGTATTTATGTTGTTCATTCATTGTAAGTTATTCCTTTCTACTCTATGTTTCGGGCGCAAAGTAACGGCTTTTCTTCGAGAACTGCAATCGCTATTTGTAGGTATTTTGAACGGTATGGCGTACTAATCCGGATTGATTTTTTATCTTTGTCGAAACTAACGGTAAAACTTCTTTGCTATGAAACGGACTTTATTTGCTCTGATTGCTGTCGTTATATCTTTGGGAAGCGCCGGACCGCTTTCCGCCTGTACATCTGCCGTAATCTCCGGCAAGGTTACTCCCGACGGACGCCCCTTGCTGTGGAAGAACCGCGATACGGACTTTCCGCAAAACAGCGTGAGATATTTCTCCGGCGGGCGCTATCCGTTTGTAGCCGTTGTCAACAGTGTGGAAGATAATCCGACGGATGTGTGGATAGGTACGAACGCCGCGGGGTTCTCCGTTATGAATACGCAGTCTTATAACTTGGTCGAGGTGAAACCCGGCGAGGAGCGTGGAGAGGCAAACGGACGGGTAATGCGGCGTGCGTTGGAAGTGTGCGCTACGGTGAAGGATTTCCGTCAATTTCTCGATACGCTGTCCAAACCCAGCCTGATAGAAGCTAACTTCGGTGTAATTGATGCCGAAGGGGGTGCCGCCATGTTCGAGGTGGATTATCATAAGTATGTGATGTACGATGCCAACGACCCTAAGGATGCGCCTTGCGGGTATATTGCACGTACCAACTTCTCTTTCTCAGGCAAGGTGAACGAGGGGGCGGGCTATGTCCGCTTCATGCAGGAGGATAAGCTGCTGATGCCGGCTTCGGCTACGGGACAGATTACGCCGCAATGGATATTCAGGGAACTTTCCCGCTCTTTCGCCAATCCGCTTTTGGGAATCGACCTGAAAAGCGGGGATTTCAACCGTCCTAAGACAACGGGGTGGTTTGTAGACCAGGATTTCATTGCGCGTGGCAGTACGGCCAGCTCGGTTGTGGTGCAGGGAGTGAAAAAGGGTGAACGTCCCGAGCTCACTACGATGTGGACTGTCCTGGGGTATCCGCCCACCGGAGTGGCAATGCCCGTCTGGGTGAAAGGGGCGGATAAGGCTTTGCCGAGGCTTCTGCTCCGCGACGAAGCGGAGAAAGTATCTCCTTTGGGCAATTGGTCGGTGATACTGGCGGGAGATGTTTTCTCTTACGGGCAAGGTATGGGCAGCAACCGCTATATGAATTGGGAAAGGCTTTACAATGCCGATAAGAACGGATATATGCAGTTGCTGGCTCCGGTGGAGGATGAGGTGTTCCGGCGTGCCGGGACGGTGTTGAAAGAATGGCGCAAGAGAGGCAGGGCGGATATGAAAGCGATGCGGTCGCTCTACAATGAGCTGGATGCCTTTGTTGAAACCCGGTATGCGGAATTATTCGAACTTTAATTATTTATATTGATTTTATACATGAAACACAAACTGATTATCGGTATTTCCGTCCTGTGTCTGGGACTCGTCGGCAATGTGCAGGCGCAAAACAAGAAAATGTATCGGAAAGGTTGGATCGATTTCAACAAGAACGGGGTGAAGGATATTTACGAAGACCCTTCCCAACCTGTTGAAAAGCGGGTGGCTGACCTGCTCTCCCAAATGTCTGTGGAGGAGAAAACCTGCCAGTTGGCAACCCTTTACGGCTACGGGCGCGTACTAAAGGACTCCCTGCCCGTTGCCGGCTGGAAAAATGAAATATGGAAAGACGGCATCGCGAATATCGATGAGATGCTGAATGGCGTGGGAAAGAAGTCCGCGCTGGTTCCCGATTTATTGTATCCTTTCAGCAACCATGCCGAGGCTGTCAATACCGTGCAACGCTGGTTTGTGGAGGAAACCCGTTTGGGGATTCCCGTTGACTTCACGAATGAGGGTATTCACGGACTGAACCACACCAAAGCCACTCCGTTGCCGGCCCCTATCGCAATCGGAAGTACCTGGAACAAAGAGCTTGTACGTCGTGCCGGCGTCATCGCCGGGCAGGAGGCGAAAGCGTTGGGATACACCAATGTGTACGCTCCCATACTGGATGTCGTACGCGACCCGCGTTGGGGACGTACATTGGAGTGTTATGGAGAAGAACCTTTTCTGATAGCGGCTCTGGGAACGGAAATGGTGAACGGTATTCAGTCGCAGGGGGTAGCCGCCACCTTGAAGCATTATGCGGTTTACAGCGTCCCCAAAGGCGGTCGTGACGGGCATTGCCGTACCGACCCGCACGTTGCTCCGCGTGAGTTGCACGAACTTTTCCTGTATCCTTTTAAGAAAGTTATTCAGAATTCGCATCCTATGGGAGTGATGAGCAGCTATAACGATTGGGACGGTGTGCCCGTGTCCGCCAGCTATTATTTCCTGACGGAGTTGCTGCGCGAGGAATACGGTTTCGACGGATATGTGGTGAGCGACAGCCAGGCCGTGGAGTTTGTAGAGTCCAAGCATCATGTGGCGGATACTTATGATGAGGCGGTGCGTCAGGTGCTGGAAGCTGGTTTGAATGTGCGCACCCACTTTACTCCGCCTTCCGATTTTATTCTGCCCATCCGCCGGTTGCTGGAAGAAAAGAAGATTTCAATGGCTACGATAGACAAGCGTGTGTCGGAAGTGCTGCGGGTGAAATTCCGTTTGGGACTGTTCGACCGGCCTTATGTGACCGATACGAAAGCCGCCGATAACGTAGGCGGGGCAGACCGGAATATGGATTTTGTGAAGGAGATGCAGCAACAGGCTCTCGTGCTTCTGAAAAATGAGAATAATATTCTTCCGCTGGATAAACAGCGGATAAAGAAAGTGCTGGTGACAGGTCCGTTGGCTGATGAGGATAATTTCATGACCAGCCGTTACGGCCCTAACGGACTGGAGACGGTTACCGTGCTGGCCGGCCTGCGCGCTTATCTGAAAGGCGTTGCCGAAGTGGATTATGCCAAAGGTTGTGATATTGTGGACGCTGGCTGGCCGGCCACGGAGATATTGCCCGTACCCATGAATGAGCGGGAAAAGCGAGGCATCGCCGAGGCGGTGGCGAAAGCCGGTGAAAGCGACGTAGTCATTGCCGTGCTGGGTGAGGACGAGTATCGTACGGGGGAAAGCCGTTCGCGTACTTCGCTCGACTTGCCGGGACGCCAGCAGCAATTGCTTGAGGCATTGCATGCGACGGGAAAGCCGGTGATACTGGTGTTGATAAACGGCCAGCCGCTCACCGTCAATTGGGCGAATGCTTATATTCCCGCCATCTTGGAGTCGTGGTTCCCCGGTTGTCAGGGAGGAACGGTGATTGCGGAGACTTTGTTTGGCGAGCATAATCCGGGCGGCAAGCTGACGGTGACTTTCCCGAAGAGTGTGGGACAGATAGAGCTGAACTTCCCTTTCAAACCCGGTTCGCATGGTAGCCAGCCGAAATCCGGTCCCAACGGTTCGGGCGCAACACGCGTCATCGGCGAGCTGTATCCGTTCGGCTTCGGCCTGAGCTATACGACGTTTGCCTATTCCGATTTGGAAGTATCTCCGTTGCGGCAGCGTACGCAAGGGGAATATACGGTTAAAGTCAACGTTACGAATACGGGAAAGCGCGCGGGCGACGAGGTGGTTCAGCTGTATGTGCGCGATAAGGTGAGCAGCGTCATTACTTACGATTCGCAACTGCGCGGCTTTGAGAGGATATCCTTGAAACCGGGTGAAACCAGGCAGGTAACTTTCTCTTTGAAACCGGAGGACTTGCAGATACTGGACCGCAATATGAACTGGACGGTGGAGCCGGGCGAGTTTGAGGTTATGATAGGCGCATCCAGCCAGGATATAAGGCTGAAAAAGACAATCACGGCTTTGCCTTGACGATAGCCGGATGGTAAAGGCGCGGGAAAGATTTTACGGTCTGCGCCGATTGGCGGGCGGACTTATGACAGTTGGGAACGGAGGTATGCAAGTATCTCCGTTTCTTGTTCCGGATGAAACCAGCGTATTTCTTCGTCCCGCTTGAACCATGTCATCTGCTTACGGGAGTAGATGCGTGAGTTCTGCTGAATTTTCTCAATGGCGAAAGGCAGTGTCCATTCTCCGTCGAGGTAGTTGAAGATTTCCTTATAGCCTACGGTGTTCAGTGAGTTGAGCGCGCGGTGAGGGTAGACGCTGCGGGCTTCCTCTACAAGTCCGTCCGTTATCATCTGCTCTACGCGCCGGTTGATACGGTTGTACAATTCTTCACGGTCACGGGTGAGCCCTATTTTAATGATACGGAAGGGGCGTTCCTTTTTTTGCCGCGTGCGGAAAGAGGTATAGGTCTTTCCTGTCATATAACAGATTTCCAGGGCGTGGATTACTCGTTTATGGTTCTTTAAATCCACTATTTTGTAATACTCCGGATCCAGCAGTTTCAGTTCGGCGCAAAGGCTTTCCAAGCCTTCTGTTTCGTATTTGTGTAACATCGATTGCCGGGTTTCGGCATCTACGGTAGGGATGTCGTCAATGCCTTTGCATACGGCATCCACGTACATCATGGAACCGCCGGTCAGGAGTACGACTTCGTGCCGGGTATAGAGTTGCTCAAGAAGTTGCAGTACTTCGGCTTCATATTGGGCGGCGCTGTAATAGTCAGTCAGTTGCAGGGTGCCGACGAAGTAATGCCGTACCCGTTGCAATTGTTCCGGGGTAGGGGCGGCCGTACCGATTTTCAGGTCGGCGTAAAGTTGCCGTGAATCGGCGGAAACGATGCACGTCCGGAAATGCTCCGCCAGTCGGAGGCTGAGTTCTGTCTTGCCTACTCCCGTAGGGCCTATAAGTACTATCAATGTTTTCATGAGGTCGCAATAAAATAATTCGGGCGAAGAACAGTTGCATCCTTTGATACGAATGTATCCTCGTAGGATATTTCAGTATCATTGGAGCAAATTGTTATTCGCCCGAACCGGTTTATCAGAATTTGTCTTCTTCGTAAGGAATATCGGCGGAACCTTCGTCCAGGCCGCCGAAGCCTTCTTTGTCGAAGTCTTCCATGTCGAAGTCCTGGTCGCCGTAGAAGCTTTCGTCCAGGTCGAGCGAACCGCCGGCAGCCGCCATTTCTTCAAAGTCAATGGTTTGTTTGGGAGCTTCCCCGGCTTTCTTGGTGCATTTCGCTCCGGTCATATTCTTGCCGGTGATGATTTCGGAGAGCTCGATGAAGAAACAACGTTCCGTCATGTAGTCGAATACATACAGAAGTTTCTGCTTTTCGTCTTCTACCAACTCGCTGACTTGGGTTTCTTTCATCACCCAACTGTCTATTTCCGGATTGTCATCCATCTCTTCGAGGGTTACTTCCTTTTCCTTTTCCCAATCGTCGTCGCAGATGAAGAAAGAGGTCATCTGGTCGTTGGTATAACCCGCTGATTTCAGGATAGCTTCGTGGAAGTCATAGAACGTAGCTTCCGGGTCGATTTGTATTTCTCTGATGAAGTCATCTACTTCATCGGAGATGAGAGTAAATCTATATATCATAGTGCTAACTTTTTATTTACTTGCAGGGATAATGCCGCGAGTCGATTCACGTATAAAGTTTACAATATAGCTGATTTCGGGTATCATTTCCATTTCATTCTCAATCTTCTTCAAAGCTTCCGTATTGTTCAGCCCGCTTTGATAGATGATGCGGTAGGCGTCATGAATGGCTTCGATAGTTTCGTTGGAGAAACCGCGGCGGCGCAGCCCCACGATATTGAGCCCTGCATAGCAGATAGGCTCGCGGCCGGCTATGATGTAAGGCGGTATGTCTTTGCTGAAACGGCATCCACCCTGTATCATCCCGAATCCGCCTACGCGGCAGAACTGGTGCATCAGTACATTGGCGCTGATAATGGAGTTGTCGTCTATTACAATCTCACCGGCCATTTTGGTGGAGTTGCCGATGATGCAGCCGTTGCCTATGATGGCATCGTGCGCCACATGTACGCTCTCCATCAGCAGGTTGTTGCTGCCTACGATTGTCTTTCCTTTGGCGGCCGTACCCCGGTTGATTGTTACATTCTCGCGGATGGTATTGTTATCGCCTATCTCGGCGGTAGTCTCTTCTCCTCTGAACTTCAGGTCTTGAGGAATGGCACCGATGACAGCTCCGGGAAAAATGGTATTCCCATTGCCGATACGCGACCCGTACAGAATGTTGGCATTCGCCATAATCTTGTTATTATCGCCGATTACCACATTCTTGTCAATGAAAACAAAAGGAGCAATCTCTACGTTTTCCCCGATTTTCGCCTCGGGATGAATATACGCTAAGGGACTTATCATAATTAATTTACTTGTTTTTTACTATTTGAGCCATAAATTCAGCCTCGCACACTACCTTTTCGCCTACGAATACATAGCCTTTCATAGTAGAGATACCCCGACGGATGGGGGCCAGCAGTTCAACGCGGAAAATCAAGGTGTCTCCCGGCACTACTTTCTGGCGGAACTTAACGCCGTCTATCTTCATGAAGTAGGTGGAATAGCGTTCCGGTTCGTCTACGGAGTTCAGAACAAGTAAACCGCCTGTCTGCGCCATTGCTTCCACTTGCAATACGCCGGGCATTACGGGCTCTTGCGGGAAGTGTCCCTGGAAGAAAGGTTCGTTGGCCGTTACGTTCTTGACGCCTACGATGTAGTTGGCGCCTATCTCGATTACTTTGTCCACCAGTTGGAACGGATAGCGGTGCGGCAACAGTTCACGGATGCGGTTTACATCCATAATCGGTTCGCGGTTGCAGTCGTATGTAGGAGCCTGTATCTCGTGCAGGCGGATTTCCTTACGCATCTGGCGGGCAAACTTATTGTTGATGGTATGTCCCGGACGCGTGGCGATGATACGGCCCTTGATGGGCTTGCCGATCAGAGCCAGGTCGCCGATTACGTCCAACAGTTTGTGGCGGGCACATTCGTTGGGCCATACCAGAGGTTTGTGGTTGATGTAACCCAACTGTTTGGCATCCATGTGCGGCACGCCCATTACGTCGGCAAGCTTGTCGTAAGCATCCTGCGGCATTTCGCGCTCGTAGATAACGATGGCGTTGTCCAAGTCGCCGCCTTTGATAAGTCCGGCCTGCAACAACGGTTCTATCTCGCGTACGAATACGAAAGTACGGCTGGCGGCTACTTCATCCTTGAACTTTGTCATGTCTTCCAATGTGGCAAATTGGTTGGGGATGATAGTAGAGTCGTAGGATACCAGCACGTTCAGGCTGAAGTTCTCATCGGGTAATACGATGATGGATGAGCCGGTCGCCTCATCGCGGAATTCAATCTTGGACTTGATGATATAGAAATCTTTTACGGCACTCTGTTCTACCGTGCCTACGCGTTCTATTTCGTTGACATAATATTGGGCGCTTCCATCCAGAATAGGAAATTCCGGACCGTTCACCTGAATAAGGCAGTTGTCTATGCCCAATGCATAAAGCGCAGCCATACCATGCTCTACGGTACTTACCTTCGCTCCGTTTTTGGAGAGTACGGTACCGCGTGTCGTTTCGGTCACATTATCGGCGACAGCGTCAATGATGGGCTGACCTTCCAGGTCGGTACGCTGAATCTTATATCCGTGATTGTCGGGAGCAGGGTTGAAAGTAACGGTCAGATCAAGTCCTGTGTGAAGACCTTTTCCACTGAGCGAAAAGCTGTCTTTCAGAGTCTTTTGTTTCAACATTGGTTACTTATTTAATTGTTTTTTTAATTCATTGAGTTCTTTGCGAAGCGCGTTCACTTCAAAGTACATATCCGGCAATTTGCGGAATACGGTCTGCGCCTTGAAATAAGGTTTCACTTCCATAGGCGGAGTGCCTATCAATTGGCTGCCTTCCTTTATATTGCCGGGAACACCCGATTGCGCGCCAAGGTTCACTCTGTTGCCGATATGAATATGTCCGGCTATACCGACCTGGCCGCCGAACATACACCATTCGCCTATCTTGGTGGAACCGGCGATACCCACTTGGGCTGCCATCACCGTATGCGAACCGATTTCGTCGTTATGGGCCACCTGTATCAGGTTATCCAGCTTTACACCGCTGTGCACGATGGTGGCTCCCATTGTTGCGCGGTCTACGCAAGTATTGGCGCCGATTTCCACGTTGTCTTCCAATATGGTGATACCGATTTGAGGAATCTTCTCATAACCCTCGGGAGTAGGGGCGAAACCGAATCCGTCCGCACCGATTACGCAACCGGCGTGCAATATACAGTGGTTGCCTACGCGGCAATCGTGGTAGATGGTTACATTTGCGTAAATGATACAGTCACTGCCTACCTTGGCGCCGCTTCCGATGGTGGCGTGCGGATGAATCACCGTATTGTCTCCCACTTCTGCGTACTCTCCGATACAGGCAAAAGGTGCAATGTAAACATCTTTGCCTATTTTTGCGGTTTCGGCAACGTATGCTCGCGAATCGATACCGGTACGCTTTGGTTTGCTTTGTTCGTAAAGGCTTAATAATTTAGCGAGGCTTTCGTAAGCATTGTCTACCTTAATCATTGTAGCTTTTACTTCCTGTTCGGGAACGAAATCCTTGTTTACCAAGACAATACTCGATTGGGTTTCGTACAGATAAGGTATGTATTTAGGGTTGGATAAGAAAGAGATTGCTCCGGGTATTCCTTCTTCGATTTTGGCGAAGGTGTGTACGGTTACATTCTCGTTTCCAACGATTTCTCCTTGGATAAATGTTGCAATTTGTTTAGCA
>UMGB01064795.1_pt1 | contig 13004 bp, 10 predicted proteins | sample 1965161 | NCBI WGS metagenome assembly UMGB01 (sample SAMEA4836060, study PRJEB28245) | human gut metagenome | biome: gut microbiome; material: fecal sample | place: Denmark | collected 2008
CCTTTTTCGGTTTGGATCCCATGGCTCGTGATGTGGAGAAGAATGTCACTATCGTCTATAACGGTATTTCCTACTATCCCAGCACCATCAAATTTGCACCCAATAATGCATCCTGGCGAATCCAGCTCAAGGGAGATGCGGAGACCGGCGACGAATCCCTTTCTCAGTATGGCAAAACAGACTTTGCCTATCACATTCTCGTTTTCCATCGTGTAACCTCTGACCACTACATTCTTGAAACCATGGCCGAAAGCGAACTGGACGCACTGAAAGCAAACAGCGAATTCTGGGCAACCAACGGCATTAATAAGTCTTCCAAGGCATTTGGTAAGATCAGAATTGGATAATCCCAATAGATAAGACGCAGGCCCGAAAGCCTGCGTCTTTTACTATGCCTTAAAGGAGTTGCGAACCATTTTCTCTTCTGCGCTTGTAAGACCATACATCTGGAAAATAATCTTGTCGATTTCCTCCCGTACATCTGCAGCGGTTTTGTAGTAGTTATCCGCATTCTTTATTTCCGGAACACCATCCCACAAACCACACAAGTCCGGCTCATTCCGGTATAGTAGCCGTTCCAAGGCTCTGACCGCATCCAATGCCGTATAATCTACACCATGTAAAGTAACCATGCTGTTCCATGCCTCTCGGAAAGGAACAGGAATCTGCCGTACAACACTCTGCGTCAGATCAATACCCCCCATTTTCAACCGTACAAAAAAATCAAACACCTTGGAATTAAACAGCGCCAGTATCATCAAAAGATCCTCAACTGGTGTTGTCTGGAGCAATTGAACGGATTGGCAAGTTGGCATTGACGGTATGATCGATGCAATCATAGTCCGTTGATTGGTGGGAGAGGTAAGACTTCTCCAGCACAGAGAATACGGTTGATCATACCTATCAAGAAATGATTCCCAAAATTTCTTATCAATAAAGTATCTGCACTCCGGAGCAGGCTTTGGGGCAACAAAACTATCACCCGGTTGCCGTCTAGCAGATGCCTTTGCTTGATAACGTTCATCAGCACTCATTCCTGCAAATGTGGAAAAACGATTATCATATTGTTCGATGAATTTTCCCTCATAGATTGGGACTCGTGTTTTTTCCGACTTTGTAGAAATGTGTTCTGCATGCGCAGTAAGGTGTACCAACCTACCAAAATGACACTTTGGAAATTCTTTTGCAAACACTGACAGCGATCTGTGTGTTCGAAGTAAGAACGAGAACTCCTTCGAATCTGCCACATTCGGAAGCAGTCCTGTTTCCGGATTGATAAGTTCCAGCTCCTCGCTCGTAACATTGATTGGCACAGACGACAATATCTGTTCTTGCTTAGTCAGTCCATAATGTACCTTTATGCCACCGGCATGTTCTCCTCCGAAGAAGAGTACACAGAATTTCTCGCGGCTGTCAATTTGGAAAAGCTTCTCCCGATTATCAAAGAGAAACACCTCTGAAAGTGATCCCTGATTAACAAAATGTCGGAAGCAAGACGAATAGCAAGTTGATGTAACCAGCGCACTTTTCACTATAATCGCTGCAAAACCATCTTTTTCTGTCAATCGAGAAGCTAGCTCAGCAAACATTGCATATGTGTTCAGCTCCCCAACCAACGATACTTTCAGGAGCGGATGTTTAGGGATTTCTTTTTTCACCGAAGCATAATCATCTTGCAGAAGCTGGTAGTACTCCAACAGTTCTAGCCAATTAACCGCAAGTTTTTTAATTTCCTTTTCGCGCTTGTTTTTCTGCGAGGTTGCTGAAATTGCAGGACAAACCGGTCTAAAAAATGCCCGTTCTTCAAAGCGGAGCTTTTCCCATGGCGGATTTCCTAACACGACCAGGTTTTGTTGTTCCAGTTCCAAGCAATTGATTCCTTCTGTCTCAGCATACAATCTGTTAAGCGCAAAATTATCAAACCTCACTTCTAGCGGTGCAATTTTATCGCTATGAAGCAATGGATTGCCTACAATAAAGTTCTTTGCGACCTCACGAAGCAAATTTTCATCATCTTCAGCTTCAACTGCAGAAACAATCCGCGCAATGGTGATCATCAGTGCTATTGGGTTGACATCTACACCCCTCAACTGAGTTGCCAGCTTCTTTCTGGAATAACCCAATACATGATTATCAAAATACTGGATTACCGCTAACAGAAATTCTCCGCATCCACAAGAATAGTCCAGGAAGGTTATATTCTCATACTCATTGCAGCAAGCAAAAGAGTCTGAATCTATCGCACGCCTCCGCTTTCGATCCATGTAGCTCTCTAGCGCACGATAAGTAATTTGCGCAGAAAAGTCAGAAGAAGTATAATATGCCCCCGCAATATCTCGGCTAACTTTATCGATTTTATATCCAACTCTCTCAGGCTGTACGCAAAACTCGCTTGCCAAAAGTGCATCATACAGGATTTCTGGTTTTGCTGCAAGTGCGCTTTCTTCTGGCCAATTGTTAATAATGCATTCGCGGTTATTCTCAAAGAACTCTGTCGTGCTCTGTGGGATTAACTCAATTCTTTGATAGAGCGCTAATTGATCTTTAATTGGCATATTCTCGCGCTTGAGAAGATAGCAAGTGCCATGGCAAAAGTAAATCGCCTCGAGATGCAATACCGCTTTTTTGACTTCGCATATACGCCTAAAGTCACCACGAAAAATTTCCGAGATGGTGGTCGTAATTGTATTTTGAATTATATGTATCTGGTTGCTCATGCTTCACCATCCTCAAATCTTTCTTGTGAACATTCCGCCCTCATAATGATAGTACGGACGATTACTGAAGGTCTGTGTATGAATAGAATTGAACTGCATCGCAATCCATTCTTCTACTGTATCCCATTCGTTTTTCAACCCAGGATACATCTCATAGAACTTCTGGCACAGTTGTAACATCTGCATTTCATCGCGAGTCTCCACTCTAAAACCAAGAATTGCTAGAACAATGTTGTGCAATACCAAGTTCTTGTACTTGGCCTTGCATTCTTCGAACGTCTCAGGAGAAGACGAAATCAACTCAACAATTAGTTCTGGACTAACCTGTTCCTTACGTGCGATAAACTCCAACAAGCCATCACAACCCAAGGATTGTTTATTCACTCTGGTTCGAACAATCTGACAATTCGAATCTAACGCCTGGGCCATTACTTTATCCAATTTGTTCGCGATCGACGTTCCGGTTATGTCTATAGCAGGTACTCCAACAGTTTCATTCAGTTTCGAAAGCTCTGCTTTATCAAGCGCATATGCCTCAAGAATAATGTCATCAAGTTTCTTTTCGCAGCTTAATTTCACTAACTCGTCTTGCATTTCTTTCAGGAAAAGCTGCCATACAAAAGCATCCAAAGACGCGAATTCAATAACCGGTACTTGCCATTCCAAATTATTAGGTCGCACTTTGAGCTGCTCTCTTTTTCTGTCATAACATTCTCGTCCTAAGCTATTCAGCTCAATTCGATCAAGCAAACCAGTAGGAACCGGAACTCTTGAAATGTATCCGGCTGCAACCGTAAGCTTTGGCGAAAGCGCTCTTAAATAATAGGAAAACACTCTAGAGTTCAACAGTGAAAGATGCGCGTAAGGACTTCCCTGAACATCTCTAATCCCCGGTCCAGATGCCACAAACAGCTGACCTTCTTCCAGCAGACGAGCGTTGAAGCCGGATGTACCAGTATCGCTATAGACCAGCGATGTTCTATTGAAATACTTCGTGTTGCGCAGAGCCGAACCCTTAGTCGCACGAATATATTCGCCGTCAGCGCCCCATTTTAAGACATAGCTATTAAGTCCACACCAGCGAGAATAACTGCCGCCTTTACTAACAGGAACCCACTCTGGATCATTTAAATGTTCCCAGTAATAGCCTATTAGTCTAGCTGCATCACCCGTTGAAGTGCCCTGCATCGGGATTCCGTAATCTCCGTATTTCCCTGGCATAGCATGTACAGTATTGGGGGTGGTTTGGCTTAAAGAGAAAGCCATGTGTTCACCACCAAAAAGCTGCGTCTGTTGCATAAGCAGCACCGAATCGGAGGCCTTTCCCAGTACTGCAGCTTTTTCTTTAAGCGGAATATCTCTCAATGTCAACACTTTGACACATGCATTCGCATACGGTGTTTTCGTAACCCTGACCAGCGCTACATTTGCCTTTTCTCCACTTAGATCATAGAATGCTCCAGAACCTAAGTCTGCAATTGATTCTATCGTATTATTGGTGATAAGTTCTCTTCGCAAATTCTCGAAACTATCTAAATACATCCAGCTGCTTTGCGTAACAAGTCCAATCGTTCCACCTGTTTGAATTTTATCGATGCACTGTAAAATAAACGCATTGCACAGATCGCACTTGGCGTTAGGGAAATGCTTCTTGAGATGTTCCTTCATAGAACTAGCCATACCTTTAACGGTTTGGAATGGCGGGTTCGTATAGATCTCTGTAGCGACAGCGGTCATGCTTTCTAAATTCTCACGCTTGCCATCCGCCACTCTTCTGATTCTGTGCGTTGAAAAGTCTGCCTCCAGGAAGCCAAATCCATTTGGCTCAACGGATGTAAAAATATTGGGGCAAAATAGTCTCCAATCAACAGTAGATACCTGCTGTACTTTAGCCAACAACATCAATGCTTTAAGCTTCAGGTTCACTGATGCGACCGCTGCCAGATTGGGATCCAATTCATATCCATATAAAGCATTGAAAATATTCTCAATGCAAGCGATAGGATTATCTAATTCTCTATACCTTAAAACAAACAACTGGTTCAAGATATGGGAAAGGAAATTACCACCACCGCAAGCTGGATCTAAATATACAGAACTGGCAGTCGTTGTTCTAGGAATACCTTTTGTAAGATACTCAATCATGTATTCTTCCGTAAAGAACTGGGTACTTTCTAACCCAGAATCCAGGCTAAGTTTGTTCACATACTGATAAGCCCACGATAAAATATCATCAACATAGTCTGCATAGCGATAAATGTATTTTTCAAAATCCGAAACCAAGGACGAAAACATTTCCCAGAAGGATCTGCGGCTCGACTCCTTGAACTCAATCTCAAGCAGTTCCGAACTGATCATCAAAAACACATCATCTTTCTCATTAGATGATTCATCGTTCTGGATATCACAGAAAATAGTTGTAGCAAGTAAGCTAACAAACACCATTTTGGATGTGCTGGGGTTATTAAGCTTTCCGTTTATTTCCTGATAAGCATTTACCGTCAGCTTCTTTAGTGCTGTCCTAGCTGCTCGTGCTGTGGGCGATTCAACTGTATGGTGAGTTTGAACTCGACCGTCTGCCGGCTTCAAAGCATCCTCTGGCACCACCCACATATTTCCGATACGAGTTGCATTCTTAATTCTATTTTCAGTACAAAGCACTTGAACACGTCGTTTAGAAATGCCCCACTTTGTCGCAGCTTGCTGTGCAGAAATGTATCCCATATTCATCTCTCCTTACTCGCATATTATATTCTCTATCAAGAACAATATCAAGATAAATTTACTCATCTCATCAAGTTTTTTGACGAGACGAGTAAACTATGGATGTACTATCCTAACTCTTGTAGTAATCTAACGCCAATTTTGATTCCCTCCACAACCCCTGCCCTCTCATGATCCCGGCAGAGCTTGCAAACCGGATAGACGATTCTGTCCATTTCCCGGAGGGGCATCCCGTTCATCTGCCGGTACAGTTCTTCGAAATCCGCCTTTATCTGCTCACTGTCATAGGGGTTGTTTTCGTTGAAGCATTCATACAGTAATCCCAGGACAAAATCCGCGTCCCCATAATTGGGAGGATCTCGCCCCAGGCAATCGAAGTCCTGCGGGAGCAGAAACGGAAAACCAATGACCAGTATGTGTTCCCGTCCCCCAACGGCGGTCCCATCTCCCCGGACAGTGTGAACAATATGCTGAAACGGGTGCTGGAACGGGCAGGTATCCCGAAAGTCCGGTTCCACGACCTCCGTCACACCTTCGCCACCATCGCCTTGCAGAACGGTGTGGATATCAAAACAGTCAGCGGCATGCTGGGCCACTTCTCCGCTGGCTTCACGCTAGACACCTACGCCCATGTCACCACCTCGGCGCAGAAGGAAGCCGCCCAGACCATGGGAAATGTGCTGAGTATGTAAAATTCGGCTTTGTAGCCGATAGAAAAGCCTGGAACGACCAACACATCGTTCCAGGCTTCGCTGTCAGATTTTAGTCCCGATTTCCCAGCTCTAGAGCCAGAAAAATAAATCAAAAATAAGGAGGTTTTATGAAAAAGATCCCCAAAAAGAAACGAAAAGTCACCGAACTGTATTTCAACGAATACGACAACACCGCTGAAATCTACACCTACAACACCAAGCTCAAAAAGCGCCTAACTGCCTATGCCGCCACCTATCCAGACCTGTGCCAGCTAATCGAAGATGACGAAAAGGGCGGCCTGCGGTTTGAGATCGATAAGCATAGAGTCAGCATCCGCCTGACTGCGCCATACAGCGAGGAGCGAAAAGAAAGTGCAAGCCAGCAAGCAAGACAAACTAAAATATCAAAAAGCTGGGTGATGCGTTTCTCCATCTCATCACCCAGCTTTAAGATTTACTCATAGTATCGTTTAAAATCTTCGTAAGTAGATTTTATTCTTTTGGTGTATTTTTCAGCATCACTTTTTACCATCGAGGTGAATGCATTAAAGTTCGCACCGTGCTGCATTGCTTTTACTTTCTCCCTGTAGTATTCGCAGAAACTGTCTACATCAAAGTCTGTAAAACTGCCTCCGCCAATTGTTGCGTTAGTAAGTAGACCCATCGTAGAAGTTTGCAGTAGTTCGATGCTTTCACGCTCCCAATTGTTTAGCAGGTTTCCATATACATCAAGTGCTTTCGTGCATGCTTCCTTTAGTTCGTAAGCTATTTGCAGGTAGTTTACAAACAAGCTGACAGGATCATCAATTGGAGGAAACTCCTGCAACTGAGCTTTCTGTTTCTTAAGTACAAAGAGAAACTCAAAAACAGCATACTTCTTAATCTGAGTTATTTCCTCGTTCTTCCTTTTCCTAAAGCCTATAGCATAGAACAACAGCGCCAAGCTGAACACAAGGGATACAGAAAAAATGTAAGTTAGAATTTCCTTAATCCTGGGAATATCTAACACAAAGTTCAGTGTAATTATGTCTTTTATCGAAACCTCGGAATTTGCCAGCACAAGTCCAATCAGGCTTCCTGCTGCAGCAGTTACGCATACCCCAACATAAAACTTTGCTCGTTTCATATAATTGTCTCCTATCTGCATAGCCAAATGATCTTCCAGTTTGTTTAGGCTTTTTCTCATATCATCGGCGTTTAAGCTAACAAGAATGGTCTTTTGTATGTTTCTGCGAATTGCGGAAACTCTGGGCAGACTGATTCCTGCAAAACCAACGATTTGGAATTTCATCTTCCATTTATCTTTTGCCCCGTTCTTGATTCTGATAAACAACTGCTCATAACCACTGTAAAGGGCTAACCCATAAACAACTGGAAGATTAAGAACAAGCAAGAGCACAGGCAACATTAAAGATTTTAGCGTATCCCAATTAAAAAATGCTTTTGGATCCTGCACCGTGCTGGATACAGCATGGGTAAGAACGATAAATCCCCATATCACAAGAAGAATATCGAAGAAGGTCTTTGCTGGCTTATGCTTTTTTTCGCGTGATGCCAGAGCACACAAAAATGAAACAAAAACGGTAACCGGTATAGCAACTAGTTCGATCCACAAATCAAATGTCCAAAATCCAACAAAGAACTCAAACAACACAATGAACTTTAAGTTGTCCGCAATCAAATCTGAGAAAAAGCGATTGTCTTTCGCCTTCTCTATAGCCTTTGCAAACAATGGTAGTTCAACAAATACAACCCAGAAAATCGTATCCTTCAGCATACTACTATCCCAAAAAGTAGCCCATTTCAGGATGTCCACGGCAAATAAAAAGAAGGCGATGAACACACAATAAAAAACTACGAACTTTCTGCAAAACAGAATAGGTATTGCTGTTTTCAGGAACTGTAGCAACGGTTGGCGCAAAGATTTGCTTATCAACACTACAGCAAGTGCAATAATCACCCATATTCCGATAGCAATCTCTCGATTATTGAAAATCTCCTGTAGCGCAGTCATCCCCACACCTCCTTGCCATAAATGTCGACTATATTATATTTTATACTTCTGCTTTTTTCAAGCGCACTCCTCGCTGATCAAATATCGTATAAGTGCCAAGCATATAAATATGCGGTGTGCCAAAACGACACACCGCGTATTGATTGGATCTGCTTATTTTGCAGTTACATATCCTACGAGAGAATTATAAAGCTCGCATCCCGGAGCAATTGATACCGTCTGGTAAATTTCGCCTGTTGGCGCTTGCCAAATTACAATTCCGTCAAAACCAGTCTGCTCTACAACATACCAAGAAGATGGAATATTCGGATTTGCCGCTCGTTCCTGTTCCGTAACCGCAACCACAGATAGACGCGTATCATTGGTTATTCCCGTAAGCTCATGACCATCAAAGCACGCAAGGCCAATCTCTTTCAAATACAGCCTATAGTCTGGAGCAAACATAGTTCCCAGAGATTTCTCCGCTGCCGCAATTTCACCCTCAGATCGTCCGTTTGATCCAATGTAATCCGGGATGCTTTTCATTACTTCGATGATATTGGCCATTGCTAAACTCCTCCGTTTGCAAACACAACTTTTCCGAGGTATTCCCAGAAAGCCTTTCGCGTTGCGTTGAAAGCCTGCCGGTCAATCTCAGATTCCTTACCCACAATATTCAGTATCGCGGAGTTTCCTTGGTGCTGGGACTCTGTAAGGATCGCCAATGTGCCATCTGCTTTTTGTCCGATATGGTGAAGCTGATACGCTTTCCCCGTTGTAGGATCTAGCGGAGCATAACCACGCTGCATTCTTACAAGGTTTGTAACTTCTGATCCATCAGGGAGGGTACTCACATAGTTCAAGTCGATGTTCTGGACAAGTGCTGTTCTGCCGTTCACCATGACAGGCTTTAATCCAGCATCCTTATATACGAGATACTCATCCATGCTGTGAAGCTGGGAAATCACATCCATAGGCAGGCCAGATTCCTGTTGAATGATGGCAGCCTCATTCATTGTAAGGCCACTCCTTGTTGCAGCTTTGAGAGCAAATGCCCCCTGCGTTCCACCACTGATGGCACCGGATATTGCGCCCCACTTGAAGCCTTCACTACCAGCAAGTGCCGCAGCTTCCATGGCTTCATTGAAATCACCAGTTTGAATTCCACGAACAATGCCAGCAGATATAGCACCGAATCCACCGGAAGTCAATGCCATAAGTGTTCCAGTCTTGGCAGAAGCAGCAAAAATTACACTGACCGCAGGCGCTCCAGCACCGGCAGACACCGCCGAAACAGTAACGCAGACAAGGATGACACCAGTACCGATTGCGACATTTTTGAGCATCGTTTCTGTAGAGGTATCTTCAATTTCCTGCAGTTCCTGGACCGTGGTCTGCCCATCTGAACCTAGGGTAAACACATATCTAGAACCCTGGAACAATTCATCCAGTTTCGCTAATGTATACCCAAAGTAGATGTTGGACCGAGAATTAAACGCCACCTCTTCAAGATACTCTTTTGAGATGTATACAGCGCTGATATTTTCAACAACATACTCTGTGCTGTTCAACGACGAAACGGTCTCTCTGTATACCAAGTCCTCCAAATGATTGAGAAGGTCTGCATCATCCAGAGCGTTATACTCAGGAACAGTATCAACCCAAACTGTAGTTTGTGCAGGTAATTCTGCGGTTGGTGCAGTTGTGTTATCAGTAGGTTCTTGATTCATTTGTACTGGGGCACAGCCAGAAAGCAGCAGTGCGAAACTAAGGATCAGTGCAATCAATCGCTTCATTCTTCTGCACCTCCATCAGGTTCTTCCACGGCTACCTCCGCAGCCTGGTTTGTACTGCGCTTTTTGCGTACAATGATCACAAACACAGCAATACACACAATTGCAATTACTGCCACCATAACAAGCAAGCCAGCGGACGGCGTTTCCATTTTTCCCGTTGTATCGTTCCCCGGTGCTTGCGTTTTACCATCGGCAGGCTTATCCGTAGGTGCCTGGGTTGCATCCGTTGGCTTGGTTGCATCCGTTGCCGGTGTAATGCTTGCAAGCTGAATGGTGCCGTCATCAGAAATCGTAGCACCCTGCGCAACAAGGTTGTTGATTTCAGGAATAGACAATCCTGTTGTCATATGCGCTCTCAGCACATTGTTGGTGCCTACATAGATCTTCTTCACTGTAAACTGCCCGGTATACTCGTTTGTTACAGTGATCGTGTAGATACCTTCATCGGCATACTGAGCTCCATCCTTGGCCGGGCCGTTGAAACGAGTGTCCTCAACCAGTCCATCGGCGCTGTCCTTCAGCACCTCGCGCTTAATGTTGACCTTCAAATAGCGGGATTTTGCCAGATCCAGGCGGAAACCGTTCTCTGTCATGGAACTGTTGGTCAATTCACTGCCGGTTACCACATCAAAGGGGTACACCATGCAGTTGCCGTTACGAACAGAGAATTTGAAGAAGATGCGGTAATGGCTAATTTGGTCAATCAACTGGTCATCAGTAATCTGATAATCCAGCGCCACCTCATAATCGCCTTCCTCAAAAAGCTGCACCTTGGTATCTGCGCCGACCGTCGCATTGGCTTCCAGATAATTTGTGTAGATCGTAGGCTCCCCCTGGACATTATTGTGATCCGTATAGCGAATGATCAGCACTCCTCGACCAAAGTTCATTCTGGGTGTCTCGAAATACTGGTCATATCCCTCAGTATCCGCTGTAATCGACAGATTATCCTTGCCATTTAAAGCATTGATATTCTGCCCCAGGTTGAACCACAAGGTAACTTTATCGCCCACATTTTTCAGGAACACCACATTGCCATCGGATTCAGCGATTTCATCCGTATAGCCGCTCACAAAGAAATTGCCCAAATTCCAGCCGTAATGCGGATCGTCCTTGTCGATAGATCCTTCGCCGGAATAACCATCAAAGTTCTCTACCCGGACTCTGTAGCCAAGACTGTAGATCTGATTGGGATCCGTTACAGTGCTTTCGCCGCTGTTGGTATAGGCATAGAATTCATACACTTCCGCACATTTCTTATTCTCATACTTATCGGTATTGATAAACAGGAAATTGCTCTGCTCCGTTCTGATCCGCAGCTCATACACTACAATAACCCGGTAGAAGCAGCCGTTGATCAACTGCACATCCGTGGTATTATAGATCGCATCTGTCCGAACAGGTGTGTCCGCAAAGGCATTGGTGGTCGTGCCGACATTGACCCAATTCACTCTGTCTTTGGAAGTTTGAAGAATAATCGCACCCTTCAAAACATTGGAATCCAGGGTCAGATCATTAACCTTCTTGGACTTATCCTCTACCAAGTGCCAGAAATCCAGGTCAGCATTCAACATGGAATCCGAGTAATTGTAAAAGAATCTCAGATTGCCATCCTCTACCTCATAGGCAGGGACACCATCTTTACTGTCTACGCTGGCAATATTACCGCTTACAGAAAAGCTACCGTATGTATTGCTCTCGCTGGAATCAGCATATCTGTCGCTGTCAGTAAATTCATAATGGCTGTCCTTGTCAAACTCGTATACCTTTCCCGGAACATCTGTTTTACCGGTATTTGCCGATACAGCAAGGGGTACTATACTGATCAGCATAGTCAGTACCATCATCAGGGAAAATGCCCTGATCGCAGGCTCTCTCTTGATTGTGCCCATTCTCTATCGCTCCTAAACTTTTTGTGTTGATTATCTACCATAAGAGAAATTGTAAATTTCGCGAGCCAGAGGAATAAGAATATTATATCTTCTTAATCATCAGAATACAATGATCATCCATGTAATTGCCATCGTTTTCGCTTGGTGGACCAATACTAGTCCCATTATATCACAGCAAATTCATAAAATAAACCCATATGGACCAAAATAAGTCCACAAGGGGTGATTTTATGGAGCAGAAAATCAAGCAGGATCTTCGCATTGGAGAGAATATAAGAATAATCCGAAAGGCTCGGAAGCTGGGGCAAACCGATCTTGTCCGCATGCTCCAGATTGACGGATGCGATATGACGCGCGAGTGCCTTGTTAAAATAGAACGCGGCACACAGCATATTCAGGCAACGCAGCTCCAGGCGATCAAAAAAGCACTGCATACAACTTACGATGCTTTGATAGACGGTATTGAAGAATAAGAAGCTCCCACCAAACGACATCACATTATACCGCCGAACAACACCTAACAAAACAAAAGAAACAAATAAACCCTCTCACAGAGCCTGAAAAAAGGTCAGCGAGAGGGTTTGTAATTCAAGAGGATTGCCAGGAGATCATTGTAAAATCCCAACAAGTGGACAAATAGGCTTGACCAAGGGAGGTTGAACCCAAATTTCGGGTCCAACCAAAACTCCAAAAAAATTTTGAAAATTCATCGGATTTTCCAACTTGGTGGACATTGGATTCTGAAAAATGCTAACTTGTCCACTAGGTGCTATTCTATTATGGGTCAGAATATGGGTCAAACGGTTTTTGCGAAAATCGTATAATATTTCTCAGAACTTTTTGAGCCCTAAAACGCAAGAAAAAGTCCTGAAATCTTACGATTTCAGGACTTTTTATGGTTGCGGAGGGAGGACTTGAACCTCCGACCTCCGGGTTATGAGCCCGACGAGCTACCAGCTGCTCTACTCCGCGATATTGAATTGGACCCGGTTGGTGCCGGTGACCGGACTCGAACCGGTACGGTATTGCTACCGGGAGATTTTAAGTCTCCTGTGTCTACCATTCCACCACACCGGCAGCTTATCGGCAAATACTAGGATACCATACTCCCGGGGAACTTGTCAAGAGGAAACTTTAAAATAAGGAAAGAAAATTGAAATGCCGCGAAATGCCACGGCATTTCAATCTGG
>UMGB01067365.1_pt1 | contig 12835 bp, 9 predicted proteins | sample 1965161 | NCBI WGS metagenome assembly UMGB01 (sample SAMEA4836060, study PRJEB28245) | human gut metagenome | biome: gut microbiome; material: fecal sample | place: Denmark | collected 2008
GGGTTGTCGAGGTTCGAGTTGGCGTAGAACTTGTGGTTGCCGGCCGTGTTGATGCCGTCCGAGGGAGCGCCTCCGATCGAAAGCATCATGCGGTAGTTACCCAGATAGAGACCGTCGAGACGCACGTAGACCCACTGGCTCTTGATCGGCTTCGAAGCCAGGTCGAGCAGGAAGTCGAGATAAAGGCCGTTGTAGAGCTTCAGCTCGATACCGGCCGTGCCGTCGTAGATATAGAGCGACTTGTAGATGTTGCCCTGACGGTCGCTGCTGATCACCTTGCCCTTGATGTAGTATTTCGAAGCCTCGGGCCACTCCATGAGGCCGTCGAACTTGGCCTCCTCGGACGTGCGGGTTCCGAACTTGAGGGTCTTGGTCGTGGAGAAATTGTCGTTGGTTCCCGTATTGGAGATCGGACCAAATTTTTCCTTCACTTCGGCAATGGTGATCCGAGTAAGCCCCATTGCGGCCATATCGTCGGCCGTATAGAGCTTCTGCGGAGCCGGAGTGTCGAAATCGTTGTAGCAGCTCACGGCCACCAGACCGACGAGAGCCGCCAATGCTATTTTAAGACTTTTCATAAATTATGCTTTGCGCGATTAGAAACGGAAATAGACATTCAGGTAATAGGTCGTACCGAACAGGTAGAAATACTTCGAGGGGAAGCGGCCGTAAATCTGCTCGCCGCCCTCGCCGCGGACCTTGCTCATACGCATCTGCTCGTAACCGCCCGTGCGGATGTCCTGATCGTTGAGGATGTTCTTCACCTCGAGGCTGAAGCCCAGCATGTAGACCCGGTGGATATACCAGTTCTTGCCGATATTGGCGCTCAACGTATATGCGCTGTCAAACTTCTCCTGCTTGCGGAGGGTCTTGATCGACGAGAGGGCCGATGCCTTCTGCGCATTGGTGGCCGTATTGGAAGTCAGCACATTTGTATAATACTTAATGGCGGTAGCCGTACGGTACATCGGGTTCATCGAAAGATAGATGTTGTCGTAGTAGTTGAAGTTCACACCGGCGAACCAGTTGCGCGGTCCGCGGTAGTCGAGACCGATGTTGAAAGCCAGTTGCGGCGAGCTTTCCACATGATAACCGTCCCAGTTGACCTTATCTTTCAGTACGATCTTGTCCACGTTGTCAACCGTCTGCACGAAGTTGGGATTCGACGTATAGGTATAGTCGCCCCAGCTCAAGGCACCCACGACCGAGAGGCCGTTCCATACGGGAACCGAAAGGCCCAACTCAACGCCGTAGTAGCGTTTGTCGATACCGCTCATGGCGAAGTTGGTGAACGAACTGCGGGTATCGTCGTAGAACGAGATGACCTTCGACTGGTCCTCGATCGTCGTATAGTATCCCGAAAGACGCGCCTTGATGTAGGGCAGGTTGAGGTTATAGGTAAGATCGGCTGCGAAAATCTTCTCGGCCTTCAGCCCCGGCGTGGTCGTGTTGCGCGTACGGGGCGACACGAATGCCGTCGCGAACTTGGGCGCCTGCTGCATGTAAGCCACATTGGCCTCGATCGAATGCGCTCCAGAGAACTTGTAGCCCAGCGCAAGTTTCGCATCGTAGGTCAGGTAGTCGAGTTTCTTCGAATCGCCTTTCGAATCGTTGGGGAACAATCCCTTGCGCCACATGCCCTCGCGGTACATGTTCGAGTAGCCGACCGATCCGGAGACGCCCAGCGAGAAACCGCCGATGCCCCACGTGTAGTTGGCCCAGGCATTGGTTTCGAGCAGGTGCGCCCGGTAGTAGTAACCGTACTTGTCGCCGACACGGGCAATGCGGGCGTGCCCCGTAGCCCAGTAGTAATCCAGGTCGTTCTGGTAAGCCTCGGCGCTGGCCATGTCGCGCTCGGCGAACTTGTCGATGTCATACCAATAGTCGCCGCCCAGCAGGTCCTTGATCTCCGAGTAGTAATTCGTGCGGTTGACGCGCAGGTTGGCGCCGCCGACGATGCGCATGTTGTGGCGCATGTTATGCTGCACGTTGACCGCCAGGTTGTAGTCCAGCTGGTCGGTGTGACGCTCCTCGATCATGTAGTTCGAACGACTGTTATTGCCCATCAGTTTGGACAGCACCGGATCGGTGTCGATATTCCGCATATTCGTCTGGAAGAATTTGTCGTAGTCGAGCATACCGTCCCACACACCTTTCGCTATGGCGCCATCCATCGCGTAAAAATAGATCGTCTCGTCGGTAGTTATGCCCGGCACGATCTGCGTCTTATCCGAATTCGGCATATAGCGGTAGTAGTCGCCGCGGGGGTCCGCTCCGGCGTTCCACGTCAGGGCCGAATAGCCGTTCCTGCCGAAACGCAGCGACGTGGCGGCGTTCAGGCGCGTGTTCTCCGACATGTCCCACGTATAGTTGAGCATCACGATCGGCTCGTGGGTGTTGCGCACGCGCGAGTTGCGGAGCTTACCGGCCTGGTAACCCACATTGGGGTTGTAGTAGTTGTTGCCGAACAGAGCGTAAGCCTCGTCGGTCGAAGCCTGCTGCGCGCCGCGCTCCGAAGGCGAAGCCAGCAGCGTCAACGCAAGGCGGTGGTTCTGTCCGAAAAGCTTCTCGGCCGAAGCGAAATAGGAATAGGAGTTGTAGTAAACGCCGTCCACATAGCCGTTGCCGCCCTGGCGGGTTCCCACCGAGAAGGCGTACGACCAGCCGTTGTCCAACTGTCCCGAGCCGTAGGAAACCATCGCACGGAAACGGTACATCTGGTTGCCGTTCGACACGCTCACGCGGAATCCCTTGCGCATCTGCGAGGCGCGGGCGTTGACGTTGGTCATGCCGCCGATGCCGCCGATGCCGAAATCCGACGCTTCGAGGCCCGTGTAGTTCTCCTGGTTACGCGTCGCGTCGTTCAGTCCGCTCCACAGCGACCAGGGACCGTAGCCCGTCATGGCGTCGTTGAAGCGGATGCCGTTCAGGTAGATGTCCGAGTACTGCGAATCGTAGCCGCGGACGTTGAAACGCATCTCGCTGAAACGGTACGATGCGATGTTGTTGAAGAGGTCCTTCGACGAAGAGAGCGACGAAGGCAGCGCCTGCGTGTCCGACGACGAGGAGTCGCTGTCGAATTCGGCGAAAACGGCGTCGTCCAGAACCGCACTCTGCCCCGACGGCACGATGATCACCGACTTGAGGTCCTGCACATGCTTATCGCCTACGCGGACCATCAGGTTGAGGTCCTCGAAGTCGGGCGTAGAGAAGAGCACCGTATAGCTGCCCGCAGGAAGATTCTCGAAGATGAAGTTGCCGTCCTTGTCGGTCATGGCCGTCAGACCCAGCGATTCGATCTTCACCTGTACATTGCTCAAGGCCACGCGACCGTTGCGCGAAACCACCTTACCGCGGATGCCTCCGTCCTGCGCATAGGACGTGAAGGTCACGGCGGCGAGCATCAGAATAAGTAGAACTTTGAGTTTCATACAAATATTTTAGAGTGTTTATTTGGCGATGTAGATATATACGGGGAAGTGGTCGCTGAAACCGCCCTGGAAATCGTTGCCCACGAACGTACGCAGCGGATAGCCCTTGTACTGGCCCTCCTTCTGGATCATGTAGGGACGGCGGAAGATGCCGCCGTAGAACTTCGAGTTGCCGGCGGGCTGGATTTTCAGACTGCCCGTGGAACCGGTGGCGAGGTTCTCCGAAACGATGATGTTGTCGAACAGGTTCCACTCGTCGCGGTAAGCCAGCGTGCCGTAACCCGCTTTCAGCAGGCCGATGAAGGGGTTGAACATGTCGCCCTTGCCGACCTCCTTGATCTTGCCCTTGGCGTTGAGGCCCTCGACGATGCTGTCATCCGTGGCATCGTCGTTCAGGTCGCCCATGACGACCACCTTCGTGGCCGGGTTGGCGGCGGTCACCGAGTCGACGATGTGCTTCACCTGCTTGGCGGCAGCCAGACGCTTGGGGGCCGAAGCCTCCTTGCCGCCCAGACGCGAAGGCCAGTGGCTCACGAGGAAGAAGAACGGCTCGCTGTCGATCGTGCCCCACATCGTGACGAAATCACGCGTCCTGAAGTTGGGCAGTTCCGGCATCTTGAACGGAATGGCGGCACTTCCCTCCAGCTTGAAAACGTCGGGACGGTAGTAGAACGCCACGTCGACGCCGCGTGCGTCGGGCGAATCGTAATGCACGATGCGGTAGTTGCCGGGCGCGAGTTTCGGCTGCGCGATCACATCCTCCATCACCGAGCGGTTCTCGATCTCCGAAACGCCGATCACCACGGGATAATCCTTATCCTCGGCGGCGATGTCGAACAACACCCGTTCGAGGTTCCCGATTTTCCTGGTGTACTTGGCCGAGTTCCACTTCTTGGGTCCTTCGGGCGTGAACTCCTCATCGAGGACGCCGGGATCGTGAATGGTGTCGAACAGGTTCTCGAAGTTGTAGAAGACCACTTTGTAGGGCTTCTGCGCGAAGCATGCCACCGCGATCAGCGAGGCAAACAGTCCTGTCAAAAAGATTCTCTTCATAAACGATTTTTGTTGTTAAGGTTCAATTCATTGTATCATAATCCCTACCAGTCGGCGAGGTTCTTCTGGCTTTTCACCGCATCGGCCACGGCCGGGTCGAGGTTGCGGAAGAACTTGAAGCCCGTCAGCTCCTCGATCTCCTTCACCGAACGGACAGCCGATTCGATCGACGTGGCGGCTCCGGCGTCATCGTTGGTGAACACGAAGCCGATGGCTTTCAGTTCATCCGCCTTGAATTGAGAGATCTGCCGGTTCTGGTTGCCCCGCTGGCGCAGCAGCACTTTCCAGCAATGCGACGGCACGGCGATCGGTCCGTTGGCATTGTCGATGGTCTTCGTGCTCTTGAAAGCGGCTCCCGTCACCACATAGAGCGTATCGTAGGTCTGCAAGCCTCCCCAGCCACGGACTTTGCCCTCCAGCGAGGCCCAGATATTCTGATTCAGCGTGCTGTTCTGGGGCATCATGTTGGTGCCGTAGTAAGTCATCCGGTTCGGCTCGTAATTGTTGTAACGCGAAGCCTGCGGAAGCATGTGCCCGCGGTCGTAACCCCATGCACCGTAACCGCGGCCGTTGCCGCCTGTCCCGATGTATTGCTGGTCGCGGGTGGGAATCACGGGCAGCTGGTCATTGGGATCGTAATTGAAATCGTTGACCCGGCTCAAAACGGGCGTTTCGTAGACCTTCTTGAAGATCGGATAAGCCACCCAATGCGAAATATGCCGGTCGACATCGTAGCATACCGAATAGTTGCGCAGTTTTCCGCCCGGAAAGAACTGATTGCTCACAAACGTCGCATAATAGGTCTTATAGATATAAGCGTCGTCGGAACGATATTCGGGCTGCTCGCCCCACGAACGGTCGTAGTCGATGAAGCCCGCGGCCCTCTGCGTCAGCGTCAGGGAGGTGGAATAACCGTTGGTATAGGTTACGTCGATCCGCGCCGTGCAGTCGTCGTCGGAATTGTTTTTGTTCAAATAGAGGTAGGCCGGGTCCCCGACGTTTCCGCCGGCGGAGGATACCTGCTTATTCAAATCGAACGAACACCACTCCGCATCCCCGCCCTGCGAGACGATCGTCGCCTCGAAGGTGATGCCCGACGGGCCTTGGGTCGAAATCTTGTTCGTTGTGGTTGAACTGCTCACGGTCTCTGCAACGAGCGTCGCGAGGGACTCCTTGTCGCCCCCGTCGTCCTTGTCGCCGCATCCCGCAAACAGGACAAGCATCGCCGACATCGTCACGAGCAGCATGCCTATCTGTTTAATTTTCAACATCATTCAGAATAAAGTATAACATTTGGTCCGCAGACCCATTTAGAAACCAAACTCTTGACGGGGAGTTATCCCCGCCAAGAGTGGTTGGTTTTACAAGTCGGTTTCCTCGACTGTTAGAATTATTCGGCAGGATTAATTGCAATAGACTTCAAATACATTGCCTTGACTGTATTTGTTAGCTCAATCGTAATATTACCCGAAACCGGCGAAGATGGAGTAAACGTATAATCCGTAGCGTTCAATACCAGCGTAGTTATTTCACCAATTTGAGTACCACCGACTTTTACCGTCAATTTACCATCACCACCACTGCCAACAGAGGCGTTAATGACAATTTTAGCTATTTTTCCGGAATAAGCTGTTGTTGAAAGCGTATAAGTCCCATTTACAGGTTTTTTACTGGATCCAAACTGAACACCCTTTCCATAATTCTGATCCCAGCCAATATAACCTACAGCAGATGAAGTCCACTCCATTGCAGGCTCACCTTTGGTTACAGTTCCGCCAGCAGTAGTCATATCACCCGACGCCAACGTCCAAAGATAAGCAGGTCCCTCATCACCGCTCGCAGGCGCAGCCTGCTTCAGAGCAACCGTTGCAACCGTCGCACCGGCAACTTTGGCAACCAGATTGGCCGTATAGGCTGTCTTATCCGTGTTGTCGCCTTTCGCGCTTACGACGATGGTGTTATCAGTCTTGGCGCCGAGCGAGAACTTGTCGGCATTCGTACCCTCGATTGCGAACGTTACAGCCGAAGCCGTCGTGTTGGTAACCGTATAGTTGAGCGTTTGAGCCACGGGAGAGGTTGCAGCGAACTGCTGGGGAGCGGAGATTTTAACAATCGGCGTCGAAGAATCGACCGTCACCGACGTAGCCATCGTCTGGAGATAGTTGGCCGTACCGCCGAGCAGCCAGCCTTCGACAGTCACCGGTTTGCCATTAAACGACGCCCACTCCGATTTGCCATAGGCAACAGAGCCTTTCGTGGTCGTACCGGCGATAACGACATTGTAATAGTTGCCGCTGACAGTAAACTCACCGTTGTATTTCACATACTTGTACACAGCCTTATTTTCCAAGGCCGTTGCGATATAGGCCGTGACAGCCGTGCCGTCCATCACCTCGGGAGCAGGCGTGTTATAGCTGCCCGTGCCGGTCTTGGCGACCGAAAGACCCTCCTTGCCGAACTGAATGACGCCATTCCGCAATTCGGTCGTTCCCTTAACGGTAACGGCATCGTTAACAGCTACCGCAGGAGCCTCGCCAAGGAACGCCAGCATGACACCCGACGCATCGCCGATCAGGATACCCTGCGTGTGCATGGCTACGACCGTAGCGGCGACCTCATAGTTCTTGCCGGCTCCGGCTGCGATAGCCTCGGCAACCGTACCCTTCGTATAATCCACCGAAGGAACGACGAGTTCCGAACCGTTGCCGCCTTCATAAAGTTTGAAGTCGTCGATACGCAGACCGTGGTTTTCAAGTCCTGCATAGCCGTCGAAACGAACCCAGATCTTGTCGGTCGAAACACCGGCAGGCAGTTTGAATTCGGCGGTGCAGAGATACCAGTAGCCGGAAGCGACTTTTTTGACTTTCAGAGCAACGGGAGCATAGCTCGAACCATCGGTAGACACCGAGAACCGAATCGTTTCATCCGTCATGTCGCCCAGCACTACGCCATTGGAATAGTTAATCTGTTGAGCGGCAGTAAACGTGAAGGTGAAATTGGTGTTCGATGCGATATTGATGTCATTGATGTTGAAAACCGAAGTCGATTTGTTCATCGAAACATAGGGAGGACCCGTAACTACCGTCGTTTCATCCTCGGCAGGATCGAAAACCTTGCCGCTGTTGGCTACCGAAGCGCTGTTGCCGGTGTAAGTAACGGCCTTCTGATCGAGCGAACCGCCGCGGGTCCAACCTTCGAACTTGTCCACATAAGGCCAGTAGCCATCGACTTTCTCGACCTTCGTGCCGCAGTTCTCGCTGTAAAGAGCGTTACCCGTCGGAACATCGCTGTCGCTCTGTACGACCGTGATCGTAGCCTCGTCCGTAAGCGGGAAGCCCTCGACCGTGGAGCTGGCGGTCAGAACAAGGATTGCGCTGCGCTCTCCCGAAGCCTGACCCAGCGTGAAGGTAAGCTGCGTCGTACCGGTCTTGCCCGACATCGCGCTGGGAGTAACCCACTGCGAATCCCCGGAGTTCTTGAATGTCAGGGTCCAGTCGCCTTTCGAAACGACCTCGACCGTCTGTTCGAGCTTGCCGCCCTCGAGTTTCCCGGCGACAGTCACCGACTCGCCGCCGTTCACGGTAATTTCGGGCATGCCCGAATAACCGCCCTCTTCGTCATCGTCCGAACATGCGCTAAAAGCCGTCACGGCCAGCGCTGCACAGAACAATGTCTTCCAAAAATTTACTACTTTCATAGAGTTGAGTGTTAGTTAAAAAATGTATTGTTTGTAGCCAAAATTTTTTAAATTCACTACATAATGGCAATATTATGCCTCAAAGTTAAAATTATTTTCCGGACCTGCAAAGGTTTGTAACATTCTTTTAATAATCAGATCGGTCCGAATTGCAACCCTTTTCCGTCCGAACAGCAGTTCGCCGACGGGGACAGAAGACCCGGAACATGCGCTCGGGCATACTCCGGGTCAGCAGTATCCGCTCGATCAGCGTATTCTGTCGGCTGCGCGCACCAGCAGTTCGTCGCGGAAAATCGCACGGGCCGCCAAATAGGCAAACAGCAGGCAGACCAGAGGCAGCACAATGGCGGGCTTGAAGCCCTGCGTATGGAACGTCAGGTCGGAGAAGACCCGCCAGCTCAAAAAGTAATAGACGCCTTCCATCACCAGCGAGCCTAACAGCAACACCATTTCCACCACACAGAGGCGTATTTGCAGCAAACGGCGACGGAACAGGAAAATCGTCACCAGCGGCAGCGCACAGGCCAGCGCCAGCAGGACGCCCATATAGACGGTGGACTGGACAAGCTCCCCTTCGGCGGTTTTCAACCCGAAGGCGTAAAGCCCGAACTCGCCGGCGTCACCCGCAAACCACGCCAGCCCCGAAAAGAGCGTCACGGCCATAAGCGCCGCAATGATCAGCAAATAAAGCGTTTGGATTCGTTGTATCATCATTTACAAAGTTTTGTCGATCAGGTATTTGTTCCGCTCGGAAGACCCTCTGTTGATCAGCTCGCCCAAAAATCCGGCCAAAAACAGCTGAACGCCGAGAATTACGGCCAAAATCGCCAGATAAAACAGCGGCTGGTCCGTAACCGCCCGCAGGGGCAGGGCGTGGCTCTGCTTCCAGAGCTTCTCGGCGATGATCCACACCGTCGTGCCGCCGCCCATGAGGAACATCAGCGTTCCGAGGCTGCCGAAGAAGTACATCGGCGAACGCCCGAAATGCGTCATAAACAGTACCGTGATCAGGTCCAGATACCCTTTCACCGTGCGTTCGAGGCCGAATTTCGAACTGCCGTACTTGCGGGCGCGATGGTCGACGACCTTCTCGCCGATGCGGCCGAACCCGGCCTGCTTGGCCAGGAACGGAATGAAGCGGTGCATCTCGCCGTAGACCTCGATGGCCTTCACCACCTTGCGGCGGTAGGCTTTCAGCCCGCAGTTGAAATCGTGGAGCCGGATGCCCGACGCGGCCCGGGCCGTCCAGTTGAAGAATTTGCTGGGCCAGCGTTTGCCGATCGGGTCGTGGCGTTTCTTTTTCCACCCCGAGACCAGGTCGTAGCCCTCTTCGAGGATCATGCGGCGCAGCTCGGGGATTTCGTCGGGCGAATCCTGCAAGTCGGCGTCCATCGTAATGACGACCTCGCCTTCCGCAGCCGCGAATCCGCAGTAGAGGGCCGCGGACTTGCCGTAGTTGCGCGCGAAACCGATGCCCCGAATGGCCGGATACTGCGTCTTGAGCCGTTCGACCTCCTCCCACGAGCCGTCCGACGAACCGTCGTCGATCAGAATAAGCTCGTACGAAAACCCGTTTTCGCGCATCACGCGGTCAATCCATGCCGCCAGTTCGGGCAGGGACTCCGCCTCGTTGTAGAGCGGCACGACGACCGATATATTCAGTTTATCCATCCTTATTGGTTAGTGCCTTCCGAGAAAACGTCGGGATCACGCTTGGTGAAGGCAGCAATAAACAGACCGAAAAAGCCGCCCTTGATAGCCGAGGCGAGCATTCCGCTGAAGAGCTGCACCAGCGGCGAACGCATCAGTTTCATCATCATCTCGATCTGGTCGCCCGTGTAGAACCCGGTGTTCTCCAGCATGGCGATCGACGGACCGATCATCGCCTCGTATCTGGCCGCAAAGAGCCAGTTGGAGGCGACGCCCATGAAGGCTCCCTCGATAAACCCGGCGCAGAGCATCACGCTGACCATGAAACCCAGACACTGCCCGTAGCCGTATCCCCTGGCTCCGAAGCGTTCCGCGCGGCGTTTGGTGAAATACCCCAGCAGCAGGACGAAAATGACGAGCGACAGCAGGGACAGCAGCGTGTTCTGCACGTAAAAGCCCAGCACGTCGAAAAGGATCGCGACCAGAGCCATGATCACGCCGTATTTCGCGGCTTCGTTCCAGAAATTCTTCTTCTCCATTTTTCTATTTTGTTTTTAACACTCCGAGGCGCCAGCCTTGCCGCGCGGCGGCATCAGCCCCCTCTTCATTGCAGTTCACCCTTGCCTTCGCGCAGTATCTCCGGCCCGTCGCCCGTCAGGTCCACGACCGTCGTGGGGACGTTGTCGCCGATGCCTCCGTCGATGACCAGCGCGACCTCGCGGCCGTAACGCTCGTGGATCAGCTCGGGATCGGTCGTATACTCCACCACCTGGTCGTCGTCCTTGACCGACGTGGTGATCATCGGACACCCCAGCGCCCCGACCACGGCCCGCGCGACGGGGCTGGCCGGAATGCGGACGCCGATCGTGCGGCGCCGTTCGAGCGCCTTGTCCGGAATGCGCGCTGAAGCCGCCAGCACGAAGGTGAACGGCCCGGGCAGATTGCGCTTCAGAATCCGGAAAACGGCATTGTCCACCCGGCAGTACTCCGCGACCTGGGCGATGTTTTCGAAGACCACGGTGAACTTCTCCTCGCTCTTGCCCCGGATGCGGCGCAGCCGCTCGATGGCCTTCGGCGAGCGCAGCGAACAGCCGAAGGCATAGACGCTGTCGGTGGGATAAATGATGATTTCATCCCGCTCCAGGGCGTCTACGACGCGCTGCAACTCCTTCTCCGAGGGGTTCTGTTCGTATATCTTCGCAAGCATGGGATGACAAAGATACGAAAATTATTTAATCTTACGCCGATTGAGTTCGTCGCTGTACGCCCGGGCGTTCTTATTGTGCTCGCGAAGGGTTTTGGCGAAGTTGTGGTAACCGTCGAATTCGGGCCGTGCGCAGAAGAAGATATAGTCGTGCTTTTCGTAGTTCAGCACGGCGTCGATGGCGTTCTTTCCGGGCATGCAGATCGGCGAGGGCGGCAGCCCCTCGTTCACATACGTATTATAGGGAGAATCGTATTTCAGATGGCGGTAGAGGATGCGGCGCAGGCCGAAATCCTGCATGGCGTACTTCACCGTCGGGTCGGCCTGCAACTTGATGCCCTTCTTCAGGCGGTTGACGTAGACCCCGGCCACGCGGGGCATCTCGTCGCTCTTGCGGGTCTCCTCGTAGACGATCGAAGCCAGCGTCATCACCTCCAGCCGGCTCAATCCGCTGCGCTTGCGTTTTACATCGCGTTCGGAAGTCCAGAAACGGTCGTACTCGCGCTTCATGCGCCTGACGAACTCCCCGGGCGTCACCGTCCAGTAGAACTCGTAGCTGTCGGGAATGAACATCGAAAAGAGCGTCACGCTGTCGAATCCGACCTCCGCGGCCAGCTCCTCCGAGGTCAGCGCCTGCATGATCGCCGTGGAATCGGCGTCGATCTGCCGTGCGAGTTTCTGCGCCAGCTGGGCCGGGATGCGCACGTTGTTGATCGTCACCCGCACGGGGGTCTGCAACCCCAGCTTGAGCATGCGCGCGATTTCGATGACGCTCATGCCGTGTTTGAGCACGTAATGCCCGGGCTTGAAGGTTTCGGACAGGTTGATCCTCCGGGCATAGGCGTCGAAAGCCCGGCGGTGTTTGATCTGCGGCAGCAGCGAGTCCGCGACCTGCCCGTATTCGGCCCGGGCGCTCACGTAGAGGTCCCGCTCCGTAACGACCGCATTTCCATAGAACTGCTGCCGCAGGACAAGCCCTGCGCCGGCCGTCAGGACGAACGCCGCCAGCAGACCCCAACCTAATATTTTCTTACGCATTTCAGTTTTTTTTTGCAAAGATATAAAATTTTCCTACTTTTGTGCCCGGGTGAGTCTTACACGACCAGCTCCTACAGAATCCCCCAGGCGAGGAATCGAGCAAGGGTATGTGGTCGTAGCGGTGCGATGTAAGTAGCTCACCCTTTTTTTTCATAACGGCGTTTTGACCCGACGGGTCGAAGCGCCGCTTTTTTTTGCGCATACCTTCCGGAACATCCGCTCCCGTTTTGGAAAAATAATTGTATCTTAATCCCGCAGAAAACCAGAAAACGATGGAAAACAGAATCACGACCCTTTTCGGCATCCGCTACCCCGTCGTCGCAGGCGGGATGGTCTGGTGCAGCGGCTGGCGGCTGGCCGCCGCCGTCAGCGAGGCCGGCGGGCTGGGGCTGATCGGCTCCGGCTCGATGACCCCCGAACTGCTGCGCGAGCACATCCGCAAATGCCGTGCGGCCTCCTCCCGGCCGTTCGGCGTCAACGTGCCGCTGGCCTACCGTTATGCGCCCCAACTGATGGACGTCATCACGGAAGAGCGCGTCCCGGCCGTCTTCACCTCGGCGGGCAACCCCGCGACCTGGACCGCACGCCTGCACGACGCAGGCTGCCGCGTGGCGCACGTGGTGTCGAGTTCGAAATTCGCGCTCAAGAGCCGCGAAGCGGGTGTGGACGCCGTGGTGGCCGAGGGATTCGAGGCCGGGGGTCACAACGGCCGTGAGGAGACGACGACGATGGCCCTCGTCCCGCAGGTGCGGCAGGCCGTCG
>UMGB01049189.1_pt1 | contig 12780 bp, 9 predicted proteins | sample 1965161 | NCBI WGS metagenome assembly UMGB01 (sample SAMEA4836060, study PRJEB28245) | human gut metagenome | biome: gut microbiome; material: fecal sample | place: Denmark | collected 2008
GCTTCTCACCTGCTCAATACCGGTTTCTTCCCTGGCACTGATAAAATATACAGGATAACCTGCAGCCTCATAAATACTGCGGTACTGGTCCATCAGTGCCTCATCTCCCAGATCCTGCTTATTAAAACACAGTTTTACCGGGATATCTTCCATGGACATCATGACCAGAAACCGGTCCAGTAAATTTAAGTTCGGTGCCGGATGGGTCAGCGCAAACAGGACTAATGCCTGATCTACATTGGCTGCTGCCGGACGGATCAGCTCATTCTTTCTTGGAAGGATCTCATCAATATTTCCTTCCATTGTCTCTTCATCCAGCACGGAAAACTCCACATCATCCCCTACCAGAGGTTTGATCTTACGGTTTCTGAATACACCTTTTGCCTTGCACTGGTATACTTTATTTTCACCGTTATTTACGTAATAAAATCCTGCAATTCCCTTGATTATCTTTCCTGTCATTATCTTTCTCCTCGCAATTTTTACCTTAAATGTTCTCTTGGAGTCTTTCTGTGCCTGATTTTGTGAGAAGATTTTTTGTCAGTTGTGCCCAAATTTCCGAGGCGTACGCGGTGCGTACGTTGATGAAATTCGGGTGCGACTGGCGGAAAATCGGCCGCAAAAGCAGGTGCATGAAAAACTCCGAGAGGACATTACCCTAACCTACCGGGAAGAAAGAGACCGGATAAGAGGCGATCACTGCATCCTTCTCTACATCTACCACTTCTACAGTACCATTTTCCACACCATATGCCCCACGGATCCTTGGGAATACAATGGGAATATCCTGGGAACCTACCACCAGTCTCGGACTGATCAGAGGGGTATAAACTTCTGCCCCGCTTGCGTCCTTCTGCTTTAACCGGATAGAAATTTTTACACTGCTTGTCTGGGAAGCAGGTCCGATATAATTGCTTAAAGAGCAGGTGGTATCAATGGAACCAATGTAATAATGGTTCTCTTCTGCCTGTGCCTGGGTGCTTCCCTCTTCTTCCATTTTATTGATCACATAATCAACCGTGGAAGAAGGCTCAAGAACTGTTCCAGGAAGGGCAGACTGGGTCAGAACTGTACCTTCCGGCTTTCCTGCATCATAATCATAGGTCACAGTACCTGTTTTTAAGCCAGCTGCCTTTAAAAGGGCATCTGCAGTTACTTCATCTTTGCCTAATAATCTTGGCACCTGGCCCTGGGCTGTTTTTGGACCTGTGCTGACTACCAGTTCTACTGTATCACCCACTTTGGCCTGTTCCGGGCTGTAGCGGATGACCTTTCCTGTATCAACGCCATCATTTGACTCTTCTTTTAAGGTTACTTTTAATTCTTTCTCTATAAGAAGCTTCTGGGCATCTTCACCGGAAAGCTGTTCCAATCCCAAAGATGTAAGATCTACCTTGTCGCTGCCCTTGCTGATGGTCACGCCTACGGTGCTCCACTTCTCAACCACTTCGCCTTCTGCAACATCCTGGCGCATTACCTGGTCCGGTTTGTAATTATCAGAATAATCTTCTGCTTCCACACTCATCACCAGGTTGTATTCTTTTAATTTTGCTTCTGCCATATCCTTTGGAAGTCCCAGGACATTTGGCATATAAGTCTGGTCATCTGCCAGGGAAACATTGATACTTTCTGTTGGTTCTTCGCTGGTGACCACTTCTGTTTCCTTGTTCTGATCTGTCTTGGACCAGAAAAGCCCGGTCAGTCTGGAAAATACAAAAATGACCACAACTGCCACTAAAATAGCCGCCACAATTCCCATGACCATAATGATCCGTTCAAACTGGGTACTTACATCTTTTTCCTTTTTCTTTACAGTTCTCTTTTTGTGAGTAGGCTGTTCTGGCTGAGATTTTTCCTCATATTCATCTTCATCCGAAAAATCCTCAGGTTCTTCTGTTTCATCTTCTTCCGGTTCCACTTCCTGCACTGCTGCTTCTTCCACGCGGCTTCTGCGCCGTCCCTGGATCTGCGCCAGTTCTTCCCTGGAAATAGGCCGGGTTATGGACGGATCATTTTCCTCATCTGTCTCCAGTCCGGATCCATAAATATCATAATCCGGATCTACCATTACATGACGAAGATCTGTGATCACATCCCCAATAGAAGGATAACGTCTATCCGGCTTTTTCTGGGTACATTTTAAAATGATCTCCTCTAAACCGCGGCTTACCATTGGATTTAACTGGGAAGGAGGTGTAACTGCCTCCTCTAAGTGAGCAAGAGCAACAGCAACTGTATTGTCTCCTTCAAATGGTACTCTGCCGGTGACCATTTCATAAAGAGTGATGCCAAAGGAATAAATATCACTTCGCTCATCACAGTATCCGCCTCTTGCCTGCTCCGGTGAAATATAATGGACAGAACCTACCGCTGTCGCATTCATCGTCTGGCTGGATACAGCCCTTGCAATGCCAAAGTCTGCTACCTTGACCGTTCCATCTTTTGAAATGATCATATTCTGAGGCTTGATATCACGATGGATGATATGCTGCTCATGTGCAGCGGCAATTCCCTGTGCCACCTGGATGGCAATACCAATGGCTTCTTTATTTTCAAGAAAACCTTTCTTTTCGATATAGTTCTTTAAGGTAATACCCTCGATCAGCTCCATAACGATATAATGAAGGTCACCTTCGTCCACTACATCATAAACATTAACAATATTGGGATGGGACAGCCTGGCTGCTGCCTGTGCTTCCATTTTAAATTTACTGACAAAATTTTCATCAGAGGCAAACTCTTCTTTTAACACTTTAATGGCCACCAGGCGGTCTAAGGTATGACATTTTGCCTTATAAACCACAGACATACCACCGGAACCGATCCGTCCCAATATCTCATAACGGTCCTGAAGATAGGTTCCAGGATTTAACATGATCCCATCCCTCCTTCCTCAGGTTTTACCAGTACAACTGCTATGTTATCTGTTCCCCCTCTTTCATTGGCCTCAGCGATGAGACGCTGCGCTTTTTCTTTTAAAGACCCTTCAGAAAGGATAATGGAACATAGGGTATCGTTGTCTACCATATTGCTCAGTCCATCGGAACACAGAAGGATATAATCCCCCTGTTCTAATTCTTCCTCAAAGAAATCAGGCACAATATCAGGACGGATGCCTGCTGCCCGGGTAATAATGTTCTTTTTCCGGTTGTAATCCGCGCTTCCTCTCTGCATCATTCCCATTGCCACCATTTCTTCTACATAAGAATGATCCCGGGTGATCTGGCGGATAGAGCCGTCATGGATCAGATATAAACGGCTGTCTCCTATATTGGCTGCATACAGAACACCGTCTTCGATCACAGCAGCCACTAAGGTGCATCCCATTCCCTGAAATTCTTCTCTCTCTAAAGACATATCGTAAAGGGCTTTATTGACTGTTTTTATCCCCTCTTTTATCTGGGTAACACAGGGACCGTCATGGCGGTGGGTTAAGTATACCACCAGGTTTTCCACCATGAAACGGGAAGCATAATCCCCCGCCTTATGACCGCCCATTCCATCTGCTACCAGGAAAAGATCCGGCAGGGAGCCTACTTTTTCAGGGGAAGCGTAGATATAATCCTGATTCATGGAACGAACTCTTCCTGTGTCTGTCAGTGCATATGCTTCCATATCAGATCTCTCCTTCCTCCAGATAGCTCTTTCTTAACTGGCCGCAGGCACCGCCGATATCACGGCCCATTTCCCTGCGCACCGTTGCGTTAATGCCATGTTTTTCCAGATAATTTTTAAACTGCTCAATTGCCTTCCGGTCAGATTGAACATAATCACGTTCCTTGATCGGATTGACCGGGATCAGATTTACATGACCATGCTGGTCTTTGATCAGCTCTGTAAGAGCCTTGGCCTCTTCCAGGTTGTCATTTACCCCTTTTACAAGACTGTATTCAAAGGTAAGTCTTCTTCCTGTTTTTTCAAAATAATAATGGCAGGCTTCCAGTACATCCTTTAATTTAAAACTGTTTGCGATGGGCATTAATGTCTTTCGCACTTCGTCATTTGGGGCATGTAAGGACAGTGCCAGTGTGACCTGAAGGCCTTCCTCTGCAAATTTTTTAATTCCAGGAACAATGCCACAGGTTGAGATCGTTAAGTTTCTCTGGCTGATATTTAAGCCCTTCTCATTTGAGATCAGGCGGATAAAGCGGACTACATTATCATAATTATCCATCGGTTCTCCGGAACCCATGACTACGATATTGGACACCCGCTCTCCTGTAATGGTCTGGATACGGTAGATCTGGTCCAGCATCTCAGAAGGACGTAAATTTCGCTCCATGCCATCCAGAGTAGATGCACAGAAGCGGCAGCCCATACGACAGCCCACCTGGGAAGAAATACATACAGAATTCCCGTGGTGATACTGCATCCACACGCTTTCGATCACATTGCCATCTTCTAATCGGAACAGGTATTTTCTGGTACCGTCAATAGCTGAAATGCGCTCTCCTGCTACCTGTAAAGCGGTAAGACTGTAATTTTCCTTCAGTTTCTGACGCAGGTCCTTGGACAGTGTGCTCATATCATCAAAGCTTTCTGCCAGCTTTACATGTAGCCAGTCATAAAGCTGCTTTGCCCTGAAAGATTTCTCTCCCAGGGCTGTCATCTCTGCTGTCACTTCTTCCAGTGTCATGGACTTTATATCTTTTTTACCTTTTGTATCGATCAGGTCTAACATATATTTCAATACTCCTTATAATGTACGCTTGAAAACACTGATGAAAAAGCCGTCAAAGTCTTCAAAAGGAGAAATGCCTGGAAGGATCTGGATCTGACCATTTTTAAGGTCTGCTCCCGGATATGTGTTCTCTTTCAAGCCCGCAAATGCTTCTCCCTTTAATGGAAAGGCTTCTGTCAGGTCTTCCGGCTTAAAAGGAAGATTTTCTGTGATCCAACGGGCATTTTCTGCATTTTCCTCTTTATTGATGGTACAGGTGCTGTAGATCAGACGACCGCCTGGTTTTACGTATTTCCATACAACAGAAAGGATCTCTCTTTGCAGCTTTGCCAGTTCTTTTAAGTTTTCTTCTGTGGTGTGATATTTAATATCCGGCTTTCTTCCAATAATTCCCAGACCGGAGCAGGGCAGATCCGCAATCACAAGATCCGCTTTATTTTCACTTGCAGGATCAAATTCTGTTGCATCCCACTGAACAGCCTTTACATTGACTGTCCCCATACGGCTGGCATTTTCTTCAATAAGAGCCACCTTCTGGTATGTAAGATCCCTTGCTTCCACACAGCCGGTCCCCTGTAATTTATCTGCTATATGAAGGCTTTTTCCACCAGGAGCTGCACATACATCCATAACATAGCTGTCTTTTTTCGGCGCAGCCAGTTCTCCTACTAAAGCAGAGCTGATATCCTGCACCTGGATCCAGCCTTTCTGAAAAGCTTCCAGGCTTTCTAAATAGTCATAATCAGATAATGCAAGCATCGCCTCAAAACCTTCTACCGGTTTTGCTGTAGCCTGCTGTGCTTTCAGGGACGCCAGGATCTCTTCTTTGGAATCCAGATTAAAATTACAGCGCACCCATACAGGGCGTTCCTTTAAGAAAGATTCTGCAATCTTTTCTGCATTTTCCTTTCCCCAGTCTTTTTCCCACATGGAATACATCCACTGCGGAAGGCTGTAACGTAAATACGGACTGGAAAGATCCAGATCTTCCTTATTTCTTGCAATGGTACGCAAAACTCCGTTTACAAAGCCTTTCAGCCCCTGAAAATGGTGGTGTATGGCCAGTTTGACTGCTTCATTGCAAACAGCACTGTCTGGTACACGGTCCATGTAAAGGAGCTGGTAGACGCTCATCCGCAGGATATTACGGATGAGCGGTTTCATTTTTTCTGTTTTTGTTTTTGAATAACTGTTTATGATATAGTCGATCTGAAGCAGATATTCCAGAGTTCCTTCTGTCACCCTGGTGATAAATGCCCGGTCTGGTTTTTCCAGATACTGGTATTTGCTTAAAGCCTGATTTAACACCAGATGGACGAAATTGCCCTTATCCAGTACCTCTGTCAGGACACCCAGTACAATCTCCCGGTTTTCCAGGCCTCTGTCTATGGCTTTTGCCATATCATGTTCCCCTTTCTAGTCATTTCTGCGTCTGTTTCCAAACAGGAGCATAAGTCTTAAAAGCTGCAGCAGGGATGCTGCGGCTGCGGCAACATACGTCAGTGCCGCTGCATTTAATACCTGTCTGGTCTGTCCTACTTCCCGGCCCTCTAAAATACCGATGGAGTCAAGGAGCGCTACCGCTCTGTGAGAAGCATTGTACTCTACAGGCAGTGTAATGATCTGGAACAGAACAGCCAGTGAAAACATAAGGATGCCAAGATTGATCAGTCCGGTTCCTCCTAATACGATACCAAGGATGATCAGGAGCCATGAGATCTGGGAACCGAAATTAGCTACCGGAACTAAGGCTGCACGCAGTCTTAAGGGCACATAATCTCTTGCATCCTGAATAGCATGGCCACACTCATGGGCTGCCACACCAATAGCTGCAATAGAGGTAGAACCATAAACTGTATCAGACAGGTTGACAGTCTTGCTTCTTGGGTCATAATGGTCCGTCAGTCTTCCTGATACATGGCGCACCGTCACATCATAAATTCCCTGGGACTGTAAAATCCGCTGTGCTGCCTGGGCACCGGTCATGCCGCAGCGGCTGGCTACGGAAGAATAACGGCCATAGGTAGCATTTAACTTTGCAGATGCTCCCATAGAAAGGAGCACGCCGATGATGATCAGGACATAAGTTGGGTCAAAATAATACATAGGCATGTAGCCGTACATAAGATCACTCTCTTTCTATTCCATACAGTGATGGTTGTGTTTCCCACAACAGGATCTTTACTCCTGATGTCCCAGGATCTCTCCCGGTGTAATAGTAAAGCCACGCAGCAGTGCATCTGCTGCCATACGTTTCTTTCCTTCTAACTGAAGTTCATTGATCTTTAAAATTCCCTCTCCTGCTGCGACTGTAAATCCATGTTTGTCAGCCTGAAGGACCTGTCCCGGAACTGCATCTGTAGGAACTGCTTCCTCTAATACATCTGCATCCCAGATTTTTAAAGTCTTTCCATTATAAAAAGTATAAGCACTTGGCCATGGATTTAAGCCGCGGATCAGACGCTCAATGGCTGTGGCTGACATGGTCCAGTTGATATCACCTAAAGTTTTTGTAAGCATCTTTGCATAGCTGGTGCCTGACTCGCCCTGAGGAGTTCTTGTAATAGTTCCCTTTTCCAGTTTTTCAAGGGTAGACAGAATCAATGGACCGCCTGCTTCACTTAACTTCTCAAATAAGCTGCCGCTTGTTTCCTTTGGATCTAAGGGGATCACCTTTGTCTCTAAGATGTCACCTGTATCCAGGCCAACATCCATCATCATGGTCGTAACACCGGTCTCTTTTTCGCCGTCGATCACAGCCCACTGGATCGGTGCTGCACCACGGTATTTTGGAAGTAAGGATGCATGGATGTTTACACAGCCATATTTTGGCAGATCCAGGATCTCTTTGGATAAGATCTGACCAAAAGCGATAACAACAATGGCATCTGGTGCTTCTTTCTTTAATACTTCTACAAATTCCGGTGTTTTTACCTTTACAGGCTGGTATACCGGAATGCCATATTCTAAAGCCTGGATCTTAACCGGAGTCATCTGGACATCTTTTCCTCTGCCCTTTGGCTTATCCGGCTGTGTCACAACAGCTGTTACCTGATGCCCCGCTTCAACTAATGCTCTTAATGCCGGAACGGAAAAATCCGGCGTTCCCATAAATACAATACGCATGTATATTTCTCAGTCCTTTCAAAATCGGCGTTTACTCTTCTGTGATCGTTTCTTCACTTTCAGTTTCTGTATCCATCAGTTCGCCCTCTACCAGTTCAGTATAAAGCTGACCGTCTAAATGGGCACATTCATGGCAGATGGCTCTTGCAAGTAAGCCTTCGCCTTCTACTTCGATCTCATCCATGTTCTCATCTAACGCTCTTACTACTACATGGTTTGGTCTTGTAACAACGCCTGTTTTTCCAGGAACGCTTAAGCAGCCTTCATAACCGGTCTGCTCCCCGTCCTGCTCAATAATTTCCGGGTTGATCAGTACATACTGATATCCGTCTTCTACATCAATTACTACAATTCTTTTTAAAATACCTACCTGTGGTGCGGCAAGACCTACACCGTTTGCCTCATACATTGTCTCGAACATATCTTCGATCAGTTCTTTTGTACGGTCGGTCATCTCTTTCACCGGTTTACATTTCTTATTTAAAATTTCATCCCCAATAACGCGGATCTGACGAACTGCCATTTTTATCTCTCCTTTAAATATCGTAATTAAGTCAGGTCAGACTGGAAAACAACACTTTCAAGCCCTTGCGCTTCTTTTAAGCATTGTTCCGCCATTTTCCTGATGTGTATCAGTATATCATAGTTTTCCTGCTTTATATATAAAATTTTTCTATAAATATCATTAACTTTGAACACCGGAGCATTTACAGGGCCTATAAACTGGATCGTTCCATCCTTTGACAGATCCTCATTTTGCCCGATCCACTGCTTCAGACACTCTTCCAATAACGCTGCCGCCTGTTCTAATCGTCCCTCATTTTTATCTGCGATCTGGATGGTTAAAAGCCCTACTGCTGGCGGATATCCAAGAAGTTTCCTGAAATTCATCTCCTGGGTATAAAAGGCTTCATAGTCCTGGGCCGCAGCTGTCTGGATGCTGTAATGATCCGGCTGGTAGGTCTGGATCACCACATTTCCAGCTGCATTTCCACGTCCTGCTCTTCCTGCTGCCTGAGTCAGAAGATCAAAAGTCTCCTCACTGCAGCGGTAATCACTGGCATAGAGGGAAAGATCCGCTGCCAGAGCACCTACCAAAGTGACTTTTGGAAAATCGTGGCCTTTGACGATCATCTGGGTGCCAATGAGGATATCTGCTTCTCCTCTTGCAAAAGCAGATAAGATCTGCTGATGACCGCCCTTTTTAGAAGTAGTATCCAGGTCCATGCGCAGGATCCGGGCTTTTGGAAACATCTTCGTGGCCATCTCTTCTATTTTCTGGGTTCCCGTACCAAAAGGGGCAATATATGGGGAGCCACAGGAAGGGCATGTTTTCGGCTGGCGGATGGTATAACCGCAGTAATGGCACATCATCCGGCCGTCTTTGTGATAGGTCAGCGTCACATCACAGTGAGGACATTTTACCGCTTCCCCACAGGATCGGCAGGACACAAAAGTTGCATAGCCCCGTCTGTTGATAAATAACATGGCCTGCTCCCCTTTTTCCAGACGGTCTTCTAACAGTTCTTTTAATCTTGCGCTGAAAATAGACCGGTTGCCCGCTTTTAATTCTTCCCGCAGGTCGGCGATCTCCACCGTAGGCAGAACAGCATCTGCTTTGGCACGTCTGGTCAGCTTATAAAGGTCATATTCCCCTCTTACTGCTCTGGTATAGGTTTCCAAAGAAGGCGTTGCAGAGCCAAGGACCAGCATGGCTCCTTCCATTTCTCCCCGTTTTCTTGCCACTTCCCTGGCGTCATATCTGGGAGAAAGCTCACTTTTATAGGAATTTTCATGTTCCTCATCAATGATCAACATTCCCAATCGTTCAAAGGGCACAAAAAGAGCGGATCTTGGACCTATGATAATATCAATATCCCCGGTTCTGGCCCGTTCATACTGGTCAAAGCGCTCTCCTGCGGACATCCGGGAATTTAGTACAGATACCCGGTCCCCGAAACGAAGATAAAAACGCATGACTGTCTGCCAGGTAAGGGAGATCTCCGGGATCAGAAGGATGACCTGCTTTCCAGCCCGGATCACATGACTGATCAGTTCCATGTACACTTCTGTTTTTCCGCTGCCTGTGATACCGTGGATAAGACATGGTTTTCGGTCCCCATTGTCATATTTTTCACAGATATTAGCTGCGATCCTTTGCTGATCCTTATTTAGAACAGGCGGTTTCCACTGGGCTTTAGAAGCGTCTGTTAAAAGGCGGCGCATTTCCTCTAAGGGATTGCGGTACTGGTTCACCACCTGGACTGCAAGAAGTCCCTCCTGTTCCAGTGGCCGGATGGCTGCCGCCGTCAGGTTCAGCTTATGAAGGGTATTTTCATAAGGAAGGTCCGGATTTTCTTTTAAAGCATATAATAGTCGCAGACGGGCCTTGTATTTTTTCCGCTCTGCTGTCTGGATCGCAGCTTCCAGAGTCAGCGCATCCACCAGAAGATGGATCTTACGCTTAGGCGCTTCCCGCACCTTTTGCTTCACCGGAAGCACTGTTTTTAATGCCTGGTTCATAGTAGAACCATACCGTTCCTTCATCCACCATGCCAGGTGGATCAGCTGGGACTGGGCGGTAATGCTTCCTTCTACTAGAGAGTCGATTTCTTTTATTTTCGATATGTCGTATTCCGTCTGGTTGGTCAACTCCACCACATAGCCTTTGCGTTTATGGCTGCCTGCGCCAAAAGGAATATACACCTGCTGTCCCGCAGTGATCTGCCCTAAAAGGTGCTCCGGGATGCGGTACTGGAAAGTCTTATCTACGCTTTCGTGGGATATGTCGATGATGATATTTGCATATTGATAGATGGTTGGCTGATATATTGTATCTGTTTTATTATCTGTATTATAATTCAAATTCTGTCACCTGATTTTAGGCTTTCTGCATTTTCTGGTTGTTTCCGTACCTTTTATTGTAACAGAAAATGAAGTTCATGACAACGCAAACAGCCTGAAGTTCATCGTTTTTCACGACTTTCTTCAGGCTGTCTTACTGGATCTTATACTTTTTATACTTCTTATACTTCCTGGTATGTTTTATAATTCAGGTAATCTCTCTGCCTCTGCCAGATCCAGCAATTTTTCTGCTATCTGTTTTTCTTTTCCCGGATAGCAGATCTTAATAAGATTTTCTGCCTTTTTAAGTATCTGCGCTTTTGTAAGAGGGTAATTCTCTCCTCCTGACGGATCAGATACCTGTGTTTCCAGAACAATACCATTTTCTAAAATGACCTTCATAGAACATCCCCAATGAGCCGGATATACAGCCGAAAAAGCTTCATCCGGCATCACCGTTACTTTTTCTATAAGGCATTGCATAGAAGGATCTTCTACTGTCCGATCTGAAAACTCGCTCATAGTCACTTTTCCAAAAAGGAATGCTGCCGCTGTACAAAATGGAATGGAAAACTTTGCATCTATGGTATTTTGCGGATGTAAACAGCCATCACTGACTGCACATTGCTTATATCCCACTTCATAGGTCTTGATCTCAATCTCCCTGATAGCTTCTGTCAGCCTTTTTCTCTCTTCTTCTAAGGTCTTATGATCGTACTCTTTTCCAATTTTTTCCAAAATACTGTCTCTTAATTTCAGACTGCAATCTATAGCACAATGGGCACTGCGGCAGCAGGGATATGGCTTCATATCCATATGAAGGATCTCCCAATCTGTACCAAGACCTTTACTGACTTTTGCTATATCACCAGTATCAGACATAGCCGCCAGTAAGCCGCCATCCTCTGCCTCCAAAATATGCTCCGGTCCGGTCATTCCGGCTTTTGCTAAAAATGCTGCATCCAGACCATTTACAACCGCTCTGGCCGGGTGGAGCACTTTGCAGGTGCTTCCATCCCCTAAAAAGGCCCATCTGCCAAAACTCTGGGTTCCTGCCATCCCAAGAGCCGATACCAGCTCATCTGCATTCAGCCCCAGAAGCTTTCCGCAGGCAGCTGCGCAGCCAAAACCTCCGCAGGTAGCAGTGGCATGCCAGCCCTTTTTTCTGTGACTTGTTACTCCCAACGCCATACCGATCCGGCTGACGGTTTCATAGCCACATACCACTGCTGTGAGAAATTCTTTTCCAGAAGCATGGACATACCGGGCACAGCTCCATGCAGCCGGGATCAGGCTGGCGCTTCCATGTGTTTTTGACGCCGGATGGACATCATCCAGTTCCAGAGTATGGGCCAGCATGGCATTTATATAAGCAGCTGTAGAAATATCCGTTTCTCCTTTGCTTCCCCAGATCTTACCGCCTGTTCCGTTATTTCTCTCTAAATAAGAAGCTTTTACTTTTTTAACCAGCGGATCATCCACGGCTCCCAAAGCAGCGCTGATCAGATCCAGGACCCGGAAAGATACTGTGGTTTTTACTTCTTCCGGCAGGTCATCCCAGCTAAGTTTTTCTATAAACTCTGCCAGTTTACGCATCTCACTTTTCTCCATAAATGCTCCTTCTATTCCCTTACTCTTTGGATCTTTTTGGGATATCATCTTGCTTTTACTTCTTATTATTTTTCTTCCTTATAAAAGTTGATCAGAGAACCTGCAAGAAGTACCTTCTTTTCTGCTTCTGTTACATTTTTAAGTTCCAGTTCCATTGGTCTGGTGCTTCCATCTGTTCCGATCACCGTAGCTGTTACCTTTGTGGCTCCTTCTTCTACTGCTTTGCGGATGCCTGGAAGATATACATATTCTCCTGGTTCCAGAACAATTTCCTTATCCGTATTGGTAAATGGCAGAATGCCCCAGTTTACACAATTGCTGCGGTAACGCTTGGTTGCATACTCAATACAGATATTGGCAAGTCCTCCAAGAACCTTCTGGCAGCTGGCTGCATATTCTCTTGCAGAACCGTCACCTGGGCGTTTTGCATAAAGGACAGAGCCAATTCCTGTAGTCTTCATCAGCTCCTCTGTATCTGCTGTTACTCCTGCTGCTTTTAATACTTCATAAACTTCTGC
>UMGB01036335.1_pt1 | contig 12607 bp, 10 predicted proteins | sample 1965161 | NCBI WGS metagenome assembly UMGB01 (sample SAMEA4836060, study PRJEB28245) | human gut metagenome | biome: gut microbiome; material: fecal sample | place: Denmark | collected 2008
AGGTGACAAGCGGTGTAGGTGTCCGTTCCGTTGCCAGCTTGGGGCTGAACATTTCGGGTGAGAAGTTCGAGGCGGCTGCCAGCGGAAACGGTCCGGTAGATGCCGCGATCAAGGCTTTGAAGAAGATAATAGACCGCCACATGACGTTGAAAGAGTTTACGATTCAGGCCATCAGCAAAGGCAGTGATGATATGGGTAAGGTACATATGCAGGTGGAATATGATAACTGTATCTACTATGGCTTCGGCGCCAATACGGACATTATAGCCGCATCGGTGGAAGCGTATATAGACTGTATCAATAAATTCAAGATGTAAAATCCGTATCTTATACATACTTTATAAATACATAAATCATAATTCATAAACTGTAAATTACAACTCGTTTCCGATGAATACATTATTTGATAAAATTTGGGATGCCCACGTTGTGCAGAAGGTTGAAGACGGCCCTACACAGCTTTACATAGACAGGCTTTATTGCCATGAAGTAACCAGTCCGCAGGCTTTTGCCGGATTGCGTGCAAGGGGGATTAAGTGTTTCCGCCCGGAAAAGATATTCTGTATGCCCGACCATAATACGCCGACGCACGATCAGGACAAGCCTATTGAAGACCCTGTTTCGAAGACGCAGGTGGATACGCTTGCCAGGAACGCGGAAGACTTCGGGCTGGAGCATTTCGGCATGATGGACAAGAAGAACGGCATTATCCATGTGGTAGGTCCGGAACGCGGACTGACCTTGCCGGGCATGACAATCGTATGCGGCGACTCGCATACTTCTACCCATGGCGCAATGGGTGCGGTGGCTTTCGGTATCGGTACGAGTGAAGTGGAAATGGTGATGGCTTCGCAATGTATTCTTCAAACCCGTCCCAAAACGATGCGCATTACGGTAGACGGTAAACTGGGTAAGGGGGTGACAGCCAAAGATGTGGCGCTCTATATGATGTCTAAAATGACTACCAGCGGTGCTACGGGCTACTTTGTGGAGTATGCCGGAGAGGCTGTGCGCAGTCTGTCCATGGAAGGACGCCTCACTCTGTGCAACCTCAGTATAGAGATGGGCGCGCGCGGCGGTATGGTTGCCCCGGATGAAACGACTTTCGAGTATATCAAAGGACGTGAATACGCCCCGAAAGGTGAAGAGTGGGATAAGGCGCTGGCATATTGGAAGACGCTGAAAAGCGATGCGGATGCCGTATTCGATAAGGAAGTACGCTTTGATGCCGCTGATATCGCGCCGATGATTACCTACGGAACCAATCCGGGCATGGGCATGGGCATTACGCAGCATATTCCCGCTACCGAGGGGATGGGCGAGGCTGCCAAAACGTCTTTTATGAAGTCTATGGACTATATGGGTTTCCGGCCGGGTGAACCATTGTTGGGCAAAAAGATAGATTATGTGTTCCTGGGTGCTTGTACCAACGGCCGTATCGAGGACTTCCGTGCATTTGCCTCTATCGTGAAAGGCCGTAAGAAAGCGGCGGATGTCGTGGCATGGCTGGTTCCCGGTTCGTGGATGGTAGATGCGCAGATACGTGAAGAAGGGTTGGACAAGGTGCTGGAAGAGGCGGGGTTCGCTATCCGTCAGCCGGGATGTTCGGCTTGCCTGGCGATGAATGATGATAAAGTGCCTGCCGGAAAGTATGCGGTGTCCACCAGTAACCGTAACTTTGAAGGACGTCAGGGCCCGGGCGCACGCACTTTGCTTGCCAGTCCGCTGGTGGCTGCCGCGGCTGCGGTGACAGGGGTGATTACAGACCCGAGAGAGTTGTTAAATGAAGAATGAAGAACGAAGAATGAAGAAACAATGAAACAGAAATTCAATATCATCAACAGTACTTGCGTACCTCTTCCGTTGGAGAATGTAGATACCGACCAGATAATCCCTGCTCGTTTCCTGAAAGCCACTACCAAAGAAGGCTTTGGCGAGAACCTGTTTCGCGATTGGCGGTATGACAAGCAAGGCAATAAAATAGAATCTTTCGTACTGAATGACCCTACTTACGGCGGACAAATCCTTGTAGCCGGCAAGAACTTCGGTTCGGGAAGCAGCCGCGAGCACGCAGCCTGGGCCATTGCCGACTATGGTTTCCGTGTGGTGGTAAGCAGCTTTTTTGCGGATATCCATAAGAATAACGAACTGAATAATTTCGTGCTTCCCGTAGTGGTGAGCGAACCGTTTCTGAAGGAACTTTTCGATTCGGTTTTTGCCGACCCCAAGACGGAAGTGGAAGTGAACTTGCCCGAACAGACCATCACCAACAAGGCGACAGGCAAAAGCGAGCATTTTGAAATCAATGCCTACAAGAAACATTGCCTGATGAACGGTTTGGACGATATAGATTTCCTTGTGGAGAATAAAGACAAGATAGAATCCTGGGAGAAGAAACATGAAGCATAATCATCCGAAAATAGAAATCATGGACACCACGCTCCGCGACGGCGAACAGACCAGCGGAGTATCTTTTGTGCCCCATGAGAAGCTGATGATAGCCCGTTTGTTGCTTGAAGACCTGAAAGTAGACCGGGTGGAAGTCGCTTCCGCGCGGGTGTCCGAAGGAGAGTTTGATGCGGTGAAAATGATATGCGACTGGGCGGCCCGCCGCAATATGTTGCCGAGAGTGGAAGTGCTCGGCTTCGTAGACGGGCATACGTCGGTGGACTGGATACACGCCACCGGTTGCCGCGTCATCAACCTGTTGTGCAAAGGCTCCTTGAAGCACTGCTCCTGCCAGTTGAAGAAATCGCCCGAAGAGCATATCGAGGATATTCTGGCAGTGGTGAACTACGCGAATGTGCAGGACATGGAAGTGAACATCTACCTGGAAGATTGGAGCAACGGCATGAAAGACTCGCCCGAATACGTCTTTCAGTTGATGGACGCATTGATTCAGACCAATATAAAGCGGTATATGCTGCCCGATACATTGGGTGTGCTGAACCCGCTGCAAGTCATTGAATTCATGCGGAAAATGGTGAAACGCTATCCGCACGCGCATTTCGACTTCCATGCGCACAATGATTACGACCTCGCGGTGAGCAACGTGCTGGCCGCCGTGTTGAGTGGCTGCAAGGGCTTGCACACCACCATTAACGGTTTGGGCGAGCGTGCCGGGAATGCCCCTCTTGCCAGCGTGCAGGCCATCTTGAAAGACCATTTCAGCGCTATCACCAATATCGACGAGAGCCGTCTCAATGATGTGAGCCGTGTGGTAGAGTCTTATTCGGGCATCGTTATCCCTGCCAACAAGCCGATTGTGGGCGAAAACGTGTTTACGCAGGTGGCGGGCGTGCATGCCGACGGAGATAATAAGAGTAACCTGTACTGCAACGACCTTTTGCCCGAACGTTTCGGCCGCAAGCGGGAGTATGCGCTGGGCAAGAACAGCGGCAAGGCGAATATCCGCAAGAATCTGGAAGACCTGGGACTGGACTTGGACGAGGACTCCATGCGCAAGGTTACCGAACGCATCATCGAACTGGGCGATAAAAAGGAGCTGGTGACGCAGGAAGATTTGCCGTACATCGTTTCCGACGTCTTGAAGCACGGAATTGTGGATGAGCGTGTAAACCTGAAAAGCTACATTGTGAACCTTGCCTACGGACTGAAGCCAATGGCTACGTTGAAAATAGAAATCAACGGCAAGGAGTATGAGGAGAGTTCCAGCGGTGACGGTCAGTACGATGCCTTTGTGCGTGCGCTGCGCAAGATATACAAGGTGACTTTGGGGCGCAAATTCCCGATGCTGACGAATTATGCGGTGACTATTCCCCCCGGCGGACGTACCGACGCTTTTGTGCAGACGGTAATCACCTGGACGTTTGAAGACAAGGTGTTCCGCACCCGTGGATTGGATGCCGACCAGACAGAAGCCGCCATCAAGGCCACGGTGAAGATGCTCAATATCATCGAGGGAGAATACGATAAATAAGATATTTGTGGCGGGTGACCGTATTCGCCGCAAGAATAAGATGATGAAAGATAAAATAGAAAATGAATTGAAAAAGAAATAAATAATTATGGACTTTAAAATTGCAGTATTGGCCGGTGACGGTATCGGCCCCGAAATATCCGCAGTAGGTGTGGACGTAATGACCGCCGTTTGCGAGAAGTTCGGTCACAAAGTGAACTATGAGTATGCTGTCTGCGGTGCGGACGCCATCGACAAAGTGGGAGACCCGTTTCCCGAAGCTACCTATCAGGCTTGCAAGAATGCCGATGCAGTGTTGTTCTCGGCAGTAGGCGACCCGAAATTCGACAATGACCCCACCGCAAAGGTACGCCCGGAACAAGGGTTGCTGGCTATGCGCAAGAAGTTAGGATTGTTTGCCAACATCCGTCCCGTGCAGACCTTTAAGTGCCTCTTGCACAAGTCTCCGCTTCGTGCAGAATTGGTGGACGGAGCCGATTTTCTCTGTATCCGTGAACTGACGGGCGGTATGTACTTCGGCGAGAAATACCAGGACAACGACAAGGCTTACGACACCAATATGTACACCCGTCCGGAGATTGAACGCATCCTGAAAGTAGGCTTTGAGTATGCCATGAAGCGCAACAAGCACCTTACGGTAGTGGACAAGGCGAATGTACTTGCCTCTTCGCGCCTGTGGAGACAGATTGCCCAGGAAATGGCTCCGAACTATCCGGAAGTCACCACCGACTATATGTATGTGGACAACGCCGCCATGCGTATGATTCAAGAACCGAAGTTCTTTGATGTGATGGTGACGGAGAATACCTTCGGCGATATTCTGACCGATGAAGGCTCTTGCATCAGCGGCTCCATGGGCCTGCTTCCTTCCGCTTCCACCGGCGAAAGCACCCCGGTATTCGAGCCTATTCACGGTTCATGGCCGCAGGCTAAGGGCTTGAACATTGCCAATCCGCTGGCGCAGATTCTTTCCGTAGCCATGTTGTTTGAGTATTTCGACCTGAAAGAAGAAGGCGCGCTTATCCGCAAGGCGGTAGACGCTTCTCTCGACGCCAACGTCCGTACCCCGGAAATTCAGGTGGAAGGCGGCGACAAATACGGCACGAAAGAAGTAGGCGCGTGGATTACGGACTACATCAAACACTAATCTTTATTAAGGAAAGAAAGGGACAAACGTTTTTTTCCTACCTTTGCGAGGAGATGCCTCAAAAGTATGATACATTTATCTGTGATAATGATTTTACTTTTGATGTATCTCCTCGTTTTATAAGTAATGATTATGGCAAAAATAGCAAAGAACTTGACGGAACTTATCGGCGGCACACCGTTGATGAAGTTGGCCGGATACAGCGGGAAGTACGGATTGCAACGGGATATAGTTGCCAAACTGGAGTCGTTTAATCCGGCAGGCAGTGTAAAAGACCGCGTAGGGCTGGCAATGATTGAGGATGCCGAAGCGCGCGGAGCGTTGAAGTCCGGCGCCACTATTATAGAACCTACCAGCGGCAATACGGGGGTGGGACTGGCAATGGTAGCTACCATCAAAGGTTATCATCTGATACTGACCATGCCCGAAACAATGAGCATCGAACGCCGTAACCTGTTGAAAGCCCTCGGAGCGGAAATCGTGCTGACGGACGGGTTGGCGGGTATGGCGGGCTCTATCGCCAAGGCGCAGGAACTGAGAGATAAGATTCCCGGCGCCGTAATTCTGCAACAGTTTGAGAATCCTTCCAACGCCCGGATACATGAGCTTACTACGGGAGAGGAAATCTGGACGGACACAGACGGACAGATGGACGTGTTTGTGGCTGGAGTAGGTACGGGCGGTACGATTTGCGGTGTAGCCCGCACGTTGAAGAAGCATAATCCGAATGTTTATATCGTGGCTGTCGAGCCTGCGTCGTCTCCCGTACTTGAGGGGGGAGAGGATGCGCCGCACCGTATACAGGGCATCGGGGCAAACTTTATTCCGGCTCTTTATGACGCTTCGGTAGTGGATGAGGTGATTCCTGTGCCGGACGATGAAGCCATTCGTGCCGGACGCGAGCTGGCGTCTACCGAGGGACTGTTGGCGGGAATATCTTCCGGCGCGGCTGTTTATGCAGCCCGTTTATTGGCAAAACGTCCCGAATTTGCAAACAAGATGATAGTTACCTTGTTGCCTGATACGGGGGAGAGGTATCTCTCGACGGAGTTGTTCGCTTTTGACACTTATCCTTTGGAATAAATGCCGGGGAAAAACTCCCGTTCCAACGCTTGGTACCTTTCGTACCACCGGCCGGTATTGCTTGTACCAAGGCTTGGTATTGTCTGTACCAGCGGTTGGTATTCTTCGTACCAATGCTTGGTATTTCCGATACCGGCGGTTGGAACCGGTTTAAGTAAATGTTGAGATTCGGTTTGTATCAACACTTGCATGTTTACTTATCTTATAAATATAGAATCATAAGTATGAAGAAGCTGATTTTTCTCGTTGTGTGTTTATTGGCAGGCGGTATGCCTGTATTTTCGCAGACCTATCAGGAACTTTGCGACCGTGCCATAACTTACACGGAACAGGATAGTTTGCCGCAAGCGGAAGAGTATATCCGCCAAGCCTTAAAGCTGGAACCGGCAAATCCTCACAATGCCCTTCTGTTTTCCAATCTCGGTACGATACAGCGTCGTCAAAGGCAGTACGAGCAGGCTTTGGAGTCTTATAACTTTGCCTTGAATATCGCTCCGCGCGCAGTTCCTATCTTGCTGAACCGTGCGGCTGTTTATATGGAACTGGGGCGTAATAATCTGGCGCAGGCCGATTATTCGCTGGTGTTGGATTTAGAGAAGAACAATGAGGAAGCTTTGCTGATGCGCGCTTATATTTATATGCAGCAGCGTGAGTATAAAATGGCAAAGGCTGATTATGAACGCTTGTTGAAAGTGAATCCAGCCAGCTATAACGGTCGCCTCGGTTTGGCCACTTTGGAACAGAAAGAGGGGAAATACGAAGAAGCGCTGAGCGTCTTGAACAATATGATTGCAACCACGGGAGAAACTTCTCAGTTGTCTTCTTCCCAATATGCCATGCTGTATGTAGCTCGTGCCGGAGTAGAGAAAGACTTGAACCACATGGATATGGCCTTGGTAGACCTGGAAGAGGCAATAAGACTGGATAGCTCGCAACCGGAAATATACCTGATGCGCGGTGAAATCTACCTCGCCCAAAAGAAAAAAGACTTAGCCAAACGCGATTTTGAGAAGGCTGTATCATTAGGAGTGCCGCAAGCCGATTTGCGTGACCTGCTGCAACAGACGAGGAAATAGGGAGGGAGCGTTTAGTGATTAGTGATTAACGATTAGTGATTAGTGATTAGCTGTTAGCTGTTAACAGTTTATAGCATCACAACTTAATCACTAATCACTAAACGCTAATCACTAAACTTACGTATTAGGGCAACGAATTCTTTTCCGTATTTCTTCTTTTTGTATTCTCCGATGCCGCTGATGTTGCCGAATTCCTCAATGGTGGCGGGGCGTGAGGTACTGAGCAGGTGAAGCACTTTGTCGGACAGGACGATGTATGCGGGCAAGGCTTCTTCGTCCGCAAGACGTTTTCTCAACTTGCGCAACGCTTCAAAGAGAGCCTCGTTCTCCGTATCGGGAAGTCCCAAAGGCAGCTCTTTGCCGGGAAGGGGCGCCTTGCGTTTTCTTCCCTGCTTGGTTTCGTTCGTTTCTTCCCGGCGTATTACTACTAATCGGGCGGTGGCTCTACCGAAAAGAACATCGCTTCCTGTGGAAGTTATTTTCAGATGATTGTTTTCGTTGTAGGCGATTTCAAAGTAGCCGAGTTGTAGCATTTGTAATAAATAATCATGCCAGTCGCGGGCCGGAACTTCACGTCCGGCGGCAAATGTTTTCAGTTGCTGATAGCCTTTGCTCACGACTTCGGGAGACATGGTTCCTCTTAGAATATCCACTAAAACGCCCGTGCTTATTTGCTGTTCCGTACGGGCAATGGCGCTTAAGGCTTTCTGTACGATAATAGTTCCGTCGAAGCGTTCCGGAGGGTTCTTGCAGACATCGCAATTGCCGCAATCATGGTCTGCCGTCTCTCCGAAATAGCTTAACAATATGCGGCGCCGGCAGATGTCGGATTCGGCATATTGCTGCATGCGTTGCAGTTTCTCTAAGTTAATGCCTTCTTGCCCGCTGTCGGTGGCGAATTTGGTCAGTAAAATCAAGTCAGCCAGCGAGTAAAACAGTAATGTGTCGCTTGGTAGTCCGTCTCTTCCGGCACGTCCGATTTCCTGATAGAAACTCTCGATACTCTTTGGTAAATTATAATGAATAACCCATCGTACGTTGCTCTTGTCTATACCCATGCCGAAAGCAATGGTGGCGCATACCACTTGCACACGGTCATTGATGAAATCATCTTGCGCTTCGTCCCTGCGGGCGGGGGAGAGGCCGGCGTGGTAGACGGCGGTGCGGATACCTTGCTTTTGGAGCATTTGCGCCACGGACTCCGTCTTGCTTCGACTCATGCAATAGATGATGCCGCTTTCTCCGGGATGACGGGCTATGAAGTCAAGAATTGTCTTGGATTTTTCCTTCTGCCGGTAGCCCCGCTTTACGGTGAGGCTCAGGTTGGGGCGGTCGAAAGAGGAAATGAATATCCGGGGGTGGTTCAGATGGAGTTGCCTGATGATATCTTCGCGCGTGATTTTGTCGGCGGTGGCGGTCAGGGCGATGATGGGCACCTGCGGAAACTGCCGGTGCAGAATCCCCATTTGTGTATATTCCGGACGGAAATCATGCCCCCATTGCGAAATGCAATGCGCCTCGTCGATGGCGAAAAGTGAGATGTGCATATCCCGCAGGAGATAGTTGGCCTCTGCAAGCAGCTTTTCGGGAGAGATGTATAGCAGTTTCAGTTTACCCTCCGTGCAGGCACGGCGAAGGGCGGCATTCTCCGTTTCGTCATTGCTGCTGTTCAGCGCACCGGCACTGATGCCGTTGGCGCACAACGCTTCTACCTGGTCTTTCATCAGCGAGATGAGCGGTGAGACCACTACGGCGGTTCCTTCGCGCAGTAGGGCGGGAAGTTGGTAGCATATTGATTTTCCACCGCCGGTGGGCATTAACACAAGTGCGTCGTTTCCATCCAGGATGTGACGGATAATCTCTTCCTGCAGGGGACGGAAACTGTCGTATCCGAAGTATGTTTTAAGCGTTTGTAGCATAAGCGGTGCCGGTATCTTTTTCGGGGGCAAAGTTACATTAATTCTTGCATAAAACGCAAAAGGAAGTGTAACTCAATTAAATAACTTGTGAAATTGACAGTAAAGTTAAATAATCTTATTATTGAGCGTACTCCGCTTCTTTTCAACCTTTTTCGTTGTTTATATATCAAAAATATGTGCGGGAAAAGTTGCGTATTAAAAAAAAATGTTAGACTTTTGTGTAATCTAAGGGAAACTCCTTTGGATTTCCATTTTTAAACAACCCTAACCAGTTAATTCAATGAGTGATTTAGAAAAAAAAGCACAGGAGGAGGCTACAAAGAAGCGTCCCTATAACCTGCGCGAAAAAAAAGAAAAGAAGGCCGCCTACCGTTCCTTGATACGCCCGGAACTGGCAGACGAGCTGTATGACAGGATACTGAATATCATTGTCGTGCAGAAGAAGTACAGAGACCCCAATTATTCTGCAAAAGATTTGGCAAAAGAGTTACAAACCAATACCCGCTATTTGTCGGCGGTTGTAAACTCTCGCTTTGGCATGAACTACTCATGTTTGTTGAATGAATACAGAGTGAAAGATGCTTTGCATTTATTGACAGATAAGAGATATGCTGACAAAAATGTAGAAGAAATCAGTACGATGGTTGGTTTCGCTAATCGTCAGTCTTTTTATGCTGCGTTTTACAAGAATGTAGGAGAAACTCCTAACGGTTATCGTAAGAAAAATGCAGTGAAAAGCAAATAATGCAGTGAAGCTGAATTTATAAAAGGAAATATTCTGAGACGTTTGCTCCGGAATACTTCCTTTTGTCATTTTAATACTAACTATTTCTTCCCGACACACATGAAAAAACAACTAATTACCGCGGTGGCCGCCATGTCTTTGCTGACAGCTTGCGGCGGAGCACCGAAAACGACTGCCGAGGCAGAAAAATTTGATTACACAGTGGAACAGTTTGCAGACTTACAGATTTTACGCTACCGCGTACCGGAATTTGAGAGCTTGTCTCTCAAACAGAAAGAATTAGTTTATTACCTCACGGAAGCCGCTTTGCAGGGACGTGACATCTTGTTTGACCAGAACGGGAAGTATAACCTCAGGATCCGCCGGATGCTGGAAGCTGTCTATACGGGCTATACCGGTGACAAGACTGCGGCAGATTTCAAGGCCATGGAAGTGTATCTGAAACGGGTATGGTTCTCCAACGGTATTCATCATCATTATGGCAGTGAGAAGTTTGTGCCGGGCTTTACTCCCGAATTCTTCAAACAAGCCCTTTTGAGCGTAGATGCATCCACGCTTCCGCTGGCGGAAGGACAGACGGTGGAACAACTTTATGAAGAAATCGCTCCCGTTATCTTCGACCCTCAGGTAATGCCGAAGCGTGTGAACCAGGCTGCCGGTGAGGATTTGGTGCTGACTTCGGCATGTAATTATTATGACGGAGTGACGCAGAAGGAAGCCGAGGCTTTTTACAACGCGATGAAAGATCCTAAAGATGAAACACCGGTTTCTTACGGATTGAACAGCCGCCTGGTGAAAGAGAACGGCAAGATTCAGGAGAAAGTGTGGAAAGTGGGGGGCTTGTACGGTCAGGCCATCGAAAAGATAGTATATTGGTTGAAGAAAGCGGAAGGCGTTGCCGAGAATCCTGAACAGAAAGCGGTTATAGCCAAACTGATAGAGTTCTATGAAACAGGAGACCTGAAGACCTTTGACGATTATGCCATCCTTTGGGTGAAAGACTTGGATTCCCGCATCGACTTCGTAAACGGATTTACCGAAAGCTACGGAGACCCGTTGGGGATGAAGGCAAGTTGGGAGTCTTTGGTGAATTTCAAGGATTTGGAAGCTACCCGTCGTACGGAGATTATCAGTAGCAATGCGCAATGGTTCGAAGACCATTCTCCGGTGGAAAAGCAGTTCAAGAAAGAAAAAGTGAAAGGTGTTTCCGCCAAGGTTATCACCGCCGCTATTCTGGCGGGCGACCTTTATCCGGCAACGGCTATCGGCATCAACCTGCCCAATGCCAATTGGATTCGTAGCCATCATGGTTCCAAATCCGTCACGATTGGTAATATTACGGATGCCTACAATAAGGCGGCTCATGGCAACGGCTTCAATGAAGAGTTTGTGTATAGTGATGCCGAGTTGCAGCTGATAGATAAATATGCCGATACCACCGATGAACTGCATACCGACCTGCACGAATGTTTGGGACATGGCTCAGGTAAGCTGCTTCCGGGTGTAGACCCCGACGCGTTGAAAGCTTACGGCTCGACTATTGAGGAGGCGCGTGCCGACTTGTTCGGACTTTATTATGTGGCCGATCCGAAATTGGTTGAACTGGGGTTGACTCCGAATGCGGATGCTTATAAGGCTCAGTATTATACTTACCTGATGAACGGATTGATGACGCAGCTCGTGCGTATCGAACCGGGTAATAATGTGGAAGAGGCTCACATGCGTAACCGTCAGCTCATCGCCCGTTGGGTATATGAAAAGGGCGCTGCCGATAAAGTGGTGGAGTTGGTGAAGAAAGACGGAAAGACTTATGTCGTAATTAACGATTACGGAAAAGTACGCGAACTGTTTGGCGAGTTACTTGCCGAAATACAGCGTATCAAGTCTACGGGTGACTATGAAGCAGCCCATAAGCTGGTAGAGGCTTATGCCGTAAAGGTAGACCCTGAACTGCATGCGGAAGTATTGGAACGCTATAAGAAGCTGAACCTGGCTCCGTATAAAGGCTTTATCAATCCGAAGTATGAGGCTGTGACGGATGCTGACGGCAATATAACCGATGTGACAGTGACTTATGATGAGGGTTATGCCGAACAGATGCTGCGTTATGGCAAGGATTATTCGGTATTGCCTTCGGTAAACAATTAAATGGATACAGAGACGCAGAGGCTAAGAGGTGCAAAGATACAGAGGCTCCGAATTTTTCGGTCTAAAGCCTGAAAGGCTTGGAACAATAGCCCGGGGTAACATCCCGGGTGTAAAAAAAGCCTCTGTCTTTTTACGCCCTGTAAGGGCAAGAGCCTTGCACGTGAATCTTTTGCCCTTGCAGGGTGTAATGCTAATCATATGCATCTTCCCGGGGTGGTTACCCCGGGCTTGAAGATAAAGGGCTTTAGCCTTACGTGATGAGCAGGATTCTCATTTTACAGAACTCTCATTTTATGGAACTAAAAGAACAACTCAAAGAAATAAAAACGCAGCTCCGTCTCTCCATGAACGGAGCTGTATCTCAAAGTATGCGGGAGAAGGGGTTGGTTTACAAACTCAACTTCGGCGTGGAACTGCCCCGTATCAAAAGTATTGCCGCCGCTTACGAAAAAGACCATGTCTTGGCGCAGGCTCTTTGGAAAGAGGATATCCGTGAATGTAAAATACTGGCGGGATTGCTCCAGCCGGTCGACAGTTTCTTGCCTGAGA
>UMGB01081236.1_pt1 | contig 12518 bp, 19 predicted proteins | sample 1965161 | NCBI WGS metagenome assembly UMGB01 (sample SAMEA4836060, study PRJEB28245) | human gut metagenome | biome: gut microbiome; material: fecal sample | place: Denmark | collected 2008
ATAATATATAATTTTATTGATTAATAATTAAAAAGTTAATAAAATCTTTATAATCCCTCTGCATAGGATAACTTAAGATTTTAGGTCTAAATGTGTACATCATTTGTCCAAGTTTATACTGTGTGAGTATTTATTAGTAAGAGTATATAACACAACCCTCTAAATATTTAGAGTATATACAATTTACACCTATAAAACTTATATTTCTTAACTGTCGGCTAGGCCTGACTGTCCACTGTGTAGAGTTTGGTTACTCTAAAGATATTACATATAAGAAACTGGTGTCCTCAATATCTTGGAAAGTTATTGGTTTTTTAAATTACGCTATATATTATGTGTTCTGATCTTTGTCTTTGCCTATATTTACTACAATAATGCCGAAGAGGAAGATCAAACCCCAAACAAGTACATCCATACGCTTATGTTTTTATGATTGATGATTGATGCCATTAAGAAGAAGAGAGGCTTATTTAGCCTCCTCCTCTTCAATCCAACAATCCTCAGGAACTTGTTCCTTATAACGTTGGACTTCTTCCTCAACAGAGCCACCTTTAAAAGCAACTACCTTGACGTATTTTACAACACGCTCAGGCGTAGCCTTTACAAGTTGGCCTTTCTTGTTTCGCTCAAAGCGATAGTGATGGGGGATAGACACCCTTTGGGCATCACCAGTTACCACTATACAATCGCTTAACTCATCATCAGCCTCCCATTCATCAGCATCAGCTAACTTTTTGGAAAGCCGACGATATAACATCGGCGCAGCATTCTCGAAGACCATCTTCTTGAATGATACAACAGCATCTTCCGGATCTTCACCCGGAAATAGCTCAACGCGTACCGCATTATATTCGTCGGTACTAGCGTCTTCGATTTTAAAAATACTTAATTTCTCCATTACAATTACGTTTTACAATTACACATACGGGGTGTCTCCCCCGAAGGGGTATGAGGGGGGCTTGGAGTTGGGTAGTCCTTGCTCTCACTTCTATATAAAAATTTTATTATTTTTGGTTCTACCTCTCACTTCCATATAAAATTTTTTTAAAAAATTTTCTAGAGTAAAATATATACACCAACATTTATGCACTTTTATCGTTAAGCATATAAAATTATTATTATGATATTTGAAAAAGAACTAAAAGACAAAGGATTTGAGATTAGAGATAATGAACTCTACTATGAATTTAGTGACTTTGAGCTATTAAGAGCTAGAGTAAGTGAATGGGATTGTGCTGATGGTACTAAGGCTTTGAAAGTATCAGATCTTAGGTTAATGAATCCTATGGAGGAAGGTACGGCTCATATGATGATTTCATATTCACTTTACTTTAGGGACATTAACAAATTTTATGAATTATTAACATTACTAGGGTATAAAATAAGTTAAAAATAGTTAAATTATGTTAAAAGAATTAACAGTTAAAGAGGTAGAAACTATCCTAAGTAAGGATAATAATGTGTATGGTATACATAGTATTGGTGACCATGTGTATAAAATACCAGGTTTAGGGTATACAGGACCTAAAGGAGCTACTAGATTTGTAAATGAATTAAGGCAACAAGTTAATGGATTAACTACGAAACTCTCGTAGATATGTTAAATAATCATAAATAATGTTAAAATTATTTTTATTTTACTAATATTGGAACAAAATTAGATTGTAATACGTTCCTACATCCAGAGTAGGATATAATAGTAGTTTAAAATGCAATTAGTAGTAATATAAACCATTACTCTTACTCTAGATAACTGCAGTATATAATATATTATTATCAAACTATATCATGATGAATGAACCAAAATACTTAGAAATGATTAGACAAGGAGTTGTTAACATAAATGGTGACGATTTTAAAATAATCAGAGCATATGATGGATGCAGAGGGTGTTATTTTAGACAATTTGAAAACTTTAGTGGGTGTCTAAACAATGTTGCACAAGGTATTTGTTGTAGTGCTGGTGGTCATATTCTAAGAAAAATTTCATAGTAATAGAACAAAAATTAATTAAGCACGTTTAGTTAGCATGGAAAATCAACATGACATATTAAAGACCGTTATAGACGGTTTAGTGTATATCCCTACTAAGGATATGATAGTTAAACCCTTAGAGGATGAATACGTAGAGAAAGAAATTATTAAGCCAGTAGAGACTGGTAAAAAGGACGAAAATGGTTATGATATCAATGACACTGAAACAGTTAAAGAAAAAGTGTTAACTACATTCAGAAAAGGTATTGTATTACGTCTGCCATCTGGGTATCAATGGCAAGATGAGAACAATCATCCTGAAGTAGGTGATGTGGTAGCATATCCTAGGAAAGCATCGATTGATTTTGATTTGTTTAAAGATAGTCAATTAGTAAATCCTTATAATGTAGTAGCCTTTGTAAAAGGAGAAAAATATTTTAAAGACTAAGCGTAGTCTTAATTAATCGTGGTTGTAGTTGGATGTACTAGGGGTTAGCATAAAGTTAACCCCTTTTTTATTGTATAAAATTTGCAACTTTTTTTGAATATTTGCGTTATGTGAATATGATTAAAGAAATGATAAATAACATGTTGGGTGAGTACTCAAAGTTCATTCAAATACAAGATGATGGTACAGTTAAGGTATTTGTTCCAGAAGACGTTAATAATCCTTCTATGAAAAATGCTACAGAATTAACATTATCTAAGAATGAAGCAATTAGTCTCATGGGTTTAGTAACCCAACCCAAACAATACGAAGTATGTGATTCTTCAAACAATTGCAGAATCATATCTGAAAAAGATCCTGATTTTGACGTAAACAAGTGGATTAAATTAGCACTTGGAACTATTAAAAAATAAATACTATGTCAGATTACCGAGTTACTATTACAACAGTCAGGGAAAAATGCCCATTTGATGCTAAACGGAAAAGCAAAGAATACTGCAAAGTATGTAAAGCTTGGAAAGATCCTTGTTCAGGATTAGGTATAGAAACTACGATTTCTTCAAGAAAAATTGGAGAAGATAAAATGAAACAAATAATAAATATCATTAAATAATTATGATTACAGAATATAAAGTTATTAAACCTTTTGGTGTATTAAAATCAGGTGATATCCTTACTTTGGATAATGATATGTATACGTTCTCTGATGAGAAATCTTCTGACTCACAAAATTATTATTCCCAAGTAAACGTAGCTGTATCATGTGATATGATTGAGGAATATGCTAAAAGTGGTTTAGTTGAGCCAATTGAAAATGTTACTGTTGAATCTAATGATGAGAAGAAAATCAGACAGATTCGTACTATTATTGCTCAATTGAAGAATACTTACAATCAACGTAAGAACAATATTGAGAAAAAGTATCAGGAAGGTAAAATTCAAACTTGTGTGAAAGTAGAGCATGATACTGTATATTTCAATATGATGAAATTGTTAAATAAACTCGAGGCAATCATAAATGAATAAACTAGTAAAAACCGTATCAAATGAAGAATTGATACCAGAGTTTTTACAAGCGCTTAATGGAATACTTAGGTTAACTGATAGGGAACTTGAATTAATGGCTACACTTATTAAAATGGATATGGAATACGTTAAGGAACCTAATACAAATAAGAATGTAGCAAACAGATATAATAGAAAATATATCATTGAGAATTTAGGTATTACTAAGGATAACCTAAGTAGATACATTAAGTCTTTCAAAGAGAAGGGTATTTTAATAGCTGGACCTGCTGAAGACGAACTTAGCGTAAATAAGGCTCTGATACCAGTTGTTATTGGAGATCGTTTGCAACTAACGATAATACTGAGAATAAAATGAAATGTTTAGATATAAAAACAGGTTCCATTCTTATCTATAAGAAATATGGTTTACTAAAATGTTGGTGGAATAAATTAATGAGAAAAGAATTACCATTTAATAAGTATACTCTTTACTTTGGAAATTCTTCTATGTTTGTAGAAACCACGAACATCAAAGTAAAAGAAAAAGATAGATATATAATTTTAGAACCTATCAAACCATATAGTAAAAAGGAAGAAAAAGCTCTTAAGTTAGAAGTAGTAGAACACGTTATGATGAACAACGACACAAAGGATGTGTTTAGTGTGATAAATATAATTAGACCTTCTACAATAGACGTAGAATCATTTACAATCGATGGTTTGCTTAAAAATAAATACTATAGAATAGTATATGATTCAAAAGGAAAAAACTTCTAATATCTATATACAATTAGCAAATAAATATAATATTCCACATCAAGTAGTAGAAGTAATTTGTAATCACCCGTTTAAATTTGCAAATAGAATAATATCCAACGAAGATGATATGAAAGCTATAATGTTTGGTTACTTATTCAAAATCAAACCTAAGAAAAAATATGAAAAACAAAAAGACAAAAGCATTTCTATATCAGAATCTGTATCCGATTAATTTATATGTAGCCTTAATTGATGATTGGGATGATGTAAATAATTTCTTTGACTTTTTTATAACTACAGATAATCTTAGAAATGATGAAGTAAATGGTGGACCAAGCAAACCAGTAAATGCATCAGCTGCAACTTACTTGGTAAGAGAAAAGAATACAAGAGCCATTGGTATACTAATATTAATTGGTGATTACTCTAGTTCAACGTTAGCTCATGAATCTATACACTATGCAGATGCTGTATATGACTTCTTAAAAATGAATGCTGAAGGATATAATGAAGGAAATGAACAATATGCTTACTTAGTTACATGGTGTGTAGAACAATTGGATGATTATATACAATATAGAAACAAAAGGAAAGTCAAATGAAATTAATTAAGTCTGAAGTAAAAATACTTGATAAGTTGAATGGTGAGGAAATAATCAATCGTATTGCTGCTGTTGCTAGAACTTGCTACAAGTCAGAAGCTTCTAGTACTCCAGAATCCGACAAAGCTTTAGTAGAAAGATTAATTAATTCTAACCATTTTGCAATGATTGAATTTGCTGACGTTACTGTGAAATTTATCTGTAGTAGATCAATAAGTCACGAAATAGTTAGACACAGATTGATGTCATTTGCGATGGAAAGTCAAAGATATTGCAATTATAGTAAAGATAAATTTAACAATGAAATTACTTTTATATTACCTACTTGGTATAATCAATCAGAGGATGAAATAGACAAAGAAGATTTTAGAAAGTATTTAGCAGATTGTGAGAGTTATTACAATAACTTAATAAACAAAAGAGGTTTCTTAGCACAGGAAGCTAGAGAAATATTACCAAATGCTACTAAGACTGAAATTAATTGTAAAGCAAATTTAAGGGAGTGGCTACATTTCTTAACTCTTAGATGTTCTACTGCAGCTCATCCAGATATTAGAGTATTGGCTCTGGATTTACTTAAACAATTACATGAACAAATACCCGTCATTTTTGACAAACTTTATGATAAGTACTATGGAAGATAAAGCAAGAAAGAACGATCGTATAGATGATAAAACAAGATGGGAGTTAATACCACTGGATTGTCTGGAAGATATCGCTAGAGTGTATACAGAGGGTGCTAAGAAATATGGTGAAAATACGTGGCAGAATTTAGAAAACGGTTACGAACGTTACAAAGGTGCTCTTCTTAGACATTTGTATGCTGCAGAAACTAAAGAATTTGATGAGGAAACCAAAGTGAGACATGAAGCCGCAATGTGTTTTAATGCAATAGCTATGTTATATTATGCAAAGCATGGAAGAAAAATTAGATCAAATACTAGCAAATCAAGCACTAATAGTAAAGTTATTACTACAGATTCAATCAAAGGTAAATGAAAGTCAATTTGTAGAAGATTATGCCGCAAATCTAGCAGCTCAAATGACAGAAATAATATTAGGAAACAATATAGTAAGAAAATAATATGGAATTAAAATTTAAGAAATTACAAGAAGACGCAGTATTACCCAGTTACGCTAATCCTAATGATGCTGGATTAGATTTAACAGCAATTTCCTTTACTCAGGAATTTGATAAGAGTGGTAAGTTAGTATTAGTATATCATACAGGTTTGTCAGTAGAGATTCCTGAAGGTCATATGGGTTTGATCTTTATGAGATCATCTATTTCTCAGAGATCTATGTCAATGTGTAATGCAGTAGGTATTATAGATTGTGACTATAAAGGTGAGATTCTTGTTAAGTTTAAGATTACTACAGATGCTCTTCCTACGATTTATCAACCTGGTGAAAAGATTGCTCAGTTAGTAGTAATGCCTTATCCGAAGATGGAGCCTGTAATCGTAGAGGAATTATCAGGTGAAGATCGTGGTGGTGGATTTGGTTCAACTGATAAAAAAGAAGAAAATGAGAATGCAGAACAGGGACGAGAAAGTGGAGCAACTGAAGGAGATAATCAATCAGTACAGTAAAAATCCAGAGTATGTTAATGCATTTTATACTAAACAAGAAGCAATTGATGCATTAAATAGACATTATAAGAACAGATACATTAAAATAAATCTAGACTAATATGAAAACATACATTTACACAGGTACCAGCTCCTTAATTTCAATGGAAGGTAATGACGTGTATACAATCAGTACAATCCGTAATAATTATCTTGATGTTGATTGGATTTGGGTTGTTGAAGAAGCGGGTATTCTTCGATATAATAATGAAACATATGAAGTAAAAAAAGGTGATACAATAATGGCATTATATGCCAGATATGAAAAGGACGATAAAAAGAAACCAATAGCAATTGTAAGTTGTCCCGCTTTATATGAAAATTATCTGAAAAATAAGGAGTATATCGAAACAAAGAATAACAATTGCAATTCTTGCGATTGAGAAAAGATTGTTGTGATCCAGTTTAAAAATGAATTTAGCAGATATAGTTGGTGGGCAAGTAGTTATACATCCAGATTTATTAACTATCCCACCATTTAAAAAACTTTGGGATTCATTTAAAGATAAAGATTTAGCAACAAAATATATATGGTATATAGTACTAAAAAATAAATATGATTCACCTTATGTAGAGACTATGGAAAGAGATCTTATAGGTCCTACTTTAAGAAAACAATATTTTGGTGACGAAAACTATGAACTACCAGAAGTAGTACTAGATGCTGAGAAAGAGTGGTTAGCAAGAACTTATTCATTATTGGAATATATGTTAGATGGTTTACTCTTGAAATTGGAAGGTGCTGCTAAATATTACCACTTATCTAAGGATGACGAATTAGATCTAGATTCTATTAAGAAATTAACCGATGGTGCTAAGAACATGGCTGGTACAATAGAATCAATAGTAAAACTTAAATCTCAAGTAAGAGCAGAGGAGATTAAGAATACTAAAGTTAGAGGCGGTGGAGAAATGAACCCATTTGAATTACCAAAAAAGAAGTTGTAGAAAATACGACACAATAAAAGACATTATAAAAACCTGCCCGTTAAGGGCTTAAAGAAATTGCAATTATGGCTAAGACTAAAACTAGTAAAAAGAATACTAAACCGACAATGATTATTTTTGATTTTACTGAAGTATATAACAACATGAAAGCAGAGCAAGAAAGAGATTTGGCTGAAGCTGCTGCTTATGCTATATCACACATGGATGAAAAAACAGAAAATAATCACACTACTAAAACTAGTTTATGGCAGAAAATTAAGAACCTGTTTAAACGAAGAAAGTAATTTATGATTGATTTCACAAAGAAAATCAAAAATTCTAATAAATTCAGAACCCCGGCGCTAACTTATATAGAGTCGGGGTCTTATTGTTCCTTCCCAAAAGGTACATCAGAGTATTTCAATTTTTGGGAAACAGAGGCCGATAGATGCATTAATGGTTATACTGCAGATGATGGGGACTACATCACTGGGTATAACTATTTTTATTTAAACTATTGCCCAATTCAAAGAATTGTATACAAAAATAAAAAGAATAAACAAGGTCAAGAAGAGCTAATTAAAGTAAGAGAGTTAGCATTTCCTGACTTTTATGATTATGACTATTACTATTTTCAAGCTATTGAAAGCGCACAGGATCAAGGCAAACACTTATGTGTAGCAAAAGCTAGACGTAAAGGTTATGAACAACCATACTCTGAACCAGTACTCACTCCAACAGGTTATGTTCCAATGGGAAGCTTAAAAGTTGGTGATTTGGTCATGAACCCTAACGGGAGTCCTGTTAGAATTGGGGATATAGTAGAACAAGGTACTACAGAAATATATGAAGTTGAATTTCAAGATGGAAGAAAAGTAAGATGTGGTGCAAATCACTTATGGGCTACATGTCGTAATGGAAAAAAATTCTACATAATGCGTACTACGGATTATATGAAACGTAAACTCAAACAAGGTAGTCCTGGTAAAGAGCATTATCCATATAAGATACCAGAGTTAAATCCATTAAAGTTTGACGAGAGACCAGTTACAGTAGATCCTTATGTATTAGGTGTATTACTTGGGGATGGGTATATATGTGGGGATCAAGTAAGATTCAGCACAGCTGACGAATTTATAGTACAGGAACTGCAAAGAAGATTACCAGATTATACTATTGAACACAAAGAACAATATAGTTATGTAATCAAATCTAAAGTAAAGGGTGTAAATGAACTCAATCGACAGTTAAAAGATTTAAAAGTAAAAGTAAAATCATACGATAAGTTTATACCTGAAAATTATAAATTCACAAGTATTGAGAATCGTTTTGAATTGATCAGAGGACTTATGGATACAGATGGTTCTGTAACTAATGGGGCATGTGGTTTCGTATCTACTTCTGAACAATTAATAGATGATGTGGTATTTATATTAAGAAGTCTTGGTATAAGATGTAAAAAGTCTAAAGAAATACCAGGTAGAAACAATGTAGATTTTAATAACGGTAATTATTCTGATACTCGTCCACATTGGGAACTTACTGTAACTACAGAAGAAGATATATTTAAATTACCAAGAAAACTTGAAAAAATACGCAAAGATAGAAAATATAATTACAAAGGAATAGGTATCAAATCTATACGTAAAACAGGAGAGTTTGAAAAACAAAGATGTTTGTGTATAGATAATGAAAACCATTTGTATATCACAAAGGATTTTATTCCTACCCACAATAGTTATAAAGGTGGTTCTATGCTTTGTCGTAATTTCTTTTTAATACCCGGTTCTAAGTCTTATGTGTATGCCTCAAATAAACAGTATCTTACTGATGATGGTATCCTTACTAAGGCCTGGGATTACATGGACTTTATAGATGAAAACACGGCGTGGGGTAAGAAACGACAAGCTGTAAATACTAGTATGCGTCGTAGAGCTTCTATGATTGTAACTGATAATTTTGGTAATAAAATTGAAGTTGGTTATAAATCAGAGATAATAGGTGTATCATTGAAAGATAACCCAGATGCTGTACGTGGTAAAGCAGGTATGTTAATACTCTGGGAAGAGGCAGGTACTTTCCCAGAACTTAAAGCTGCGTGGCAAATTGCTAGACCATCCGTAGAACAAGATGGTGTTGCCTTTGGTCTGATGATTATGTTTGGTACTGGTGGTGATGAAGGTCCTGCAGTAATGACATTACGTGAAGCATTTTACAATCCCAAATCATATAACTGTATAGGTTTTGAGAATATATGGGACGATGGTATCCAGAGTAAAGAATGTGGGTTCTTTATACCTCAACATACTAATTTGGATATACGTGATGAGAATGGTAAGCGATTGTACATGGATGAAGATGGTAACACTCTTCATGATAAAGCAAGGCAGTTTATTTTAAATTTACGTGAAGAAGAGTTAAAAGAAGCCACTAGTTCTCAACAAATAGATAGATACGTAGCAGAACACTCTGAATCTCCTGCAGAAGCATTTACTGAATTATCTGGTAACATATTCCCAAAGAAAGAATTACAAAAACAATTAGCAAGGATAAGAACTAACACTAAGTTACAGAATCATAAACAAGTAGGTACTCTTACTCTAGTTAATGGAGAGATAATTTGGAATATACAGAAAACAGGAGACATAACCGAATTCCCATTACCAAAGAATTCTGATCCTACTGGTAAAATAGTTATATGGGAACACCCAGTTAAAGATGCACCATTTGGTTTATATATAGCTGGTATTGACCCATATGATCACGATCAATCAGGTACTAATTCATTAGGTTCTTGTTTTATATATAAACGTTTTCAAGACTTTGAATCATATTCAGATATCATTGTAGCAGAATATACAGGTAGGCCAAAAACTGCTGAAGAGTTTTATGAAAATGTTCGTAAGTTACTTATTTACTACAATGCAAAAGCAATGGTAGAAAACCAAAACACTGGTTTATTTACTTATTTCAATAACAAACATTGTAGCCATTTACTTGCTGATCAACCAGACATCATTAAAGATATTGTTAATAATTCTACAGTAAATAGACGAAAAGGATGTCATATGAATAGAGAGATCAAACTTTGGGGAGAAGGTAAGATCAAAGAATGGCTGGAAGAACTTAGAGATCAAAAGCAATTAGGTTTAAATACTGTACTATCTGAACCATTCCTTGAAGAATTAATTCAATATAACGATAAAGGAAACTTCGATAGAGTTATGGCATTTATGCAAATAATGATCTATCGAGAACAATTGTACAATATACAAGTAAAGAAGAAAGAGGATATTGAAAAGAAGATGACATTATTTTCTAAGCCCTTATTTAAAAGTAATGATGATTCATTCGTATTCATGCCTCTAAACAATAACACAACCACATTTATGTTTACAAATTAATATGGAAAGAACAGTCAACTCATTTCCAATTCAAAGATTACCTCTTAGTAAGAAGACAGAAGAGTGGCGCAAGGATTGTGTAGATTACATAATCGGTGCTTCTGATATGGCATCTTCTGAGAGTATTCCAGATGAAGCGGAACTTCAAAGCTACTATGACTTATATAATAGTATTTATAATGAGAAAGATCTAAAATATGTTACAAATCCTTTCAATCAAGATGATGGTTTCCCAGCAATGGCACAGGATTATAATATTATTAGACCAAAGATCGATTTACTATTAGGAGAAGAAACTAAACGTCCTTTCAATTTTAAAGTTTGTCGTACTAGTGATATTGCTAGTAGCGAGATGCAAGAAAAGGCTAAACAAATGCTACTTGATTATATGCAAGCTGCAATGTTAGCTAAATTGAGTCCAGAAGATCAAGCTAGATTTCAAGAAGGATTACAGACTGGTGAGATACAAACACCCGAAGAAATACAGAAATATCTTACTAAAGATTATAAAGATATTGCAGAGATTACAGCATACCAAGGTCTTAAATATTTACTACAAAAGAATAATATAACTCATGAGTTTACTAAAGGATATAAGCACGCTTTAGTTGGTGGAATTGAACCATACTATGTTGGTATTAGGAATGGTGAACCAATATCTGAAAGCGTTAACCCTAAAGACTTCAAATACCCAGCTGAAGAAGGTGTTGAATTCATCCATGATGCATCCTGGTGTGTACGTAGGATGTTTATGTCTTGGAGTCAATTATATGATCAATTCTATGATAAACTTGATGAGAAACAACAAAATCAATTACTAGATATGGTTAAACAAACACCAAGTTCTGGATATGGTCCAGATAAAAGTCCTGTAGATGATTTTGTACACTATAATTTAAAAACTTATAATAATCTACCATCTCATAATCCGTATGGTGATGAAGATACTATAGTAGTGTATCATGTTTGTTGGAAATCATTAAAAAAAATAGGTTTCGTTAATTACATAGATCCTGAGACAGGTGTGCCTGAAGAGATTCAAGTAGATGAGTATTATAAACCAACTGGTGAAGAATTATCGGTAGAATGGAAATGGATCATCGAAACATGGGAAGGTTATAAAGCAGATATGGGATTATCAAGTAATGATCTTTACTTTGGAATTCAACCATTAGAATATCAATTCCGTAGAGGAGATAATTTGAATAGCTCTAGATTACCTTATACCGGTGCAGCTTATAGTAACACAAACAGTAAAGCTAAATCATTAGTAGCAATTATGAAGCCATTACAATACATATATATCATACTTTGGTATAGATTGGAAATGGCAATTGCTAGAGACAAAGGTAGAATACCAGTAATTGATGTTACTCAAATTCCTAAGAGTATGGGTATTGACGTAGATAAGTGGATGCATTACTTAGGAGCACTAGGTGTAGCATTTGTTAATCCTTATGAGGAAGGTTGGGATATACCAGGTAGAGAAGGTGGTAAACCATCCCCATATAATCAATGGACTTCAATTGATGCAAGTATGTCAAATACAATTAATATGTATATTGGCTTACTTGACAAGATTGAGGAAATGGTATCTGAATTATCTGGAGTAAGCAAACAAAGGCAAGGATCTATATCAAGCAATGAGTTAGTAGGGAATGTAGAGAGATCTGTAGTTCAATCTGCACACATTACTGAACCGTGGTTTTGGTTACATAATCAAATTAAGAAACATGTATTAACAATGTTGTTAGATACTGCCAAA
>UMGB01071160.1_pt1 | contig 12513 bp, 10 predicted proteins | sample 1965161 | NCBI WGS metagenome assembly UMGB01 (sample SAMEA4836060, study PRJEB28245) | human gut metagenome | biome: gut microbiome; material: fecal sample | place: Denmark | collected 2008
GCGACTTCGTACTCTCATCACACGAAGGCGAAGAATTCATCATGGTCATGGAAGGAACCATGGAAATCAGCTACGGCAAGAACACCTACCTTCTCGAAGAAGGAGACAGCATCTACTACGATTCCATCGTACCGCACCATGTACATGCCTACGAAGGACAGGCAGCCAAAATACTGGCAGTAATTTATACACCGATTTAAACAGTTGAAAGTTGAAAGTTAAGAGTTGAAGGTTACTATGCGGCATGACGGCGAAACCTAACTTCAGACTCATAACTCTCAACTTTCAACTCTCAACTTTCAATTCTACTATGTTATACGAAAGAACGCTTGGCCAATGGCTGGAGCATTGGGCCACAAATACACCTGACAAAGAATATATTGTTTACTCCGACCGTAATTTACGCTTCACATGGAGCCAGTTCAACCGCAGGGTGGACGACATGGCAAAAGGACTTATCGCTATCGGCGTGGAGCGGGGAACGCACGTCGGCATCTGGGCGGCAAACGTACCCGACTGGTTGACGCTGCTGTATGCCTGCGCCAAGATAGGCGCCGTCTACGTAACGGTAAATACCAACTACAAACAGGCAGAGCTGGAATATCTGTGCGAGAACTCGGATATGCACACGCTCTGTATCGTCAACGGCGAAAAAGACAGCGACTTCGTGCAGATGACCTACACCATGCTGCCGGAACTGAAGAACTGCCAGCGCGGACATCTGAAAAGCGAGCGTTTTCCTTATATGAAGAATGTCATCTACGTAGGGCAGGAAAAACACAGAGGAATGTACAACACTTCCGAGATTCTGCTCTTAGGCAATAACGTGGAAGACACCCGTCTGGATGAGCTCAAAAGCCAGGTAAGCTGCCACGATGTGGTAAACATGCAATACACTTCGGGCACAACCGGATTCCCGAAAGGGGTAATGCTTACCCACTACAACATCGCCAACAACGGTTTCCTCACCGGTGAGCACATGAAGTTTACCTCCGATGACAAGCTCTGTTGTTGCGTGCCCCTGTTCCACTGCTTCGGCGTGGTGCTCGCCACGATGAACTGCCTCACTCACGGCTGTACGCAAGTCATGGTAGAGCGCTTCAACCCGCTCGTGGTGCTTGCGTCCGTCCACAAAGAGCGATGTACCGCACTCTACGGCGTACCCACGATGTTCATCGCCGAGCTGCATCATCCGATGTTCGACCTGTTTGATATGTCCAGTCTGCGTACGGGCATCATGGCCGGCTCTCTCTGCCCCGTCGAACTGATGAAGCAGGTAGAGGAAAAGATGTACATGAAAGTAACCAGCGTTTACGGCCTGACGGAAGCCGCTCCCGGCATGACCGCCACACGAATCGACGACTCGTTCGACGTGCGTTGCAACACCGTAGGACGCGACTTTGAGCATACCGAAGTGAAAGTTATCGACCCGGAAACCGGCGAGGAATGTCCGGTAGGCGTGCAAGGCGAAATGTGCAACCGCGGTTACAACACCATGAAAGGTTACTATAAGAATCCGCAAGCCACAGCCGAGGTCATCGACAAGAACGGTTTCCTGCACTCCGGAGACTTGGGCGTAAAAGATGAGGATGGCAACTACCGTATCACCGGACGTATCAAAGATATGATTATCCGCGGCGGCGAGAACATCTACCCGCGTGAAATCGAGGAGTTCCTCTATCAATTGGAAGGTGTCAAAGATGTACAAGTGGCCGGTATCCCTTCCAAGAAGTACGGAGAAGCGGTCGGCGCGTTCATCATCCAGCACGAAGGAGCCGACTTGCACGAATCAGATGTACGCGACTTCTGCATCGGCAAGATTTCCCGCTACAAGATTCCCAAATATATTTTCTTTGTAAAAGAGTTCCCGATGACAGGAAGCGGCAAGATACAGAAATTCAAACTGAAAGACGTAGGGCTGCAACTTTGCAAGGAGCAAGGAATAGAAATTATTTAAGCAGTTAGGAGTAAACTAAGTAAAGAAGTAAAGAAGTAAATAACCAACTAAATAAGTAAGTAAGTAACTAAATAAATAAGTAAGTAAGTAACTAAATAAATAAATAAGTAACCAACCAAATAACTAAATAAGTAACCAAGCAACTAACCAAGCAAGCAACCAACTAAATAAGTAAGTAAATAAGTAAATATTGAAATTTAGTTTATATCAGTAACGGTGACATAGAGTAACTTAAGGCTGAAAGCCTTCTTATCTTATAGCCCGGGGTAACACCCCGGGCTATAAGATAAAAGCCTTTCAGGCTTAAAGATAAGAGGCTTTCAGGCGTAAAGATGGAAAGGGCACTGTCCATAATTTTGTGTAAATGTAAACGGGATTCAGTATGAGTTGGCACTATAAAATATTTTGTGTAAATGTAAACTACGGAACTCATTCTGAATCCCGTAGTTTACATTTACACAAAATATTTTATAGTGCCATGAAAAGGCTTTCGGCCTTACTTCCAGCCTTAGGTTACTCTATGGCACCGTTACTGCTATAAACTAAATTTCAGCACTTATTCAACCAACCACTCACTCCGCTTTCTCGGGGTAGTTCATATTGCCTTCCGTCATTTGTTCCAGCACTTCATGCAGATATTTGGCAGACTCCCATTTTGCCATCGGCAAGTCGTGGAGCAGATAATTGCCGCAATCCTGCGGAGCTGCGCCGGGTACTTCGCCCTCATATTCGGCGACAAAGCGGAAAGTGTCCTGCATCAGCTTCACGATGTCCTGCGGCTGCAAGTCGCCTTTCATCAGCAGATAGTTACCGGTAAGGCAGCCCATAGGCCCCCAATAAATAATCTTGTCCTGCCATTGCGGTTCATTACGCAGGTAGGTGGCAGCCAGATGCTCGATAGTGTGCAGGGCGCCTTGTCCCAAAGCCGGTTCGCGGTTGGGCTCCTTCATACGGATATCAAAAGTAGTGATAACTTCTCCGTTCATTTCATCCTTGCGTGATACGTAAATGCCGCGCAGCAAACGGATGTGATCGATGGTAAAGCTGGGAATCTTCTTCATAAGTTATAAGTTGTGAGTTATGAGTTATAATTTGTCGGGCAGGGTGGAAAGAAAAGTCCATGTCGTAAGGAAGGAACGTTCCGCCATCGTACCCCAGAAATCGGTATATTGCGAAGAGTGGTCTTCCACACCCGGCGTATCGCTGACGATACGGAAGCTGAGGAAAGGAATGCCGTACAGATAGCAGGTCTGCGCAATGGCAGCGGATTCCATATCGACAGCCAGTCCCGCCGGGAAACGGTGTTTGATGACATCCAGTTCGGTACGGTCCGTTATGAAGCAGTCGCCGGTGCAGACCAACCCACCGTGAATACGACTTTCCAATCCGGTATTGTTCAGAGACAAGGCATGCTCCAACAACGGGACGCAACCTTTGTACACCGCGGGAAATCCCTGCACCTGACCGTATTCGTTACCCTCGCCGCACCACACGTCATGGTACGCCAGCGATTCGCTCACCACCACATCCGTCACCTTGAGACAGGCATCGATGCCACCCGCCACACCGGTACTGACAACGCAATCCGGAGCAAAACGGCGTATCAGCTCCGCGGCTCCCACCGCCGCGCTTACTTTGCCGATGCCGCACTGCGTAAGTACCAAACGGTTACCGCCGAGCATACCCTCCGCATAGCGGAAATTGCCGTCGCCCGTCACTTTCTTCTCCTGCAAACGCTCCGCCAACTGGCGGTGTTCGCTATCCATTGCGCTGATAACACCTATCGTCATGCCTGCTGATTTATGATTTCAGATTTATGAATTATGATTTTCGGGAAGGCAAAGGTACGATATTTCGGCAGATTTCTCTATCCAACTGGTGCATAAATCAATATTTATGTATAAGTTTGCCGCTGAAATTCAGATTAGGAGTTAAGGGAGTTAGCTCCTCTACCCCTTTAACTCCCCCACATAAACCATAACCCTGCAAGATGATAAAGAAGATTCTTCCCGACTTAATTGCCGTTCTGGCATTCGTCCTGATTTCTTTCGCCTACTTTTTCCCGGCGGATATGGAAGGACGCATCCTGTTCCAGCACGACACCGCTGCCGGAGCCGGCGCCGGACAAGAAGCCAAAGAGTATTACGAACAGACAGGCGAACGCACCCGCTGGACCAATTCCCTTTTCGGCGGAATGCCGACTTACCAGATAGCGCCGTCTTACGACTCTACCGTGCCGTTGCAATGGACACAGAAAATATACCAGCTCTTCCTGCCCACCTACGTCAACCTGACGTTCATCCTGATGCTGGGCTTCTACATCCTGTTGCGGGTATTCGGCATACCGGCATGGCTGGCAGGATTGGGCGGCATCATGTGGGCTTTCTCGTCCTACTTCTTCATTCTGATTTCAGCGGGACACATCTGGAAGTTCATCACCCTCGCCTATATCCCGCCCACAATAGCGGGCATCGTACTCGCCTACCGGGGCAGGCTGCTGGCGGGCGGTATCCTGACAGCTTTTTTCATCGCCCTGCAAATCATGTCGAACCATGTGCAGATGTCCTACTATTTCCTGTTCGTCATTCTGTTCATCGCAGGCGCATACTTTGAAGACGCATGGCGCAACAAGACGCTGCCCGGGTTCTTCAAGGCAAGCGCCGTACTGCTCGTCGCCGCCCTTATCGGCGTGGCCGCCAACCTCTCCAACCTCTACCACACCTACACGTACAGCAAGGAAACCATGCGCGGCAAGAGCGAGCTCGTGCAGACCGGCAATGCCGCCAAGCAAACCAGCAGCGGACTGGACCGCGACTACATCACCAACTGGAGCTACGGCATCGGCGAAACCTGGACACTCCTCGTCCCCAACTTCAAAGGCGGCTCTTCCGCCGCCCCCCTCAGCCAGAGCGAAACCGCCATGGAAAAGGCCAATCCGATGTACGGCAGCCTCTACAACTCGTTCCCGCAGTACTTCGGCAGCCAGCCCTGGACGGCCGGCCCCGTCTATGTGGGTGCATTCGTCCTGTTCCTCTTCGTGCTGGGCTGCTTCATTGTCAAAGGCCCTCTGAAGTGGGCGTTGCTGGGAGCAACCTTCTTCTCCATCGTTTTGGCATGGGGTAAGAACTTCATGCCACTAACGGACTTCTTCATCGACTACATCCCGATGTACAACAAGTTCCGCGCCGTATCGTCCATCCTCGTCATAGCTGAGTTTACCATTCCCCTGCTCGCGATTTTCGCCCTGAAGCGTGTATTGGAAGAGCCCGGCATATGGAAAACGAACAAGAAAGCTTTCGGCATCAGCCTTGCGCTCACCGCCGGCGTAGCCCTGCTGCTTGTCATTGCGCCGGGCAGCCTCGGCTCAGGCTTCGTGCCCGCACAAGAAGCGCAGATGCTGCAAAATGCCGTCGACCAGCAGATGATACCCGCCAACGAGCTGTCCGGCATCCTCGCCAACCTTGCGGAAATGCGGGGCGCGCTTGTCAGCGCCGACGCATTGCGGAGCTTCATCATTATAGGCATCGGATGCGCACTGCTTTGGCTCCACTCGGCCGGCAAGCTGCGCCGGTCACTGACCGTTGCAGGCATTACGGCGCTCTGCCTTGCCGACATGTGGACCGTAAACAAACGTTACCTGCACGACGACCAGTTCGTGCCCCGTTCCATCCGGACGGAAACATTCACCAAAACCAAAACCGACGAGCTCATTCTGCAAGACAAAGCTCCCGACTACCGTGTGCTGAACTTTGCCACCGACGCGTTCAACGAGAACAATACTTCCTACTGGCACAAGAACATAGGCGGGTATCATGCCGCCAAACTGCGCCGCTACCAGGAACTGATAGAGCGTCATATCTCTCCCGAGATGCAGGCCGCCTACCAAGCGATAGCCGCCGCAGGCGGAGAAATGGACAGCGTGGACGCTTCCAAATTCCGCGTACTGAACATGCTGAACACCAAGTACTTCATCTTCCCCGCCGGACAGCAGGGGCAGACCGTTCCCATCCTCAACCCCTATGCCAACGGCAACGCCTGGTTTGTAAAGAACGTGCAATACGTAAACAACGCCAATGAGGAAATCGATGCGCTCAAAACCATTCTTCCCACCGAAACCGCCGTTGTCGACGCCCGTTTCAAAGATGTGCTGAAAGGTACTGCCGAAGCCTACAAAGACAGCCTTTCCTCCATCCGCCTGACAAGCTATGAGCCCAACCGCCTGGTTTACGAAACGGACAATGCGGGCGACGGTATCGCCGTATTCTCCGAGATATACTATCCGGACGGCTGGCAGGTAACCATCGACGGGCAACCGGCCGGACTGGGACGTGCGGATTATGTGCTGCGCACCCTGTATGTGCCTGCCGGCAAACATACCATCGAGATGCGCTTCGACCCCAAGAGCCTGCATGTAACGGAAAGCATCGCCTACGGAGCATTGGCGCTGCTGGTTATCGGAGTTGCGGCAGTTGTGCTGATTGCACGCAAGAAAGCCGCGCAAGATTAAGAACAGCAACAGGAGACACATACATCGTCTGAATAAGGAAACCGCCTCTGCCCCTCACGGGTAAAGGCGGTTCTACGTCAATAATACATGAAAAAACGCTATTTAGAGAGAGTCTCTGCAAACTTCTATCCACATCAAAAGTAGGACGTAGCGCGAGCAACCGCAAATAAAATCTACGAACCGGCCGATTTCATCGACGGAACGGGGCGATATAGCTGTCTCCCTATGGCAAAACAGCCTTTTCCCGGCAGCTTATAAAGAAGAAGCACAGGGGAAAACGAGGTTTTACCATAGAGAGAATTGTTTTTTCTCACAAGGAAAACAGGGTGTTGACTACTGTCAACAGCCCGGTTGACAACAGCCGCTCGAACCGTTGACAACAGTAAACAGACCTGTTGACAATAGTCAACACCCCATTTTCCTCGCAGCCAAAGCGAATGCCGCATAGATGAAAACACAGTCATACAGCGTCATAAATCAGATTACACTATAAGGAAAAGAATGAAAAAAATGGTATAAATCACCGGCAGAACGATATATTTCAGTAACTTTGCTCTTCAAATCAAAAAAACGATATAGTATGGAAACTACCAGACAGAACAAAATAGCCCGCCTGCTCCAAAAGGAGTTGAGCGACATCTTCTTGTTGCAGACCAAATCCATGTCCGGCATACTGATTTCGGTCAGCGCCGTACGCATCAGTCCCGATATGAGCGTGGCATGCGCCTACCTCAGTGTTTTCCCCTCGGAAAAGAGCGAGGAAATCATCAAGAACGTCAATGCGAACATGAAGTCCATCCGCTTTGAGTTGGGAACCCGTGTACGTCACCAGCTTCGCATCATCCCCGAACTGAAGTTCTTCGTGGACGACTCACTGGATTATCTGGAAAGAATCGACGAATTGCTTGGGAACCAGTAGATAGCGATTAGTGGTTAGTGATTAGTGATTAGTGATTAATGCAAATGAGTGGCTTTTATCACTAACCGCTAACCACTAACCACTAACCGCTAACCACTAATCACTAACCGCTAATCACTCCCCATGAACCTTCCTTTTTTTATAGCCCGCCGCTATCTCTTCTCCAAGAAGAAGCACAATGCTATCAACATCATATCCGGCATATCGGTATGCGGGGTGGCGTTGGCTACATTGGCGCTGGTGTGCACGCTATCCGTATTCAACGGGTTTCAGGACATGGTGGCGGGATTCTTCACGGCTTTCGACCCGGAACTGAAAATCACCGTTCGGGAGGGAAAGGTGTTCGACCCGCTCGAATCGCGCGTGCAGCAAGTACGCGCCCTGCCCGAAATAGATATCTGGACGGAGACGCTGGAAGAAAACGCGATGGTACAGTACAAAGACCGTCAGGCAATGGCAGTTATCAAAGGCGTAGAGGACAACTTCGAGCAACTGACGTCCATAGACAGCCTGCTGTACGGTACGGGGGAGTTTATACTGAACGATTCCGTCGTGGACTACGGGTTTATGGGGGTGGAGCTGGTGTCCGAACTGGGTACGGGGATTCAGTTTGTCGACCCGCTGCGGGTGTACGCGCCCAAAAGGAACGTACGCGTCAACATCGCCAATCCGTCGGCGGCTTTCAATCAGGACTATCTGTTTTCACCGGGAGCGGTGTTTGTCGTCAACCAGCAGAAGTACGACGCGCGTTATATCCTTACATCGCTGAGCTTTGCGCGACGCCTGTTCAACTATGATACGGAAGTTTCCGCCATCGAACTGAAACTGAAACCGGGCAGCAACACCAATGCCGTGCAAAAGAAAATGGAACGCATGCTGGGCGACCGTTTCACTGTGCAGAACCGCTACGAGCAGCAAGCCGATGTATTCCGCATCATGGAGATTGAGAAGCTCATCTCGTACCTGTTCCTTACCTTTATCCTTACGATTGCCTGTTTCAATGTCATCGGCTCGCTGTCCATGCTGATACTGGACAAGCGCGAGGATGCGGAAACGCTGCGCAATCTGGGCGCCGACGACCGGCTGATTGCCCGTATCTTCCTTTTTGAAGGGCGGTTGATTTCAGTATTCGGAGCCATTGCCGGAATTGCGCTGGGACTGCTGCTGTGCTTCCTGCAACAGCGTTTCGGACTGATATCCCTGGGCGGCGGTAACGGAAGTTTTGTTGTGGACGCCTATCCGGTGAGCGTGCATGCGACGGACATCATACTGGTATTTATAACGGTTATCACCGTAGGATTCCTTTCGGTATGGTATCCGGTGCGATACCTGAGCAAGCGGCTGCTTAAAAAATAAAAGCATCATCCCCCTTCACCCGCGAATCCCCATGAACAGTATGATGCAAAGGGATTGTGAAAGTGAAGGGGGATGATGCAAGCTTATTATTTCTTACGTATAATCGTCAGTCCGTCCCGCAACGGGAGTATAACTTTCTCCACACGATTGTCTGCGGCCACCAAATCATTGAAAGCTTTTATGCCGATAGTCTGCAAGTCTGTGCGGTGCGGTTGCTCTTCGAGTACGTGTCCGTCCCACAAGGTATTGTCGGCTATGATATAGCCTCCTTCCGAAAGACGCGCCAGCACCATTTCATAATAATCGATGTAACGGCGCTTATCGCCGTCGATAAAAGCAAGGTCGAAAGTGATTCCCAACCGGGGCACAAGCTCCAAGGCGTCGCCTATATAGAACTTTATCTTACCGGCATAGGGCGAGTTCTCCAACCAGGGACGGGTGAAGTCTTCCTGCTCGTCATTGATTTCGAACGTGTGCAACATCCCATCGTCCGGCAGTCCCTCCGCCATGCAAAGCGCGGAATATCCGCTATATGTCCCGATTTCCAATATTTGGCGGGGACGTATCATCCTGACAAACATCTTGAGCATACGCCCCTGCAAATGTCCCGAAGCCATACGGGGATAAAGCAATTTAAGGTGCGTATCGCGATAAAGAGCTTTCAGATAGTCGCCCTCGTCGTCAATGTGGCGCAGGATGTATTCGTCTAATGTCATATAAATTGAGAATTGAGAATTGAGAATTAAAAAATGATAGCCCGCTGGCAGGCATTTATTTTTTAATTCTCAATTCTCAATTTATAATTTTACAAGTATCTGTTACTGTTCGGCAGCACACTGTCTTGAGCGTGTTTCAGAGCGTCTTCCACTACGTTGATTTCGAGGAAGGAAGTTTGCGTGCCGGCTTTACCGCTACTCAGGTAACCTACCATATCGGTGGGTTGCAGACGGCCTTCCTGAAGCAGGCGGCGGAGAGCGGCGAAGTAGTATTCCTGTCCGTTGGCAAGTTCGGGCATGTAGATGGCTTCTACACCGTATGAAAGCGCCAGGTGACGCATGGTCTTTTCCTTATAGCAGATAGCGAGCACCGGGTATTTGCCACGGAACGCGGCAAGGTTACGGGCGGTACGGCCGCTGTAACTGTCGGTGATGATGGCGCGGATCTTTAATTTCGTAGTGGCTTTTACCGCTTGCTTGGCGAGGAAGGCTGTTACGTCGTTGCTGTTTTCGTCCAAAGGAATACGGATGTCGTTATCCGCCAGCTTGTCCTTTTCGGCTTGGGCGGCAACTTTCGTCATGGTCTTGACGGCTTCAACGGGATATTTGCCATAAGCGGTCTCGCCGCTCAGCATCAAGGCATCCGTGCGGTAGTAGATGGCGTTGGCGATGTCCGTAACTTCCGCACGGGTAGGACGCGGATTGGAAATCATGGTGTGGAGCATCTGCGTAGCGACAATCACCGGTTTCTTGGCCAGGATACACTTGCGGATCAGCAAACGCTGGATGCCCGGAATGCGTTCCTGCGGAACTTCGATACCCAGGTCGCCGCGGGCTATCATAACGCCGTCGGCCACTTCGAGAATCTCGTCGATATTGTCTACACCTTCCTGGTTCTCAATCTTGGCGATGATTCTGATGTCGCTGTTGTGAGCGTCGAGGATGGCTTTTATATCAAGAATATCCTGTCTGTTGCGTACGAAAGAGTGGGCAATGAAGTCGATGTCTTTCTCGATGGCGTAGAGGATATTGTTGCGGTCTTTTTCCGTCAGTGAAGGCAGGTTGATGCGTACTCCCGGCACGTTGACGCTCTTACGGCTGCCTAAGGTAGCCTCATTCTGTACCTCGCACAGGAGATAGTCCGCATTCTTTTCTATAACCACCAGTTCCAGGTCGCCGTCGTCGATGAGGATATGGCCGCCGATATTCAGGTCGTTTACAAAATTAGGGTAGGAAACGGAGATACATTCGCGGGTGGTCTGCAGGTCGGGATTGCCTACTACCTTTACACGGTCGCCTACCTTGAAGGGAACAGGCTCGGCGAGGACAGTCGTACGCACTTCGGGACCTTTCGTATCCATGAGGATGGCGATGCGGTTGGAAACCGTACGTACATTGGCTATCAGCTTCTCGAAGCCTTCGCGGCCCGCATGAGCCGTATTCATACGTACTACGTTCAGACCTGCGTCGAACAACTGTTTTATAAAATCAACATCGCAGCGCTGATCGGAAATCGTCGCAACGATTTTTGTCTGTTTTAATAACATAATCTTGTACCTAATTTTATATTAATGATGGGGTTATGAATGAAGAATTACGGATTGCCTCGCAGAAACGCCGTCCGCCCCGTCATTCATAATTAATAATTCATAATTCCTTTAACGCTTCCAATGCCAGACGGTAGGAGTTCAGCCCGAAGCCGCAAATAACACCCCGGCAGGCACAAGCTATCATGGATACGTGGCGAAACGCCTCTCGGGCATGTACATTAGAGATATGAACCTCAATCACCGGAGCGGTGACCGACCGGATCGCATCTTGCAGAGCAATGGACGTATGGGTGTAGGCACCCGCGTTCAGGATGATACCGTCCGCATCGAAACCCGCCTGCTGTATCTTGTCTATCAACTCTCCTTCGATGTTGGATTGAAAATAGTCTATCTGTACATCCGCATACTTTTTACGGAGTTCGGCAAGGTAGTCTTCAAAAGTAACACTGCCATAAATGGAAGGTTCACGTTTTCCCAACAGATTTATATTGGGGCCGTTAATAATCTGTATTCTCATAACACATTTTTTTATACCTTTGTCCACAGAGAACATTCTTTCAAGGTGCAAAGATAGGAAAAAGTAATGAAAGTAGAAGAGAAATCAGCGAATAAGGAAAAACGAGCGGTGATAATCAGGAAGTATCAGCAATATATCAGGCTGGAGAAGGCGCTTTCATCCAATACGTTCGACGCCTATATGACGGACTTACAGAAACTTCTGCACTTTCTGGACGGGGAGAACATAGACATTCCGGATGTTACGCCGGATGATTTGCAACGCTTCGCCGCAGGACTCCACGACATCGGCATACATCCCCGCTCCCAAGCCCGGATACTCTCCGGAATCAAGTCCTTCTTCCACTTTCTGGTGATTGCCGACTATCTGGAAGCCGACCCGAGCGAACTGCTGGAAGGCCCCAAAATCGGATTCAAGATACCGGAAGTACTCACCATAGAAGAAATCGACAGAATCATCTCCACCGTGGACATGGAGAAGAAAGAGGGACAACGCAACCGTGCCATTCTGGAGACGCTGTACAGCTGCGGGTTACGCGTGTCGGAACTGTGTAACCTGAAAATCTCCGACCTTTACTTCGAGGAAGGATTCATCAAGGTGGAAGGCAAAGGCAGCAAACAACGCCTGGTACCTATCTCCCCCCGCGCCATCAAAGAAATAAAGTATTGGTTTGCAGACCGTAACCTGGGAAAAATCAAGAAAGGATACGAAGATTACGTATTTCTGGCACGATGGGGCAATCGTATCTCCCGCATCATGGTGTTTCACATGATTAAAGAACTGGCGGAAAAGGCCGGCATCACCAAGAATATCAGTCCGCACACGTTCCGCCATTCCTTTGCCACCCATTTGCTGGAAGGCGGCGCCAATCTGCGGGCAATTCAGTGCATGTTGGGACATGAATCCATCGCCACCACGGAAATTTATACGCATATCGACAGGAACATGCTCCGAAGTGAAATTATCGAGCATCATCCCCGCAATATTAAAT
>UMGB01070091.1_pt1 | contig 12491 bp, 8 predicted proteins | sample 1965161 | NCBI WGS metagenome assembly UMGB01 (sample SAMEA4836060, study PRJEB28245) | human gut metagenome | biome: gut microbiome; material: fecal sample | place: Denmark | collected 2008
ACTGGCGATGTTCGTATCGAATCTGGCACCAGTGCTGATCGTGTGCAGTGCGACGGTACTTAGAAGTAATGGAGCACATTTAAGTTCTGCGGAGATCACACAGCTATTGCAGTGTGCGATGTTTGTAGCAGGAATCGGGACTTGTTTGCAATTATATCCGATAGGAGTGATCGGATCCGGACTTCCGATTATTATGGGAGTCAGCTTTACGTTCCTTGGAAGTCTGCTGGTAATTGCAACGAATCCGGATCTTGGATATGAAGGTATGGTTGGTGCAGTTATTCTAGGTGGTATTTTTGAAGGTTTTGTCGGATTGAGTGCCAAGTACTGGAGAAAATATCTGACTCCGGTTGTATCGGCTTGTGTAGTTATCGCGATTGGATTGTCACTTCTGCCGGTAGGTATGGATTCCTGGGGCGGTGGAAGCGGAGTGAAAGACTTCGGTTCATGGTATCATCTGGTAGTTGGTGCATTTACATTGATCGTATGTCTGGTATCCAGAGAAGTCTTGAAAGGTGTCTATAAGAATCTGAATGTGCTGGTTGGACTTGTATTTGGGTATGCACTTGCAATTATATTTACGGTAGCAGGAATCGCGCCGATGGTTGACTTTTCCGGTATTCATAAGACGATTCAGGAGGTCGGCGTATTCAGTATTCCGAAGCTTGTGTTCCTGACCAGTCATAAGCCAGTATTCAATTTGGGAGCATTTTTCACGATCGCAATCGTATTCCTGGTATCGGCAGCAGAGACGACAGGTGCAACGACGGCAGTCTGTACGGGAGCACTTGGACGTGATCTTAAGATGAAAGAACTTCGCGGTTCACTGGCAGTTGATGGATTTTCCAGTGCAATTTCGGGATGTTTTGGTTGTCTGCCGCTGACATCATTCAGTCAGAATATCGGACTTGTGACAATGACACAGGTGATTAACCGTTTTACAATTTTGATGGGAGCGTTGATTCTGATCCTTGCGTCGTTATTTCCACCGCTTGGAGCATTCTTCAATTCACTTCCACAGGCAGTGCTTGGCGGATGTACGGTTATGATGTTTGGATCGATCATGTATGAAGGAATCAAGATGCTGAAAGAATGCAAATTCGATGACAGAACAATGATCATCGTGTCACTGTCATTTAGTATCGGAGTTGGTCTGACACAGACATCTGGGAACTTCTTTGCAGCATTTCCAAGTGCGGTAGGAGATGTATTTAATGGAAATGCGGTGGCAGGAGTGTTTGTGGTATCGTTACTTTTGAGTCTGTTTTTGCCGAAGAAGACGAAGGTGGAGCAAGAAAAATAAAATAGAATAGAGATTATATAGAAAGATTATCTGGAGAAAGGGAAGTATCCGGATAATCTTTTTTTGGGCCATGCGTTTATAAGTAGTTGCCGATAGAAGATTCTTTGGAGTTAAAAATATAAGAAAAGTTGGAAAAATCACATAATTACGAAAAAAACAGTTGGAATATTGCGTAGTAAAAATTATTGACAAACGATAATTTCTTGCTATAATAAAATTATAAATTATCGAAAAACAATAATTTTCAAACACAGAAAGGAGGAAATATGGGAATTCGTATATGCCTGGATGAAGTCCTGAAAAAGAAGGGAATGACTTCAAAAGAATTATGCAGACAAGTGGGTATTACCGAGGCCAATCTGTCGGTACTCCGAAGCGGAAAAGCCAAAGGTATCCGTTTGCATACGATGAATCGTATCTGTTATTTCCTTCAATGTGATGTAGGTGATATTTTAAAATTTGATGGAAATCTGGATGAAGAGGAGGGTGAATAATATGAAGATGAAAAGTTTTGAAAAATTCCGGAAACCACTGACCAGTCTGATGAGATTTCTGGAAATCTTACATTGGTTCGATGGTATCGTATTACTTTGGGCGGGATTGGCTATACCTATGCACAGCGTGCACATTAACGGGGCTATATTCGGCATCAAACAGGATACCATGATGAATGCCTACGGGATGTTCTTTACACTGATTGATGCAAAGGGAAATATGCGGATGCATCTGGTATCCGTGTGGCTTCTGCTGTTGGGAGCAACATCTATATTACTGGCCCTGATTTTTCGCAACGTTCATAAAATACTGAAGTCACTGGAAGGCACAAAGGAACAACCAGAAATGGGCACACCGTTTACAGCAGAAAATGTAGAAAGAGTAAAGAAAATAGGAATTTACAGTATAGTAATGCCGACGATTCAGAATGTGGTCGTTTATATTTGCGGAGTATTGATTAAAATGAATGGACTGAAAGATATCAATTTTGAAGTGAGAGGATTCATTTTTGGAATTATTGTTTTATGTTTAGCCTATGTATTCTCTTATGGAGTAAATCTGCAGGAAGAAGTAGATGGGTTTATCTAAGATTTCTATTTGGAGAGGAGAGATGGATATGCAGAAAAGTATCAAATCATTGAAAAGAAATGGCATATTGTTATTGGCGTATGATTTATTGGTGTTATGTATTGTATTTGTAAAAAATGGAATGATAAATATGTCAGCGGAAGAGGCCACTTCTCTAATTGTATCTATTGGTTTTGGAATATTCATCAATTTACTCTGGATCGTGGATTCCAAAACTTGGATTACTGATTACGGAAAAAGGAAATGTATCTGGTCCTATTGGTGTGGCGAAATTGTACTTCTGCTGTTAGTAGTTGCTTTGGAAAATATGAATCAACTGGTTGCAACATCTGCCATATTAGGAATGATGGCGGTATATCTTATAATTGGTATATGGTGGGTGAGCCGCAAGCTCTAATGTACTAATGCTCACCACACACATCCAGAAATTCCTGCACCAGCGGCACCGGTTTCTTTCCCTTCGCCCAGATCAGAAGTATCTTAGTTACAAGATCCGGCTCATCCAATTCTTGTATACAAAGTCCGTCACACAAGCTGGCCATGGACTGCGGAAAGATGGCAGTTGCAAGATCTTCTTTCGCCCACAGCATGGCACCTCTGGGATCATCGCAGACACAGAAGATGTCCGGATTCATATTCTGGGCATGAAAGGTATTCATGATGAGTTCTTCGTATCTCCGGTATAAGATCAGCGGTCTATGTAAAAGATCGGAGAGCTTTAAGGAAGAAACCGCATTGTGTTTCGAAGAATTATGCGGTGTATCTGTGGTAACGTCAGCGGTCTTTGAAACCATATTTTTGGGTGCTGATACTGCAATCATCGGCTCAGAACACAATTCCATATAAGACACTTCGTCAAGACGCAGTGGTGTTCTGGCAACGGAGATATCGATGATCCCGTCCAGAAGATACTGATAAAGCGAGTAAGTGATCCCGTCGTGGACTTCAAAGTTCACGTCGGGATTTTTTTTCGAAAATTGGGAAATATAAGGCATGATGGTATCTACCGTTGTCGGAGTCAGGCCAATACGTAAGATACGTTTTTTACCGGTTTTTGAGACTTCCAGTTCGGTAGATCGGGCGTATTCCAGCAGGTTACCGGAGCGGTCGTAGAGAAGCTTACCGGCTTCAGTCAGGGTAACACCCTTGCTGGTGCGGTCGAAAAGTTTTACATTTAATTCATTTTCCAGCTGGCGGATCTGATAGCTGAGCGGCGGCTGGGACATATTTAAGTGTCTTGCAGCTTCGTTGATGCTGCCGGTGGATGCAATCTCGCGGAAATATTCTAACTGTCTGAGTTCCATGTTGGATTACCTGCCTTATATATTTTTTGTATTGCAAAGCTATAAAAACAATATTATTCATATCAATGATAACGGACTATAATAAAACAGTCAAGGGACATTATGATAAGTAGATAACAGATGATTTATTAGTTATCGTATAGAAAAAGGAATGGAGTGAAAGAAATGAAGCGTCTTGAAAAATTTCTGAGGCCATACCGCAGGGAAAGCATTCTGGCACCGCTTTTTAAATTATTAGAAGTGGTATTCGATCTTATGGTTCCGGTTGTGGTAGCTCAGATCATTGATGTGGGCGTTGCGAAGAATGATCGTGGATATATTGTGGAAATGTTCTTCGTATTACTGCTTATGGCAGCAGTCGGACTGTTGTGCAGCTTTACCGCACAGTTCTTTGCTGCAAAGGCAAGTGTCGGATTTGCGACCAGTGTCAGACAGGCAATGTTCGACCATATCCAGGGACTGTCATTTACAGAATTGGACACGCTCGGAACGGATACGCTGATTACAAGACTGACGGACGATGTGAATCAGGTACAGAACGGAATTAACATGGGACTGCGTCTGTTGCTGAGAAGTCCGTTTGTCGTGATCGGTGCGATGGTGATGGCATTTACCATCAATGTGCGCTGCGCACTGATCTTTGTCGTGACAGTACCTATCCTGTTTGTAGTTGTATTTTCCATTATGCTGATCAGTATTCCGCTGTTCAAGAAAGTACAGGCAGGACTGGATCGTGTGACAGGACTTACAAGAGAGAATCTGACAGGTGTCCGTGTCATCCGTGCGTTCTGCAGGGAAGAACAGTCGGTGGAGGAATTCGAAGAAGGAAACCGTGAGCTTACGAGACTGAATGAATTCGTAGGAAGAATTTCTGCTCTTCTGAATCCGCTCACGTATGTACTGATCAACGTGGCAACTGTGTTACTGATCGCACGTGCCGGAGTGCAGGTGAATATCGGGAATCTGCAACAGGGGCAGGTGGTAGCACTGTATAACTATATGGCACAGATCATTGTAGAGCTGATCAAATTAGCCTCTCTGATCATTACGTTGAATAAATCAATGGCTTGTGCAGACCGTGTGGCCGGTATCCTGGATGTGAAGTCCAGTATGGAATACAAAACAGTGGCTGGAAATGATAAAGCTGATGATAATATGGCTGGTGAATTCAACCACGTCACTTTCACCTATGAAGGTGCCGGAGCATCCAGCTTATCAGACATCACCTTCCGGGCGAAGAAAGGACAGACGATTGGAATCATCGGCGGAACCGGAAGTGGTAAGAGTACACTGGTCAGCCTGATTCCGAGATTCTATGATCCACAGGAAGGTATAGTAAAGGTAAATGGCGTCAATGCAAAGGATTATCCGCAGGGAGAACTTTGCAGTGAGATAGGCGTGGTTCAGCAGCGTTCCATCCTGTTCAAAGGAAGTATCCGTGATAATCTAAAGTGGGGCAATGATCAGGCTTCAGATGAAGATCTGTGGAAAGCGATCACAATCGCTCAGGCAAAAGATGTTGTAGAAGCTAAGCCTGGAAAGCTTGATTTTGAAGTGGAACAGAACGGACGCAACCTGTCCGGAGGACAGAAACAGCGTCTTACGATCGCGCGTGCACTGGTCAGCAAGCCGGATATCCTGATACTGGATGACAGTTTAAGTGCACTGGATTTTGCGACAGACGCAGCGCTTCGTAAAGCAATCGGTGAACTGGAAGGCAATGTGACAACATTCCTGGTATCCCAGAGAATTTCCGGCATCCGGCAGGCGGACAAGATCCTGGTTATGGACGACGGTGAACTGGCAGGACAGGGAACACACGAAGAACTGATGGAAACTTGTGAGACCTATCAGGAAATCTATTATTCACAGTTCCCGGAAGAACGTCCGGTTGTAATGAAGACTTCTGAGAAGACAGAGAAAGGAGCGGCAGAGTAATGAAGAAATTATTAAAGCTCATAGGGAAATATAAGATTTTCCTTGGATTCAGTGTCATCTTTGCTGCGATCTCTGTAGTATTGCAGTTGTATGTGCCGGTCTTATTCGGAGATGCGATCGATGAAGTGGTAGCAGCACATCAGGTGAACTTTGATATGATGTGGTATTATCTGAGACAGATTCTGGTATTCATCGTGATATCGGCACTTGCTACCTGGTTCATGAATCTTTTGAATAATCGTATGACCTATCGTATTGTACAGGATATCCGGTCACAGGCAATCCGGCATATCCAGGTATTGCCGTTATCTTATCTGGATCAGCATAGTACCGGAGATATCGTAAGCCGTGTCATTGCAGATACAGATATCTTATCCGATGGTTTGCTGCTTGGATTTACACAGTTGTTTTCCGGAATTGTGACGATCGTTGTGACGCTGATCTTCATGTTCTCCAAGAATGTGTGGGTAACGCTTTTAGTGATCGTTCTGACACCATTTAGTTTCGTAGTAGCGAAATTCATTTCTTCCAGATCTTATACGATGTTCCGGAAGCAGAGCGAGACCCGAGGACGCCAGACTGCACTGATCGAAGAAATGATCGGCGGACAGAAGGTAGTCAAAGCATTCGGTTACGAGAAAGAATCATCCAGAAGATTTGATGAGATCAATAAAGAACTGCAGACATACAGCCAGAAAGCGGTATTTTACAGCAGTTTAACGAACCCATCTACACGATTTGTCAACAATATCATTTACGCCGGAGTAGCACTACTCGGAGCTTTTCTGATACCGGGCGGAACGCTGACGGTTGGAGGACTTTCTGTACTGTTATCCTATGCGAACCAGTATATGAAGCCGTTCAATGATATCAGTTCGGTAATTACAGAGATGCAGAATGCGCTGGCATGTGCGGACCGTATCTTTGACCTGTTGGAGCAGAAAGAAGAGACACCGGATGAAGAAGGAGTATTTGCTACAGTCGATGGCAATGTTACAATTGATGATGTGGCATTCAGTTATGATAAAGAAAAAGAACTGATTAAGAATTTCAATCTGGATGTAAAACCAGGTATGCGTATCGCAATCGTTGGTCCGACCGGATGCGGTAAGACGACATTTATTAACCTGCTGATGCGTTTCTATGACGTAGATGAAGGAAAGATCCTGGTGGATGGAAAAGACATCCGGGAAGTATCCAGACATGCGCTCAGAAGCAGCTTTGGCATGGTACTGCAGGATACCTGGATCAAGAGCGGAACCGTGAGAGACAACATCTGTTTTGGAAAGCCGGATGCAACTGATGAAGAGATCATCTGTGCGACGAAAGAAGCAAGAAGCTGGGAATTCATCCGCAGACTTCCGAAAGGTCTGGATACGGTGCTCCATGAAGACAGCATCAGCCAGGGACAGAAACAGCTTCTGTGTATCACAAGAGTTATGCTCTGTCTGCCGCCGATGCTAATCTTAGACGAGGCGACATCAAGTATTGATACCCGTACCGAACTGCAGGTACAGGAAGCATTTGATAAACTGATGAAGGGCAGAACAAGCTTTATCGTAGCACACAGACTTTCCACGATACGGAATGCTTCGTTAATCTTAGTTATGAAAGACGGTAAGATCATCGAGCAGGGCAATCATGAAGAACTGCTGAAAAAAGGTGGATTTTACCATAAACTGTATCACAGCCAGTTTGAAAGTTAATATATCAATGTAACATAAGTGAGGCCGGAGGTTTTTGAAATCTCCGGCCTCACTTATAATGCACAGTATGAATTTTTGCGGTATAATACAATTACAGTATAATGAAAACAGGGAGAATAAGCATGGATTTTAGAAAAGATTTTGTATGGGGAGCAGCAACAAGTGCATATCAGATAGAAGGTGCCGTGAAAGAAGACGGAAAAGGCGAGCATATATGGGATGTGTATACAAAGGAACCGGGGAAGATATTCGAAGGACATACGGGAGAAGTAGCATGTGATCATTATCATAGATATAAAGAAGACGTTCGGATTATGAAAGAGATTGGACTGAAAGGATATCGTTTTTCGATAGACTGGTCCAGGGTTATGCCGGAAGGAGCTGGCAGGGTGAACGAAGCCGGCATTGCATTCTACAATGATCTGATCGATGAATTATTAAAAAATGATATTGAACCATATATTACCATGTATCACTGGGAACTTCCATATGAATTGTATAAACGCGGTGGATGGATGAATCCACAGATCGTGGAGTGGTTCGGAGAATATGCAAAGCTTCTAGCGGAACGATTCAGTGACAGAGTCACACATTTCTTTACGTTGAATGAACCACAGTGCTTTGTCGGACTCGGTTTTGTAAATGGGGAACATGCGCCGGGGATAAAAGCACCAATCCGGGATACTTTCGAGATGGCACATAACGTTATGAAAGCGCATGGAAGAGCTGTGCAGATGTTAAGAACACATGGGAAGCAGCCACTTGTGATCGGATATGCACCGACAGCTTCTGTATGCTATCCGGCAACGGAAAAAGCAGAAGATATCGAAGCGGCAAAGAAGAGTTTCTTTGCTCTTCCGGATGAGTTCTCAAACTGGCACTGGAATGTGACCTGGTGGTCAGATCCGGTTCTTCTTGGAAAATATCCGGAAGAAGGTCTGGCAAAGTATGAGCCATATCTTCCTAAGATCACAGAAGAAGATATGCGCCTGATCTCACAGCCGATCGATGTATATGGACAGAATATATATAATGGATATTGTGTACGGATGGGAGAAGACGGAAGAACGGAAACAGTAAGCCGTTATGAAGGATTCCCAAAAACAGCGATTGACTGGCCGGTAACACCAGAGTGTCTGTACTGGGGACCGAAATTCCTTTATGAACGTTATCAGAAGCCAATCTATATTACAGAGAACGGTCTGTCGTGCCATGATGTGATCTCACTGGATGGAAAAGTACATGATCCGAACAGAATTGATTTTCTGGCAAGATATCTGCATGAATTAAAAAAGGCTGCAGGAGAGATTGATCTGAGAGGGTACTTCCAGTGGTCACTGATGGATAACTTTGAATGGGCAAAAGGTTATTCTGAGAGATTCGGACTGGTATATGTAGACTATCCGACACAGAAGAGGATCTTGAAAGATTCCGCTTACTGGTATCAGAAAATAATTAAAGAGAATGGAAGTACATTATAACAGAGGGAGTAAATGTCAGATGACGATCAAAGAAATTGCCAAACTGGCAGGGGTATCCAGCGCAGCAGTATCAAGATATCTGAATGGTGGATATGTAAGTGACGAGAAGAAAGAACAGATTAAAAAAGTAATCGAAGAGACGGGATATCAGCCGTCGGCACAGGCACGTATGCTCAGGACAAAGAAAGCGTGTCTGATCGGTGTGGTTGTGCCGAAGATTAACTCTGAATCAATCAGCCGGATCACAGCTGGAATTGAAAAAGTTCTTTCAGAGCGGAATTACCAGATGCTGCTTGCAGGAACGGATAATACACCGGTGAAGGAAATAGAATATATGCGTCTGTTCGAGAATTATCCGGTAGACGGGATTATTCTTGTGGGTACGATGATCACAACAGAGCACAGAAGATTTCTGAAAGAATCCAAGGTTCCTGTTGTCGTGATCGGACAGCATACGAAGTTTGCAAATTGCATTTATCATGATGATTACGGTGCAGGAGAGGCCATGGGACGTGCGGTTGCGGCTAAGAGCAGGAAAGAGATTGCGTATATCGGAGTTTCAAGAGAAGACAAGGCAGCCGGAGCAGCCAGAGAAGATGGATTCCGGGAAGGTCTGAAAAGGTCGGGACGGGAATTAAAAGACGGATATTATAAGGTGGCGGAGTTTACTACAGAGTCCGGATACGAGAAAGTTCTGGAATTGTTGAATGAAAAGAATGACATCGATATCATATCGTGCGCCACAGATACGATTGCGGCCGGAGCAATTGAAGCGATTCATACTTATATAGGAAGCCGGATTCCGAAGAATGTAGAAGATACAGGTTCCAGATTCCGTTATATATTGGAAAATACAGCAATCCAGGTTACTGGATTTGGTGATAATCAGCTTTTAAAGGCAGTAACCGGTGGAATTCCAACTGTACATTTCGGTTTTAAAACCAGTGGTATCAGGGGTGCAGAACTCTTGCTGGATGTGATAGAATGGGGCGAAAATATTCCGATGGAGATCAAACTTGGATTTCGGCTTGCTGAAATTGATGATCCGGAAGAAAATATAGAAGAATAAGAGCTGCCGGAGTAGAAAATCAGTGTATAATATGTGTAAATAAATTCGAAATCGGTCAAAAACAACTAAATTCGTGCAACACGCACAAAAATGAATATGAAATATCAGTAAAAATGCCATCTTTACAAATGGCATTTTTTTTCTTATTATAAAATTACAAAATGTGAAAACGATTACACATAAAACAAGGAAGGAGAGTTATTATGGATTACAGAAAGACCGCACAGGATATCCTGGATCATGTCGGTGGAAGTAAGAACATTGCATCTGCAGCACATTGTGCAACGAGACTGCGTCTTGTCATTGCAGACAATAAGAAACATTGCATATACATTTCTGCAGATCCTGATTGCATTCTCAGCAGCGAAAGCGTTTGGTGCTAACCAGTATCTTGGCGCAGTTATCGGTATGATCATGATCCATCCGTCACTGCAGAACGCTTATACGGTAGCAACCGAAGGTGTACAGCAGACACAGAGCGTATTCTTCGGACTGTTCAAGATTGACATGGTCGGATATCAGGGACATGTCATTCCGGTTATCATCGCTGTATGGATCCTGGCAGTGATCGAGAAGAAGTTACATAAGATTGTCCCGGAAGTGCTCGACTTATTCGTGACTCCTCTGGTCAGCGTATTCGTAACAGGTTACCTTACATTATCAATCGTAGGGCCAATCTTTGTATGGGCTGAAAATGCAATCCTCGGAGCAATCCAGTGGATGTTAACACTTCCTCTTGGAATCGGAAGTCTGATCATGGGAAGTCTGTACGCACCAACCGTAGTAACCGGTATCCACCAGATGTATACAGCAATTGATATCGGACAGATTGCAAAATACGGTGTTACATACTGGCTTCCGCTTGCAAGTGCAGCAAACGTAGCACAGGGAGCAGCAGCATTAGCAGTAGGTATCAAATCCAAAGATAAGAAGATCAAATCTCTGGCACTTCCGTCATCACTCAGTGCATTTATGGGAATTACAGAGCCGGCGATCTTCGGTGTAAACTTAAGATTCTTCAAGCCGTTCATCGCCGGATGTATCGGTGGAGGATGTGGAGCTTTGTATGCATCCCTGGTACATCTCGGAGCTAAGGGAACCGGTGTGACAGGTATCTTCGGTATCCTGCTCTGCCTGAATCAGCCGCTTCAGTATCTGATCGAGATGGTGATCGCAGTTGGTGTTGCATTCGCAATCTCATTTGTAATCTATAAGGATGCAGAACCAAAGGCAGTAACGGCAGATGTGACAGAGACAACTGGAACAACAGAGACAGTAGAAAATATCGAAATAGCAGACAACAATAAAGCAGAAGAGACATTGACAAGTCCGGTAAATGGAACACAGATTTCATTATCTGAGGTTGTGGATGAGACATTTGCATCCGAAATGCTGGGAACAACCGTTGCGGTAGAGCCTGCAGATGGCAAGATTGTAGCTCCATGTGACGGAGAAGTTTCCAATATCTTCGAAACAGGTCATGCTGTATGTATCACAACAGAGTCCGGAGGTGAGCTCCTGATCCATATCGGTATCGATACCGTGAAGATGGATGGAAAAGGATTTACGAAGAAAGTTTCTGATGGCGACAAAGTACATGCAGGGGATATTCTGGTAGAAGCAAATCTTGAGGAAATCAAGAATGCAGGATATCAGACGACAACCATGATGATTCTGACAAATACAGATGAATTTGGAAATGTAACAAAGGCAGAACCTGCTGAAGTTAAAACAACAAGTAAAGTTATGACACTTACAAAGTAATGCTTATAGATGGAGAAGATTGATTTATGAACGCATTAACAAGAGATCTTGCGAAATTAGTAGAGACAGCAGAACAAAGCCAGAAAACCAGAGAAGAGTTATCCGTATCAGATAGAAAATTTCGTGAAAAACTACACCTGATGCCGCCAGTCGGCTGGCTGAATGATCCAAATGGACTCTGCCAGTTCCAGGGTATCTATCACGCATTTTTTCAGTATTCGCCATTTGATGCGGAAGGCGGCGTGAAGATGTGGGGACATTACACCAGCACGAACATGATTGACTGGGAATATCAGGGTACCGCACTTTATCCGGATCAGCCGTTTGACTGTCACGGGGTATATTCCGGATCCGCATTTATCGAAGATGGAAAAATGTATCTGTACTATACAGGAAATGTCAAATTAGAAGACGGGGAATATGATTACATTCGAACCGGACGTGAGGGCAATACGGTTCTGGTTATGACAGAAGATGGAAAGACATTTGGCAGAAAAAAAGAACTGATGCGCAATTCCGATTATCCGGACGATCTGACCTGTCATGTGAGAGACCCAAAGGTATGGAAAGAAAATGATATTTATTATATGGTACAGGGAGCAAGAACCAATGAAGACGTTGGGCAGGTGCTGGTATTCGAATCAGAAGACAAGATAAACTGGAAATTCAGAAACCGGATAGAATCGGAAAATCCATTCGGTTATATGTGGGAGTGTCCGGATTACTTTGAGATTGGTACGAAGAAGCTTCTTTCTGCATCGGTCCAGGGGCTGGAAGGCGGTATCTGGGATGACTGCAATGTATATCAGTCCGGATATTTTGAGATAGAAGGAGATATTCTTG
>UMGB01003535.1_pt1 | contig 12408 bp, 13 predicted proteins | sample 1965161 | NCBI WGS metagenome assembly UMGB01 (sample SAMEA4836060, study PRJEB28245) | human gut metagenome | biome: gut microbiome; material: fecal sample | place: Denmark | collected 2008
AAAACGCAGCGTCCTCGTGCAGCCTGCCGCGGAAAGCGTCCTTGCACAGACCGATATAGTACAGCGTTACCGGGCGTTCGGTGTCCTCATCCTCTTCGTCGGGTACAGGCGGGCAGTCGAGCGCAATGCCGACCGGAAGCGGATCGAGCGTCCTCTCCCATTCGTCGCAGGCGGCTCCGTCCCGGGCGACCGCCCCGGCAAACCGGTCCGGGTGTTCCCGCCATAAGGGAACGTCGTCCGGAGAAGTGAGCATAAGCTGCGGCTTTCGGCCGCTCTGACTTAAAGGTACGTCCACGATAGTTGTTCCTCCCATGCAGACATTTTAATATATTTTTGTGTCGTTTTTATGAATTTCGTTTCCATGTTCCGTCCGGACTCACGGTATACTGCTGCGGCTTTGCCGCCGCGAGACGGCAGATCTCGAGCGCCGACTGCATCTGCATATCGAGCGTGTAGGTCTTGCCGGAGAGCGCGGAGATCGCGTCCGAAAGCGCGGAGAGCATCTCAGGCGAAGCGCAGGCCGCCGCCGGCAGGTCATAGCTGCTGCAGAAGCCGGTCACGGCATCGAGCACATCGCCGTTAAAGGTGTTCGTCGGCTCGCCGATGAGGCCGAGCAGCTGAAGACGCTCGGTCATCGCGTAAATATTGTCCGAGACCTCGCCGAAGCACATGGTCCTGCTCGTGTCGAGCGCATGGAGGGCGTCCTCGCGCACGCTGACCGTGCTGTTGCCGACCTGGATGTCCGGGGTCAGGCCCCTGCCCTCCCAGCAGCCCTGGCCGGGCAGCTCCATTTCGAGCGTCGTAATGACCAGCTTGTCGCCGTTGATGAGCGGCAGGTGCATCTGACCCTGCCCCTTGCCGTAGGTCTTTTCGCCGACGACGGTCACGTTTTCCGCGGTATCCTGAAGGATGCCCGTGAGCAGCTCAGCCGCCGAGGCCGTGCCGCCGTTGACGAGAACGACGATCTTGTTCAGCGGCAGACCGCCGCCGGTCGAGACGGTCTCATCCAGACCGCCCATGTCGTCGCGGTAGCGCACGCCGGCGAGCGTCACGCCCTTGTCCGGCGTCATGGCGTTGGCGATTTTGAAGGCGACGTCGATCAGACCGCCGCCGTTCCCGCGCAGGTCGAGCACGACCGCACGGGTATTCTTCTTCGCAAGGCCGTTCCAGATCTCAGAGAACGCCTGCCAGTCGTTTTCCGAGGCGAACGAGCTGATCTTGATATACTCGACGCCCTGCGTCAGCGTGCTGTTCGAGACGTAGACCTGATTGATCTGACGGCGCGTGATCGAAACCGTGATGTCGCGGCCCTGACGGCGCACGGTCACGCTGACCGTCGTGCCCTCCTGCCCGCGCAGTCTGGACGCCACATCCGCCGTCTCCGCGCCGCTGACGTCCTCGCCGTCGATCTTCACGATAAGGTCGCCGATCTGAAGGCCGGCCTCCTCGGCCGCGGAATAGCGCATGACCTCGCCAATCTGCACGCCGCCTGCGGTCTGCTGCAGACCGACGCCGATGCCGACAAAGCCCTCGAGCGTGGAAAAGCCCTGCGAATACTCCTCGCTCGACAGATACATCGAGTGGGTGTCGAGCAGGCCGAGGATATCGTTGATGACATCATACATCTCCTCGGGATGCTTTTCCAGATATTTGTTGATATAATTCTGAAGCACATACGGGTCGTGCTCGGTCTTGATGCTGAACGCATCGATCAGGCTCCACACGCCGTCGAACCACGTTTCGCTCTGTCCGTCCGCCGTGATGGCGCCTGCCGGCGCGGTCAGCATGGCCGCCGAAAGCGCCAGTGCCGTCAGTCTTTTTGCTGTTTTCTTCATGAAATATTCTCCTCACGCGCTCCGCGTGACGATTGTCTGCTGCCTGTCAGTCAACTCCACAGCCTGTTACATCGACTCCGGCGCCTCTACGCCGATGAGCTTCAGCACGTTCTCGATGGTCTGCTTCGCTGCAAGGCACAGGGTCAGACGCGCGTCGCGCACCGCCGGCTCCGCATCCTTGATACGGCAGGCGTTGTAGAAGTGGTGGAACTGCTGCGCCAGAGCGACGGCGTACTTGTTGAGGCGGGACGGGTCGCGGCTGACGGCCGACTGCACGATCTCCTCGGGCAGCAGCGCGATCTGCTTGATGAGCTGGCGCTCGTCCGAACCGCTCAGCACGGACAGATCGGTCTTTTCTGCGTCCGGCAGCGCGATGCCGCTCTCCTGTGCGTTTCTGAGCACGGAGCAGATGCGCGCGTGCGCATACTGAACGTAGTACAGCGGATTGTCGGAGTCCTGCTTGATGGCAAGGTCAAGATCGAACTCCATCTGGGTCTCAGCGGCGCGGCTGTTGAAGAAGAAGCGCGCTGCGTCTACCGGGATCTCGTCGAGCAGGTCGGTCAGCGTCAGGCTCTTGCCGGTGCGCTTGGACATGCGGACGACCTCGCCGCCCTGCATCATGCGCACGAGCTGCATGAGCACGATCTCCAGACGGTGCGAGCCGTCGAGACCGAGCGCGTCGAGCGCGCACTGCAGGCGCTTGACATGGCCGTGATGATCCGCGCCCCAGATGTTGATGACGCGGTCAAAGCCGCGCTTCTCGAACTTGTTGCGGTGGTAGGCGATATCCGCCGCAAAGTAGGTGTAAAAGCCGTTCGCGCGGCGCAGGACGTCGTCCTTGTCGCAGCCGAAGTCGGTCGAGCGCAGCCAGAGTGCGCCATCCTCGGTCTCGTAGGTCGCGCCCTTCGCAGTCAGCAGGTCGATGGTCTCCTTGACATAGCCGCTCTCATGCAGCGTCGACTCGCGGAACCAGACGTCATAGTTGATCTTGTAACGCTTGAGGTCGCGCTCCATGCGCGCGATATTGGTCGGCAGACCGTAGCCCTCGATGATGGCGAAGCGCTCCTCCGGGGTCTTTTCGAGCAGGCTGTCGCCGTACTGCTCGACCAGATCGTGCGCGAGCGCCTTGATGTCGTCGCCCTGATACCACGAAGCGTCGAACTCGATCGCGTCCTCGCCGCGGATCTCCTGAATATAGCGGCCCTCGACCGAGTGCGCGAACTTGTCTACCTGATTGCCCGCGTCGTTGATGTAGAACTCACGGGTCACGTCGTTGCCGGACCAGTCGAGCACGGAGGAAAGGCAGTCGCCCAGAACGCCGCCTCGCGCGTTGCCCATGTGCATCGGACCGGTCGGGTTGGCGGAAACGAACTCGACCATGACCTTTTCCGGCTTTGCGGCCTTGGTGCGGCCGTAGTTTTCGCCCATCTCGAATACGCCGCGGACGGCCTTCTCGTACCAGCTCTGGTTCAGCGTAAAGTTCATGAAGCCCGGGCCTGCGATGGTCACGGTGTCGAAGATGCTGCCTTCGAGCTCGAGGTTCGCGACGATGCCCTCTGCGATCTTGCGCGGCGCCATGTGCAGCGGCTTTGCGCACTGCATGGCAAAGGTGGACGCCCAGTCGCCGTTGGAGGAATCCTTCGGGGTCTCTACTGCGACCGGCGGGATGCTGCCCTCGGGCAGCTCGCCTGCTGCAACAGCCTTGTGGTAAGCTGCCTCGACGACACGGGTCGCCTCAGCGCGTGCGATTTCATATGCGTTCATTCGTACACTCTCCGTTTTATTTTAATGATTGACTTTTATTTATATGATTTATGATACGACCATTTCAAAATGGTGTTCGCCCATCAGTGAGTTGTCCACCTCGACGGTGTAGTCGATGACGAGGCGGCCGCCGTTTTCGCCGACCGTGTTGCACACGTGCGACGTATGCGTCGCGATCGTCATGTCCTGCCCGATAGGGGTCTGATACAGACCAACATGGCGCTCATCCTCGGAAAACAGCATGTGCGAGGGGAAGGTTCCCGTGCGGATGAGGGTCACGGTCTTGCCGTCGAGCTTGACGGTGGTCTTGGTGCCTTCGAGGCCGGTCAGCTCGCTTTCCTCGTAGGCGATATAGTATTTTCCGCCGCGCTCATAGAGCGTCGCTGCGGTTTCAAGGTTGACGCGCTCCTCGTCGCAGCCTTCGAACTGCTGCCGCGAACGGATGGTCAGCCAGACATCTTTTTTCATGCTGTCAAATGCTCCTAATCAAAACCTGGAAATATCGACGAGTCCGGCGTTGGTCTCGACGTCCTCCTGCAGGAACAGTCCTGCAAGGCGGTCGAAGCCGGCCGGGTCGTCCGAAACATAGTACCGCGTGCCGCCCGGGCCGTCGTTCGGGTTGAACTGGGTCGAGGCGAGGTTGGCGGCCTCCGCGCCCGAGTCGATGAGCGTCACGTCCGGACCCATATAGTCGGAAATGACCTCCTCGAGCAGCGGATAGTGCGTGCAGCCGAGGATGAGCGTGTCCACGCCCGCTTCCTTGAGCGGCGCGAGGTATTCCGCCGCGACCGTCTCGATGACGATGTCGCCCCGGTGCACTCTGCCGTTCTCGACGAGCGGCACGAACAGCGGGCACGCCTGCGTGTACAGGCGGAGCGTGCCGTCCTTTTTGTGCAGATATTTTTCGTATGCGCCCGACCGCATGGTCGCGGCGGTGCCGATGACGCCGACCCTGCCGTTCTGCGTCATGGTCATCGCGCGTCGGCAGGCGGGTTCGACCGTGCCGATGATCGGAATGTTGTTCTCCTCCGTGAGCAGATCGAGCGCCACAGACGAGACCGTGTTGCAGGCGATGACGATGGCCTTGAGGTCGAACTGCCGCAGGAACGCAACGTCCTGCCGCGCATACTTCACGATGGTGTCGCGGCCGCGCGTGCCGTAGGGTACGCGGCTCGTGTCACCGAAATAGATGATGTTTTCCTTCGGCATGAGCGCATGCAGGCGGCGCACTGCGGTCAGGCCGCCCATGCCCGAGTCGAACACACCGATCGAGCGGTTGTCCGGCGCGCGCTTATCCATGATGCTCCTCCAGCGCCAGAGAGATCAGGCGGTCGAGCAGCTCCGGATAGCGGATGCCCTCATAGTCGAACAGCTTGGGGTACATGCTGATCGAGGTAAAGCCCGGAATGGCGTTCAGTTCATTAAATACGACCTCGCCGCCGTCGTGCGTGACGAAGAAATCGACGCGCGACAGGCCGCGGCAGCCGAGCGCGGTGTAGACGCGCAGCGCGTCCTGACGGACGGTCTCGAGCTGCTCGCCGGTGATGTGCGCCGGGATGTACAGGCGGGAGCTCTCGTCCTTGTACTTCGCATCAAAGGTATAGAACTCCTGCGTCGGCGCGATCTCGCCGACCGTGGACGCCTGCGGATGCTCGTTGCCGAGGACCGCACACTCGACCTCATGGCCGTCGATGAACTCCTCGACGAGGACCTTGCTGTCCATCCTGAACGCCTCGGTCAGGCCCTCGGCCAGCTCGAGCATGTTGTTCGCCTTGGCAACGCCGACCGACGAGCCCTGCGAGCACGGCTTGACGAATACCGGGAACGAGCCGAGCTGCTCGGCCGCCGTGCGGACAACGCCCTCGGGGTTGCACGCGAAGTCGCACGCGAGCGCGAGATAGTAGCGTGCCTGACGCACGCCCGTGCCCTCGACGACCTTTTTGGTCAGCGACTTGTCCATCGTGTTCGCGCTCGCCGCAACGCCGCAGCCGACATACGGGATGCCTGCCAGCTCGAGCACGCCCTGCATGGTGCCGTCCTCGCCACCTACGCCGTGCAGCACGGGGAACACGCAGTCGAGGCGGACGAACTCGGTCTCGCCCTCGCGCAGCAGCACGAGGCCATGGATGCTGCGGTCGGGCGGCAGCAGCGCCGGAACGAGGTCGTTCCTGTTTTCCCATGCGCCGGACTCGATCGCGTCCGCGTCGCACTCCGGCAGATAGTACCACCTGCCCTCGCGCGTGATGCCGACCGCATGGATTTCATATTTCGATTTATCAAGATTGCGCAGAATGGATGCGGCAGACAGGCACGAAATGTCGTGCTCACTCGAAATGCCGCCAAAGATCACAGCCAGTTTCATTTTTCTGTTACGCCCTCCCAGTGTTTCGTACTCATACTTATACGGATACCATTATACGCCATCCCCCGTTCGATTACAATGTAAAAATACATTTAAACGCGCATTGTTCACACAAAATTTATATTTCTGCGGCGGTGTTTTTCTACAGTCTTTCGTCAGTCTCTTGACGAAACCGCGAAAACAACGTATGATAAGGAAAAGGAGCTTTGACTTATGAACGGTAAAAGACTGTATCGCAGCGAGAGCAGCCGCATGCTCTGCGGCGTCTGTGCAGGCATTGCGGAGTATTTCAACCTTGACCCGACGCTCATCCGTCTGGCCTGGGCGCTGTTCTGCGTCCTCGGCGGCAGCGGCGTACTCGCCTATATTCTTGCCGCCATCATCATCCCGCCCGAAAGCCGGGTCTGACAAGCAAAGGAAGTGACCGCCATGAGCGAAAACGATAAGATCACAGAAGAAACCGCAAACGACACCCTGCCGGCCGAGGTCGAAACCGACCTTGCAGAACAGGAGACCGATGTCATGCCTGCCGAGCCGGAGGAGGAAATCGCCCCCGAGGACGTCAAAATCTTCGGCATGCCGCGCCATGTGTTCCACTGGACCGCGATCGGCGCCGCCGGCGGCTATATTCTGGCCGGCGTTGTCGGCATCATCGGCGAGCAGCTGCCCGGCTCGCTCTTCGAGACCATCTCGGGCAAAACGAATGCGACCGTCTGGGCGGTCGTTGTAGGCGCGATCGGCTACTTTTTCAGCTCCCGTGCGTACAAAAAGCGCAAGGCCGCTGAGGAATCCAAGAAAAATACAGAACAACTGTGAGCAAAAGCAGCGGAGCGCAAAAATCCGCTGCTTTTTCCTTATGAAATGGAAAAGGAGATTTATCATGCCGATTTTTGACCGAGATCATGCCGACTCCCCCGAAAAAGCCTATGTCTATATCCTGCGCTGCGCGGACGGGACGCTGTACTGCGGCTGGACGAACGACCTTGCCGCCCGTCTGGACGCGCACAACAGCGGAAAGGGCGCGAAATACACGCGCGGCCGCGGTCCGGTCGAGCTCGCGTACAGCGAAATGTTCGACACGCAGAGCGAAGCCATGCACCGCGAGGCCGAGATCAAAAAGCTGACCCGCCCGCAAAAACAGGCACTGCTCGACAGCCAGACCGGCGGCGAAATGCTGACCGTCTACGACGCGGCCGACCGTCCCTGCGGCGCGCGTCCGCGCCGCATCGTCCACGCGCAGGGTCTGCGCCACCATGTCTGCCATCTGTGGGTCGTGGGCGTGCGTGACGGCGTGCGCGGCATCTGGCTGCAAAAGCGGCAGAACGACCGGCCGCTCTATCCCGGCTTCTACGACCTGACCGCGACCGGCCACATGGACCCCGGCGAAACGCCGCTCACCGCCGCGCTGCGCGAGGCACGCGAGGAGATCGGACTGCACGCGGACGAATCCGATGTCACGCCCGGCGGCAGCTTCCGCCAGCGCTATGTCCGCGCGGACGGCGGCTTTGACGACGAGCTTTCGTTTGTCTTTCTCATGCGCCGGGACGGCGTGCCCCCGTTCACGCCCGGCCCCGAGGTCGCGGAGATGATGTTCGTGCCGCTCGAGGACTTTGCCCTCGCGCATCTCGACCCTCACGACCTCCCTGCACGCGGCATGGACGGCGCTCCCCTCACGCTGCCGCACGAAAAGCTCGCCTGCCTGCACGGCGAGGAATGGAATGGCGTGCGCGAGATCGTCAAGCACCTGCTTGATGATGACAATTCGTAATATCTTCAAATATTATTACACACAGGCAATAAATCACCCCGGTGCAGACCTTGTGCACCGGGGTGATTTTATACTTTTCGTCATATTATACGCTGCGTTATTCCTTGAGGCTGCCCTTTGCGATGTTCTCCTTGAGGATGCAGTCGGTCAGCTCGTACAGCTTTTCCGAGCCGAGGCGGCTCTTTCGCTGGCGGCCGTAGACCTGCTCGGCGTTCACATCATGCTCCGCCCAGTCGCTGCCGCCGTTCGAGTTGTTGAGCAGGAGCGGCTGGAGATTGTCCATCGTGTGCGCAAAATGCGCCTCCGGGGTCTCGTCCGCTTCGAATTCATCGAAGATCGCGCTGAGCGTCTGCTTCTGATCGTCAGGCAGCAGTGAGTACACGCGCTCCTTTGCGGCCGCCTCCCGCGCCTTCTGCGTCGCAAGCCCCTCCCTGTCGTAGGCGTAGGTATCGCCGGCGTCGATCTCCACAACGTCGTGAATCAGGCACATCAGCATGACCTTCGCCACATCCACCCGCTCGTTCGAATATTCCTGCAGAAGATATGCCATAATGGCCATATGCCAGGCGTGCTCCGCGTCGTTTTCGCGGCGGCCATGCCCCGAGAGATGGGTCTGGCGGGATACGTTCTTCTCCTTGTCAAGCTCGAGAATAAAATCAAGCTGGCGTTTCAGCCGTTCGTCCATGTTTACCGCTCCTCGCTGTATTTTCGTTCTCTCACAGTATAGCACACTGCGCCCGCCCCGGCCAGTCCTCCGGCATTCGTTTTTTTCGCCCGTTCTTCGACGTATCTCTACATTTTCTTGACATTTCGCATAATTCCCTATAAGATGTAAACAACAATATTAAATTACCGCCCCAAATAGAGCCGTTTTCCCGCTCGGTTTGGGGCTGCATCCTGTCTGGAGAGTGATATAATTGGCTGACAGCTTGATTGAACTGAATGACCTCAAAAAAGAATTTGACGGGACCCCGGTGCTCCGGGGCATCTCGCTCGACATCAAAAGCCGCGAGTTCGTGACCCTGCTCGGTCCGTCCGGCTGCGGCAAGACCACAACGCTGCGCATCATCGGCGGCTTCGAGCAGCCCGACAGCGGCGACGTTCTGTTCGAGGGCAGGCGTCTGAACGACGTGCCCCCCTACCGCCGCGAGATCAACACCGTTTTCCAGCGCTACGCCCTGTTCCCCCATCTGAACGTTGCGGAGAACATCGCCTTCGGCCTGCACATCAAGAAGATGAACCCGGCCGAGATCAAGCTGAAAACGCGCGAAATGCTCTCGCTCGTCGGTCTTTCCGGCTTCGAGGCGCGCGATGTGCCCAGCCTGTCCGGCGGCCAGCAGCAGCGTGTCGCCATCGCGCGTGCGCTCGTCTGCGAGCCGCGCGTGCTGCTGCTCGACGAGCCGCTCGGCGCGCTCGACCTCAAGCTGCGCAAGGATATGCAGATCGAGCTCAAGCGCATTCAGCAGCGCACCGGCATCACCTTCATCTACGTCACCCACGATCAGGAGGAGGCGCTGACCATGAGCGACCGCATCGTCGTCATGAACCACGGCGTCATTCAGCAGGTCGGCAGCCCGACCGACATCTACAACGAGCCGGAAAACGCCTTTGTCGCGGACTTCATCGGCGAGTCCAACATCATCGACGGCGTCATGCTCGAGGATCGGAAGGTCGAGTTCTGCGACCGCGAATTTGAGTGCGTGGACAGCGGCTTCGGCCATAATACCCCGGTCGATGTCGTCATCCGTCCGGAGGATCTGCGCCTCGTGTATGCGGGCGACGGTCTGCTTCAGGGCGTGGTCGAGTCCATCGTATTCAAGGGCGTGCACTACGAGATGATGGTGCGCACCGAGCACTTCACCTTTACCGTTCATTCGACCATGGCCGAGCCGGTCGGCAAGACCGTCGGTCTGACCGTGATCCCGTTCGACATCCATATCATGCACAGGAGTGCGGAGGCGCAAGCGTGAAAAGATCATTTGCCTACCCCTACGGCGTATGGATGGCGGTCTTTATCATCGCGCCCATCCTTCTCGTCGTGCTCTACGCCTTCCGGTCCGCGGACGGCGGCTTCACTCTGTCGAACTTCAGCTGTCTGCCCGGCTGTCTGCCGATCTTCGCCCGCTCGTTCTGGCTCGCGCTGCTCTCGACGGTCATGTGTCTCGTCCTCGGCTACCCGATGGCGTACATTATGAGCCGTCTGTCCCCGAGCCGCCAGAGCCTGTGCATGATGCTCATCATGCTGCCGATGTGGATGAACTTTCTGCTGCGCACCTACGCATGGATGTCCATTCTGGAGAACAACGGCTTCATCAACGGATTTTTCCGCTCGATCGGCCTGATTTCCTTCCTCCAGACGCATTTCGGCTACACGCTCGACTATATTCCGCTCATCAACACGCAGGGCGCGATCGTGCTCGGCATGGTCTACAACTTCCTGCCGTTCATGGTGCTGCCCATCTACACCGTGCTCATCAAGCTCGACCGCAGGCTGATCGAGGCGGCTCAGGATCTCGGCGCACCGACCCATCTCGTGTTCCGCCGTGTCATCGTACCGCTCAGCATCCCGGGCGTCATCTCGGGCATCACGATGGTGTTCGTTCCGTCGGTCTCGACCTTTGTCATCTCCCAGATGCTCGGCAGCGGCAAAAACCTGCTCATCGGCGATCTCATCGACCTTCAGTTCATGGGCGGCGCCTACAATCCGCATCTCGGCTCGGCGATCGCGCTCGTCATGATGCTCCTCATCTTCCTGTGCATGTGGATCATGAACAAGTTCGATGACGGCTCGGGCGAGGAAGGAGGTCTGCTGCTGTGAAAAAGTTCTTCCGAAATTTTTATCTGCTGCTGATCTTCCTGTTCCTGTACGCGCCGATCGCGGTGCTCATGCTCTATTCCTTCAACGACTCCAAGTCGCGCCGCATCTGGCACGGCTTCACGACAAAATGGTACGTCGAGCTGCTCAGCGATGCGGATATTCTGCACTCGCTCTACGTCACCCTGCTCGTCGCGGTCATCGCCGCGGTTCTGGCGACGCTGCTCGGCACGGTCGCGGCCATCGGCATCCACAACATGCGCCGCCGCACGCGCACCGCCTACCTCACGGTCAACAACATCCCGATGTCCTCCTCGGATACCATCATGGGCGTAACGTTCATGCTGCTGTTCGCGGCCATCGGTCTGGACAAGGGCTATCTGACGCTCATTCTGGCGCACGTGACGTTCTGCACGCCCTACGTCATCCTCAACGTCATGCCCAAGCTGCGCCAGCTCGACAAGAACGCTTATGAGGCGGCGCTCGACCTCGGCGCGACGCCCCGTCAGGCGCTGCACAGGGTCATCCTGCCCGAGATCATGCCCGGCATCGTCACGGGCGGCATCATGGCGTTCACGATGTCGGTAGACGACTTCGTCGTTTCCTACTTCACCGCCGGCACGACCAGTCAGCCGCTTTCGGTCGTCATCTACTCGATGACGCGCCACCGCATGACCCCGAAGATCAACGCAGTCTCGACGCTGCTGTTTCTGTTCGTCCTCGTGCTGCTCATCGTCATCAATGTACGCCAGTCGCGCGACGAAAAGCGCCGCGAGGCCGCGCGAAGGGAGGCTGCATCATGAAACTGCTCAAGCGAACGCTCGCTCTGACGCTCTCCGCCGCCATGGTGCTCGGGCTGCTGTCCGGCTGCGGCAGCGACGTCTCCGCGAATGTCCTGAACGTCTATAACTGGGGCGAATATATCGACACAGACCTGCTCGACCGGTTCGAGCAGGAGACCGGCATCAAGGTCATCTACAACACCTTCGACTCGAACGAAAACCTGTATTCGCGCATCCAGACCACGAGCTATGACGTGATCATCCCGTCGGACTACGCGATCTCGCGCTTTATCGACGAGGATATGCTCCAGCCGCTGAACTTCGACAACATTCCGAACATGAAGTACATCGACGAGAAGTACACCCATCTCGACTTCGACCCGGAGCAGAAATACTCGGTGCCCTACACCTGGGGCGTAGTCGGCATCGTCTACAACACGAAATATGTGGATGAGGCCGACACCGGCTCGTGGGACCTGCTGTGGAACCTCAAATATACGAACCGCACCGCGATGTTCAACAACTCGCGCGACGCGCTCGGCATCGCGCTGATGTACCTCGGCTGCTCGCTCAACACCACCGACAAGGACGAGCTGCGGCAGGCCGCCGACCTCATCATCGCCGGAAAGCCGGTCTATCAGGGCATCTGGATGGATCAGATATTAGAGAAGCTGCCGGCCGAGGAGATCGTTGCTGCGCCCTACTACAACGGCGACGCGGTCACGATGATCGACGAGAACCCCGATCTCGCGTTTTACGTCCCGAAGGAGGGCACGAACCTGTTCGTGGACGCGATGTGCATTCCGAAGAACGCGAAGAACGTGGAGGGTGCGGAGAAGTTCATCAACTTCATGTGCTCGACCGAGGCGGCGATGGCGAACTGGGAATACATCGGCTATTCCAGTCCGCATACGGGCGTATACGAACAGCTCGACGAGGAGACCAGAAACGATCCGCTGTACTTCCCGGACACGAGCGCCTACCCAACCGAGGCCTACACGAACCTTCCGAAGGACATTTCGCAGTATTATAATGATCTGTGGGTGGATATCCTGACCTAAATTCCAGGGGGGACGCTGTCC
>UMGB01023480.1_pt1 | contig 12403 bp, 5 predicted proteins | sample 1965161 | NCBI WGS metagenome assembly UMGB01 (sample SAMEA4836060, study PRJEB28245) | human gut metagenome | biome: gut microbiome; material: fecal sample | place: Denmark | collected 2008
TTGAACAATGCTTTCAACGCGTTGGCGCAGAAACACATGAAGGAAATCTACAAGATGCGCAAGAATAATGACCAGGACGGTCTGATGGATTTGCAAGATTCCTTGATTGCGCAGGCAGAGGCTCAGGTTGCCAAGGAACCGGAGTTCAAGTTTACCCCCGAGCAGGTGAAGGCTTATACTACCGTGGGCGGTACTCCGCATTTGGACGGTGCATATACCGTGTTCGGTGAAGTGCTGGAAGGTATGGATATTGTTGATAAAATACAGAAGGTCAAGACTGACCGTAACGACCGGCCCGAAGAGGATGTGGTTATTAAAAAAGTGACAGTGATAGATTGATGATAGATTCTGTCATTCCATTTTATGAAGATAAACAAAAAGATATTTGACAACGGTCTGCGGTTGGTGCACAATGAGGACACCAGCACGCAGATGGTTGCCTTGAATATTGTTTATGACGTGGGTGCCCGTGACGAACATCCCGAGCATACGGGCTTTGCCCATCTGTTCGAGCATCTGATGTTCGGAGGTTCGGTGCATATTCCTGATTATGACGCTCCTTTGCAATTGGCAGGCGGGGAGAATAATGCATGGACCAATAATGATATAACCAATTACTACCTGACGGTTCCAAAATCGAATGTGGAAATCGGCTTCTGGCTGGAGTCCGACCGCATGCTGGAACTGGCATTCAGTGAGCAAAGTCTTGAAGTGCAGCGTGCGGTAGTGATGGAGGAATTTAAACAACGTTGCTTGAACCAGCCGTATGGTGATGTGGGACATCTGCTTCGTCCTTTGGCTTATCAAACGCATCCTTATCGCTGGCCTACTATCGGGAAAGACCTCTCTCACATTGCCAATGCCACGCTGGACGAGGTAAAGGAATTCTTTTTTCGTTTTTATGCACCTAATAATGCAGTGCTGGCCGTTACCGGAAATATTTCGTGGGAAGAAACGGTTAGGCTGACAGAAAAATGGTTTGCTCCCATTCCCCGTAGGAATGTGCCCGTAAGGCAATTACCGCAAGAAGTTGTACAGACGGCAGAACGCCGGCAGACGGTGGAACGGAATGTTCCTCTGGATGCTTTGTTCATGGCTTATCACATGTGTAGCCGTGAGGATGCCGATTATTATGCCTTCGATATTCTGTCGGATATTCTGAGCAATGGACGTTCCAGTCGCTTGACCCGCAGGCTGGTGCAGGAGCAGAAGCTCTTTTCCAGTCTCGATGCCTATATCTCCGGTACACGGGATGCCGGCCTGCTGCATATCAGTGGAAAACCATCTGCAGGCGTATCTTTGGAACAAGCCGAGGCTGCTGTCCGGAAAGAGTTGGAAGAGTTGAAATCCGGGTTTGTTGGAGAGCAGGAATTGGAGAAAGTAAAGAACAAGTTTGAGTCTACACAGATATTCGGCAACATCAATTATCTGAATGTTGCCACGAATCTTGCCTGGTTTGAACTGACCGGACAGGCAGAAGACATAGACCGTGAAGTGGACAATTACCGCTCTGTGACGGCAGAACAGCTTCATAGGGTCGCCCAACAGACCTTCCGCGATGAAAACGGGATTGTGCTTTATTACCAAAAAGAAAACCTTTAGTATGAAAAAATTATTTGATACGTATAAGCAGCACTATAAAGCATTGCTTCTCCTGGGGCTACCCATTGTGGTGGGGCAGTTGGGAGTCATTGTGCTTGGTTTTGCCGATACGCTGATGATTGGGCATCACAGCACGGAGGAACTGGGTGCCGCTTCTTTCGTAAACAATCTGTTTACTCTTTGCATTATTTTCAGTACGGGCTTCAGCTACGGGCTGACACCGGTTGTAGGGGGCTTCTACGGTAACCGCCGCTTTGCCGAGGCAGGGCAGGCGTTGCGGTGTAGCCTGGTTGCCAATGTGCTGGTGGCTTTGTTGCTGACTCTTGTCATGGCTGTTCTCTATTTCAATGTGGAGCGGCTGGGACAGCCCGGAGAATTGTTGCCTCTAATCAAGCCTTACTATCTGGTGTTGCTTGCTTCACTGGTCTTTGTCATGCTGTTCAACGGTTTCAAACAGTTTACGGACGGCATCACCGATACCAAGACGGCCATGTGGATTCTGCTCGGAGGGAATGCGCTTAACATCGTAGGAAACTATATACTTATCAATGGAAAGCTGGGCTTTCCGGAGATGGGACTGCTTGGTGCGGGTATCAGCACCTTGTTCTCCCGCATTGTGATGGTGGTGGTCTTTGCGGCGATTGTGCTTCGCGGCCGCCGGTTTATCCGTTACAGGCTCGGCTTCATGCGGCTGGGGTGGTCGATGCCGATGTTCAGGAAGCTCAATGCACTGGGCTGGCCCGTGGGTATGCAGATGGGTATGGAGACCGCTTCCTTCAGTCTGAGCGTCGTCATGGTGGGCTGGCTGGGGACACTTGCCCTAGCATCGCATCAGATAATGCTTACTATCTCTCAGTTCACCTTCATGATGTATTATGGCATGGGCGCTGCGGTTGCCGTGCGTGTCAGCAACTTCAAGGGGCAGGGAGACGGGCAGAATGTGCGCCGCTCGGCGTATGCCGGCCTTCACATCATCCTGTGTATGGAGGTGGTGTTGCTGGGTATCGTCTTTGCGCTTCGCGGTCAGGTAGGGGGATGGTTTACGGACAATGCGGAAGTGTCCGGCATGGTTGCCGCTCTCTTCTTCCCGTTCTTGATTTACCAGTTCGGCGATGGGTTGCAGATTAACTTTGCCAATGCCCTGCGCGGCATCTCGGATGTGAAACCGATGATGATTATTGCATTTATATCCTATTTTATTATATCTTTGCCCGTAGGGTACCTTTGCGGTTTCGTTTTCGGTTGGGGGCTGACGGGAGTCTGGATGGCTTTCCCGTTCGGACTGACCAGTGCGGGAGTGATGCTGTGGTTGAGGTTCCGTAAACAGACCAGGGAAAGGATTTGATAGTATGAATAATGTCTCCAAAGTAAAGATTGCCGTAGGCTACACTTTGTTGCTGGCGGTATTGTTTTTTTCCTTGTTTTTCGTACACCGGGAAATGGAGAACCTTATTCTTACTGATGACCGCGATGTACAATGGACAGACAGCGTGCTTGCTTTGATACGCGAGAAGGATACCAATACGATAAAAATGCTGCGCACGCTGAGTGAGGCGAATGACAGCATGGTATCCACCAGTGACATTGAGCAGATAATTGCCCAGCAGGACTCGGTAGTGACCCAGCAGCGTGTGCAGCACCGTATCATTACACATCGGGATACCGTCGTGACACGCCCTCGGAAGAAGGGGTTTTTCCGTCGTTTGGGTGAAGTGTTTGTCCCCCCAAAGAAAGATACGGCTATCCAGGTAAAGACCTCCCTTGAATTTGCAACGGATACGGTGATTGAACCCTATAATCCGGCCGATTCTTTGCATGAGAAACTGCGTGCCGTGGCCCAGCAGAAAAAAGCTGTAAACACTGTTATACAGCGACGTAAACGCTATCTGCAACGCTTGGACCATATGCTGACCGCTCGTATTGACAGCTTGCTGAAAGATTACGAGACGGAAACTCTGCTGCGTGCACGGACGGAAGCCGAGTATCAACAAGCGGTCCGACGCCGTTCGGCCAAGATTATCAGTGGCATTGCCGTAGGTGCGGTGTTGCTTTCCGCTTTTTTTCTTATTATCATCGGCCGCGACATAACCCGAAGCAACCGTTACCGTCGTGAGTTGGAAGAGGCCCGTCGTCGTGCCGAGGATTTACTCGCTGTCCGTGAAAAACTGATGCTTGCCATTACCCATGATTTCAAAGCCCCGCTCGGTTCTATTATGGGCTATGCCGACTTGCTTTCCCGTCTGACGGTGGATGAGCGTCAGCGGTTCTATCTGGACAATATGAAAACCTCATCGGAACATCTGCTGAAGCTGGTCGTTGATTTGCTCGACTTCCATCGTCTTGATTTGAACAAGGCCGAAATCAACCGGGTCACCTTTCATCCTTCCCGCCTGCTTGAAGAGATACACGTCAGTTTTGAACCACTTACGGCTGCCAAAGGACTGGCGCTTCATTGCGACATTGCCCCGGAGCTGGGCGGTACCTATATTTGCGACCCCTTGCGTCTGCGCCAGATTATCAACAATTTGCTGTCCAATGCCGTGAAGTTTACGGACCAAGGCAGTGTTACCATGACTGCCCGTTACGAGGACCGTCGACTGGTAGTTGCCATTGCTGATACCGGTAAAGGTATGGAACCTGCCGACCGGGAACGTATCTTCCAGGAGTTTACCCGCTTACCGGGTGCTCAGGGTAAAGAGGGGTTTGGACTTGGACTTTCCATTGTCCGTATGCTGGTACAGTTGCTTGAAGGCACGATTGATGTAGACAGTGTGCCAGGCAAGGGAAGCACTTTCACCATATATATTCCTATCTATCCCGTAAGGAGTGAAGGACGGAGAATGAAGGATGAAGAATCGGGATGTGCTGCCACGCCGAATGGCAATTCTTCATTCCCCGTTCCTCATTCTTCACTGAAGAATGTCCTCCTTATCGATGATGACCGTATTCAGCTTACCCTTACTGCCGCCATGCTTCAGCAGAGTGGTATAAATTCTGTCTCTTGTTTACAACTGGATGAACTGCTGGATGCCTTGCGCACTGCAACCTTTGATGTTCTGCTTACTGATGTGCAGATGCCTGCTATTAATGGTTTTGATTTACTGAAACTGCTTCGTGCTTCGAACATACCGCAGGCACAGTCTGTTCCGGTGATTGCTGTCACTGCCCGCAGTGACATGCAGCGTGAGGAATTTACGGTGCATGGATTTGCCGGATGCCTGCATAAGCCGTTTACCGTCAGTGAATTGCTACATGAATTGAATATGGAGGACAAAGGGATGGAGGTTATGGAAGTTTCGGAAACTTCGGCTTGCCCGGGGTATAAATTCTCTTCGCTCACTGCTTTTTCGGTCGATGACCCCGAGGCGGCAAAGTCCATTCTGGAAAGTTTTGTGGCTGAAACCCGCCTCAATGCGGAGCGTTTGCAGAAGGCTGTGGAGAATGCGGATGTGGACGAGATGGCTGCTGTCTCCCACAAAATGATTCCCCTCTTTACTTTAATTGGAGCAGCGGAACTGGTTGCATTGCTGAAACTGTTGGAAACTTCTCATGGAGTGCCTTTTACCGGAGAGTTGAAAGAACACGCCCTTGCCGCCCTCGTTTTGATAGAGGATGTCATTACTCAGGCAACAGCTTTTCCGTAATGGGGGAACAGAGAAGAATACGTGATTTTTCTCTGTCGGGAACCAAATGTCGAAAGAAATTGTTTACTTTGTAGGACTTTTAAATACGATGAAAGATTGACGTTCCGATGAGAAGAAAATGGTTGAGAACAGCACTGTGGGTGTTGCTTACTCCTATTATACTGTTTATAATATTGATGATATTGCTTTATGTGCCTCCCGTACAGAATTTGATACGGAAGCAGGCTACGGCAATTGCATCAGGTGCTACGGGTATGGACATATCCGTGGAGCGGATTGACCTTCGCTTTCCTTTGAATTTGTTGGTCCGCGGTGTATTGGTGGTACAGCCTGCCGACAGTGCTGTTGATGTGCAGCATCCCGATACCTTGCTGAATCTTGGAAGTTTGAACGTACGGGTACAGGCATGGCCTTTACTCAAAGGGAAAGTGGAGGTGGATGACATTACCTTGAAACAAGTTGCTGTCAACTCCTCCAATTTAATGGAAGGTATGTGCATCAAAGGAGTACTGGGGCATTTCTTTTTCGAAAGCCATGGCATAGACCTTACAAAAGAAGATGCCATCCTCAATAATATAGAATTGAGCGATACCCATGTGCAGGTGATGCTTGCAGATACCACTGAGACTCCCAAGGACACTACTGACACTGCGTTAAACTGGAAAGTCACACTCCATACTCTGAAGTTGAAGAACGTCTCGGTCGATTTACAGATGCCATTGGACTCCATGGGGCTGAAAGCCCATATAGGAGATGCTGAGATTGCGGACGCTGCTGCCGACCTGAAACACCAGTTCTATGGCTGGAGAAAATTCCTGCTGACTGGAACTTCTGTCAATTATGATACCGGTGGCCCGGGGAGTGCGATAGGCTTCGACCCCTCGCACATTGCTCTTCGCGACATTCGCCTGGGCATTGATTCTGTGATGTACTACGGCAGAGATATGAATGCCGTTATCCGGGAATTTTCCATGTATGAGCGTTCCGGTTTGAGTGTAACTTCCCTGACCGGGCGGTTGTTTGCCGATTCTACCGTTATCCGTATCCCTTCTTTGAAGTTGCTGACACCTCATAGTGAGATGAACCTTACGGCACAGACTTACTGGGAACTGATAAATATACCTACCACCGGCCGTCTGACAGCCCGTTTCAATGCCCGTATCGGCAAACAGGATGTACTGCTTTTTGCCGGTGGCTTGCCGGAAGCTTTCAAGGAAGCCTATCCGTTCCGTCCGTTGGTGATTCATGCCGGTACGGAAGGAAACCTGAAGCAGATGCAGATTTCCCGTTTTACGGCTGAGCTGCCCGGAGCCTTTTCGTTGAGTGGGGGAGGAGAATTCTGGAGCTTGACCGACAGTGTGAAACGTAATGGAAGCATGGACTTCGAAATGCATACGCAGAACTTGAACTTCCTGACCGGACTAGCAGACATTGCTCCCGATGGTTCCATCATTGTGCCGGACAGTATGCACCTTGCGGCACGTCTCGGTATGGAGGGGGCGCAGTGCACTGCCGCCCTGAAACTGAAGGAGAAGGAAGGCGCCTTGAATTTGGACGCCGCCTATAATCTTGCTACGGAAGCCTACCATGCCGACCTTGCCATCAACAACTTGCAGGTGCATCACTTCCTGCCCAAGGACTCTATCTATACTCTTACGGCAAAGATGTCCGCTAAGGGGCAAGGGGTGGATGTGGCATCACGAAAAACTGTGGCCGCTTTGAATGCCTCCTTGGAAAAACTACAGTATGGCCATTGGGACATTTCCGGTGTAGATGTGCATGCCGGACTCAAGTCATCCGTTGCTACCGTCCGTCTTGCCAGCGATAATGTCCTTCTCAAGATGCAGGGAAATGCGGATATGCGTCTTGACCGCAGCTATCTGGATGGCGCTTTGGATTTAAATGTGGAAGAGGTGAATCTGCATAAGCTGGGTTTGGTGCCCCGACCATTGCAACACCCGTTTGCCTTTACAATGGGAGCGGAGGCACGTCATGATTCTCTCAAGTTGAGGCTTGATGCCGGTGACTTGAATCTGCGTTTCCGCGCTCACAGCACGTTGAAGAAGTTGATGGAACAGTCGGATAAATTTGTCTCTATCCTGACAAAGCAGATTGATGAACGGCGTTTGGACCATGCCGCTTTGCGCCAAGTCCTTCCTTCAGCGGGCATGCATCTGGAAGCCGGTAACCAGAATCCCGTCAGCTATTTCCTGGCTGCAAAGGGTATTTCCTATAATGATTTCAAACTGAGCTTCGGATTTACTCCGCAAGTCGGCATCAATGGACGTACAGCTGTTCACGGATTGCGCATGGACTCCTTGCAGTTCGATACGATATTTTTTACAGTGAAGCAGGATACTGCCCGCATGAAGTTGCAAGGTGGTGTCATAAACGGTCCTAAGAACCCGCAGTTTGTGTTCCGTAGCACACTGACGGGTGAAGTCCGTAATGAAGATGCGGAACTGACTGTGGATTATGTGAATGGAAAAGGGCAGACCGGTGTTCTATTCGGTATTAATGCCCGTCCGTTGACCGAAGGACACGGTCGCGGTAATGGTGTGCTGCTGAACCTTATTCCTGCCGAGCCGATTATCGCTTTCCGTAAATTCCACTTTGCGGACAATAGTAACTGGATTTATCTGCATAAGAATATGCGCGTCTATGCCAATATTGATATGGACAGCGACGATGGTCTGTGTTTCCGTATGCAATCCGACAAGAATGATACCCTTTCCTTGCAGAATATAAACGTAGAACTGAGCCGATTGCGCCTGGATGAACTTACGGAGGTACTTCCTTATATGCCCCGGCTTACGGGATTGTTCTCCGCCGAAGCAAATTATATACAGACTGCCACTTCCCTGCAGGTGTCTGCCGAAGCCAATGTAGAGAAACTGACCTACGAACGCCAACCGGTTGGAGACATCGGCCTGGGGGCTACCTGGTTGCCGGGCGACAAGAATACGCACTATCTGAATACCTATTTTACATATGATAATGAAGAAGTGATGACCGCCGACGGTATCTTGACGCAGAAGAACGGAAAGGATACCCTGGAAGTGTCCACCCGTTTCGAGCATTTTCCATTGAAGATGGCCAATGCATTCATCCCTGACCAAACGGTGGCCTTTACCGGAGATATTGATGGAGGGCTTTATATTTATGGTTCGCTGGACAAGCCTCAAATGCATGGTGATATTGTTTTGGACAGTGTGTCTGTCTATGCACGCCAGGCGGGAGCACGTTACTGGTTCGACAACCGTCCGGTACAGATAAAGGACAATCAGTTGATATTTGATAAGTTTGCCATTTATACCACCAGCAAGAATCCGTTTACGATTGACGGTAAGGTTGATTTCCGGAATATGGAGCGTCCTACTGCCAACCTCAATCTGCTGGCAGAGAACTATACGTTGCTGGATGCACCGCGTACCCGCGAAAGTCTGGTGTATGGAAAGGTGTTCGTCGACTTGCATGCCACGGTGAAGGGGCCGCTTGACGGGCTCACGATGCGTGGAAACATGAATTTGCTGGGCAATACCAACGTAACCTACGTGTTGACCGATTCCCCTTTAACGGTGGAAGACCGTCTCAGCGGGCTGGTTACCTTTACCTCGTTCACCGATACGACGTCGGTAAAAGCGGATGAGGTTCCTGCCATGTCTTTGGGAGGATTGGAAATGTATATGTCCGTCCATATTGACGATGCTGTCCGTCTTCGTGCTGACTTGAGTCCCGACCGCAGCAAATACATCGAACTGGAAGGTGGCGGTGATTTGAATATGCAGTATACTCCCCAAGGGGATATGAGCCTTACCGGACGCTATACCCTTTCGGGTGGCGTCATGAAATATTCGCTGCCTATCATCCCGTTGAAGGAGTTCCAGTTCAATCCCGGCAGTTATGTGGATTGGCGGGGGAATATTATGAATCCTACGCTGAGTCTGAAGGCTACGGAACGTATGCGTGCTTCTGTGGCCGATGGTGACGGGGACGGTTCGCGCATGGTGAACTTCGATGTTTCCATTTCCATCAAGAACAGGCTTGACGCTCCCGATTTGATATTCGATATTTCGGCGCCCGAAGATGCCGCAGTAGAGAATGAGCTGCAGGCAATGGGTGCAGAAGAGCGTAGCAAGCAGGCCATTGCCATGCTTGCCACGGGTATTTACTTGAACAGTGGTGCCAAAGGAGGAGGTTTGTCAATGGGAGCTGCCTTGAACTCAGTGCTTCAGAGCCAGATAAACTCCTTGGCGGGAGGTATAAAAGGTGCCAATATCAGTGTAGGTGTGGAAGACCGTACCTCTGCTGAAACGGGCGACACGCAAAAAGACTTCAGTTTCCGTTATTCCCAGCGTTTCTTCAACGACCGTGTACAGATAGTCATCGGTGGAAAAGTGTCCACCGGGGCCAATGCCACGAACGATGCGGAATCATTCATTGACAATATATCGCTGGAATACCGTCTTGATGCGTCGGGTACTCGATATGTCCGTGTATTCCATAATAAAAACTACGAAAGCATACTCGACGGTGAGATAACCGAAACGGGTGTCGGCCTTGTGCTGCGCCGGAAGATGGACCGATTGAGTGAACTCTTCATCTTCAGGAAGAAAAAGATAAAACCGGAGGCTGAAAACAGCGATATGAAAAAGTAGGAATGTGATATGAAACGACTGATATTATATATTGCAGGATTGATATTTCTGGCAGGTTGCTCCACCACGAAGCACTTGCCCGAGGGGGAGATACTCTATACCGGCCAAAAGCCGATGATTGTATTGAACCGCAGTGAAACGTCTGTTGGTGAGATTGCTATGGAAGAGGTGGAAGCCGCCCTTGCTACGGCACCGAACAATTCGTTGCTGGGAAGCTCTACTATCCGCTATCCCTTTCCTTTCGGACTGTGGATTTACAATGGTTTCCAGAAGTATGAGAAGGGATTCGGAAAGTGGATATTCAATAAATTTGCCGCCACTCCGGTGCTTATGTCTACGGTGAATCCCGATATACGCCAGAAGGCGGCGGTTAACTTGCTGCGCGATTATGGCTATTTCAACGGAAGCGTCAGCTACAAGACATTTATCGACCCGAAGGACTCGCTGAAGGCAAAGTTGCAATATACGGTGAACATGCGTAACCCCTACTTTATAGATACGGTATATTATCGTGGTTTCAGCGAGCGTACCACTCGCATTATGGAGCTGGGACGCCGACGTTCCCTTATCAGTTCGGGAGAACAATTCAATGTGGCTGATTTGGATGGGGAGCGTACCCGTATCAGTACCCTGCTGCGTAATGTGGGCTGTTATTATTTCCGTCCCGACTACCTGACCTATCAGGCCGATACCATGATAGTTCCCAATGGGCATGTCCAGATGCGCTTGATTCCCGTTCCCGGTATGCCAAAGGTAGCCGAGAAGCAGTTCCGTGTGGGGCGTAAATCCGTCTATCTTCTTGGAAAGCAGGGGCAGGAACCCAATGACAGCATGGATTACAAAGGCTTGACCATACATTACTACAACAAACCTCCGGTACGTCCCAACATGCTTTACCGTTGGTTGAACTATCAAGGTTATCGGCGGAAACGTCAGATACAGGACAGCGCAGGTATTGCCCGCCAGCGTTCTATGCAGAGTTTGTATAGTTTGTACCGTCAGACCCGTATTCAGGAGCGTCTGGCAAGCGTCGGTATTTTCCGTTATGCGGAGATGCAGTATATACCGCGTGATACGGCGTTTGTGTCTGATACATTGGATGTGAGGGTCATTGCCGCGCTCGATAAACCCTACGATGCGGAGTTGGATTTTAATGTCACCATGAAGAGCAATAACCAGACGGGACCGGGTGCCGCTTTTACGGTGACGAAGAACAATGTCTTCGGTGGCGGTGAAAGCTGGAATGTGAAGTTGAACGGTTCGTACGAATGGCAGACGGGCAAGGCAAGTTCTTCCTTGATGAACAGTTATGAACTGGGTATCTCCACTTCGCTTATCTTTCCGCGCGTGGTGTTTCCTAGGATGGGCGACCGTGAGTATGACTTCCCGGCTACAACGACTTTCCGTTTATATGCCGACCAGATGAACCGTGCCAAGTATTATAAGCTGCTGGCTTTTGGCGGTAATGTCACTTATGACTTCCAGCCCAAATCGACTTCCAGGCACAGTATAACTCCTTTCCGTTTGACATTCAATGTGCTGCGTAATCCTACTGCCGCTTTCGATACGTTGCGTGCCGAGAATCCGGCACTCTACGTTAGTTTGCGCGACCAGTTCATTCCTGCCATGGAGTACACCTATACTTATGACAACGCTTCCGTGCGCGGCAAGCGTAACCCCATCTGGTGGCAGACCACCGTTGCGTCGGCCGGTAACCTGACTTCTGCCGTCTACCGTATTTTCGGCAAGCCGTTCAGTGAGGAAGGAAAGAAGCTTTTCGGGGTACCTTTTGCACAGTTCCTGAAGCTGAACTCGGAATTCAGGTACCATTACCGGATAGACAAGAACCAGATAATAGCCTCGCGTATTGCCGGAGGGGTGATATGGTCGTATGGCAACGCTACGACCGCACCTTATACGGAACAGTTCTATATCGGCGGTGCCAACAGTGTGCGCGCCTTTTCTGCACGCAGTATAGGTCCGGGCGGCTATCCTCCCGAGACGGATAGGAAATATACCTATATCAACCACGTGGGTGATATTCGCATAGAAGCCAATATCGAGTATCGCTTCCGTATGATTGCCGACTTGCATGGAGCGGTGTTTCTGGATGCCGGCAATGTATGGCTGATGCGTAAGGACGAAAATCGCCCGAACGGTGAGTTCACCTTGAAGAATTTCCCGAAACAGATTGCTTTGGGTACGGGATTCGGCTTACGCTATGACCTGGACTTCCTTGTTTTCCGTCTGGATTTGGGTATCGGGCTTCACGACCCGTATGATACCGGAAAGTCGGGATATTACAATATTCCTAAGTTCAAGGATAGTATGGCACTGCATTTTGCCATCGGTTATCCGTTCTAAATGTACGTTTTTGAACGGATAGTGGTAAAGAATGAACTAAAACTCCCTTTTGTCAGACATAAATTTTTGTACATTTGCAACCGTTATCAACTATGATACACTAACCTTTTTAAATAATAACTAATATGAAACCAA
>UMGB01056057.1_pt1 | contig 12395 bp, 10 predicted proteins | sample 1965161 | NCBI WGS metagenome assembly UMGB01 (sample SAMEA4836060, study PRJEB28245) | human gut metagenome | biome: gut microbiome; material: fecal sample | place: Denmark | collected 2008
AATTCCTCCGCCGATGGTATAAGGAAGTGTTCCATCGATGATGGATTTCTGGAATGGCAGATCCTTGCGTTCCGGACAGCCGGCTTTGTCAAGCTGGGAAATCAGAGCAGTTTTGTCTACACGGATACCCATCGAAGATAATTCCAGTGCAATATCAAGAACCGGATAATAAACAAGAATATCTGCATTTAAAGCCCAGTCATCGTAATCCGGAGCACGTCCGTCGTGCGGTTCGCCAGACTCTAAGGTGTCACCGATCTGCATGATACATACAGCACCTTTTGCCTTGGTAATATAATACTCACGTTCCTTCGGTGTGTTGTCCGGGAACAGATCCTCCAGTTCCTGGGAGGTGATAAAGAAAATTTCCTTTGGAAGGATCAGATCAATGTAATCATACTGGATGGCCATATACTGTTCTGTTTTGCGAAGACACTTATATACGGTACGAACGGTCTCTTTTAAATAGTCCAGATTACGGTCTTCTTTATGAATGATTTTTTCCCAGTCCCACTGATCTACGAAAATAGAATGAATGTTGTCCGTACTTTCATCGCGGCGGATGGCATTCATATCCGTGTAGATGCCTTCTCCGACCTGAAATCCGTATTTTTTCAGGGCGTAACGTTTCCATTTTGCGAGAGAATGGACAACTTCGGCATTTTTATCGTCCTGCTCCTTAATACCGAAAGTAACCGGGCGTTCATAACCGTTTAAGTTATCATTAAGACCGGTTGCCGGGTCTACAAAAAGAGGAGCAGAAACACGTGTCAGATGCAGTCTCTGCGCCAGCAGTGCCTGAAAGAAATCTTTGACTGTCTTGATGGCAAGCTGTGTGTCATGAAGATTCAGTTCTGATTTGTATTGTTTTGGTAAAATAAGATTTTCCATGAGATCTCCTTTGTTATATTGTTACTCTGTGTTTCATTATAGCACATGAACTATGGAATTCAAGTCAAAAAGGTGTTAGAATTAGGATATGATTTTACAGAATGAAATGGAGAAAAGCAGATGAAAAAAGAAGATTTAACCGTTCCGGCAATTTTTGCGGAGGCGATAGGAATGATCCTTGGAATTGTCTATATCGGACTGCAGATCTATTATGGGATTGCCTATAAAGTTGCGCCATATAAATTTATCTGTAACATTGCAGGAGTTGTTCTGATCTATGTGGGACTCAGCCTGGTAAGCTGTCAGCCGGAAAAAATAAACCGGCTTCCGAAAGAGGTGTGTGCGGGAAAGGTGCGTAAATATTCCATCCGGATGATCCGGCTGGTCAAACTGGTGTTTATCATCGGTCTGATGGTTCCGTGTGTGGGAGATGTGATCGGGATCGAACTCAAGGACGCGTACAGTCTGCTGGTGATTGCCGCTATCCTTGTGATCACCGTGTTTTATGAGTATCGGATCATTCAGCTGCTTCGAAATGATCATCATGATCAGGGGCAGCCATAAGGCGCGCCGCTTTCTGATCGCGCCATTTCGTTCCCAGGCGGAATAAGGAAAAGCCCAAAACGAGAGAAACAATCGTAAAGAGAAAGATGATAATTCCCAGAAGATCCGTTTCTTTGAGATTGTTCAGTAGCGGTCCGATGATGGTTCCCCAGAAGTTGAACAGGATGTGGAAGAACATTGAGAAATAGATGCTTCCTCCTTTTTCACAGATCCATCCCAGTACAAGACCGAGAACAAATGCATAAATTCCCTGAATCCAGTTCATGTGAAAGATTCCGAAGAGAACCGCCTGCATCAGGTTGGCAGCCCAGAACGGAAGTGCCCGTCGGACCAGATGCATGGTGACGCCGCGGAAAACCAGTTCTTCACAGACAGGACCGAGAATTACGGCATAGATAAACATGAACAGTCCGATGTCGGAGTCTAAGCCTGCGGTTTCCATGAGTTTTTCGTACTGGCTGAGCCAGTTCGGGAAAAGAAGAGATACCGCAGAAGTCAGATAACCGGAAAAGAACTGCATGCCGGGAATCAGAAGAATGATGGATAAAAACTGCAGAGGATGAAACGTGAGGGATGGTTTTGGAAGATAATTGCCCCCACAGGAGCGATAATACCATATTCCCATGAATACGATGCAGGTTACGGTATAAATCAGCATGATGCATGCATTAAACTCTGTATTGGTCAGAAGTGTTTCGATGGTATCGGCATCAAAGCCTGTGCTCTGGGAGGCCGGACACAGAAACAGAGCTGCGATTCCGAACATAAAAAAAGAAGCCAGTATCTGTGCAGCTGTTGTTGTTAAAATTGGCAGAAAGCCGGAAAAAAAATAACCGATCTTTTTCATATCATAGATTCTCCATTCGTTTTCGTGTTTGGTAAACTGTACTAAACATTATAGCATAACAATGGGGTAATGCAAGAAATCTGTTTACTTTAAAACTTTAATATGATAAAATACAGACATGATTTTTGGAAGGAAAGAGGGAGCATAATGAGCAAGAAACTTAAAACAGAGGCAGTAGATCATCTGTTTGATGCAATTTTATGTCTGCAGAACAGAGAGGAATGTTATACATTTTTTGAGGATGTGTGTACGGTCAATGAATTGCTTTCTTTATCACAGCGATTTGAAGTGGCGGGAATGCTGCGGGATCAGAAGACATACCTTGATATTGCGGAAAAGACGGGGGCGTCTACAGCGACGATCAGCCGTGTCAATCGTTCTCTGAACTATGGAAATGACGGATATGAGATGGTATTCAGCCGTCTGTCACAGAAACATCCGGAACAGGAATAGAAAAAGGGCACGGATGCGTATCTGCATCTGTGCCTGAAAATACAATCATCCGTTTGGATTAAACGGTGTCTTTTTTGGAGGATTCCTTTTTGGAATTCTCTTTTTTATTTGTTTTACTGTTTTGACTGTTGATATTGTCGATAACACTTTCGATAATCATCTTTTTGATGTATACGTCGTAGCTGAGCAGACAGATAAAACTGAAATTCTGCAGAAATTCCTGATCATTTTCCGGAAATTTCCGGAACGTCTCACGGGAGAGAGCATATTTTTTTCCGAGATCTTTTAATAATTTCTCGGACTCGGTGCTCTCTAAATTAAAAACCTCGTTATAGACATCTTCCATATTAAATCCGGCTTTGTTGCCAAAATAATGTTCCGTCAGGGGATTTAACAGGGACTGGATGTCGTTGATGCTGAGCAGATTCTTAAAATAGTAAATGAATAACAGGGTCAGCACATGCTCCTTGGAATATTTTTTCTTCTCCGGGGCAGGGAGCAGATTGTTTTTGGCATAATTGTTGATCATTGTTTTGGTCAGAATTTTATCATCTTCATAGCGTTTGCAGGCTTCTAACTGCTCGTCCATAAAGGTCGTGACCTGATCCATATATAAACCGATATTTGGAATGTCTTCCGTTTTGATGTAATCGATTGAAACCAGTTTCTTCTGCAGTGCAGCAAGAAATTCTTTTACTTCGTTGTCCATATTTTCACCTCGTATCACATTATATAGTAATAAAAACTAGATGACAAGGCATTTTCATGCTTTTTTCAAAAAACAAAAGAATGTATGTTCTATTCGGACTATCTATGATATAATGAGACACACGAATAATGAATTATGGAAAGAGACGGAGAAACGATATGAGCTTATTAGATGCACTGAACGAACCACAGCGGCAGGCTGTGATGGCAACCGACGGACCGCTTCTGATTCTGGCAGGTGCCGGGTCCGGAAAAACCAGAGTACTGACACATCGTACGGCATATCTGATTGAGGAATGCGGGGTTAATCCCTACAATATCATGGCAATCACGTTTACCAATAAAGCGGCAGGGGAGATGCGGGAGCGTATTGACCAGATGGTGGGATATGGTTCGGAAAGTATCTGGGTGTGCACATTCCATTCCACCTGTGTGCGTATTTTGCGCAGATATATTGACAGGCTGGGGTTTGGCACCAATTTTACCATCTACGATTCCGATGATCAGAAGACTCTGATGAAGGATATCTGCAAACGTCTGGAAATCGATACGAAAATGTACAAAGAGAAAATGTTTCTTTCTGCTATTTCCTCCGCAAAAGATGAGCTGATCGATCCGATCGAATTTGAGACGCGCGCGGCAGGCGATTATGTGAAACGAAAACAGGCCCAGGTTTACCGGGAATATCAGCAGGCGTTAAAGCAGAATAATGCATTGGATTTTGATGATCTGATCATGAAAACCGTGGAACTGTTCAAACTGGACAAAGAGGTGCTTGCCTCGTATCAGGATCGTTTCCGCTATATCATGGTGGATGAGTATCAGGATACCAATACCGCACAGTTTGAACTGATCCGTCTGCTGGCTTTAAAATACCAGAATCTTTGCGTTGTAGGTGATGATGATCAGTCTATCTATAAGTTCCGGGGAGCGAATATCTACAATATTCTGAATTTTGAACATCATTTTCCGGATGCCACAGTGATCAAACTGGAGCAGAATTACCGGAGCACGCAAAATATTCTGGATGCGGCCAATGCTGTGATTGCCAACAATCAGGGGCGAAAGGAAAAGCGTCTGTGGACGGACAATGGAGCCGGGGACAAGATCACCTTTGAGCAGCTGGATACGGCGGCAGAGGAAGCGGATTTTGTGGCAAGGGATATTGCCCGGCGGGTACGCAAAGGAGAGTATCAGTATAAAGACTGTGCCATTCTCTATCGTACCAATGCACAGTCCCGTCTCTTTGAGGAACGTTTTATTACAGCAAATATTCCATATAAAATTTTTGGCGGCGTAAATTTCTACGCCCGTAAGGAAGTGAAGGATCTGCTGGCATATTTAAAGACCATCGACAATGGGCAGGATGATCTGGCGGTGCGGCGTATCATCAACATCCCAAAACGTGGAATTGGTGCGGCATCGATCAACAAAGTGGCATTGTATGCGCAGGAGCAGGAGATCAGTTTTTATGATGCGCTCTGTGTGGCAGAACAGGTACCGGGGCTGGGCAAAGCGGCAGCAAAGATCCGGCCGTTTGTGTTGTTTATCCAGTCTATGAAAGCAAAGGCAAAGCTGCTTTCCGTGGCAGATCTGCTGCAGGAAGTTATTGAAACGACCGGTTATGTCAGAGAACTCGAAGCAGAGGGAACGGATGAGGCAGAGGCAAGAATCGAAAATATTGACGAATTGATCAGCAAAGCTGTGGATTATGCGGAGGGGGAAGAAGCTCCGACCTTAAACGGCTTTCTGGAAAATGTCGCTCTGGTTGCGGATATTGACAGTTTTGACGAAAACAGTGACTATGTGGTACTTATGACTTTACATAGTGCGAAAGGACTTGAATTTCCGAATGTCTATCTGGCAGGACTTGAGGACGGACTGTTTCCGAGTTATATGTCTATTACGAGTGATAACTCCCAGGCCGAGATCGAGGAAGAACGGCGTCTGGCATATGTGGGAATTACCCGTGCAAAGAAAAATCTGACAATCACTTCCGCGCGTGTGCGCATGGTGCGGGGGCAGACACAGTATGGAAAAGTATCCCGTTTTGTCAGGGAAATTCCGCCGGAACTTCTTTCCGGAAAGATTTATGAGCCAAAGACAAAGGAAGAACCCATCGAACAGTCCACATTTCAGAAGGCGCGTAAGGCATTCCGGACGGTGCCAAGCTATGGGGGAAGCGGATATGGAAAAGAGGTGGGAGAGGGATATGGATCGACTTTCCATTCTTCCAAAGCCACAAAACCGGTATATACAAAGGTGGAAAACCAGCGCGATTTTGGTTCCGCGGGTGGAACATTGTCCTATCAGGTGGGGGATCGTGTCCGCCACATTAAATTTGGCGATGGAGAAGTCATGGCAATTGTTTCCGGGGGCAGGGACTATGAAGTGACCGTGGATTTCGACAAAGCCGGAACAAAGAAGATGTTTGCAAGTTTTGCAAAATTAAAAAAGGTATGATAAAATTTTTATAAACGCAAATTTTTCATAGGAAAACAGGGAAAGATATGCTATAATGAATATAATTAAAAATGCAGGAAGGAGAAGTGCCATCATGAGTAAAGTAGAAGATATTTTAGCATCTACCAAAGTCGGGGATGTTTTGGATGCAGCAAAGCTTAATAAGTTTTTGAAGAAAAAGGAAGAAGAGGAGAAGAAACCTTCCAAGTTCGTGATTGTATTCGCCGTGATTGGAATCGTTGTCGCAGTTGCAGCAGCAATCTATGGAATTTATCGTTTCTTTACACCGGATTATCTGGATGATTTCGAGGACGATTTTGAAGATGAGTTCGACAATGACTTCTTCGAGGATGAGGATGAAGAGCCGGCTGCAGAGTCTAAGGATGCTTCCACAGACAAGACAGAGGACTAATCATTGCCGGAAGCGTGAGAACTTTCAGGCAGTTTGGGCGGTGCGCAGAAAAAGAAAACCGAACGAAGAAAGAAGGGACTGCAGTTGTGTAGTCCCTTTTTCCGTAAGAAAACAAGATTTAGAATGATGCATGAGGAGTATAAGGATGAAAAAAGGGCAGATTGCAGAAGGGAATGTAACAACCGTAGAATTCCCAAATAAAGGGATTGTGATGACCGACGAGGGAGAACGCGTCATCGTCAAGAATACCATTCCGGGACAGCGTGTTTCCTTTGCAGTAAATAAGGTACGAAAAGGAAAAGCGGAAGGACGGCTTCTGGAAATCGTGAAGAAATCGCCACGGGAGACCGCAGATACCTGCCGGCATTTCGGACAGTGCGGAGGATGTACGTATCAGAGTCTGCCTTATGAAGAACAGTTAAAGATCAAGGAGACACAGGTACGCGGCATGATAGAGCAGGCGATCGGGGATGCCTGTGCTTATGAGTTTCTGCCAATCAGACACAGTCCGCGTGTGCTTGCTTACCGTAACAAAATGGAATTTTCATTTGGAGATGAATACAAGGACGGACCGCTGGCACTTGGAATGCACAAGCGCGGCAGTTTTTACGATATTGTAACGGTAGAGGACTGCCGGATCGTGGATGGCGATTTCCGTGCGATTCTCATGGCAACGCTCGCTTATTTCAGGGAGCAGGAAATCTTCTTCTATCACAGACTGCGTCATACCGGGTATCTGCGCCATCTTCTTGTGCGAAAGGCAGTAAAGACCGGAGAGATTTTAGTTGATCTGATCACTACGACGCAGGATTGGAGAAATGTACAGGAGCAGGAGCCGGACGAGTGTGCAAAGATAGAGGCTGCATTGCTGGAAAAGCAGGGCAGATGTCCACATGCCGGAACGGTAAACGAAGAAAAAGAAAAGCAGCTTTTAGCCGGATGGAAAGATGTACTTCTGGCACTTTCCCTGGAAGGAACCTTAAAAGGAGTACTCCACACAAAAAATGACAGCGTGGCGGATGTCGTAAAAAACGAAGGAACGGAAGTACTTTTTGGACAGGATTATTTTTATGAGGAGCTGTTGGGACTGCGTTTTCAGATTTCACCGTTTTCTTTTTTCCAGACAAACTCTCTCGGAGCAGAAGTGCTTTATTCCACAGCCCGCGAATTTATCCTCGGGGATAATCCGGACATGCTGGCAGACAAGACCGTTTATGATCTGTACAGCGGTACCGGTACGATCGCACAGATGCTCGCTCCGGTCTGCAAAAAAGTTGTGGGCGTGGAGATCATCGAGGAAGCGGTAGAGGCGGCAAAAGAGAATGCGGCACTCAATCATCTGGACAACTGTGAATTTTTGGCGGGTGATGTCTTAAAGGTGCTTGATACGATTGAAGAACGACCGGATTATATTGTGCTCGATCCGCCAAGGGATGGTATTCATCCGAAGGCGCTGGAAAAGATTATCAATTATGGTGTGGATCATATGATTTATATTTCGTGTAAGCCAACAAGTCTGGCGCGGGATCTGGAGGTGCTGCTGGCGCGGGGGTATGTCGTGGATAAGGTGCAGTGCGTGGATATGTTTCCGAATACGGTGCATGTGGAGACGGTTGTCTTACTTTCCAAGGGCGCTAAAGGTCCGGTGGACCTTTGCTCAGCGTGGACCGAAGTGGAACGGAGAATGGCCGACAGCAGAAAAGTGAAGGTGGACTTCTCTCTGGAGGATATGGATTTATCTGAATTCAAAGGAAAAGCAACTTATGAGCAGATAAAGACTTATGTACTGGAGCAGACAGGACTTAAGGTTTCATCACTGTATATCGCACAGATTAAGAAGAAGTGTGGATTGGATGTCGGTGAGAATTTTAATTTGCCTAAATCTGAGAATGCGAGACAGCCACAGTGTACACCGGAGAAGGAAGATGCAATTATGCAGGCGTTTAGACATTTTGGAATCATATAGATTGTGGATAAGCAGCATCATGTGTTAAAAATATAGTGAAGTATGGAAAAAAGGACATTCCGGAACTGTAGATTTTACAGGTAAGGGGATGTCCTTTTTACTGATATGGAAGTGTTCAAGGAACAAGGTAATGATACTGAGAGATATTAAGACTGATATAAATAATATCTATCATATCTAATCAGATGATATGGATTGAAGAGATTGTGATACAAATTGAAAAATTCACGTTTTCGTGATATACTTTCCTTATATATGTTGGCAAAATAATGGAGGGATGACATGGCGGTCAGTTATAAAAAATTATTCCATTTACTGATAGAAAAAAATATGACGAATGCACAGTTGCAGCAGGAGGCTGGCTTCTCCGCAAATATCATCACACGGCTGAAACGTAATGGGTATATTTCCCTCGAAAGCGTAGAGAGTATATGCCGTGTTCTGAACTGTGGCGTTGATGATATTCTGGAATTTGTACCAGAGGATAACGGAGGAAAAGAGAATGGTTGATACCAAAAAGGAACAGGAACGTGATGAACTGCACCGTGCAATATGGGCAATTGCAGATGAGTTGCGTGGAGCAGTCGATGGTTGGGACTTCAAAAATTATGTTCTTGGCACGATGTTCTATCGTTATATTTCTGAAAATCTGTGTAATTACATAAACAGCGGTGAGATTGATGCAGGTAACACCGATTTTGACTTTGCAAAAATGTCAGATGAGGATGCAGAAGAAGCAAGAGAAGGACTGGTAGAGGAAAAGGGATTTTTTATCCTTCCGAGTGAACTTTTCTGTAATGTCCGTGCTAATGCTGCGAATGATGAAAACTTAAATGAAACACTGGAGCGTGTGTTCCGCCACATTGAGGAATCAGCGAAAGGCAGTGAGGCAGAGAGCGACTTTGCCGGACTGTTTGATGACTATGATGTAAACAGCAATAAACTGGGTTCTACCGTTGCAAAGCGTAATGAAAAACTTGTAAAGCTGCTGAATGGCGTAGGTGAAATGAATCTGGGAGATGTGAAAGATCATTCCATTGATGCCTTTGGTGATGCATATGAGTACCTTATGACCATGTATGCATCGAATGCCGGAAAATCTGGTGGAGAGTTTTTTACTCCGGCAGATGTGTCTGAATTGCTTACACGTCTTGGAACAGTAGGAAAAACAGAAATTAATAAAGTGTATGACCCGGCTTGCGGTTCAGGGTCATTGCTTCTGAAGGCTGAGAAAATTCTTGGTAAGGATGCTATCCGTAATGGTTTTTATGGACAGGAGATTAACATTACAACCTACAACCTGTGCCGTATTAATATGTTCCTGCATGATGTGGGATTTGATAAATTTGATATAGCTTGTGAAGATACATTGCTCAGTCCTCAGCACTGGGATGATGAGCCATTTGAGTTGATCGTGTCTAATCCACCGTATTCTATTAAGTGGGCGGGAGACGAAAATCCACTGCTCATCAATGACCCTCGTTTTGCTCCGGCTGGAGTTCTGGCACCTAAGAGCAAAGCGGATATGGCGTTTATTATGCACAGTCTGTCATGGCTTGCGTCTAACGGAACTGCTGCCATCGTATGCTTTCCGGGAATTATGTACCGTGGTGGTGCAGAGCAGAAAATTCGTAAATATCTGGTAGATAACAACTATGTGGATTGCGTTATTCAGTTGCCGAGTAATTTGTTCTTTGGCACTTCGATTGCAACCTGTATCATGGTAATGAAAAAGAATAAGACGGATAATAAAACTCTGTTTATTGATGCCACAAGCGAGTGTGTGAAGGTTACCAACAATAATAAGCTGACACCAGAGAATATTGATCGTATCGTGGATGTGTTTGCTAAACGTGAAGACGTGGAGCATTTTGCACATCTGGCAAGCTATGAAGAAGTATCCGGCAATGATTATAATTTGTCTGTATCCACCTATGTCGAAGCTGAAGATACCAGAGAGAAAATTGACATCGTGAAGTTGAATGCGGAAATTAAGGAAATTGTTGCCCGTGAGCAGGTGCTCCGTGATGAAATTGATAAGATCATCACAGAAATCGAGGTGTGATTTATGGGAGAATTTTTTCCAAATCAATACTGGGGAATGGATATATGGAAACATCAGGAATTGCCGATAATAGAATCACATGATTTTAATTTCTTTAGATGCCTTGAATTTAACGATGGTTATTATGGAAAAACAGTAAGTGAACTTCATAGCGGGAATCTGAGATTAAGTAGAAAAGATAATAGGTATTCAAATCTCTTTCCCGGTCAAAAACTGTCATATTGGGCAGATAGTCCGCAAACGGCAAGGGCAGAAATCAAAAAGTGGGGATCAGGTAATAATATTTTGACATTTTGGGCATATGATGATGGGAGCAGTTTTATTCCTACAATTTATCCGGCTGAAAATATTCGGATAATTGATGGTGTTCACTTTGGTTTTGATAAGATTTTGAAAAAAGTTGGCAACCATGAAGAATTGACCCGTAGCGAAAAAGAGTTTATTGATAAAATAGGACGTGAAAAGCCAGATTGTCTGGCATATTATTCAGAAGCCAAAGCGGGAGGCGTTTGCTTTTTATTTTTTGAACAAGGGTTTAAAAAACTTTCACTTCGAGAGGTTGCATTACGTTTAGGCGATTATAAAGGAAAGAACACAGCGAAGGTGACTTGTGCAGTTACAAGTGATTTTAACCCAGTATTGGAAGGATATGGATATTATTTTTCTCCAATTGCAAAGACAAAATATGATGATAAGTACATGACAAGCGATGAATATATACTGCGAAAGCAAGTTGAGGATTATTCACATGAACAAATAACGGAGATGATGCGATGAGCCGATTAGATGAATTAATTAATGAACTTTGTCCTAATGGTGTGGAATTTAAATGTTTAGGGGATATTGGACAAGTTAAAATGTGCAAGCGTATTCTGAAATCGCAGACTAATACAAACGGAGGAATACCATTTTATAAGATTGGGACTTTTGGAGGAGAGGCAAACGCTTTCATTTCTGAAGAATTATTTCAAGAGTATAGGGAGAAGTATTCATATCCTAAAGTTGGTGAGATTTTAATATCTGCGGCAGGAACAATTGGACGTACTGTAGTATATGATGGCGAACCAGCGTATTATCAAGATTCTAATATTGTATGGTTAGCACACGATGAGAGTAATATTTTAAATACTTTTTTAAGATACTGTTATGAATTAAAACCGTGGAATATATCATCAGGTGGAACTATTGCGAGATTATACAATGATAATATATTAAAAGCTAAGGTTCCTGTACCTCCTCTGGAGGTACAACGTGAAATAGTTCATATTTTGGACTCGTTCACGTTACTTACAGCCGAGCTTACAGCTGAGCTTACAGCTCGGAAGAAACAGTATGAATTTTACAGAGATAAAGTACTTTCTCATGATGGAATTTATCCAATGAAGCCGCTTGCTGAGTTGGGAAAGTGGTCTGGTGGAAAAACGCCATCTATGTCAGAAAAGAGTTTTTGGGATCAAGGCACAATCCCTTGGATTTCATCAAAAGACATGAAATCGTCAACATTAGAAGATACACAGGACCACATTACAGAAAAGGCAGTAAAAGAAGCATCTATGATAGTATATCCGGCAAATAGTATTGCCGTGGTAACAAGGTCTGGAATTTTAAAACATACTTTTCCAGTTGCCTATGTACCTTTTGAAACTACCATTAATCAGGATATAAAAATGCTTGTTGTTAATGAAGACATTCTTCCGAGGTACGCTTTTCATGTATTACAGGGAAAAGGAAATGACATTTTGGTAAAAACGAAAAAGCAAGGTGGAACAGTGGATTCTCTGGATTTTCAGAAGGTGCTTACATATAAGGTACCAGTTCCATCTAAGGATGTACAAAGTAAGTTAGTAGAGGTGCTTGATAACTTCGAGTCAATTTGCACTGACCTGAATATTGGCTTGCCAGCCGAAATAGAAGCACGTCAGAAGCAATATGAATATTATCGTGATTTGCTCTTGACATTTGCTGAAACAAGCAGCACACTCATGACAGACAGACAGACAGACAGACAGACAGACAGACAGACAGA
>UMGB01043632.1_pt1 | contig 12320 bp, 9 predicted proteins | sample 1965161 | NCBI WGS metagenome assembly UMGB01 (sample SAMEA4836060, study PRJEB28245) | human gut metagenome | biome: gut microbiome; material: fecal sample | place: Denmark | collected 2008
GCAGTAACCTTATGAATACAGTTCTCAGAGATGAATGGGGATTCAGGGGAATGGCGCTTACAGACTTCTTCCGAAACAATGGTCATGGATTTATGAATGCAGATGCAGCTTTGGCGAATGGAGTAGATGCAATGTTGTCCACATTCAACGGAGAAGAGAACAATGTAGCCAATCCGGAGCATCCAACAGCTGTACTTCAGATGAGAAATGCCTGCAAAAATGTCATGTATACAGTTGTAAGCAGCTGGGCTTATGATGGAGAACACGAAGAAACAGGTATGGAAAACTGGAAAAAAGCAGGAATTGGTATCGACATTGTAATAGCACTTTTCATGGCAGGAATGGAAGTACTGGTAATCAGAGGATATAAGAAAAGAAAGAATGCTGAATAAGGAAGAAAGTGGGATGGAAAACAGTTATGAAACAGCAAAAATTAGTTGAAAAGATGACAATAGAAGAAAAGGCAGCGATACTCAGTGGAAAAACTGTCTGGCAGACCAGAGAAATTGACAGGCTTTCCATCCCGTCCATCTTTCTTTCGGATGGACCGCATGGAATCAGAAAACAGGCAGGAGCAGGAGACCATCTGGGACTGAATGCATCCCTGAACGCAACTTGTTTTCCCACAGCGGCGACGATAGCAAACAGCTGGAATCAGGATTTGGGGGAAGAGATTGGACAGGCTCTTGGAGAGGAAGCAGCAAGTATGGATGTAAATATCCTGCTTGGTCCGGGATTAAATATTAAAAGAAGCCCGTTATGTGGAAGAAATTTTGAATATTTTTCAGAAGATCCATATCTTTCCGGGAAGATGGCAGCGTCATATATTCGTGGAATACAGAGTAAAGGCGTTTATGCCTGCCCGAAGCATCTGGCGGTTAACAGTCAGGAACTTCGGAGAATGGCAATGGACGCAGTTGTTGACGAACGGACATTAAGAGAAATTTATCTGACCGGTTTTGAGATAGCTGTTAAAGAAGGACACGCAAAAGCAATCATGAGCAGTTACAACCAGATTAATGGGATTTATGCTAATGAGGACAAACATCTTTTGACAGATATCTTGCGCAAAGAATGGGGATTTGATGGAATTGTAGTAACAGACTGGGGCGGAAGCAATGACCATGTGAAAGGTGTTGCTGCCGGCTCAAATCTGGAGATGCCGTCCTGTGGGTACGATTCTGCAAGAGAAGTGATTGCTGCTGTCCGAAATGGAAAGCTGAAGGAAGCGGATTTGGATGAAAGAGTTGGAGAACTGGTGGATGCAGTGATGGAACTGACATCAGGGAAGAAGCTTTCAGATAAAAACTTTGACAGAAACGCACATCATCAACTGGCAAGGAAAGCAGCTGCAGAAAGCATGATTCTTCTAAAAAATGAAAAACAGATTCTTCCGCTGGATACCAAAAAATCCATCGCTATTATTGGAGATTTTGCTTTTTCACCCAGATATCAGGGGGCAGGATCTTCTATGGTCAATCCAACAAAAGTAGAAGATATGTCATCGATTTTGCAACAATATGATCTGAATATTCTGGGGATGACAAGAGGCTATCAGAGAAATGGAGATGTAGACGAGAATGATAGAAAGTTTGCATTAAATTTGGCCATGAACGCAGATATTGTGATTTTCTGCTTTGGTCTTGATGAGATCAGTGAATCAGAAGGACTGGACAGAACCCATATGCGTATTCCGCAGAATCAGATAGATCTTCTGCAGGATATCAGTAAAGTGAATGAAAATATTATTGGAATACTGAGTGCAGGATCTGCGATAGAAATGCCATGGCACACCTGCTGCAAAGCGATTTTGCATGGCTATCTGAATGGACAGGCAGGCGCTTCTGCAACATTGGATATTCTGACCGGAAAAGTGAATCCATCAGGAAGACTGGCAGAAACATATCCCATATCTTATGAACAGACACCGGCATTCCGATATTATCCAAGTAATGAGAAAACATCGGAATACCGAGAGAGTGTTTATGTGGGATATCGCTATTATGATACTTCAAAAGTCCGGGTGCAATATCCATTTGGCTTTGGGCTTTCCTATACGGAATTTACATATTCTGATCTTATCATAGAAGAGGATGGAATCAAAGTTTCGGTTACCAATACAGGTGACAGAGATGGAGCAGAGGTTGTTCAGATGTATGTAGGACTTCCTAATGCAATCGTGTTCCGACCGGAAAAAGAACTGAAAGGTTTTGCAAAAGTTTATCTAAAGGCAGGAGAAAGCAGACAGCTCAGGATTCCCTTTGATGATAAGACATTCCGTTATTGGAATATAAAAACGGGACAGTGGGAAATAGAAACAGGAACTTATCAGATTATGGTAGGAGCCAGTGTTGCAGATATTCGTTTAACAGGTATGACTGAGAGAACAGGAAATAGTAAAGGGTATCCGTATAATCCGGCAAAAATGCCTTACTATTATACAGGAATTGTGCAGAAAATATCAGATGAGGAATTTCGTGAACTTCTTGGCCATGAGATACCGAACGGAAGATGGAGTGGAAATCTGGGAATCAATGATGCAATCTGTCAGATGTATTATGCAAAAAGCCGACTTGCAAGGCTGATATATAGATATTTCACAAAAATGAAAAAGAAGAGTGAGGCACAGGGAAAGCCAGATCTGAATATTCTTTTTATTTACAATATGCCGTTTCGGGGGATTGCCAAGATGACCGGCGGAGCAGTCAGTATGGAAATGGTATATGGAATTGTCGATGCTGTGAATGGCCACTTTATGCTTGGAGTAAAAAAAGTAGTTGGCGGATATTTCAGAAACAGAAGAAATAATAAGAAATATGAAAAATTATTAAAAGGAGCCGGAGGGAAGTGCAGATGAATCATATAAAAAATATATGGAAATGTTTTGAAGAGAAACATGCTACTTTTGCAAAATGGCTTTATCAGATATTCTATTTTATTATATTCAGTATGGGCGTGACAGTATTCCAGTATCTTGTATTTACATTTTTACCAGGGATTTTGGGAATTGGTCTGGCTGGTACAGAATTTATGTGGCCAAAGGTTTCCATGAATCTGTTTGGAGTAAAATTTACATGGAGTTTGCTGGGGTATAATGTATTGCGTGATGCAACGGGGAATATACTGATCGGTGGTGGACTTGGCTATTTTATCAGTTATGAATTGGGGTCATTTCTTGCACAGTGTATCAATTTTCCGCTTCAGAGAAATATTACTTTTAAAAGCCATGGAAATCCTGTATATCAGGCAATCTGGTATTTTATAGCATGGGTGGTAATTTCACTGATCTGTAATGGATTTAATAATCTGTGGATGCCAGTTGCATCTGCATATGTGGCACCGGCAGTCTATAACATGCTTGTGACAATTATCACAGGTGGAGTTTCCATGGTGATTTTCTTCTTTGTGTTTAAAATTATTTTCCCGGAGGGGAAGGCTGAATCTTTCTGATAAACTGCGGAGCAGTTATTCGGTTATGAGCAAGTAGCAAAGCGGATTGTGAATATCCGCTTGACTAAGGCATTTACCTGAAATAGGTGAGTGCTTTTTTGTTTTCAAGTATTCTATAAGAGGCTGTATTTATGCCCTTCATCTTTTGAATATGTGTAAGGACATTTTTTGAGCCGGTATAAAAATGATTTTTACAATAATTAGAAATAGAAATGAGGCGAGAGAAGAATTTGAAAAATTCATTTCGAAAAGTGTGGAAATATTAGCAGGAGATGAGATGAAAATGAATATTCACAAAGATAAGATGCTATGGTATAATACAAAGTACTGTATTAGGACTTCTGATGAGAGAAGCTGAAATATGGGAAAAGATTTAAAAGGCAAAGAGCTTGGATTGTGAATATCCACTTGATTGTCATTTGATATGTTGGTCAATCAAAGATTTAGCTATTGGACTGGGATAAAATCAAAGGATTTATAGGAGGAAATATAAAAAATGAAATTAGGAATCGTCGGATTACCCAATGTTGGAAAAAGTACATTATTTAATTCATTGACAAAGGCAGGCGCAGAATCTGCAAATTATCCGTTCTGTACCATTGACCCTAATGTAGGTGTTGTTACAGTGCCGGATGAGAGACTGAAGCTTCTCGGAGACTTTTATCATTCTAAGAAAGTGACACCTGCTGTAATTGAATTCGTAGATATTGCAGGACTTGTAAAGGGAGCATCCAAAGGAGAAGGCCTTGGAAACCAGTTCCTTGCAAATATCCGTGAGGTAGATGCAATCGTTCATGTAGTCCGCTGCTTTGAAGATTCCAATGTTATCCATGTAGATGGAAGTATTGATCCTATCCGTGATATTGAAACTATTAATCTGGAGCTGATCTTCTCAGACCTTGAGATCCTTGAGAGAAGAATTGCAAAAGTTACAAAAACAGCACGCATGGACAAAGAGGCTGCCAAGGAGCTTGATTTCCTTCAGAAGGTAAAAACACATCTGGAAGATGGCAAGATGGCAATCACTATGGAAATGGAAAATGAAGATGAAGAAGCCTGGATGTCTACTTATAATCTGCTTACCTGGAAGCCTGTGATCTATGCAGCAAACGTAGCAGAAGGAGATCTGGCTGATGACGGTGAAAGCAACAGCCATGTACAGGCAGTGCGCAAATATGCGGCAGAGCAGAACAGTGAGATTTTCGTTATCTGTGCAGAAATCGAAGAAGAGATCTCTGAACTGGATGATGATGAGAAGAAAATGTTCCTGGAGGATCTGGGACTGACAGAATCAGGACTTGAGAAACTTGTAAAAGCAAGCTATCATCTTCTTGGACTGATGAGTTTCCTTACTTCAGGTGAGGATGAGACAAGAGCCTGGACAATTAAAATCGGAACAAAGGCTCCTCAGGCAGCAGGTAAGATCCATACAGATTTTGAAAGAGGATTTATTAAAGCTGAGGTTGTAAATTATCAGGATCTTCTGGATTGTGGTTCCTACGCAGGTGCCAGAGAGAAAGGTCTTGTAAGAATGGAAGGTAAAGAATACGTTGTACAGGATGGAGATGTGATCTTATTCCGATTCAATGTATGATGAACAGGTGATTTATGGAAATGTCGATACGTTTTCCGGGACTTGGCCTGGTCTTTGATTATGTGCCACGCTCATTTCAGATATTTGGAATGGAATTCACCATATATGGAGTACTGATTGCTGTGGGTGCTCTTCTTGGAATGGGACTTGTGACACTTGAAGCGAAACGAAATGGGGAAGATCAGAACAGGTATCTCGATATGATGCTTATCTCCCTGCTGGTTTCAGTGGCAGGTTCTAGATTATTTTATGTGGCTTTTTCATGGGGATTTTATAAAGAAAATCTGAATGCCATACTGGACTTTCGAAATGGTGGTTACGCTTTATATGGTGGTCTGCTCTTTGGATTTCTTGCGGCAGCGGTATTTTGCAGGATTACCAAAACGTCATTCTGGCAGAGTGCCGATATTGCGTGTCCCGGAATACTTCTGGGACAGGCTATAGGGCGCTGGGGTAACTTTTTTAACAGAGAGTCTTTCGGAGAATATACAGATCTGCCATGGGCAATGCAGATACCGGTTTCAGCTGTGCGGTCAGGAGAAGTTTCGGGAGCAATGAGAGATAATCTGCTGACCATAAATGGGATTTCATATATTCAGGTTCAGCCGATTTTTCTTTATGAAAGTCTGTGGTGTCTGCTGTTATTTCTGCTGTTGATGGCCATGCGCCGAAAAAAGAAATATGAAGGCGAATTGTTTATGATCTATCTGGCAGGTTATGGTCTGGGAAGGTTTTTCTTTGAATGGTTCAGAACAGATAAGCTTTATATTCCGGGGACAAAAGTGGGGATTTCGCTGGTAATTTCCGCTATATTATTTGCTGTTTTTATGCCTGTAGTGATCGTACGCAGAGTGATGGCACAGAAAAGAGATACTATGCGCCGGCAGAGGAAAAAAAGATTTCTGGACGAGTCAGTGAAAGAAAAACAGATGTTTCCTGAGACTTCTGAAATGAAACCGGAACCGGAAATCCGGCCGGAGATGGATGAACAGGTAAAGCCAGATGTGGGAACTTCTCCCACAAATTCAAAAGAAGAACAGTAAAAAAACATATATCTGAAAGATAAGTGGGTTGAAAGTGGAAATTCAACCCACTTTTTGTGTATAAAAGCCCATTTTTCTCGTAAAAATAAGGTTGTTTCATAAATGTTAACAGAGTTCTAAATTTTAAAAATCTTTTTCTCCCCCTTGTTTTTTCAGCCTAAATAGTTTAGAATAAGCACATAAGTGGTAGAAAGTGGTGAATAGTGGTGGTGAGTGGGGAATAACGGCAGAGTCCATTACCACCTGAGAAATCTGAAGGGGAGATTCAGATTTTGCGAGAGTAGGTGAGTAACATGTTCATGGGAGAGTATAACCACACGATCGACGCGAAGGGGCGTCTGATCATTCCTTCTAAATTCAGGGAGCTCTTAGGGGAAGAGTTTGTTCTGACAAGAGGGCTTGATGGCTGTCTTTACATTTATCCGATGGATGAATGGGAATCCTTTGAAATGAAGCTCAGATCTTTACCACTTACAAATAAAAATGCCAGAACTTTTTCACGATTCTTTGTAGCTGGAGCAACTACATGTGAACTGGACAGGCAGGGACGAATCCTTGTACCGCAGACACTGCGCGAATTTGCCGGTCTGGAGAAAGATGTGGTTCTGACAGGTAATCTGAACAGAATTGAAGTTTGGAGCAAAGAAAAATGGAATGAGATCTGTGATTATGATGACATGGACAGCATTGCAGAGAGCATGCAGGACATGGGAATCACAATCTGACAGGTCTCGTTTGAAGTATCTTGCAAAGTAAATCCAGACAGGAGACGGAGATGGAATTTAAACACAAATCTGTATTACTGGAAGAGACCATTGAAGGTTTGAATATCAAACCGGACGGAATCTACGTGGATGGTACTTTAGGAGGTGCAGGGCATGCCGGTGAGGTATGCAGGAAACTTTCTGCCAAGGGGAGATTTATTGGCATAGATCAAGACCAGGATGCGATAATTGCTGCGAGTGAGAGGTTAGCCCCCTATAAACAGGCGACGATCATTCGCAGCAATTATTGTTACATGGTACAGGAACTGGCAGCAAGAGGCATCTATAAAGTCGACGGGATTCTCCTTGATCTTGGAGTATCTTCCTATCAGCTTGACAATGAAGAACGCGGTTTTACCTACAGGGTAGATGCACCGCTCGATATGCGCATGGACCAGCGCCAGACGCAGACAGCCGGCGATATTGTCAACGGCTATGAAGAAAAAGAATTATACCGTATTATTCGTGATTACGGTGAAGATAAATTTGCAAAAAATATTGCAAAACATATTGTTGCCGCCAGACAGGTGAAACCGATCACAACCACCGGAGAACTGACAGAAATCATCAGAGAATCCATTCCCATGAAGATGCAGGTGAAGTCAGGACATCCGGCCAAGAGAACTTTTCAGGCAATCCGTATTGAGCTTAACAGAGAGCTCGATGTGCTGCGGGATTCTCTGGATGGAATGATCGATATTCTTGATGATGGCGGAAGACTTTGCATTATCACTTTTCATTCTCTGGAGGACAGAATTGTAAAGACGATTTTCAGAAAAAATGAAAATCCGTGTACCTGCCCTTCAGATTTTCCTGTATGCGTATGCGGGAAGAAATCCAAAGGAAAAGTGATTACAAGAAAGCCGATTCTTCCGGGGGAGACAGAGATGGAAGAGAATCCGCGTTCCAAAAGTGCAAAGCTTCGGATTTTTGAGAGAGTATTATAATTAGAGAGGCATGAAATGGCGAGAACGACCAGGAGTGAAACAGCAAGAAGAAGCAGAACCAGTGCCAGAACAAACAGAGGAATGTATGTTGACGGAAATACGGTCAGACGTCTTGCAGAAGTTCCGGAGAGAAAGAGGCAGCCGGGAAGACAGAATCCGGGAAGGCAGCAGACCAATCGAAACCGAAGAGTGCAGGCGAGTCCTGCGCAGGTACCAAGGCAGAAACATCAGTTGAGTAAAGAAGCACAGAAGAACAGGCAGAAGGCGACTGCAATGAACTGGGGATTTGTAGCGTTTCTGGCAGTTGTATGTGTGGCGATATTATTCTGCTCTGTGAAATATCTTCGTTATAAATCAGAGATTACCGCAAAGATGAGTACAGTTGCATCTCTTGAGGAGGAACTGGCAGATTTAAAAGAAGACAATGATGCATATTACAGCCAGGTGACATCAAATGTGGATCTGAATAAGATTAAGCAGACTGCATTGGGAAGACTGGGGATGAAATATCCGTCAGATGATCAGACAGTAACCTATTCTACATCGGGTAACAGCTATGTAAGACAGTATCAGGATATACCAGATTCAAAGTAGGTGATTAATTGAGCAATACGGGAAGAAAGAGTCGAAGAAGACCACAGAGAAAAATAAATCAAAACATGAAAGAAAAGCTGCTGATATTGTTTGGAATTGTGTTACTGCTTCTGGTAATATTAGTGCTGAGAATTACTTATATTAATGCTACCAGTGGAAGCAAATACAAAAAACAGGTGTTAAGTCAGGCACAGCAGAAATATGAGAGCCAGGTACTGCCGGCAAAGAGAGGCGATATTTATGACAAGAACGGAAATATACTGGCTACCAGCAATAAAGTTTATAATGTGATCCTGGACTGTAAAACTGTAAATTCAGATGAGGACTATGTAGAGCCAACAATACGTGCCTTAAATGAGGTGCTGGGGATTGATGAAGAAACAGTGCGTTCTCTTTTGGCCGATTCAAGAACCAGCCAGAGTCAGTATCAGGTACTGACAAAACAGCTGTCTATGGACAAAAAGAAAGAATTTGAAAAATATAAGGCAGAGGATGAAGATTCCGGTCTTACTAAAGCGCAGGCAAAGGAACGGGCAAATATCAAAGGCGTCTGGTTTGAAGAGGATTATCTGAGAAGTTACCCGTTTAATGAAACAGCATGCGATACAATTGGTTTTGCACTGGACAGAGATGTGGCAGATATCGGACTGGAAGGGTACTATAACAGCACACTGACAGGCGTAGACGGAAGACAGTATGGGTATATCAATGATGATTCAGATGTGGAGCAGACCATTATTGCTGCGGTGAATGGAAAAAGCATTCAGACCAGCATTGACATCGGTGCACAGCAGATTGTTGAGAAATATGTTAATGGATTTAAAGAGGCAATGGGGGCCAAGAATATAGGTGTCATTGTTGAAAATCCGTCCACCGGTGAGATTATTGCCATGGATGGTGGTGACCGTTATGATCTGAATAATCCGAGAGATCTTTCCGCTGTATATACAGAAGATGAAATCAAAGCGATGAATGATGTGGAAACAGTGGAGGCTCTGAATGGTATGTGGAGTAATTTCTGCGTCACAGATGCCTATGAGCCGGGATCTGTTGTAAAGCCGATCGTCATGGCTTCTGCATTGGAAAAGGGTGCGATACAGGAAACAGATACATTTATATGCGATGGATCGCAGACTTTTGGAGATACTATGATCAAGTGTGCGGTTTATCCGAGCGCACATGGCACAGAGACACTGGGAGAGGTAATTGCAAACTCCTGTAATGATGCAATGATGCAGATTGGTGCCAAGATGGGAGCTACTCAGTTTATCAAAGCACAGAGTCTGTTTAATTTCGGAACAAGGACAGGGATTGACCTGCCGAATGAAGGCGCAGGTATTATCCATACTAAGGACAGTATGGGGGAAACAGAACTTGCATGTTCTGCTTTTGGACAGGGTTTTACCTGTACCATGATCCAGGAAATCAATGCGATGAGTTCCGTTATCAATGGCGGATATTATTATCAGCCGCATCTTGTGACAAAGGTTCTTGACAGTAATGGCGGAACTATAAAAACAATCTCGCCGATACTTCTGAAGCAGACGATTTCCTCCAGGATTTCCAGTGATATCAGAAGCTATATGGCATTGAGTGTACAGCAGGGTACCAGCCGTCATTCCAAAGTGCAGGGTTACAGTTCAGGCGGTAAAACAGGTACAGCGGAGAAATACCCGCGAGGAAACGGAAAATATCTGGTTTCTTTTATTGGATTTGCTCCTGTAGATGACCCGGCTGTGGTAATTTATGTAGTTGTAGATGAACCGAATGTAGAGGATCAGGCAAACAGTACTTATCCGCAGTATATTGCACAGGGAATCCTTTCGGAGCTTCTTCCGTATCTGAATGTAGTGCCGGATGAATCTGAAGATGGAACAGTGCCGGAGACAGAATTGTGGGAAGGGTTTAAGGGACATTTAAAGAGTACTTCCATATCGGACAGTGAACTTGACAGTGACGGTAATCTGGTGGATGCAGATGGCAATCTGATAGACTGGGATGGAAACCGGATTGATGAAAACGGATATCTGCTGGATGCCAATGGAGATCACATATTGGATGAGGAAGGCAATTATAAGATGTCTACAAATCTTGTCAGTGCTTCGGGAAGTACGGATGCAGATTCTTCAGGAGATGCAGTATCCAATCCTGATGCACCTGCACCTCTGGAGGATGATGAAGCTGAGACGACTGAGGATAATGACGAAGAGACAGACGGTATTACCAATGAAGAAGCAGGTCTGGAATAAAAACGTATAGTTATAGCTCCGCAGAGAATGGTCATATATTGTTATGACAATCTCTGCGGAGCTTTTTTTATGAAAAAAAATATGACGTTTCACAAGAGAAAAATATGGGTGGTATTACTCTGCTGTATTTTAATGATGACAGGCCTTATCGGAAGACTGGTATATCTTATGTGTTTCAGATCAGACTATTATTATAAGAAAGCAAAAGAACTTCACGAAAGAGAGAGAGAGATCAAAGCGGCCAGAGGAGAGATTCTGGATGCAAAGGGAAAAGTTCTGGCATCAAACAGGACGGTATGTACAATCTCTGTGATCCACAGTCAGATTAAAGAACCTGAAAAAGTAATCGCCCTGCTGTCTGAAAAACTGAAAATAGATGAGGCAGAAGTGAGAAAAAGAGTGGAGAAAATCTCTTCCATAGAAATAGTAAAGACAAATGTGGAAAAAAGTACAGGTGATGAGATAAGAGAGTGCAGTCTGGCAGGGGTGAAAGTTGATGAGGATTATAAGCGTTACTATCCATGTGGAAGTCTGGCTTCAAAAGTCATTGGCTTTACGGGAGGTGATAATCAGGGAATTATCGGTCTGGAAGTGAAATATGAAGAAATCCTGAGGGGACAGCCGGGTAAAATCCTGACAACAACAGATGCCAGGGGTGTGGAAATTGATAAATTGGGTGAGACAAGGGAAAAACCGATAGAGGGGAAAAGCCTGATGATCAGCCTTGATGTAAATATTCAAGAATTTGCGCAGCAGTCAGCTTTGAAAGTAATGGAGGAAAAGCAGGCAGAACGTGTATCTATCCTGCTGATGAATCCACAGAACGGCGAAATATATGCATGTGTCAATGTGCCGGAATTTGACCTGAATGATCCTTTTACCCTGACAGATGATCTGAATATGCAGTTAAATGAATCCGGGATAACAATACCGTCGGAAGATCACAATGAACAAAGTGAACTGGCAGTGCAGACAGCATCAGGAAAAACAAATACAGAAAGAAAGCAGGAATTACTGAATCAGATGTGGAGAAATCCCTGTCTGAATGATACTTATGAACCGGGCTCCACATTTAAAATCATCACCATGGCAGCCGGACTGGAGGCTGGTGTTGTTTCACCTGGGGACCGTTTTTATTGTCCCGGATATAAAGTGGTGGAGGATCGCAGAATCCACTGTGCAAAAAGAACAGGACATGGATCCCAGAATTTTGTGGAAGGTGCACAGAATTCCTGTAACCCTGTGTTTATAGAGGTGGGGCTTCGCCTTGGGGTAGAACGTTATTATAAGTATTTCAGACAGTTTGGACTTCTGGATAAAACCGGGACAGATCTTCCGGGAGAGGCAGGAACTATTATGCATCAGAAGAAAAATATGGGAGAAGTGGAACTGGCAACGGTTTCTTTTGGACAGTCTTTTCAGATTACGCCTGTTCAGCTGGCTGCAACAGTAAGTTCACTTATAAACGGAGGCAGACGGGTGACACCGCATTTTGGAGTCGCAGTGTTAAATCCTGACAGAACAGAGGGTGAGAAACTGATTTTTTCGGTAAAGGAAGGAATTGTCTCTGAAGAGACTTCGAAGGAAATAAGAGAAATCCTGGAAACAGTAGTATCTCAGGGCTCCGGAAAAAATGCAAAAATTGAAGGATATGCCATCGGTGGGAAAACTGCCACTTC
>UMGB01057038.1_pt1 | contig 12163 bp, 10 predicted proteins | sample 1965161 | NCBI WGS metagenome assembly UMGB01 (sample SAMEA4836060, study PRJEB28245) | human gut metagenome | biome: gut microbiome; material: fecal sample | place: Denmark | collected 2008
AGCTGGTGGAAGATGACGCTTCCATGAATGCCATCATTGCCAAGGTCATGGAGCTGCAAAATCAGGAAAGCACTGACCTGCCTATCTACGAAAAGCAGTTGAAGGAAACGGAAACCGGCATCACCAATATGCTGAACGCTATCCAGATGGGCATCCTGACCAGTTCCACGAAAGAGCGGTTGGAGGCTCTGGAAGAATAGCGGAAAGAACTGCAAGCCCGCATTGCAGAGGAACGGCTGGCAAAACCGAAGATGAAAGAAGAGTTCGTCCGGTTCTGGCTGCTCCGCTTCCGCAAGCTGGACATGACTCAGTCGGAGCAGCGGCAGGCACTGGTGGACACCTTCATCAATGCCATCTATCTCTACGATGATAAGGTTCTCATTACCTTTAACTATAAGGAAGGCACAGAAACGGTCGCTTTCGGGGAAGCCGTGAAAGCAGAGAAAAGTTCGGATATGAGTGCGCGAGGTGCACCAGACATTGAACGTCAAATCGTAAGATTTGGCGTTCTTTCTTTATGCAGGAAAGCGGCTGCACACTTTCTGCACACCGTTTGCACATTTGCCCGAATCAGGGGCTTTTCTGCGCAAGGTTTGCACAGCCTGCTTTCCTTGAAAGACGATGCGGGGGAACTCCAGGTGGGCATCCTGCCACTTCGGGAACTTCTTGCGGTTGAGCACTGACTCCACCGTCAGGCCGTTGGGCAGCCGCAGCAGCATCCCGTTGTTAAGGTATCGTCTGCACGCAGGTTCATGCTCATGGGTCTGTACCACAATTTCAGCGGCAAGCTGGTTGGGAAAATGCAGCAGAACGCCACACTTTCCAATCCCTTTTCTGCCGCCAGCTCCAGACAGGAAATGGAAGGTGCTGATCCTCCGGGATCTGATGCCGGGCACAAAGCGTTTTGGAGAACTGAAAAAGTCCATCGGTCATGTGACCCAGAAGGTTCTGACCGCTCAGCTGCGGCAGATGGAGGAAAGCGGGCTTTCTGCCACGTTCCGGGGGCTTTTTTGTGTCCGGGAGGCAGCGTTTTCTGAAAACGCAGCCAAACTGCAAAAAAAGTTACAATTTTCTCATCAAAAAAGGCGGTTTCCCATTGACAGCCTTGTTATAATAGGAGTGTAAGATTTTTGAGCCAGCACTCTGCGGCTCTGATTGCTGAACGGCCCTTGCGGGCTTTTGGAAAAAGAAAGAGGCATACAGCATTATGACGAATATCGATATTTTCTCCGGCTTCCTTGGTGCCGGCAAGACGACCCTGATCAAGAAGCTCATCAAGGAATCCTTTGCGGGCCAGAAGGTGGTCCTGATCGAGAACGAGTTTGGTGAGATCGGCATCGATGGCGGCTTCCTGAAGGAGTCCGGCATCCAGATCAACGAGCTGAACGCAGGCTGCATCTGCTGCTCTCTGGTGGGCGATTTCCGTGCCGCTCTGCAGCAGGTGGTGGAGCAGTACCACCCCGACCGCATCGTCATTGAGCCCTCCGGTGTGGGCAAGCTGAGCGATGTCACCCGCGCTGTGGAGGGTGTGGCTGAGCATCTGGATGTGAAGCTGAACAGTTTTGTCACCGTGGCCGATGTCAACAAGGTCAAGATGTATATGAAGAACTTTGGTGAGTTCTACGATGACCAGATCAGCCATGCAAGCTGCATCATCCTGAGCCGCACCCAGACCGCCAGCGAGGAGAAGATCGCCGCTGCGGTCGCCATGTTGCGCGAGAAGAACCCCACCGCTACCATCGTGACCACCGCATGGGATTCCCTGACCGGCGAGCAGATCCTGAAGGCCATGTCCTCCAAGGACGATTTCAAGGCAGAGCTGATCGCCATGGCTGCCAAGGCCAATGAGGAGCACGCCGAGGAGGACGAGGAAGAAGAGCACGAGCATCATCACCACCATTACGATGAGAACGGTGTGTGCAGCTGCGGCCATCACCACCATGATCATGATGACGATGACGACGATGATGAGGACGAGCACGAGCATCACCACGACCACGAGGATGATGACCACGAGGAGCACTGCTGCCACCACCATCACGACCACGACCATGAGGATGACGATGACCATGATGAGCATGAGCATCATCACCACGATGAGGACGGCCACTGCTGCTGCGGCCATCACCACCACCATCACCACGATCACGATGCCGATGAGGTGTTCACCAGCTGGGGTGTCGAGACGGCCAAGAAGTTCAGCAAGGCAGACATCGAGCGTGCACTGACCGAGCTGGACGGCGGCAAGTACGGCATGATCCTGCGCTCCAAGGGCATCGTGGACGGCGGTGCCGACGGCTGGCTGGAGTTCGATTACGTCCCCGGCGAGTGGGAAGTGCGTCAGCGCGGTGCCGACGTGGGCGGCAAGCTGGTCGTCATCGGCTCCAAGCTGGACGAAAAGGCCATTGCCGCACTGTTTGGCTGCTGAGCTGCAAGTTGTGTAAGGAGAAAAACCAATTATGGCAAACGAGATTCCGGTTTACCTGTTTGTGGGCTTCCTCGAAAGCGGCAAGACCAAGTTCATTCAGGAGACCTTTGAAGACCCCAATTTCGACTCCGGCGACAAGACTCTGCTGCTGGTCTGCGAAGAGGGCGAGGAAGAATATAACGAGAAGAAGTTCGCCTTCCCCGGCGTGACTCTGAAGGTCCTCGAGGATAAGGCGGAGCTGAACCCCCAGAATCTGGCCAGGCTCGAAAAAGAATCCGGTGCAGGCCGTGTGGTCATTGAGTACAACGGCATGTGGCTGCTGCAGGATCTGGCCAACAACCTGCCCGAAAACTGGATCGTCTACCAGTGCATCGCCACGGCTGACGGCACCACGGCCCTGACCTACGCCCGCGACAACTCCATGCGCTCTCTGCTGCTGGACAAGATCGCCCGCAGTGAACTGATCGTGTTCAACCGCGCTGAGGCCGTGAACAACGATGCCGCCCGTCAGGAGCTGCACAAGCTGGTGCGTCAGGCCTCCCGCAAGTGCGATATCGCCTATGAGTTCGCCGACGGCAGCGTGGCATACGATGACATCCCCGACCCGCTGCCCTTTGATCTGAACGCCCCGATCGTTGAGATCGGCGAGGACGATTTCGGTATCTGGTATATGGACTGCCAGGACGAGCCCCAGAAGTATACGGGCAAGACCGTCCGGTTCCTGGCGCAGGTCTGCCAGACCAACCGCGCGGGCAAAAACAGCTTTGTGCCCGGCCGTTTTGCAATGACCTGCTGTGTGCAGGATATCCAGTTCGTGGGCTTCCCCTGCAGCTATGATGGCTACAAGGCACTGGAGCAGCGCGCCTGGGTCACTGTGACCGCCAAGGTCAATTACAAGTTCCACAACATCTACCGCGGCAAGGGCCCGGTGCTGACCGCCATTTCGGTGGAGCCCGCCGAAAAGCCGCAGAACGATGTTGTAACATTCTCTTAATCCTATCTTATACAGGGAGGACTTCACCATGAAAACTCTGTTCCGTGTTCTGGGTGCCGTTGCCGCTGTGGCTGTTACCGGTGCCGCCATCGTCGTGCTGGACAAAGTTCTGAACGACAAGGACCCGCTCCACGTCGAAAACGTGGAGTTCCCCGAGGAAGCTGAAAAGGACCCCGCCGAGGCCGAAAAGACTGCCGAGGCCTACGCCGAGGGCGAGGCCAAGGAGACCGCTCCCGGTGACGCATGGCCCCCTGCCTTTGAAAAGGCTCCTGCTGAGCCCGAGACTGCGCCCGCAGCCCCGGTGGTGGAAGCTGCCCGGGCAGAGGAGCCTGCCGAGGAAAAGCCTGCGGCAGAGGGAACGACCGTGAATCCTGTGGAGGCAGGCCCTGCCGTTGCCCCCAAGGATGAGAACGGCAAGTTCGATACCACCAAGATCGCGGAGGCCAGCGATTTCACCGGCATCGAAGAGGAATCCGGCTGCAAGAGCTGAGCAAAGCAATAAAAGGACGCTGTGCCGCAGGGCACAGCGTCCTTTTTCTGTCTGGGTCATTTCCGCAGGGCTTTGGCGGCTTCGGTGCCTGCCACGGCACCCTCGTACACGGCCTTGGCGACCTGCAGCAGCCCGCCGGTGCAGTCTCCGGCGGCATACAGGCCGGGCAGGGTGGTCTGCATGTGGTCATCCACCACGATCCGGCTGCCGTTCACCTCGGCTCCCAGCTTACGGGCCAGGGCGGTGCTGCCTGCCACGCCCAGCGCCACGAACACGCCGGAGACTTCCAGCGTCCCGCCGTCTTTCAGCTGCACGCCGGTGACCCGCTCTTCGCCGAGGATGGCTTCCACGACTTCCGTCCGCATGGCCACCTCCGGCGGGAACTGTGCCGTCAGCGGGGCCCCGCCCGTGAGCAGGGTGACGCTGTGAGCCACGGGCAGCAGGGCCTGTACCTCATGGAGGGCGTACTCTCCGCTGCCCAGCACGGCCACATCCCTGCCGCGGTAGAAAAAGGCATCGCAGGTGGCGCAGTAGCTCACGCCGTGGCCCTCCAGCCCGGCAAGGCCCGGAATGCGGGGCGCTGCCCGGGAAGCCCCCGTGGCCAGAATGACGGCATCGGCAGGGAAATCTCCGGCCAGCGTCTCCACGGTCAGCTTGTCGGTGTAGGTCAGGCCCACGGCCTCGGTGGTGACGAACTCCACCCCCACGGCTTTGGCACCCTCGATGCCCCGGCGTTCCAGCTCGGCACCGGTGATGGGTTCGGCAAAGCCGTAGTAGTTCTGGATGAGCTCGGCCCGGTCCAGTGCGCCGGGGCCCTTGGTCAGAACGGTGGTCTGCACCCCGGCGCGCGCGGCATACAATGCCGCCGAGACACCTGCGGGGCCGGAACCAATGATCACAATGTTAGACATGGCAGTTTCTCCTTATGGTAGGTTGTACAGAGGACTGTTTGATCTTATGATAACTATTATACCTCAACTCCCCGCACTTTTCATCTCCGATGAACTGTGCTATACTGAAAACATCGCAAAAATCGACACCATGGAGGGGAAACCTATGTCCAAGCAGCGCCTGCTTTTTATCACCACCGGCGGCACCATTGCCAGCGTGCGCACCGCACAGGGGCTCAAGCCTGTTCTGACCAGCGAGGAGCTGCTGGCCCATCTGCCGGAATTGCAGCAGCTCTGCTGCCCGGAAACGCTCAATCTGTGCAGCATCGACAGCACCGACCTTGGCCCGGAGCACTGGCTGATGATGGCCAAGGCTGTGCAGGAAAACTATGCGCTTTACGATGGCTTCATCATCTGCCACGGCACCGATACGCTGGCCTACTCGGCGGCGGCGCTGTCCTACCTTATCCAGAACGCGGACAAGCCCATCATCCTCACGGGTGCCCAGCAGCCCATTTCCAATGAGATCACCGATGCCAAGAAGAACCTGCGGGACAGCGTGATCTGTGCCCTTGACCCGGGCAGCCGGGGTGTGATGGTGGTGTTTGGGGGGCACGTCATTGCGGGCACCCGAGCCAAGAAGAACAAGACCATCAGTTACGATGCCTTTGCGTCGGTCAACTTCCCGGCGCTGGCGCTGGTGCAGGGCGACCGGCTGGTGCGGTATGTGGCTTCGCCCTGGCCCACCGGCCCTGTGGAGTTTGGCCGGGCGCTGAACCCAAAAGTGTTCCTGCTCAAGCTGACCCCCGGCCTTGGACCGGAGCTTATCCCAGCCATCTTTCAACAATATGACTGCGTCATTGTGGAAAGCTTTGGCGTGGGTGGCATTCCCCAGCGGCTCATGGATGCCTTTGCCGAGGAGCTGGGCGATTACGACCAGACCCACAAGATCCTGATCCTGACCACGCAGGTCACTTATGAGGGCAGCGATGTGGGCATTTACGAGGTGGGCAAGCGGGTCAAGAATCGCTTCCGCTTCCTGGAGGCCCACGATATGACCATTGAGGCCGTTGTCACCAAGGTCATGTGGCTGCTGGCCCAGGACTGCGAGAATTTTGACCAGCTCCAGCAGCGGTTCTACCGGCAGATCAATTTTGATACATTCTATCATTGAAACAAACGGGAGATGCCCCACCGGCACCTCCCGTTTCTGTTATGCGAACACCAGCTGCACCAACAGCACATAACACACCGGAGCCCGGTACAGCTTGCATGGTTTTGGATTCTTTCATATACACTAACCCCCTGGATTGGTAGTATAACAGACTTCCGGGATTTTGCAAGAAAAATCCCGGGGCTGGATGTTTCCGGTCAATTTGAAAACTTTTTGTCCGCCACTCGTGGACTTTTGGCGAATCAGGACAAAGTTTTGCCAAAAGGCTTGCACTTTGATGCTTTACTGTGGTAAAATCGAAGCGTACTTTCATTTGGAAAGACAAGGGGGAAAAAGTATATGACCAACATCTGCATCATCGCCACCATCATCATCTATCTGGTGGCAATGCTGTTGGTTGGGTTTGCATACAGCAAGTCCAACAACGACAGCACAGATTTCTACCTTGGCGGCCGCAAGATGGGCCCGCTGGTCACGGCCATGAGTGCCGAAGCCAGCGATATGTCCAGCTGGCTGCTGATGGGAATGCCGGGCCTTGCCTACCTCACCGGCATCGCCTCGCCCGGCTGGACCGCCATCGGCCTGGCGCTGGGCACCTGGCTGAACTGGCTCATCGTGGCCCGGCGGCTGCGGCGGTATGCGGCCAATCTGGAAGCCATCACCGTGCCGCAGTTCCTGTCCCTGCGCTTCCACGACCAGCGCAATCTGCTCAACGCACTGGGCGCGGTGATTATCATCGTGTTCTTTGTGCCCTACACGGCTTCGGGCTTTGCCGCCTGCGGCAAGCTGTTCCACAGCCTGTTCGGCGTGGATTACATGGCGGCCATGGTGGTCTCGGCCTGCGTCATCGTGGGCTATACCATCACGGGCGGCTTCCGCGCCGTTACCACCACCGACCTCATCCAGTCCATCGTGATGAGTCTGGCCCTTGTGGCCGTGCTGGTGTACGGCATTGGCGCGGCAGGCGGCTGGGATGCCGTTGTGGCCAACGCTCAGAGCCTGCCCGGCTACCTGACCATGATGGCCAGCCACAACGCCGCTGAGGGCACGGCCACCTCGTACAGCCTGCTGGACATCGTCTCCACCATGGCGTGGGGCCTGGGCTACTTCGGAATGCCCCACATCCTGCTCCGCTTCATGGCCATTGAGGATGAAAAGAAGCTGGTGCTCAGCCGCCGCATTGCCAGCGTGTGGGTCGTCATTGCCATGACAGCCTCCATCATCATCGGCATGGTGGGCCTTGGCATGACCAAGGCAGGCGTGCTGGAGTACCTGAGCGGCTCCTCCAGCGAGACGGTCATCGTCCGCATTGCAAACCTCATTGCACAGCACGGCATTCTGGCAGCCGTGCTGGCGGGCCTGATCCTGGCGGGCATCCTTGCCGCCACCATGTCCACCGCCGACAGCCAGATGCTTGCCGCCGCGTCCAGCGTCTCCCAGAACATCCTGCAGGAGTTCGGCCACATGAAGCTGACCGAACGCCAGAGCCTGTTTGCTGCGCGCCTGACCATCATCTGCGTCAGCGTGGTGGGCGTGGTGCTGGCCCGTGACCCCAATTCCAGCGTCTTTGGCATCGTCAGCTTTGCATGGGCCGGTTTCGGCGGCGCATTCGGTGCGGTCATGCTCTGTGCGCTCTTCTGGAAGCGCTGCAACTGGCAGGGCGCGCTGGCCGGAATGCTCGCCGGCGGCCTGATGGTCTTTGTCTGGAAGTACCTCGTCAGCCCTCTGGGCGGTGTGTTCGGCATCTATGAGCTGCTGCCTGCCTTCCTGACCTCCCTGCTGGTCTGCGTGGTGGTCAGCCTGGTCACCCCCGCCCCCTCGAAGGAGATCGAAGCCGAGTTTGAGGCGGCGAAATAAGAAACAATCGCAAGGGCCATTGCACGGGAATCTGTGCAATGGCCCTTGCTTTATATGCGGCGCACAACGCCGTTCTCAACACGGTAGATCTTATCAAAACGTTTCATAAAAGCACCGGACACATCATGGGTAATAGCAACGACTATGCAGGGCAGAGAGAGCAGATTCTGCATCACCTGCTGGCTGGTTTCCGGGTCAAGGCTGGCAGTAATCTCATCGGCGATGATGAGGTCATACCGACGAAGTACCAACCGGGCGATGCCGATGCGTTGGCGCTGACCGCCAGAAAGATTTTTACCGTTTTCGCTGATGAGAGTGTTCAGTCCATCCGGTAGGGTTTGCACCCAGTCGGTCAGACCGGCAGCTTCAAGGGCACCGGTTATCTGCTGTTCGGAGAACTTCTCACTCAGACAGATGTTGCTGCGCAGGGTATCATTGAACAGATACGTTGTCTGGGCAATATAGCCTGTCCGGTGGTAAAGACTGCTGCGGTCGATGTCCCGGAGCTGCTGGCCGTTGAACAGAATATCACCGCTGTAATCCGGATAATATTGGAAGAGCAGCTTGGCCAGTGTGGATTTTCCGCATCCGCTTTCACCCGTGAGACCAATCTTTTCTTGTCTGCTCACGGTCAGGCAGATATCCTTCAACACCGGAGCAGCTGCACCAGGGTAGGTAAAACTGGTGTTTCGGCATTCGATCCGCTCCAGCGATGCAACAGGCTGACCGGCAGAAGAAGGAGCTTCCGGAACGGACATGGCAGCTTCCAGACGCTGACGGATGCCCTTGGAGGATTTCACCTTGGCCCAGCACTGAGCGATTTGGTTGCAGGGTGTGATGACAAAGTTTGCCATGCTGGCGGCAGTGGAAACAGCACCTACGGTCAGGCGGCCGTCAAATGCAAGAAACAGACCCACGAGCATGACCACGGGAAAGATTAGATTGCTGATGAGGGATGTGTTGACTACCATGGAATTCAAGCTCTGCTGGTAGCTCTGCTCACTGGCGCACGCTTGTGCGGCGGCAGTGCGATGACGAGCGGTATAGGCATCCTCTCGCAGAAAGCTCCGGATAACTTCAAAACCGCCAAGAAGTTCCTTGAGCTGCTGGGTGTAGTCCGCCATTTGCAGGGAAAAGGCATCCCGGGCAACTTTAAGCTGTTCGTTCATTTTCCGGGGCAGTACCAACGGCGGAATCGTTACCAGAAGGATTGCAATAAGCATGACCGGGCTGAGATAGAGATACATCCCCAGTGCACAGAGCATGATACCGCCCCAGAATACGATATTGAAGATGGACATATAGTAGTCATCGTATAGGGTGCGCAGATCGGTAGTCAGTAGTGAGATGTAAGTACTGTCGCCCTCCTGCTGATACTGTGCCACCGGGCGGCGAAGCACTTGCTCCATGACCCTGCCTCGAACTTCCTCAACGGCACCGCAGGCCAGCTTGGTGAAAGAGCGGCGGCTCAGGCGCTCGAAAAACCAACTGGTAAAGGTAATGAGGAATACCAGCGCCATGTAACCGAGGGCTTCTTGCTTGCTTTTGGAATCAATGAGCCATTTGAGCTGAAAGCTTTTAAGCGGTGCAAAAAAGGAAACAGCGGCGGTAAAGCACACAAACAGGACGACCTTTGCCCAGTGTTGCCGGAAATAGTCGTTGATAGTCGGCTTCATGAATAGCAGGCTCCTTTCCTTATGTAAGAAACGAATTTCAAAAAGATGCCATTCCTGACGCTTGGCCGGGAAGGAGACTGACCACCTGCATTTGCAGCACAGTGCCCGATGCCGCTGTTTTGCAGCAAATATAGAGTAACATAAAATTGGACTGAACACAATAGAGCAAAAGACTTTTGAAAAGAGCAGCTTTTTCAGTTGAAAGTAATCATCACGAGTTCGCAGAAGGGAACGACGAAGCAACAGAAGAAGAAAAAGAGGTTCAGCGCAAGTTTGACAAGCCGGACACCCGGCGAAAGATGAGGAACGGAAAAATTAATTGCGGCTTCAAAAAGAAAAGATTCGGCTAAGAAAGAATGTTTTTATATACAAAAAAGAAAGGATTGCTTGTGCAAAGTCACAAAAATGCGGCATAAATTAAAGTATACAACAAGAAATGCTTTAAAACCGTAAAATTTTCAGGATATACCATAAAAAAATACTAACATTTTGGAAGGAGATGCCGTATCATGGATTTATAAATGAGCATACGGCTTGTGGGCGGTGTGCCAAAATTGTCCGGAAATTTGAGGAAGGAGTATTTTCATGGGAAAATCAACAGTGGATGCGTCTGCAGGGTTTGGATTGCGTGATAAACTTGCATACGCAGCGGGTGACTTTGGCTGCAATATGAGTTTCGCACTCAAAGGTTACCTGACGATTTATTGGACGCAGTTTATGGGGATCGACAACTACCTGATGGCATCCCTTCTGCTGATCGTGCAGATCTGGGACGCAATCAACGATCCTATTATCGGAGCAATGGTAGATGCGGATACGCATAAATACCGCCGGAACAAGTTCCTTGCCTATATCTGGTTCGGTGCGATCGGACTGACCGTGGCTGGTGCACTTTGCTATCTGCCGTTCCCGCAGGCTCCCGGTATGGTCAAGAACATTCTGTTTGTGGCAGGCTATATGATCTGGGATGCTTTCTACACCGTTGCAAATGTGCCGTATGGTTCGATGCTGTCTCTGATCTCGGATGACCCGATCCAGCGTGCACAGCTGTCGACTTTCCGCTCCATTGGTTCTATGGGCGGTGGGCTTCTTACCGGTATGCTGATTCCGGTGATCATTTATGATAACCAGAACAACCTGCGTGGTGAACAGATGTTTATCATCGCTCTGATCATGGGTGTGATCGGTCTGGTCTGCTTCCGCTTTATGGTCACGAACACAAAGGTGCGTGTGGACACCACGATCACTCTGAAAGAGGATGCGCCGAAGTTCAACGTCATGAAGGCGTTCAACAACTTTATCCATAACCGCCCGGCTGTGGGCGCAACGCTGGCACCTATCGCAACGTTTATTGGTATGTATGGTGCCTCTACTGCAGGCCAGATCCTGTTCCAGGCTTATTTCAAGAATGCAAAGATCTCCGGCCTTGTGGGTATGATCTCCTACTTTGGCGTTTTCATTTTCAGTCCTTTTGTGGGCCGTATCGTCAAGCGCTTTGGCAAGAAGGAAGCCGTGACCTTTGGTTCAGTCGTCTGTGCGCTGGCGTACGTCCTGATGCTGGTTCTGCCCATCACACCGGACGGCCGGGGTCTCAGCCTTTATGTCCTGTGTCAGATCATTGCAATGCTGGGCGGCGGTATCGGAAACTGCCTGAGCTGGTCTCTGATGGCAGATGCGATCGATTATAACGAGTGGAAATTTGGCGTGCGAGAAGAAGGCACTACCTATGCACTGCACTCCTTCTTCCGTAAGCTTGCACAGGGCATCGGACCTTCTCTGGGCCTTGTTCTGGCAACCAAACTGGGCTATGATGCATCTCTGAAGGCTGCACAGACGATCGAAGTGGCAACCCGGATGCGCTATCTGGTGCCAATCATGTATCTGGGAAGCTATATCATGATGATCATTGCGTACGGCGTGGTGTTCAATCTGGACAAAAAGACGCTGGCGCAGATGGAAAGCGATCTGAAAGAACGCCGGGCAAAGAACGAAAAGTAAATGATCTTATAATCAGAGGAATAGAAGAACGGGGAAACTTCTGATAAGATGATAGAAAGCCCTCCTTTCGCTTGAGCGATGGGAGGGCTTTCTTTTTTTCAGTTGATCAGAATCGCCATCATCTCAGCGCAGGGGACCACGAAGCCGAACCCGAAGAAGAACAGCAGGTCGAGCACAAACTTCCAGAGCCGGACAGTAGGGGAGCAGAAGTTCATGGAGCGGGTGACGGAGGCACCTATCTCACCCCAGTGTCGGTAGTAGCCGGTCTGCTCAAAGTTGTTCCAGAGCTCCAGCGAGAGAAATTCTATCCCGACGAACAATGGGAAAAACACCCAGGAGGGAAGCCAGCCGTCTGCCTGCAGGTTCCCATTGCTCAGGGTACGCCAGTGGACGGCCATCCGGCCCGGGCAGGCGAGGATGCCCCAGATGGCCAGTGCGGCACTGAGCCAAAACAAAACTGCCCGTACCGAGCGCCAGTCAATGGATTGTTGACGGCGCAGCAGGGTAAAGAAATCTTCCAGCGGGACTTCCGGTGCAATATCTGCTTCCTGCGGGTCGCGGCAGTGCATCAGGTCGGCAAGGGTCAGCCCCAGCGCGTCGGCCAGTGGTTCCAGCGTGTTGATGTCCGGCAGGCCGACCCCGCGTTCCCATCGGCT
>UMGB01064232.1_pt1 | contig 12143 bp, 10 predicted proteins | sample 1965161 | NCBI WGS metagenome assembly UMGB01 (sample SAMEA4836060, study PRJEB28245) | human gut metagenome | biome: gut microbiome; material: fecal sample | place: Denmark | collected 2008
TTCGGCTTAGATTGATAAATCATTCGGCTTAGATTGATAAATCGTTTGGCTTAGATTGATAAAACAATCTAAGCCAAACGATTTACACCATCCAGTAGGTTCATAATCAGGAGTTTACAAAACGACCCGGATAAAAGAAAGATGCTGACGCATTCGTTCTACCTCCACGAACGTTTTTCAGGCATTCGCCATTCTTCACATCGCCGACATAAGGCGGCCCCCCCAAACGATACCGCCATAAGGCAAACTAAACTGAAAATGAGGATGTCCCGTAATAGGCACATCCTCATTTCCATTCCTACAAACCGGCAAACCAATTTATTTCAATGCCGACAAAGCTGCGTCATAATCCGGTTCTTCCGTTATTTCCGGAACCAACTGGGCATATATCACCTTTCCGTTCTCGTCCACAATGATTACGGCCCGTGCCGTCAATCCGGCCAAGGGGCCGTCCACCATCATCAGCCCGTAATTCCCGGCAAAGTCCTTGCTGCGGAACAAAGATACGGGCTTCACGTTCTCAATGCCTTCAGTCGTACAAAAGCGTCCTTGTGCAAAAGGTAAATCCATGGATACGGCCAATACCTGCACATTCTCCAAATGGGCCGCTTTCACATTGAACTTGCGCACCGACGTGGCGCATACGGAAGTGTCCAGACTTGGAAAAATATTCAATATCACACGCTTGCCTTTAAGACTGCCCAAAGACAAATCACTCAAATCACCGGCCACAGCCGTAAAGTCGGGAGCCATCTCTCCTTTTTGGGGCATCATCCCGTTTGTATGTACTGCTGTTCCTTTAAATGTCACGGTTTCAAACTGTTTCATAGTTCTCTTTTATTGTTTAGTATCCCGACGTGCAATAGGCACTTATCGGATAGCTCCAAGGCTATGCTACAAATATACGCAAAAGATTCTCATTAAAACATTTCAGTCAGTTAATTATCCCTTTTTCAGGATTCTTTAACTGACTGAAACTATTTCATACTGATTACTGCATCTTCCATTCCTCTCCGCATCGGACCATCGGCAAAGCGATTTCTTCACGCGTGCTGTCTCCGAACAGCACTTCCAGAAAAACGCTGGCGACATCTCCAGATACCGTATCTCCTAATGCCCGGACGGAAACCAACCCTCCCCTACGTTCTTTCTCACGGGAGGCATACTGGGCCACAAGATCGACCATCTGGCTGCGGTAGGACTCCGTCATGCTGTCGCTATAGGCAATAGAATGAATGTAATCTTCGTACTTGCCCTCTATCAAATAATTATAATAGGTCTCGGCTGCCCGGCTTACCTCGCTTTTATCGCTTTTGCCACACGAAACCCATAGGGAAAGTCCTAAAAAGGCCATCCATAGGGGAATGATTTTCCTCATTACTTCTGCCGTATAAAGATATTAATAGGAGTACCGCTGAAATCCCAACGTTCGCGTATCTTGTTTTCCAGGAAACGACGGTAGGGCTCTTTCACATATTGCGGCAAATTGGCATAGAACACAAAAGAGGGAATTTGCGTATCCGGCAGTTGCATGCAATACTTAATCTTAATGTATTTACCTTTGATGGAAGGGGGCGGATAGGCCTCAATCAAAGGCAACATCTCTTCATTCAGTTTAGCTGTAGCGACGCGTTTCTTCCGGTTCTGATAAACCTCCTTGGCTGTCTCAAGCACCTTAAAAATGCGTTGTTTCGTCAAGGCGGAAGCGAATATAATCGGAAAATCATCGAATGGAGCCATGCGATGGCGGATGGCATATTCATATTCGTTCATGACCACCGTCGTCTTGTCCTCTACCAAGTCCCATTTATTGACCACCACAACCAAACTTTTGTTGTTCCGTTGTATCAATTGGAATATGTTCAAGTCCTGGGCTTCTATGCCACGTTCCGCATCCAGCATCAGAATGCAGACATCGGAGTTCTCAATGGCCCGGATGGAACGCATGACGGAATAATATTCCAAATCTTCCGTCACCTTGTTTTTACGGCGGATACCGGCCGTATCTACCAAATAGAAATCAAACCCGAACTTGGTATAACGGGTATAAATGGAATCCCGGGTGGTTCCGGCGATATCGGTCACGATGTTACGTTCTTCTCCGATAAACGCGTTGATTAGGCTGGACTTGCCAGCATTCGGTCGCCCGACAACGGCAAAACGGGGGATATTCTCATCCGTTTCGTCATCGGTAGTTTTAGGGAATTTTGAGACTATCAGGTCCAACAATTCCCCCGTGCCGCTTCCGGTTGCCGCCGAAATGCAATAAGGGTCGCCCAACCCCAAAGCGTAAAACTCTGCAGCACTGTATATCCATTCATTCGTATCGGCCTTGTTGGCTACAAGGATAACCGGCTTTTTGGTACGCCGCAAGATATTGGCCACGGCTTCGTCCAAATCCGTCAAACCGTTCCGGACATCCACCAAAAACAATATGACATCCGCTTCTTCCGTCGCCAACGTCACTTGCTTGCGGATTTCTTCCTCAAATATATCATCCGAGTTTACCACCCAACCGCCGGTGTCTATCACGGAGAACTCACGTCCTGTCCACTCCGACTTCCCATACTGGCGGTCGCGCGTCGTCCCGGCTTCATCACTGACAATCGCATGACGTGTCTGAGTCAAACGATTAAAAAGAGTAGACTTACCCACATTCGGGCGTCCGACTATTGCCACTATATTTCCCATAAATTATCGAATTTCGGCTTCACAGCCTGATTATTAATCTAAATTATACCCAAAGCTTTTCAAAGCCCGTTCCGAACTTCTCCAATCCTTATCCACCTTCACAAAGGTCTCCAGATAAATGCTTTTACCGAAGAATTTCTCCAAAGACTTCCGGGCTTCTGTGGAAACTTTTTTTAATGCCACTCCCCGATGGCCGATGATGATGCCTTTCTGAGAGTCGCGCTCCACATAGATAACGACATTGATATGAATGGATTTTGCCTCTTCCTTGAACTGTTCCACTACGACTTCCACAGAATACGGAATCTCTTTATCGTAATATAATAAAATCTTTTCACGGATAATTTCAGTTACGAAGAAACGGGCCGGTTTATCGGTCCACTGGTCCTTGCCGAAATATGGAGGGGAATCCGGCAAAAGTTCTTTAATGCGATTCAACACCGTATCTATGTTGAACTTGCACAAAGCTGAAATAGGTATGATTTCGGCCTTGGGCAGAACGGCATGCCAAGCTTCCACCTTCGAAGTCAGTTCCTGCTGGTTGCTCACATCGATTTTATTGATAAGCAACAACACGGGAACATCCATCTTGGACACTTTTTCCAAGAAGTCGCCATTCTTATCGGGTGTCTCCAACATATCCGTCACGTACAACAGCACATCGGCGTCTTGCAAAGCTGATTCCGAGAAATTCAACATAGACTCTTGCAACTTGTAATTAGGCTTCAAGACCCCGGGGGTGTCGGAAAAACAAATCTGCATGTCTTCCGTATTCAAAATCCCCATGATACGGTGGCGCGTGGTCTGCGCCTTAAAGGTCGCAATGGATATACGTTCCCCGACCAGGAGATTCATCAGCGTGGACTTTCCGACATTCGGATTACCTACAATATTCACAAAACCAGCTTTATGTGCCATAATTGCTCTGTTTTTTCTTTGAATAAAAAAACGCATCTATAAACGGATGCGTTCTTTTTTATGATGTCTTTTTTGAAGGATTCTCTTTTATCCCTTATTTATTTACCTGCTCCGTCGTAGCCCCATTTCATATAAGCGGCTCCCCATGTGAATCCGGCGCCGAAAGCGGTAAAAATCAGATTGTCTCCCTTCTTCAACTGTTGTTCGTAGTCCCACAAGGCCAAGGGCAAAGTGGCTGCACTTGTATTGCCGTAACGTTGGATGTTGAGCATCACTTTTTCCATCGGCAACTCCAAACGGTGTGCTACTGCCTCGATAATGCGTACATTAGCCTGATGAGGAATGACCCAAGCGATATTATCCTTGGTCAATCCGTTACGTTCGGCCACCAAAGCTGAAGCGTCGCTCATATTGGTCACGGCAAACTTAAACACCGTACGTCCTTCCTGATGGAGATAATGCAAGCGGTGGTCTATGGTAAAATACGAAGGAGGGCAAGCGGAACCGCCCGCTTTCATGCACAAGAACGGCAACCCTTTGCCATCCGTACGCAAATAGGCGTCCTTCCAACCCAAGTCTTCCGTAGTAGGCTCAACCAATACGGCAGCGGCTCCATCTCCAAAAATCGGACAAGTCGCACGGTCTGTATAATCGACCATTGAAGACATTTTGTCAGCACCGATAACAATAATCTTCTTGTAACGCCCGCTCTCAATCAAAGCGGAAGCCGTATCCATAGCGAAAAGGAATCCGCTGCAGGCTGCCTGCAAGTCGTATGCAAAAGCATTCATCAATCCCAACTTGCCAATGACAATAGAAGCCACAGAGGGGAAATGATAATCCGGAGTAGAAGTAGAAACAATCACGCAATCAATGTCTTCAGGATTTACTCCCGTTTTCTGCAATAACTGTTTTGCTGCCTTACGGGCCATATAGCTCGTACCCAAACCTTCTTCATTTAAAATACGCCTTTCCTTTACGCCGATACGAGTCATAATCCACTCATCGTTTGTATCAACCATTCGCGACAACTCGTCGTTGTTCAAGACATATTCCGGAACGTAACCGCCAATACCGGTGATTACCGCATTTATTTTTTCCATTCTTTATTCTGCTTTCTAAAAAAAGTAGCCGGAGAACAATAGTGCTCTCTGGCTATATCTCCCTCACTAATGATTAAACAGCAGCTTCTTTCACGATAGCCACCTTACCTCTGTAATAGCCACAAGTGGGGCAAACAGTGTGATAAATGTGGAATGCACCGCAATTCGGGCAAACTGCCAACGTAGGCGCTACGGCCTTATCATGAGTTCTTCTCTTACGGGTTCTCGTTTTTGACTGTCTTCTTTTAGGATGTGCCATTTTCTTAAGTATTTAATTATTATCCAATATTTTTTTCAATTTATTCCAACGCGGATCTACCGGTTTGTCACTTTCTTCATCCGCGCTCTTCTCTTCCTCGGAACCATCTGGTTTCTCAGACGAAGTCACCAAATGTGCCGCCAATGCCTCCATCATTTCCACATTGCAATGTCCAGGTTCATGCACGTGTGTGAGCGGAACTTCCAGCACAATAAATTCGTAAATAATCCATGCGACATTCAATATGGCATCTTCGTATGGCAGTATCATCATATCCCCTTCGTCCGCATACTCTTCCCCTAACTTTACGGTAAGCATACGTTCCGTTTCTATCTCCACGTCCATATCGTCAAGACACCGGTCGCACGGCACATGTACCGTTCCTTTAATATGAAAGGTAAAAACATAAGCTCCCCCGCTCTCTCTTATCTTCAGGTCTGCGTCTGCCTTACCGCTCTTCACTAAAGTCCCTTCCACAGCTTCAAAGAATGCATCATCCAATGCAAACTGATATTCTGCGACATCAGTCCGCATGTTCTTCAAATCAATCTTATAACTGTCAAGTACATCCATTTGGGCTGCAAATTTACAAAAAATAAGCGATGGCGCACAATAAAAAGCACAAAAAACGTTCTTTTTAATACTTTTTCAACTCCACCCTAAAGGTTGTCCCCACACCGATTTCCGAACGTTTCACAAAAATACGTCCTTTGTGATATTCTTCCACTATGCGTTTGGCTAAGGACAAGCCCAGCCCCCAGCCTCTTTTCTTGGTTGTAAAACCGGGACTGAAGACCGTCTGGAAATGATTTTTCGAGATACCTTTACCGGTATCTGTGACTTCAACAACCACTTTCCCCGCATCTTCAAAAGCTGTTACCGTGATACATCCTTGTCCTCCCATCGCATCTATCGCATTCTTACAAAGATTCTCTATCACCCACTCGAAAAGCGGAGCACACATATAAGCCTTCAACGGATATTCCGGCAACAGGCAACGGATAGACACTTTATTGGATGTACGGCGGGAGATATAATCTATCACGTGTTCAAGCACTGTGGCCAACAATTCCTCACGGGGTTCCGGCAAAGAGCCGATTTTAGAAAAACGTTCGGCTATCATCTCCAATCGTTTCACATCTTTGTCCATCTCCGGGATAAGTTCATCATGGGGATAAGTCTCTTTTAAAATCTCAACCCATGCCATCAACGAAGAAATCGGGGTACCTAACTGATGGGCTGTCTCTTTGGACAAACCCACCCAGACTTTATTCTGCTCCGCCTTTTTGGAACTCAACAAAGCGAAAATAGCCACTACGACAAAAATAAGAACTACCCCCAATTGTATATAAGGATAGGAAGACAGCCGTTTCAACATAATGGAATCGTCATAACAGATTTCCATAAAATCACCATCAGCACCTTGAGAAGCACCTTCATTCAGATAAATACGAATCACCCGGCCTCCTTGCCGCATGTCTTCCGCCATTTGCTTTACCTCTCTCGTACTGTCGGCTGCATTACTTGCTTTCAATGACAAATTCCGATAGCTATGTATTTCTCCTGATTTATATTGCACGATGACCGGAATGGTATTATTTCCATTCAAAACTTTCAAAACCAAGGTTACATCGGTGTTTTCATCCGCATTGTTCAGCGTTCGCATGGCTTCTGCCCATACTTCCATGTTTTGGTGTTCACCCAAAGCCAAATCACGTACTAAATAGTTGGATATAATGAGAGACCCCACGGCTATCACGATGGCCATGACTACTAACAAAAACTTAACCTGCCTTATCCGGTCATACCACTGCATAACATTTAACTTCTTATACTCCTTTCCCAAAAACGGGCAATCCTCTTTTTTATTGCATCATTGACGCCATTCTATCATCGAAAAAGCGGATGCGCCGCTACTCGACACATCCGCTCGTTTATCCCCAAAAATGTTCAAACCGGGGAGGCTACTTGATTAAGACACTTTTTCCGTTGATGATATAAAGTCCTTTCTTCAACGTTTTGAGAGTCTCTCGATCCGCAGCCTTCTTCACCAACAGACCGCTTACGGTATAGACATCCACCCTCTGTCCTTTGGCAAGGACCGCATCAATACTCTGCCCCTCTACAACAGTAAAGTCATATCGCAGTTCCGGAGCATTGTCGAGGACATTGTTCCCCCAGCTATCCGAAGCCTGTTGTATCTTCATAGCCGGTACGACCAAAGTATATGAACCTTTGGCGGTAACTTCTTCTGTCAGTTCTATCTTGATTTCATTGTATTCGTCTCCCATATCCAAAGTGGCACTTACCTTTTCCTGCGTATCTTTATTGATAAGGTAAGCTTCTTCTTGAGAGTCTACATTGGTCACGGCAAAGGTCTCTTTCTGGAATTGCAATACGAAACTCTTCAAAGAGGTTACCTCGCCTTCTGCCGGAGTAATACCCGTAGGCTGGTAGTTTGTAGTCTCAACCTTTTTACCCGTGACTCTATAAGTCAAGTTTACAGACACATTCCAATCTCCCTGAGCATTCAAAACTACCTTCTCCGGCATGACAAGCGTGTACATGCCTGCATCTGCGACCTCTCTTTCCAGCGTAATCAGGATTTGGTTTTCCTGCCCTTCACCTTCTACGGCCGAAACAGTAGCGGAAATCTGTCCGGACAACCGACTCATCAAATACACAGCCGGAGCATCTTCTGACGTATTAATCGTAACGGGTTGGTCGAATGCCAACGTGAAAGTAGATACCGTTTCAACTTCATCCTCGGAAGCTGGTTCTACACCGATTATTTCAATGACAGAACCTGCCTGATGTTCTACGATTGTATATTCGTAACGCACTTCTTTATTCTGCGGACCGGAAAGAACAAAACCCTCCCAATCCTCTTTATTATCCGGACAGCTATACAAACCTTGCGGAATAACCAACTCATAAGTTCCAGAAGCTGTAATAGGTTCCCACTTTTCAGTTGCAAACATCAGCATGATTGTGTTATAGCCTTCACCATAATCAACACCTGATACTTCAATCTTTTCCTTTGTCTCTTTGTTCAACAAATAGGGCATTTCACAATTCAATGTTTCTATATATCCCTCATCATCATACTGTGCATTAATCACTGCATATTGTCCGGAAGCTGTGATTTCGATATAACCGATTTCATCCAAGCCCTCACTTTCCGGAGCCGGAGCGAGAGCTTCCGGAACTTCTGTATGAATAGCCTTGCCTGTGTATTCCAAACGGAAGTTATCGGCCTTGAACCAATTTGAGGAAGCTACCTTGACTAATAATTCACCATTAACGACTTCCACACCGTCTACCGAAACATCCACGCCCGTAGCCTTGTCTATTGCAGCGACATTGGCCGTTTTCACACCGGCAGTCAAAGTTAGTGTCGTACCTGCATCAGCAGCAACCAACGCAGTCAGTTTATACACACCATCACGCAGGTCGGTTACCGTCTGCTGTACATGCATATTACTTGTTCCCCATGTATTGAACACGTAATCACCATGTGCATTGGTGATATTATAAGTTCCATTTGAATTTTCCTTCACGCCGGTATCCCCACCGCTGGCAGCGGTCCAAGGTGACAACTCTCCCGTTTCAAACGAAGGATTCTCAATCATGAAAGTATAGTCGAAAGTCTTGCCATTACCCGGGTAAGCCACCAACACGAAAGTCTTGGTAGCTTCTGCCAATTCTGTGCCGATAACCTGAATGGTTTCCAAAGTCACAGCTTCTTCCAAATCGGTATTCGCTTTGGTATATGCGGCGGTGTAGTTTGTTTTGTCTTCAGGATTATCCACAGTGGCATACATAGCAGACATCATGGCATCTTTGATTTGCTGACCAACTTTGGCATACGCCTCCGTGATTTCAGACAAAGAATTAGTCATAGCTATCACCTTGCTACAAGCATCAGTCAACGCGATGGCATCATCGTCTACGGTTCCGGTTGTCGCCATAAGCTCTTCTACTTTTGCTTTCATGGCCTTACCAATCTTCCTATCAGCCACTGCGACATCAAAGGCAGCCTGCAAAGCCGTACGTGCCTCTTCAAGAGAAACCCTCAATTTATCAATACCCAACAAGCCGATATACGACAACTTGATATTTGTTATTCCAATCCAATCAGCCTTCTCTATCATTTCCAAGCCAAAAGTCAACGAACCATCAGTAACTTCAATGTTTTCCAATACCGGATTGGTATAAAGACCACCGGCATCCTGCAAAGCCACTGTTTGACCGTTTGCTGTGAAATTCACAGTAGCACCGTTATTCTTGAATGCATAAGCAGAAAGCTTATAGATTCCTGTCGGCAAATTATTCTTAGTATATATCAATGTTCCGGTAAATGCCGCACCATTATTCCATGCTTCAATATAGCCTGGCTTAATCAAGCCTAATGCCTCATTATTTTTATTGGAAGCACCATTATACTGATAGTTCTTATTAAAACCGGTAAACTCATTCACCCAGCCGTTCGTACTGTTGCCAATACCCTCAATAAAGATTGTGTAATCAAAAAATTCGCCTTGATTAGGAACAGCATTCAAAATATATTCAATGTATGCATTTTCGCAAACTGTCTTTACTCCAGCAAAATCCTCAGGAGTAACAGCAGACTCCAGACCGGAAGTCTTCAAAGCCTCTTTGAATGCATCTGTAACACCAGCCCTTTTCTCTGTGGAGATAGATATTACGTTTTCGCAGAAAACCAAATATTCTTCGATTTCCTTGAGCTTAGGCAGCACTTCCTCCACTTCGGTTTTGGTAGTTCTCATCATGGATATGGCAGAATTCAACTCTTCATCAGAACCCACCATATTTTCTGTTTCAGTCAAGGTCGCATTCACCTTTTCCATCAAGCCTGCATTCAAGCCTTCAGTTTGCAAACTTTTCAAAGATTCACGAACTAACTTATACTCATCTAATATTGTCATCTCACGATACAGTTTCATCTCACCTATCAACATCCACGACTGTTGCAAATCGAAGGTACATTCAAAACCCACCGTTATAGTTTTATCTTCGGAAAGAGTAAACTCCAATGTGCTCTGATAAAGATTCTTATTATAGAACGCATCTGCTGCCTGAGGAAAATTATCGGGATAGGGATCCAAACCGGAAACACTACCCAAAGTAGGAATTACAGCACTTTCTTCTCCTGCAATCATTTTGCCAAGAGATTTTGACGGTTCCACATCGAACTTTAATCCCTGACGGAAAAAAGCATACCCCGTCATACGATACTTACCAGCCGGCAGAGTTATGTCCTGCTTGGCACTACCAACCGTACTTTCCAAAGCTCCCCAACCGGCATAAAAGCCATACACATTATACCCCTCTGAAGGCCCGTTATCGGTACAACCCACAAAAGTCCAGTCTGTCTGCTGGTCCCTGTCAATGCTCATAGCGGCATTCTTGATATAGTCGGACGTGATGTCTTTCCATTCACTCTGCGCCCAACCAACCACAGCGAATAAAACCGCTGTTAAACTTAGTAAAATCCTTTTCATTGTTTTAAGAATTAGGTTAACTAATAAAATTATTCACTCTCAATTCCTCTAAAAAGAGGAATAATGTGCAAATATAACAATAATAATAAAAGAATCAAAAAAAGAATAGAAGAATTTCATTTTTTAATTTAACGTGAGTTCGATATAATTCAACACAAATTTAACTTCATGTCCTTGATAAACCTCACATCAATTGCAGGCTTCTACCGTATTAAAGTTATATCTTTGACTCCCAAAAAGATGTGATTGCTTACGACATCCTTTTGGCTTTAGACCGTTTAATCCTTCCTACAGATTTGCTGGCTTGTTTTGATATTGTAAAAATAGAGAATGAATGGCTCAGAAACGATGACGATTTATTTGGACGAGCAGAACCTTCCTCCTTTGTCTTCTTCAACCTTAGCCCATTCTTTGGAATCCAAAGGCTTTCTTCCCGCAATAGAGATTCGGGATTTTCCAATCCGTGACAATAAAGTGACCTTATATGTCCGGCGACGCAAATGGATTGACAGGACTACCCATCAAATCATTTGCAACACCCTTGAACTTACCGCCAACGGAACGAGACATTCCAAAGAATTCGCGTCTTTTTTAAAAGGATTGCTTTGGAGAAATGCCCGATTACGGCTCGCTCTCTTGAACGCTATTATCACATTGACGGCAATCAGTTTGAACGGTAGTACAAAGAACATTTAAATAACTACCGCACGTGGAGTCAATTGTCCCACGCCGAAGAGCGGCTGTTGTTCCCGGAGAATCGGGAACCGTATTTGAGCATTGACAGAACACCCATTTCCAACGGGGAGTTATACACTATTATCATTTATCGGGAGGCACATGGTGGCATAAGATCCATTGTGGCTATTGTCAAAGAGACTAAGACTATGTCATCACTGTTGTGGGACAAATCCCCTGAGGAAGAACTTCAGAAGGTCCGAAAGGTAACCTGACCTGTCGAACAGCATGCGTAAAATTGCCCGCAGGTGCTTTACGTCAGCCGTCCGAGTCATAGACCGCTTTCACATCCAGAAGCTGGCATGTGACACCGTACAGGAAATAAGAATCGGACATCGCCGGGGCGTCCGGTACTGGGAAGCGTTTCCTGGGCACCGCATTGGGGTATCAGGCATGCAAGTCCGGCATTCACACTTTCTATGCAAACGCCTCGAAGCTTCTGGAAGCATTGAAGGTGGCAAAAGCCAAGGGGACAATTGAGGCGGAACTCCGGAAAATAGAACAGTGTCCGCTGCTTATTCTGGAGGACCTCTTCCTCGTGCCGCTTGATGCCAAGGAACATCCGGTCCTGCTGGACATCATCGAGAACAGACACGGCAGGAAGTCCATCGTCATCACCTCGCATATACCGGTATCCAACTGGTATGACGCCATCGGGGAGCCGACCGTGGCAAATGCGGTACTGGACCGGATTGTACACTCGGCGCACCAAATTGAACTAACCGGTGAAAGTGTGCGGAAAATCAAAGCCGGAAAAAATAAGTAGACCAAAATAAAATGCCCCCGTCGGCCAGGACTTACATGGGGATTATACTGATTTTTTTCGGAAGGTCAACGTTATTTGGTGCAAGGGGGGCAGCACGCTGTGGATTTTCCACTAATGAAGCAACAAGCCCCCCAGACACATACAAA
>UMGB01027859.1_pt1 | contig 12125 bp, 7 predicted proteins | sample 1965161 | NCBI WGS metagenome assembly UMGB01 (sample SAMEA4836060, study PRJEB28245) | human gut metagenome | biome: gut microbiome; material: fecal sample | place: Denmark | collected 2008
CAAGCAACGATATGAGGATAATTACTAGTTTTACTACCCTATAAATTTACACTACTCTCAAACCATGGCGGTAACGTCAAAGGCACAAAACGGGTTTTACTACCCTATAAATTTACACTACTCTCAAACGTATCAATTCCATTGAAATATCAGCCTGAAGTTTTACTACCCTATAAATTTACACTACTCTCAAACTAAGCCTTGCACGAAAACACTTGAAAAGCAGTTTTACTACCCTATAAATTTACACTACTCTCAAACAAAGGATTTATTACAATGTATAACATTATGTTTTACTACCCTATAAATTTACACTACTCTCAAACAGAACGAGAAGAAATAATGTGACACGGGGAGTTTTACTACCCTATAAATTTACACTACTCTCAAACGAATATAAAAGGGTTGTAAAAAAGAATGGCGTTTTACTACCCTATAAATTTACACTACTCTCAAACCGGCAAATGCGGCAATTGCTTCAGCTGACGGTTTTACTACCCTATAAATTTACACTACTCTCAAACTGTACTCTTGCGTTTACATCGCTTGGAATGGTTTTAGTACCCTATAAATTTACACTACTCTCAAACTTCGTAAGGCACGTACTGTTAGCCGACTTTGTTTTACTACCCTATAAATTTACACTACTCTCAAACATGTTTGGCAACTTGGTAGCCACCGTCTTGGTTTTACTACCCTATAAATTTACACTACTCTCAAACTCAAGCTCATACGGCAAGCCTGCAGGGCTTGTTTTACTACCCTATAAATTTACACTACTCTCAAACCGGAATAACAGCAATATTTGCAGGAACGCTGTTTTACCACCCTATAAATTTACACTACTCTCAAACTATCGGTCAGCCAGTACATCGACTGGATAAGTTTTACCACCCTATAAATTTACACTACTCTCAAACCGGGGCACGCAAGCGCCGAGCACACCACGGTTTTACTACCCTATAAATTTACACTACTCTCAAACCCGTCGGGGCGCACATCGCGCCGCTTGCCGGTTTTACTACCCTATAAATTTACACTACTCTCAAACGGGTAGTATTTTTTTGTTTTGTGGCAAGCGTTTTACTACCCTATAAATTTACACTACTCTCAAACGCTTGCATTTGCAACAGAAATAACAGTAATGTTTTACTACCCTATAAATTTACACTACTCTCAAACCAGCGGCAGTGCCTGTATGGTCGTCCGTTTGTTTTACTACCCTATAAATTTACACTACTCTCAAACAGACATTATCTCCAAGTATCAGTCACTTGCGTTTTACTACCCTATAAATTTACACTACTCTCAAACTGACTTGGACATCAAACAGTGATAAAGCGAGTTTTACTACCCTATAAATTTACACTACTCTCAAACTGACTTGGACATCAAACAGTGATAAAGCGAGTTTTACTACCCTATAAATTTACACTACTCTCAAACTGACTTGGACATCAAACAGTGATAAAGCGAGTTTTACTACCCTATAAATTTACACTACTCTCAAACCGCTATCAACAATTATAGTATACTCGACACGGTTTTACTACCCTATAAATTTACACTACTCTCAAACTATGAAAATATTATCTTCAAGCAATGGTAAGTTTTACTACCCTATAAATTTACACTACTCTCAAACCTTACACCGGTAACAAAGAAGCACAGTTTGGTTTTACCACCCTATAAATTTACACTACTCTCAAACCATTTTTGCCACTTCGGGAACGATTTCCTTGTTTTACTACCCTATAAATTTACACTACTCTCAAACCATATCCATACGGTCGAGCGATGCCACGATGTTTTACTACCCTATAAATTTACACTACTCTCAAACTACGGTCACACTTGTGATTGACGGTGTTCCGTTTTACTACCCTATAAATTTACACTACTCTCAAACTTGTTCTGTGCGTTTGTCTTTGACTGAACCGTTTTACTACCCTATAAATTTACACTACTCTCAAACTCCCATCGCTTGTTGCATTGCTATGTTTTGTTTTACTACCCTATAAATTTACACTACTCTCAAACTGCACTTCTTGATACCCTGTCCCGGCAGTAGTTTTACTACCCTATAAATTTACACTACTCTCAAACAGATTTTCAGCGGTTTGCTTTACGGCGTTGGTTTTACTACCCTATAAATTTACACTACTCTCAAACACTACCTACAGCGATTTGCGACAAAGGACGGTTTTACTACCCTATAAATTTACACTACTCTCAAACTGGCGCAATAACCGCCACCATTAATTATAAGTTTTACTACCCTATAAATTTACACTACTCTCAAACAATTACACCCGGCAGGAAGTTGACGCAGGAGTTTTACTACCCAATAAATTTACACTACTCTCAAACTTGACACTTTTTCAAGGTCTGCAAGATATAGTTTTACTACCCTATAAATTTACACTACTCTCAAACATATTCCGCTATTATCGCATTTTTAATTTTGTTTTACTACCCTATAAATTTACACTACTCTCAAACTATTAACGCCGCCGCTTTCGTTTCGCTTTAGTTTTACTACCCTATAAATTTACACTACTCTCAAACACCCGTTGGTGTGTAGTCGCTAAAATTATCGTTTTACTACCCTATAAATTTACACTACTCTCAAACTAAGTGTGTATCCAACAGCCCAACGGTCATGTTTTACTACCCTATAAATTTACACTACTCTCAAACCGGTCTTGCCATTGCTGGCTGACCTTCATCGTTTTACTACCCTATAAATTTACACTACTCTCAAACCTCCAACGCATAGACCGATGACAGATGTACGTTTTACTACCCTATAAATTTACACTACTCTCAAACAGGTCTGTATCAAATCTTCCAAAAGTGCAAGTTTTACTACCCTATAAATTTACACTACTCTCAAACTCGGTTTCCCGATAACAGAGCCTTGCACTTGTTTTACTACCCTATAAATTTACACTACTCTCAAACAGCTACCGCTTCTTTGTTCAACTGACAAATGTTTTACTACCCTATAAATTTACACTACTCTCAAACCAGTTGTGGCATGATAGCACAGGAAAGAGGTTTTACTACCCTATAAATTTACACTACTCTCAAACAAACTTCCACGACAACAGGACCAGTAATCCGTTTTACTACCCTATAAATTTACACTACTCTCAAACTGTCGTCTGCGGTCATTTTCTTAAGTTTTGGTTTTACTACCCTATAAATTTACACTACTCTCAAACTGATAAGGTCAACCCCTCAGAACCTTAAAAGTTTTACTACCCTATAAATTTACACTACTCTCAAACAACACTCTCTCCGATGCCATCGGTTATGCTGTTTTACTACCCTATAAATTTACACTACTCTCAAACAATATATAGACAATGAAACGAGAGGAGCAAGTTTTACTACCCTATAAATTTACACTACTCTCAAACATAACAAGGCTAACACCCGATACAGAAAAAGTTTTACTACCCTATAAATTTACACTACTCTCAAACTATAATCTTCAATCCTCCCCGATAGGTCGAGTTTTACTACCCTATAAATTTACACTACTCTCAAACACAGCAGGCTCATACGATGTATGCGTAGACGTTTTACTACCCTATAAATTTACACTACTCTCAAACATACGAACCGTATGACAGGGAAAAACTATAGTTTTACTACCCTATAAATTTACACTACTCTCAAACTTGCAAAAGAGGGATATAACATAGTTGGCGGTTTTACTACCCTATAAATTTACACTACTCTCAAACAAAATCCCGTGTGGGATAGGGTTTGATTAAGTTTTACTACCCTATAAATTTACACTACTCTCAAACTGATTCTCTGCGACATGCCTTATGGAACTAGTTTTACTACCCTATAAATTTACACTACTCTCAAACTGGAGCTCGCCGTACACGTCAACTTGTGTCGTTTTACTACCCTATAAATTTACACTACTCTCAAACACTATGAGTCATACAACCGCATAGATACACGTTTTACTACCCTATAAATTTACACTACTCTCAAACAAGCATAGCGACTTTAGAAAAAATTTTTCAGTTTTACTACCCTATAAATTTACACTACTCTCAAACTGTCGAGGTGTTCCGCTTGACAGCCGCTCAGTTTTACTACCCTATAAATTTACACTACTCTCAAACTACCCTAGTAGAACACCTTTAAAGTCCTCTGTTTTACTACCCTATAAATTTACACTACTCTCAAACACATGCAACACCGAAGCCGTTGAAAATTTGGTTTTACTACCCTATAAATTTACACTACTCTCAAACATACCGTAGTCAGTAGCTTCTTTTGCAATCGTTTTACTACCCTATAAATTTACACTACTCTCAAACCTCAAATTTGGAAAAGCGACACTACTCGCCGTGTATCTACAGGGTAGAAACTATCATTATAATATCACATTTTCTATTATGAGTCAATTATATAACGCACAAATCATCATCAATAACTACTCTTTTTTCGAATCTTGTTTTTCCCTTGTCGGACGATTCGATACACAAGAGTGGTATTCCGTGCTCAATAACAGATTCAAACAGCTTTTCTGCTTTTTGCAAAGAAAGACAGCTGCGAAGATTCACGCATATAAACACCGTTTTACCGGCATACTCGGTCATTGCAAGAAAAAACTCCAAAAGCTTTTCCTCCAAAGTATCATAGCTGTCCACAAATTTAAGTCCGAACATTTTTAACAAAGGCGTAACATCGCATATCTCATCCGTAACAAATTCACCTTCTGCATACTGTGCCAACTCAGAAATGTACCTCTCTGTCGCAGACAGCATTTCGTTTGTTCTGATAAACATGTCTTCGTTAACAGAGCATTTTTTCAAATGCGCATACAATTTGGAAATGAGCTCCTTACGGTTCATTTCAAACGGCACAAATTCCGTTATCATCGTTGCTTGTTTAGCAAATGATATTAGTTTTGCGTTGCACGATATAACAGAAAATCCTGTTTCTCCTTCTATCTGATCGTTTATATCATTCAGAACCGTGTAAAAGAAATCCGGATGTTCAATTATCAACGTCAGGACTTTATCCTCCGAGTCAACATATAATTCAATTTGCGAATAGGCAAACGTCATAAAATCACCAGCCTTTCGTCGCTGTCTATAACATCGGATACAAATTCGCCTGTAATATATTCCATATCCGCAAATTGTTTTTCCGTTATACACAGCAAAGACACAATACCCGCCGGAGGACTGTTACGTTTGATTCCGTCGGATATCAGTCTTGCCGCTGTGCGATTCAATGCCATACGGCAGTAAACCGATTCCTGAAACATCATAAAACCGCTTTTGATCAGATATTTTCTGAATTTTGTGTATTCCCGGCGTTCCTCTGTGGTCGTAACCGGCAAATCAAAAAGTACAAGTAATCTCATATATCTGTAACTCATTTTATCTCCGTTTTTAAATTCCGAACACGATAAAATCTTATCAGCGAAACATCGTTCTCCTCTATTGCGTCAAATACACTTCTGCAATAAATTTTAACGGCATTTGTAACATACTGCTCAGTATTATTGATTATTACGCTTTCATTCAATATTCCTATGATCTCACGTTTCTGCTCTGAGGTAAAAATGCGGTAGTTCTTTTCTCTGACAAAACGATCTATCAGCGTTCTGAACGGCTCCATCAGATCAGAGGCAAGATTAAAATTATTGAACATATTATCGTGGAACAATCCAAGCTGTGTAATATATCCGTTAGATGTAATCTCACGATTGAATGCGGAAAGTATTATGCTGTATCCGTAGTTGAGTGCGGAATTAATTACATTATCAGCGTTTCTTGAAAACTCTTTTCCGAAAAGCGCATTGAAATATACTTTTGCGGCATGACCCTCCCTGTTGGTTTCATCGCCGAGTTCAATCTCGTCTATATATCCCTTAAGCATCCCTGCTTCTTTTTCATGACCGAATTCCTGAAGAACACGAGCCTGATTGCGTATTTTTTCGCTGACTATGCTTGTCCATATATACGCTTTGACATCTTCGTCCCACTTCACCTGTTCACGCACCCTTGCCGTACAGTTATGGCAGCCGTATAAAGGCAGCATTTCGCACGAAGGATTATGCTTCTCATCACAAAATATCAATTTCACCTTGCGATTTGCAAGCTCGTTGATAAGACTTGCGGTTATCGATACCGCACAATTCTCAATTATAAGCACCGATACTTCATCCAATAATACACGCTTGATATTTTCTTCACTTCTCACGACCATGAAGCCAAGCTTCTTATCGAGCTTGGCTCTTCCGGTCACAATTACAGTCCTCCAGCTCATAGCTCAAGTAAGTTGTCAGACTTCTTTTCATACAAGCCTGTCGGTGACTGGTCAATGATTCTGATGTCACTATATTTAGTATTCTTTAATATAGCAGACATTCTTTCGGTGTGATAGCTTTCTACACCACCAACCGGTTTCAGATTACACGTGTTAATTCGTCCCGTTTTTAAAATATCCACGAGTAACAGCAAAGTTTTCATCTGTTCTATAATAGACAGCTCTGCAAACTTATCTCTTCCTTCTTCCATCTTTTTTCCGGCTTCCGCAAGCTTGCTTATTTTGCTGAAAGGCTCAGAAATACACTTTTTAGCTATCTCATCGTACACTTTAAGATTTGATAAAACGTCAAAAGCTTCTCCGGGCTTGAATTTACTGCCTTTATCACTTTTATCGATATACGATGATACAGCTTTAATGTAATCAGATGTATCCTTTGAATATATTGCAGCCATTGCTGATGAAATAGTAAAATAATGATAACTATCTTTTGAACGTATATTCACACGATAACCGTCAAACTCAAACAGCGTATTAATTTTTATTGGTCTTCTTTTCAGCGGAAACGATATATCATCGATTGATATTTTTGCAATGTTTTTAGCCGGCAATGCGTTTTTAAGTACAGAATATGCGTATTCGCTTGCGAAACTGTCATCAGAGAAATAACGCTTTTCACATAATAATTCTACCGGAATGATAACCGCTCCGACTCCTGTACATTTGATTAAAGAAAAGCATGAAATACTCTTGCTGTTATACCCTCCGTATTTCACCGGGTCGAGATCTTTCTTTAACCTTGCAAGATCCGGATTACCGGCTCTGTCGGGATTCTGATTAAAGAACCCTCCCTTTCTCTTATAGCAATAACGTACATATCTCACACTGTTTTTGCTCATCATACGCTTAACCGTATCAAAATCCGTTTCAGGATTCCATGCCGTTTCACCGTTTCTTGAAACCTTATGCTTAAGCGTTTCCTTGACCTTGATTGTATAATGCTTGTCGGCATTTTTAACAAAGTTCATAGGGTTGGAAGTAAACTTGACATCATGGACATTACCGATAACAATATTCAGATAAGCGTCCTTAGCATGATGCAGGTCGTTTATCTCTCTGCATTTCAGCATATCAAAATCATGTCTGAACTCCGAAACCTGTCCTGCTTTTACATAAACAATCTTACTGTCGGGGAACATTTCTTTAAGCAGCGTTGCAACAGCCTTTGTTGACTGTCTTGTTTCAACAAGCTGACGTTCAATAAATCCTGCGAGCTCATCTTCTGTAAACGGCGTTGAACGTGTCAATCTCTCATATTTTACCTTGTCTGTCGGATTTTTAGGATCACGATAAAACAGATTTTTCCAAAGCGGATGCATTTTATTTCTTATCTCAGCTTTTATCGGATAATCGTCCGACTTCTCACCGTTAAGCTGTGATTTTACAAGCACCTTGTTATGAAGCGAATCATCATTTATTTTGCTCTGAGGAAAGATATGATCAATATCGTAGCAGTGATTATCGCCAAGACGACTGAAATCTATAGCCTCACCGGAATACATACATTTTCCGAACTGGATAAAATAAAGATAGTACTTCTCACTTCTGAGCTGTTCATCGGAAAGGCTGCCAAGCTGCGATCTCAGATGCGATATATCTTCATCACTGACAAATGCTTTTGCAGAATCATACAGCTTCTCTATCTGTTCTCTTCTTGATGAAGTACGCTTTCCTTTTTCTTCTGGCTTGCCGCCTCTTGCCATCTCTACGAAAATCTTATCCGGATCCTTCTTTGTTATCTTTCGAAGCTCCTTAACTATCTCCATTGTTCTTATAATAGCTCTGGATACCGACGGAGATACATACATTTCACGAAGAGTCTGTGCAATGCTGCCCGTAGGATTGATCATATAGTACTTTTTGTTTTCTTCTTCTATAAAACTCTTGTAGCCGTATGAATCTGATAGAATCTGCATTAGGTTGATGTTCTCAGCCCACATAAAATCTATAATGCTTCTGTTGCCGATCTCACCGGTATTCGTATCAAGCTCATAACAGCCTGTAAGCAGTTTAGCTGATAATCTGCCATAGTCCTTATACGAAAGACGACTTATATATCTGATATCCTCTGCGGGTAAATCGGAATACTCGGCCTTTAGCCATGAAACAAGTCTCGGCTTATCTGTAGTAACGGTAATACGCTCAATTATTCTCTCAACATCGTTTTCTGAAAGAAATCCATTCTCGAGCAGCCTTCTGAAATCAAGATATGACTTAAGCGAAGACTTTATGTTAATATCAACTCCGCTTAACGAATCACCTTTTTCTTCGCTGAATGCACCTTTTCGCTTAAGTAATTCCGTGATTTTCTTGACCGTCACTCTTGACGTTTTCATAAACAGCTCATTGAATATATCCTGCTTCAACTCCGGTGAAATCTTTTCACCGTTGACTTTGATATTATTTATCTCATTCAAAACAGTATATTTGCTATACAGCAACGAGTATTTAGGAAGGACATCTTCACCGGCAAGATATGTGCATTTACAGGTCATTCTTCTGATAAATCCATCTTCGGATTTATCGAAATCAACCATGTTTTCAAAATTCCACGGATATATTCTTCCTTCAGCCTTGCGTACTATCCACACATTGTCGGTTTCATTTCTTTTTACCAAAGGTCCCACAAAATAAGGTATTCTGAATTTCATAAGCGTAAGAATCTTTTGCTTTACAGAAATACCATCCTCCGTCTTGTTGAGAAAATCAAGATAAGCCGATGCTTTATCAAGTATCATGCTCAGCTCATGATAATATAACTGGTACGGAATAACACGGTTTTCGTCGGTAACCTGCTTTGGACAAAGTGTTTTGCTGTTGCACTTTTCAATCAGTTCATTATATACCGCCTCGTCGTCTGATTCGGGTTTTATCTTTTCAAGCTTGCTTTTGATATATTTGCAAAATTCTTCAGAATTTTTCTTTTTAAAGTTTGACGGAAGCTGCTTTAACTTGACATCTGTTACATTATATGAGTAGCTGACATAGTTCGGCTTTTCACCGGCTGTGCGGAATATTTCATCGTACAGAGCCCTGTCGAGATATTTACGGACTATGTACTTAAGTGCCTTAAGATCCGATTTATGCTGTTCGTATTCGCACACCTTGGCATCGGAAATTGTTTTTTGACCTTTCAATACATCGATAAGCAACGACCAGTCATACATTGCTTTTACAGCAGAAAGCAGAGGAACATCGGTATCTTCCATAGAAGAAGCCAGTAAATCAATAGTGTCTGCAAAATCTGCTTTTCCGACCTCTACAGTCTGTATATCAAGTTCATCATAAGACGGATTTCTGAACAGCTTGGCGAGATTTGTTTTTCCTCCCGATATAAACTTTATAAGAACGTCAATATCTATCGGATATTCTTCGTCTTTATAGCAATCCGGTGTCTTTGTAGTTCCGAACAGCAGATTCTTGATTTCCCTCTCCTTTGCCGTTATGCCTATCTTCTTGCGGATAATAACAGAAAACTCGTTCTTTACACTTTCAGAAAAAGGATTATCCTCTATATCGTTCGATTTAAACCAATCCGTAAATTCGCAATAAGAAGAATCAAAATCAAGAACTGCCTGTACATTGTTTTCGTCAGCACCGTTAAGGAAATGTCCTCTGTGTGCCACTATAAAAGCACAGGCAAGATAAACGAGCCTTACATCATGCGGCTTATTGCTTTCAGAAAGCTCTTTTATAAGATGATGAACGGTCGGATACATTTTGAAATAGTCACTGTCTTTAAAATCCGCATCATCAAAGTATGTATTGACATTTTTGCTTGTTCTGTCTTCCGGATAAAGAGAGCTCTCCTTTAACCTCAAAAAGAAATCCGGATCGGTTTTCAGAATCTCTTTTGCAAACAGTTCACCGAGCAGTGCCACTCTTTGCTGTCTGCGGTCATATCTTCGTCTTTGCGTTCTGTGATCCCTGCGGTCCTCTGCAAGAGAGGCGGCTTCAAACAGGCTTACTCCCCACATTAAATTGTTCTTGTATCTGAGCAGTTCATACTTTTCGTTTGTAGTCGACCAGCCTACCGAATCTGTGCCGATATCAAGGCCGTAATAAATTTTTGAATTTTCTTTAAAAGACATATTGACATTCCTCCATAAATGTGTTATTATATTGCCATAGGATTTACTACCCTATAAATTTACACTACGAGTTCAAATAAAAATTATTTCAAATCGTACTTTTTAGTACATCACAAGTGTTGTGAATATTAACTCACCTTCGGGTGAGTTTTTTTATTTACCCAAATAATCAATCAGTATGCTTATTTATATATAGTATCATATCACATCAGATGACCGATTTCAACATATTTTTAAAATAATTGCCAAATATCTTTTCTGATTACTAAAAATTTTGTCGAATTTGTTGAATACCACTTGTTATATATTAATATATCATACCACAGCGGTTGTACCATAAACAGTACATTTTAATAACTAAATGTAACCGCTTCCGAAAAACAGATATTCCCGTTACGGCAAACTTTCGTTTCATCAGATTTGTTCTGCTCTTTTTATCCGCATTACAACGAAAACAATAGCAAAAGTGCCGCAATGAAAAGCAAAGCCCCTCTGCCATAAAGCCTCCGAGATTGGCGAACAGCTTTGACATTGATGGATTTTTTGAACTCCTTTTCGCCCTCAAGTTCTATCTTCAAATTTGAATTTTCTGACATTCTGCGTCACCTCGCTATTGCAGAGTAATAATGAGTGTGAGTTAAGCAATTTATGTGTACTTCCGACATACAGACACAGAAAAATCGGTCAAGAGCTGTTATTTCATGCCTTTAATACTGCCAAAAAAACAAATTGCGTAAAAATCAATATCGGAATAGTCGAGGAAAATAAAAAATTAAAAAATTGGTATGAGCAATTCGGATTTACACATACAGGAACCAAAAAATATGATTTTTTCCCTTTTACCTGTGGGTATATGGAAAAGATTTTATAATTTTTTTCAATTATAAAGCAGACTGACATAAAGGATTATGCTATAATAGTCTTGAACAAGCAGTTATTATTCCGGATAAACAGGAAATGAGAGGTTTAGAGTATGTGCTTTATATGCGACAGAATTAAAATGATCAACAATGGTACGAATCCATACTTCGTTAAAGAATTGCAAACGGGTTATGTAGTTATTGGTGATAATCAGCATTTTAAGGGCTACACATTATTTCTTTGCAAAGAACATAAAACAGAACTGTTTCAATTAAACCATTCGAAAAAGATTAAGTTTTTAGAGGAAATGTCCATAGTCGCCGAAGCAGTTTCAAACGCTTTTGGAGCAGAAAAAATGAACTATGAATTGTTAGGCAATGGCGATACACATCTGCACTGGCACCTATTCCCAAGGAAAAGCGGAGATATAGAAAACTATGGCAACAACGGAAAAGGACCTGTTTGGTGGTATCCTATGGAAAAAATGTACAATGATAATAACCGCCCTTCAAAGACAGAATTAGAAGATATGAAAGAAAAGTTACTGATAGAATTAGAAAAACTGTTGTAATCCTACTTCAAGTTTTTATTGGGTTGCTAAACCTAAGCGGGAGGCGGATATTGATGACGCTATGCCGATGGGGATTTGATTGGAGAAGTGGTTGAAAAAAGTGAAAATGCGTAGTATAATGAGTTTATAGGGTAGTTAGTCTGCCCGATAAATCGGAATTTGAGAAGGTAAGTAAATGGGATACCATGATACAAGATACCATGGAGGAATATGATAATGTCGAAAGATGA
>UMGB01053640.1_pt1 | contig 11972 bp, 7 predicted proteins | sample 1965161 | NCBI WGS metagenome assembly UMGB01 (sample SAMEA4836060, study PRJEB28245) | human gut metagenome | biome: gut microbiome; material: fecal sample | place: Denmark | collected 2008
GCCAATATCCGCTACAACCCTACGCAGGACATAAATATCCGTTTCAGTTATGCTGAGGGTTTCCGTGCTCCGCAGGCTTTCGACGAAGATTTACATATAAGTAATGTGGGAGGCGAGTTGATTTCCATCGTTCGTGCTAAGGATCTGAAAGAAGAACGTTCGCGCAGTGTGAACGCTTCGATGGACTGGTATCATTACTTCGGTGATTTCCAGGCAAATTTGCTGATAGAAGGTTTCTTCACGAAACTCTCCGATCCGTTTGTACTGACAGCACCGGTAGAAGATCCGAACGGTAGTGGATATCTGATACAAACCCGTGTCAACGGTTCCGGTGCAAAGGTGTATGGTGGTACATTGGAAGGAAAGATCGCTTGGCGTGATAAAATCCAGTTGCAGGCGGGACTGACCGTGCAACGCAGTCTGTACGATTCTCCCGAGGAGTGGAGTGCAGACAAGGAACATTTGTCGGATGAAGAACGCCATAGCGACCGGATATTGCGTACCCCCGATGTTTATGGTTATTTTACTGCCACTTTCAATCCTACAAAAGCATTGTCAGTAGCCCTGAACGGTAATTATACCGGGCGAATGTATGTGCCTCATCTGATGTCCGAAGTAGATGGTACGGCAGACCTGTTGGTGAAGAGCCCGGATTTCTTCGAACTGGGTGCCAAGGTAGCTTATGATATAGATTTTTCCGGTATGTGCCTGCAATTCAATGTGGGAGTACAGAATATCTTCAACTCCTATCAGAAAGATTTTGATAAAGGAGCCACTCGCGATTCCGGTTACATTTATGGTCCGGGAGCGCCTCGTTCCTACTTTGCGGGAGTCAAGCTTAGTTTTTAGTGCCCGGCGGGTTTGCCTTGTATTGCCTTTTTATGTTACCTTTGAAGAAGATAAGCTGCATCTCAGCATAACTTTTTCATGCAAGCATGAAAGTTATGCATTCGATTTGCATTACCTTTGCGGACATAAAATAATTTGGCACATGGATTTACCCGTATCTTTTGCAGACCGTACCCGTCTCCTCCTGGGAGATGAAGAATATAATAAACTGGCTGACGCCTTAAATGGCGAACAGCCCGTAAGCATACGACTGAATGAAGAAAAACTACCCGATTCTTCATTCAGTCTTTTTCATACCTCTTCCGGGCGTGTGCCCTGGTCTTCCACAGGATTTTATCTCGACCGTCGGTTGACGTTTACCTTCGATCCGTTGTTTCATGCCGGATGCTATTATGTACAGGAGGCATCTTCCATGTTTGTGGAGCAAGCATTAAAGCAATATATCGGTGAAACGCCTTCCGTGATGCTTGACCTTTGCGCCGCTCCCGGTGGAAAATCTACCCATGCCCGCAGTGTATTGCCTGCAGGCAGCCTGTTGGTAGCAAATGAAGTGATCCGTAACCGTTCGCAAATCCTGGCGGAGAATCTGACGAAGTGGGGGCATCCCGGTGTCGTGGTAACCAATAACGATCCGGCAGACTTTGCTGATCTGGAAGGCTTCTTCGATGTCATATTGACCGATGTTCCCTGTTCCGGTGAAGGTATGTTCCGTAAAGATCCCGTTGCCGTCAGCGAATGGAGTCCGGAGAATGTGGAAATCTGCTGGCAACGTCAGCGACGTATCATCTCCGATATATGGCCCAGTCTGAAACCCGGTGGATTGCTTATCTATAGCACTTGCACGTATAATACGCAGGAAGATGAAGAAAATATCCGCTGGATGCGTGATGAATTCGGTGCAGAGATACTTCCGGTAGATGCTCCGGCAGCGTGGAACATTACCGGAAACTTGCTTGCTGGTGAAGATTTTCCTGTATATCGTTTTCTGCCTCACTGTACAAAGGGTGAGGGCTTTTTCCTTGCCGTACTTCATAAACCGGAAGGAGAGACGGTACGAATCCGTTACAAATCCACTGTTTCCCAAGGAAAGAAGAAAGCTGGTGCCTCAGCATCTAAAACTAATGCCGGAGCATCTAAGGAACAATTATTGGCCGCCCGTGCCTGGCTCCTTTCGGCAGACGACTATGAGATTTCTGCAAATGGAATGAATATTGTGGCTTTCCCTAAAGAATATATATCCGGATTGTCCGTCCTCCAACAATCTCTTCGTGTCATTCAGGCAGGCGTTACCCTTGCCGAAGTGAAAGGCAAGGACCTGATTCCCAATCATACCCTTGCTATGAGCACTGTGCAGGTTTCCGATGTTTTTCCTCGTGAAGAAATTTCGTATGAACAGGCTATTGCCTATTTGCGTAAGGAAGCGATTGTGCTTCCCGATACTGCTCCACGCGGTTATGTGCTGTTGACGTATAAGAATGTTCCTTTAGGTTTTGTGAAAAATATCGGTAACCGGGCTAATAATCTTTATCCGCAGGAGTGGCGTATCCGAAGTGGATACCTGCCGGATGAGATACTGGTGATGAAATAAAGAAATCATCCGGAATTTCAGTTGCGTGAGTTGGAAGTAGCAAATGCCCTTCCTCACTCTGTGTTTTTAGCATCTATATATCGGTGGTGTTGGATATATAGATGCAATACATTGGATATATAGATACAACACGTTGGACATATAGATGTTGCACATCCAATATATAGATACTCCCCGTCCGATATATACAGCTAATTCCCGGGAAAGTTTTAACTCATGCACTGGAAGTTTCAGATGAACCAAGTTTAAATACCTTTTGGGGCTTCCAGATCTTTCAGCCCTCACCGGATTTTCCTCGTTCATTGGTCTTTCGGCTGAAACTTCTTTTTACTTCTTTGTAAGATAATAGAAAAACATCATCTTTTCAGCTTACAAGAAGTTGGGAGTTTGTCAACAGGAAGTTAACTTCTTGTCGGTAAACTCCCAACTTCTTGTAAACAAGGAATTAATATTTTGTATTCTTTTGATTATCAGAAATAAAGCGTTGGTTGAAATCAGTGCGTTTGTATATAAATATCATTGCTTTTGTCAGACATTGGCAAGTAGTTGTTCGAAAGAGTGGAATTTGTATTCCTTTCCTTTATGCAGTCTGAAATCTTCGGCAGACAATACCTGTAAGTATGGCAAATCGACCGTCCCTGACGTAGAAATGGGAGAACAAGCATAGCCATGCCGGTTGAGTGCATTTGTTGTCCAGTGCAGCAATACTTCATCATTGGCTTCCACAATGATACAGCGGTTACTATCCACTTTGGGATAATATACTCCGTGCGCATAATCAAACCGGATATCGTTGCGGGAAAACAAGCCGTCCATCCGGTGACTTAGAATCATATCTTCCGTTACTCCACATTGCAGTCCGTTTTCTTTTGAAAGTAACCAAAGTTTATCTGCCAGTACCAATGCCTGCTCTATGTCATGGGTGGAAAGCAGGATCGCTTTCTTTTGTTCCACTGCCAGGCGATGAAGCAAAGTCATAATTTCGATGCGACTCACTACATCTAGGAAAGCTGTCGGTTCATCCAGCAGAATGAGCGGACATTCCTGTACCAATGCTTTGGCAATCATGACCTTCTGTCGTTCCCCATCTGATAGCTCTGCAGTATAACTGTGTGCTTTATGACTGATGCTTACAGCTTCCAGAGCCTCTTCAATGATGGAGTGATCCGTTTTGTTCAATCTGCCGAAGAATCCCGTATGAGGTTGTCGTCCCAGAGCTACCAACTCATATACAGTCAGTCCGCCTGCTTGTGTCTTGTCTGTCAGTACTACTCCGATGGTACGTGAACGTTCTTTTTCGGAATAGGCAGACAATGGCTTTTCCTGTACAAATAATTCTCCTGACAAGGCCGGTTGCGAAGCCGCCAAAGTGCGGAGCAGAGTTGATTTACCGGTTCCATTAGCTCCCAGAAGGCAGGTCAGTTCTCCGGGATAGAGCCGGAAGGAGAGATGTTCATGTATCCGTTTCTCTTGCTTTCCCTGGCGGTAGCCGATGCATAAATCGTTTGCGGTGATAACAGCTTTCTCCATCAGTTGAAGTATTGTATTTTACGTTGGTTGACAATGACATAAATGATAACAGGCGCTCCCAGCACAGGGGTTACCGCATTGAGGGGAATAATACCTGCTTCACCCGGAAGGATGCAGATCAGATTGCAGAGCAAGGCAATTACACCACCCGTCAGCAAAGTGATGGGAAGCAGTGAATTGTGATTGGACGTACCCAGCATCAGGCGGGAGATATGTGGAACGGCCAGACCGATGAAAGCAACTGGTCCGCAGAAGGCGGTGGTGACGGCTGTCAGTAGTCCGGTGGCAATCAGTAACAGATTTCTTGTGCGACGGATGTTTACTCCTAAGTTTTCAGCATAGCGCGTACCCAACAGCAAGGCATTCAAGGGTTTGATAAGCAGGATGGAAAGTAACAAACCTGCCAGACAGAAAATGGAGAAATAGGGGAGTTGTTGCAATGAGACACCTCCGAAGTTCCCCATGCCCCATATCATATAAGAATGTACCCCTTCGGCAGTAGCAAAGAAATTAAGTAATGAAATAGCGGACGAAGTGATATAACCGATCATGATACCCGTAATCAGCAGCATGATGTTGCTTTTTATCAGTGTCGAAAAGAAAAGGATAAGTCCCATTACCACCATCGACCCGATGAAGGCACCGAGTATCACGGAAAAGAAACCGGATAAGGTAAATACTCCTGTAGCAATGCTTCCTCCACCGGCCAGCATCACCAATGCGACACCAAGACTTGCTCCTGAGTTAATGCCCAGGATGGATGGACCTGCCAGTGGGTTGTTGAATGCCGTTTGTAGCATCAGTCCCGAAGCTGCGAGTGCGGCACCACATAGTAATGCCGTGACGGCTTGCGGCAGACGGGACTCCCAGATAATAAAAGCCCAGCTGGTTTTTTCTACTTCATTCCCTATGAGAGTATTCCACACAGCTCCGGCGGGGATATTGATTGAACCGAACCAGAGATTCGCAGCCATCAATACGAGAATGAGGACCGACAGTGCTATGCCATATATATATCCTTTTGCTTTCGTTCTTATCATCAGTTCTATTCTGATAGTTTTTTGTAATACCTCAGCTCATAGCCTTCCAACAGTGAAGGGTGAAATATTTTAATCAAATCTTTCAATAACCAGTCCGGATGGAAAGGCGTTTCCTCGTAAAAAGGAACCCGGTTGGTATTACATCCATAGATGTTCCGTTCCTTGAAAGCACGGAAACCTGCATAAGGGGCAAACTCTTTTTCCAGTTCCTTGTATGTTTTATCTATGGGTTGGTTATAGCGTATCAGCCAGAAATCCGTTTGCTGACCTTTCTCAAAGATAACTTCGAAAGGATAGGGGAGCGAGCCGCTATGTGTATCTTCTCTGAAAATATAGTTGGCGCCTGCATCAGCGTATAGCCTGGCAATGGTGCTGTTGCCACCCGGAGTGTACCAGGTAGAGCTTGTTTTCAAATCACACATCACGGAGGGAGCAAAGGAGATGGGTTTTACTAATTCCTGCAAATCCTTATAGCTTCTTTCTACCGAAGCAAACATAGCATCTGCTTCTGCTTTTTTACCAAATAGTAGACCGTAGAAACGCATCCATTCGGCACGTCCCAATGAAGAGGTTTCCATATAGTCGGCACATTCAATGATGGGTACATTCAACTTTTCCACACGCCCGTATCCGCCGCTGTTTTCAAAAGGAGAAAGTAGGATGGCATCGGGGTGTAGGTCTATGATTCTTTCGATATTGGGGTTCATGCCATCACCTACATCGGTGATGGTTCCGTTTCGGCATCCTTCCTCGATTTCCGGTAGTTTGATGTACTTCAAGTCGCATACGCCACCAATACTATTTAAAGCACCGAGGTCTTTTAGCAAGCTGCAATGAACGGATGAGTAGATGACTGCTTTACTAAGTGGGGTGCGGACAAGAGTACCTTGAGGTAGTTCTTGGGGTAACGGCTGCTTTTTGTCTACTAATACATAGGTGTGTAGTATCTTTGTTGTATCCCAGGGATTGCGTAGCTGTGCAACGATGTAATCTTCGTAATCTATCAGAGAGAGATTAGAAGAATAGTGCAGCGGGATGCTGTCTCCTTGTGCAGAGCCGGAAACAGTGCTGCTCTTTCCGCCGCAGGCGGAAAGAAATAACACTGTCACCCAAAGGGTTATAAAGACAGAAATTTGTTTCATTGTAAGAAAATCATTTTGCTTGGGTTGATACCTCCACAATCAAACTTTTCAGCAAAAGTTCCATCTTTCTTAAAACGGTAAATATCACCATTGGAAACATAGTCAGAAGTACTGATATAGAATTCTCCCGTTTCAGGGTCGATATTAAAACCATATATACTTGATGATAATAATTCCTGAGGGGCATTCTTTAAGAAATTTCCTTCGGTAAGTTTATGTGTTTTTGTATTATAAGTGGAAAAAATATGCTCGTATCCGTCACTTTTCCAGTCAGAATAAATGAGAAAAATCGTATCATCATGTTCTGCAAAGGCTGATGCTACTGCTATTGATTCCACAGTATCATCCGATTTTATGCGCTGGAAGGTGTAGCCTTCACCCAATACATTGGTCCAGATACCCCATGATAAAAGGTAGACTTCATCATTTGATTCAAGTATGCGATTGGGATTTTTTACAACGGGTATATCTTTTTCTTTTTTGAAAGTATTCAGGTCGATTACAGAAACATCTGTTCCTTCCCCATATCCGGAATTCGCTACATATAGTTTGCCTTCATTTTCAACAATCTGTTCCGGGTTGGCATTGACATCGACATAAGCTTCTATTTTCATAGTGCGAGAATCAATACGTGCAACCTTTCCGCTCCAAAGTGTAACGTAGATTTTGCCGTCTTTAGCTGCCATGTATCGTGGTTGACCATCAGAACTACTGAATGAAAGGCGTGCTTCTTCCACTGCCGCAGCGTTCAGTTTCAGCAATAGGCTTGAGCCGGACACAATGACATAAATATTGTCCTCATATTCTAATATATCCTGGCCAGTGTCTCCCAACTGTTTTTCATTTTGCTTAAAATAGATGTTGGCAATAAAATTATTATTGCTGTCATTAGCATCTCTATTAGGGGCATAAAAGGCAATGCCTGCATTGTTGTTATCAGCTTTTCCTTCATTCAGGATGAACATTCGTCGTTGTGGTAATTCTACTTTAGTACCTTCATCGTTCCATGGGGCATCGTCATCATCGCTACAAGAGGTGAATGTTACAGAGATTGCGAGCATACAAAGAGTACTGAATAATAAGCTTCTTACTTTCATGTTTTGTTTTTTTAGGTTGTAATTAATTAGAAAAATAGGCTACCCGTCATCCGAAATGAGCGTCCCGGCATTGGGTAATATTTGATAATATCATATTGTTTATTTGTCAGGTTTATTAGTTCGGCTTGGAGGCGAAGTCTGCATTTTCTTAGTTGGAATGCGCGGGATGCTGACAGGGTATGCTCCGTATATCCATCAATGCGATTTTCTTGTATGTTCTGTGGCAGGCTGTATCGGTCGCTTACACAAGTTAAGGCATAACCTATATTTATCCAGGAGCTTTCTGCAAGTATGGAAGCATTGCCACTATGTAGAGGAGTATAAGGAATCTGGTCTTTATAATTCTTACTGCTTGATGAAGTTACGTCAATAGCTTTCTGATAGGTATAATTGCCTGTTATTGATAAATCAATATTACGGTGGATCGGGATAGAGGTACGTAAAGTTATATCTGCCCCGGTGATATGTACTTTCCCAAAATTCATCATCTTCCAGACATAGGTTGTGGGTAAGGCGACAATTTTATCATTTACTTCATTAAAATATCCATCAACAGTTAGCATTATGTAATTAGTGAAAGAGAATGGAGTACCACTCCAGGTAATACCTATATTGTATTCGCGTGCCTTTTCAGGTCGTAGGTCAGTATTGCCCATACGTTGATAATAAAGGTCATTGAAAGTTGGTACGCGGAAAGTGTCTTTGTACATTAATCGCAGAAAGAGGGAGTACTTCTCCCAAGGGCGATATATAAATGAAAGGGTAGGACTGAAACGAGAACGATTATCAGGGCGGTTGCCTGATTTCACATCCTCGGCAATCAGCGTATGTACTAATGTTCCTGTGGCTGTAAGCCCTTTCCATTGATAGCGTAAATTAAATGCAGATAGCCATGTATATCGTGTTGGATTAGGATTGTTGGGCAAATTATTATCTAGTGTATTAAGTACAAGGTCATTTGCCCATGAAGTAGAAAATGTACTGCAAGGCTGCCATTGTATGGTAGCTGATAGATAATATTCTTGCTGCTTGTTAATGTCTGTTTGTCTACCTCCTTCATATTTCACGTCTGTATCTTCATATTTATTCCACGAATAGTTATATTTAGCTTGGCCCTGCAAGGTCCATTCCGAGGTAATGTCTTTTAGGTATCGGGCTTGTATGAAGATATTTCTGTCCCATAAACGCTCATTGGCTTGATCATTGTAGAGAATTACTGAACCTGGCAATCCACGTTCTGAATCGAAATAATATGCTTTTATGTTCAGTTGGCTACTATCTTTCAATGTATGAAACAGATTTGCTTCTGTGTGCCATGATTTTATATCAGAATTTTTTCTTTTTTCATTCGTAGTATATTTGCCGTTTATTAATTTAAAAGGATAATTTCCATCTGCTTGTAGATAATTACTATTCAAGGTATAACAGGTTCGTTGTGTTATACGTTGTCCCCATGTGAGAGAGGGATTTATTAAGCCAAAGGAACCACTTTTAATTTGTCCTTTGAAGGTATATGCTTTGTCCGTTTCTTCTAAAGGATTTTTACTGTATATAGAAAGTATTCCTGCTGAAGCGAAAAGCCGTGCAGGTTGCAGTAAATCATGATTTTGCCCAACAGACAGAGATAACATGTCTATATCATCCAATGCAAAACGTCCTATATCTATTTGTCCCGCTTGGGTGTTGCTCACAGCCACTCCATCGTAGGCTACTGCTGTGTGTGTAGCGCCAAGGCTTCGGACGGAAACAGTCTTTAATCCTCCTATACCACCATAATCTTTTACATTGGCTCCGGCAAAACGGCGAACAGCATCAGCTATATTCTGAAGTCCGAGATTTTCCAATTCGTTTTTTTCAAGTACTTGTATGGGCATCGCTACAGATATACGTTGGGGTACACGTCGCCCCTTTATTCCCACTTCCGGAATGGCATGTACCTTTCCCGTAATGGAGTCTCCCGCCTGCTGTGCCTGTAAATTGACACAAAGGCAGCATGTGAAACAATATAAACAAAACCGTAGCCAGATGCATCGGCATGGATTATCCTTGATCATAACAAATAGCTGTAAAAATATAAGTATCTCATGCCCTTTCCTCGAAGGCATAAAATTTGATAGGTTTTGCAGGTCTTCTGACTTACTCAGGATTTACCGCCTTCCCACCGTGCGAATACCGGCAGTGGCATAGGTGATTGGTAAATCCTCTATAATGAGCTTACAGCAGCGGGACTGTTTGGGAGTTACACCCAATTCCCTTTTCATGAAGCATACCGAAAGGCATACTTCAACAAAACCGAAGGGCAAAGATAGGAAAGATTTATGTTTTATTTATTATAGGATGCAGTATTTCATAAATTTATGCATTTATTCTAACAGAGTAACTTAATAGAAAACTAATACTATAATGCTTATGCTAAAGAAAACTATTGCTGCGCTAAGCCTACTCAGTATCCTTGCAGCCTGTCAGAATGATGAGAATCCTTCTCAACCGGAACCTAAACCACGTCAAGACATCAATCTTACCCGTGCGGAACAAGAGTTTATGGACAAAAGTACAGACTTTGCTTTCCGTTTCTTCGATCAGGTGTGCAGTACCGAAAAAGAAAAACCGAATGTTTTTGTGTCTCCATTGAGTGCATCACTTTGTTTATCCATGATTACGAACGGGGCTACTGATAATACGCTTGCTGAGATGCAGAATGTATTAGGATTCCCTGCCAATACTTTCTCTCTTGATGATCTGAACAACTATAATCAAAAGTTAACTTCAGCTTTGTTGGATTTGGACAATACAACTCAACTCGGAATAGCTAATTCTATCTGGATAGAGGAAGGTTTTAAGGTTTATGACTCTTTTGTTGATGTAAATAAGAAAATGTACGATGCTCAGGTGCAAGAACTTGATTTCACATCTCCGACCGCCAAAGATGTGATAAACCAATGGTGCGCCACTCAGACTAATAATTGCATAAAAGAGGTTATTCAGGAAATACCTGCGGATGCTCGTATGTATCTGATTAATGCACTCTATTTTAAAGGTATCTGGAAAAGCCAGTTTGATAAGTCGGCTACTGGACAGGATAACTTTACCAATGTTGACGGCAGTCAGCAGAAAGTAGCTATGATGAACCAGACCGCAACGTTCAATTACACCCAGACTGATGATTTCTCTATTGCGGAATTACCCTATGGCAATGAAGCTTTTAGTATGGTGATACTGTTGCCATCTGGAGATAAGACCTTGGATGAAAGCTTACCCAGCCTGAATTATGAGAACTGGAAACAGTGGAGTAAGAATATGGCAGGAAAAGAACTACAAATTAAACTTCCTCGTTTTAAAGTAGAATATGACAAAGAGCTGGAAGAGGACATGATAGCTATGGGGATGAAAGATGCTTTCGATGCTTATAAAGCAAAGTTTGCCAATATGTCCGGTGCAGAACTATATATTGGCCTTCTGCAACAGTTTACTTATATAAATGTGGATGAGGAAGGTACCGAAGCGGCTGCGGTTACAGTAGGAGGAATGTTTGATAATGCTGTCGGTTTTCCTTCTCCTGTTCCCTTCTTTGTGAATCGTCCTTTTGCCTTTATGGTTAAGGAAAAGAGTACGGGAGCCATCCTCTTTATAGGAAAGATTACAGAACTATAGTTTGATATTTATAAAGAAAGCGAAGAATCAACTCCTTCAATTGTGGGAGTCGATTCTTCGCTTTACTTTTATGATACAAGAATAATATTTTTATAGCTTACTCTTGTATATCTGTGCCATTACCTTCTGATACTGATTCTCCAATTGAAGTAGATTCTGCTTACTTTGATAAATCACAGAAACTTCTACAAAATATTCTATCACACTGATTTGTCCACCGGTGAGAGCTTGCTTCAGTAACGCAAGATCTTGTTGTGAACTGAATGCCTCCCTGTATTCCTGGATGGAAGTCTGCAATGATTGTGCTTCGCTGTATAGTTTTGCTAAGGTTGCTTCGGCTTGGAAAGCAGCATTCTCTTTCTGATAATCGAGGTTCAGAGATTGCGCTTTGGCTATTTTAACCTTATTACGATTCTCAAACAGCGGGAAGGAAAAGCCTACTACGACTCCATTAAATGGAGTACCGGACTCTGTATTACGGCGATATCCAAGTTCCAATTTAGGTAACCAACCTTGTTTGCTTGCAGAAATCTGTTTGCGGGCGGCAGCACTTTCACTGCTTAATGACAGCAAAGTCTGATCGGCTGCCAACACTTCCGAACGTAACTGTTCATAGTCGGTAGGAAGAAGGGGCAATGGATAGTCGTTGATGGAGCGGAAACTGCTCAGCTCATTATCTTGCAAAGACTGGTCTCCGTTGAGTGCAAGGAGAGATTTCCAGGCGTTATCAAGCGCAGTCTGATTGGTACGGAATTCTGTGCGTACATTCAGTAACTCCAGATTGATCTTATTTGTTTCCAATACATTGGCATCACCTGTCTCCAGACGTTTCTTATAGTATGCAGAGAGTTCCTCAGCCTGTTTCATACGTTCATTCAGAATCACTTGCTGGTGCTGCAACATGATGATGTCGAAACAAAGCTCTTTAGCTTGCAACAACAGTTGTTGACGGAAGGCGGCAGACTGCGCATCAAGTGCACCGGTTTTGAGCCGGTTTACTTTTCCGCGTGTAGCATACAAGGTCGGGAAATCAAAGCTCTGAGAAACAACAAGTTCACCTATCGTCTCACTCTTA
>UMGB01050548.1_pt1 | contig 11845 bp, 6 predicted proteins | sample 1965161 | NCBI WGS metagenome assembly UMGB01 (sample SAMEA4836060, study PRJEB28245) | human gut metagenome | biome: gut microbiome; material: fecal sample | place: Denmark | collected 2008
AGCCGATGGAGAGGAGTCAGTCCGTAAGGGGTGACTCCTTTTTTTATATTAAATTTGATGTATTAAATCTATTATCTAATATCATGAAGAAAATCTATTTATTTCTATTTAGTCTGTTTATCTGTAATATCCTTGCGGCGCAAGATCAAGACTATAAAATAGTCAGAGATATCTCTTATACCCAATCGAAAAATCCATATGCGGTGGAACGTTGTAAATTGGATCTTTATTATCCCGAGAACGCAAAAGACTTCCCTACGGTAGTTTGGTTTCACGGAGGCGGCTTGTCGGGAGGTAGCAAATTCATCCCGGAGGAATTGAAGAACTGCGGATTAGCCGTTATCGCCGTAAATTACCGTCTGCTACCCAAAGCCACGTTGAGCGATTGTATCGATGATGCCGCCGCCGCTGTCGCTTGGACATTCAGCGAAATTGAGAAGTATGGTGGGGATAGGCGTAAAATCTTTGTCTCAGGTCATTCCGCTGGAGGTTATTTAACAAATATGGTCGGACTGGATAAGAAGTGGTTGACTAAGTACCGGATAGATGCTGATTCCATCGCCGCATTAATCCCTTTCAGCGGTCATGCGATCAGCCATTTCGCTTATCGGCAGGCGAAGGGGATGAAAGATACCCAACCGAGTATCGACGAGTTCGCCCCTTTGTTTTACGTACGTCCTGACGCTCCTCCATTGATTATCGTCTCGGGCGACCGGGAGATGGAGATGCTGGGCCGCTATGAGGAGAACGCCTATTTTTGGCGTATGATGAAAGTGGCCGGACATAAGAATACTTATATCTATGAGTTGGACGGATATGATCATGGATCGATGGCCGCTCCTGCCTTCCACATCTTAAAGAATCACGTGAATGCGATCTTGAAAGGTTCAGAAACCCGGTAATTCGATAAACTATTTAATTTAATACGTATGGTTCTCTTTTCTTTATTAATGGTCTTGATTTGCTTGAACGCATGTTCTGGAGCGAAGACCTCGGACAATGTAACGGTGTATGTCACGACAAACGATCGTGCGAAAGATTTCGTGAGAAGTGAGATCGCCTTGGGGGACAAACAAGCCGCCTCGCCTTCCGTGATAACGATAGACCCTTCGGTGCGCTATCAGACGATGGATGGCTTTGGCGCCGCCGTGACAGGCTCTACCTGCTATAACTTGATGCGGATGGCTCCCGAGGATCGGACAGCTTTCCTGAAAGAGACTTTCTCTGATACGGAGGGGATGGGGTATAGCTATATCCGTATCTCGATTGGCTGCTCGGACTTTTCTTTAAGTGAGTATACTTGTTGTGACACGAAGGGTGTCGAGAATTTCGCCTTGCAGAGCGAGGAGAAGGAGTATGTGATACCGATCTTGAAGGAGATCTTGGCGATCAGCCCTTCTATAAAAATCTTGGGATCGCCTTGGACTTGTCCAAGATGGATGAAGGTGGATAACTTAAAGGATTTGCGCCCGTTCGAGTCGTGGACTAGCGGACAGCTGAATCCCGCCTATTATCAAGATTACGCTACCTATTTCGTGAAATGGATACAGGCGATGGAGGCCGAGGGGATTCCTATCGAGGCGATAACTCCCCAAAACGAACCTTTGAACCGAGGAAATTCCGCTTCCTTATTTATGGGATGGGAGGAGCAACTCTCTTTCGTGCGTGACGCTCTAGGCCCTAAACTGAAAGAGACTGGCCTCAAGACGAAGATCTACGCTTTCGACCATAATTACAATTACGATAATATGTTGGAGCAGCAAGGCTATCCGATGAAAATCTACGAGGATGAGAATGCCGCTTCTTTCCTGACAGGTGCCGCTTACCATAATTACGGGGGCGACCGGGAGGAGTTGAATAACGTAAACGGCAAGTTCCCCGATAAAGAATTAATCTTTACGGAAACTTCTATCGGCATGTGGAATGATGGACGTAACTTAGAGAAACGCTTGATGGAAGATATGGAGGAGACGGCCTTGGGTACGGTGAATAACTGGTGTAAGGCAGTTATCGTATGGAACTTGATGCTGGACAACGAGCGGGGACCGAACCGAGAGGGTGGTTGCCAGACTTGTTATGGTGCCGTGGATATCGATCGCTCGGATTATAAGACGATTACCCGGAATTCTCATTATTATATTATCGGTCATTTATCCTCTGTGGTGAAACCGGGGGCAGTACGGATCGGCTCTAAAGGGTATACGGCTGATGGGATTATGTATTCCGCCTTCGAGAATTTAGATGGAACGGAAGCGCTCGTATTACTAAATAATACGGACGGGACTAAAAATATAACGGTAAACAGCGGCGAACGTTCGTTTACCTACGAGGTTCCCGCTAAAGCAGTCGCTTCTTTTCGTTGGAATCTTTACTAATAAGGAGGGTGTGTTAAAAGTTGGTATTATGGCACGCAGATTTAGCAGATTTACGTAGATAATATATTGATTTTCATATCATAAATCTGCGGTCATCTGCTCAATCAGCGTTATCTGCGTGCCATGTTCACACTTTTGACACACCCCCGAATGTCCAATACTTTATCTATAGTGGCAACAAGCCGGTAGCTTATCATATACGGCTTTATCCGCCTTATCCATATCCGTGTCATGGCCTACTTTAGCGATCGCCTTGCTGATCGCTTTTGGGGAGGTCTTTTGGGGATCGTACTGGAGATGGATCATCTGGGTATCTTTGTCCCAATGAGCGGATAACACACCATTTACCCCTTTTGCCGCTTTCTCGATACGTTCCTTGCACATATCGCAAGAGCCTTTGACACCGAACATGGCATGCTCGGAGGCTACCCCCGTGGCGCTTTGCGCATGCATCATATGCCCCTCATGCCCAGTCATAGGCTTGGCGGGCTCGTCGCCGTTATTCATCATGGAAGTTTTTCCCTCCAGCTGTGCGCTGGCGTCTATGGCGAAGACTCCGTTGGTTACGATTTCCTCACCTTCTCGCAAGCCATTCAAGATAACATAAGAGTTACCAAGGGAAGGGCCTAGCTCCACCTCACGCATCAAGAAAGCGGGGGTATTCGTATCCGGTTGCTTTACGTACACGATAGCACGTTTACCCGTCCAGAGCACAGCGGTTTGCGGTACGACGATCTCGTTCTTATAGTTGCGGAGCGGGGCGCTTACGTTTGCCGTGGCGTACATCTCGGGCTTGAGCTCTAAAGAGGCGTTCGGTACCTCTACACGGACCTTGGCGGTACGGGTCGTCGTGTTCAAGATCGGGTCGATGAAAGAGATCTTACCCGAGAACTTCTTGCCGGGTAGCGCTTGCAAGGTAAATTCCACCGGATCACCTTTGCTAAGGAAAGGGAGATCCACCTCGAAAGCGTCGAACAAGGCCCATACCTTCGTGAGGTTCGCCACGTCGAAAAGGATAGCTCCTTGGGATACATAATCACCTTGGCTTACCCGCTTGGACAGGACGATACCGCTCGTGTTCGACTTGATCTCTACAACCGGGGAGATAGAGCCGGACTTCTCGATAGCGGCGATCTGGGCATCTGTCATCTTCCATAAATATAGTTTTTCACGGGCGGCCTGTATCAATTGAGATTGTCCCATGCGGATCGCTTCCAACAATTCTTGCTGGGCGGTGAAAAGCTCTGGGGAGTAGAGGGTAGCGAGGGTCTGTCCGGCACGCACCGTCTCACCCGTGAAATCAACGTTCAAGCTCTCGATGCGTCCGCTTACATGGGCTGTTTGAGATTGCAGGCTACGCTCGTCCGGTACGATCTTGCCGTATAAACGGACTTGCTTGACCGGATTCTGGCGGGATACCTTGGAGGTTTGTACGTCCGCTAAGGCTGCTGCTTCTTCCGAAAGCTGAATGGCGTTGGGATCGATGGCCTTGTCGGAGAAGGAGCTCTTACGTACAGGGATCAAATCCATGGCGCAGATAGGGCATTTACCCGGCTTGTCTTGGCGAATTTGGGGATGCATGGAACAAGTCCACTCGCCGGCCTCGTTCTGTTGGAGGTCGTGGCCATGCGTAGGGTCGTGAACTACCGTGCCGGTCTCGCTCGCTTGTGACGTATGGCTGTCGGTATCGGAGTTATGGAACAGAAGCCAGCCCAACAAGAGGCCGCCCGCTAGGAACAGGATATATATCAGGTACTTGGATTTTACGGTTTCATTTATATTTTTCATTTTCTTATTCGTTTACAGAGGTGGATATTAATTTCTCGATTCCGGCGATTTGGGTATTATATTCCGCTATCGCTTCGCTTTTCTTCAAGTGATAGTTCAACATTTGTCGCTCCACTTGGATCACGTCGGTCAAGGTCGTACTTCCTGTCGAGAATTCCCGGACGATCAGTTGGTAGGTGGCCAACGATAGATCGTATTGTTTCTGGTACAAATCGATTTTCCGTGCGGCATCTTCCAATTGCTGGGTAATACGGATATACTCGGCTTGCAGTTGGTTCATCGTGTTCTCGTACTTCAACTCGCTGGATTTCCAATAATGCTTGCTTTCCCGTTGCTGTGCGTTATATTTCTTACGGAAGATAGGAAGGCTGATCTTTAGCATGGGCATGAACATATCCTTTCCGTTCATACCGGACATAGAGCCCATAGACATATCTTCCGGTTTCTTCCCGATCAAGGAATACTGGAGGCCGATACCTAGCATGGGGTAACTCATTTTCTTGTCCATCTCCGCCTTGGCTCGGTAAGCGTTTCCTTCCGCCTCCAGCATGGTAAGCATGGGGTTGTTGGAGATGACGCTGTCAAGAGCCATCGACTCACCCCATGAGAGAGGAAGCCGTTCCAACGAGTCGGGGACGGAAATCGGGGTAGCTAGCGACTGATTGAGCAACGTATTAAAAGCAGCCTCGGCCGTTTTCCGTTGCGATAACAAGGAGGCTAGCGTATTCTCCAGTTCTACCTTCTCCATCTGGATTCGCAGTACGTCCGACATTCCGCCCATGGAGTTGCCACTTCCCATAGAGCCTCCACCCATAGGGCTACCGCCGGACATTCCGGACATCGTACTACCGGATGCTCCCGTGCTTTGTACCGTAGGGCTTCCCATGCTACTGCCTCCCATACCCGACATACCTCCACCGGATACGGCGGGAGGAGTCGATGGAGCAGAAGATACGGGGGAGGGTAGGACGGAGGAACCGCCCGCCTTCGCCGACGGAGCGGAGAAGCGGTTCAATGCCAACTGTTCCAACTGGTCTAGCAGACGAAGGTTCGCCTGCGTATTTTTATACTGCTCGCTGATATTGCAAAGCTGGTACCATTGACTCTTCACCTCGTAATACAGGTTGTTGCGACTGTTACGGAATTGTTCGTAAGCCATCCGGGCCATCTCGGTCGCCTCGTTGCGGGCCGCCTTCCGGGTACCGAACCAAGGGAACATTTGCATCAAGGTGAAATCCGCTATTTGCTTTCCGGACAAGATCTCCATCGGTTTCAGGAAGAAACCGATCTCCAGTTCCGGGTCCGGATAGGCTCCGGCTTGCGGGACTTTCTCCAAAGATGCCTTATACAGGGAGAAGTCGGCGTTGATCTGCGGATTGTTACGTGCCGCCAGTTCCAGATAATAGCCTAAACTATCGGCCGGCTGGGAGTAAGCGAAAAGGACGTTTAGCACCCCCAGTACCCCTGCCATGATGATTGATCTGATTCTTTTATATCTCATAAGTCGTTACCTCCTCTTGAATTTTATTCTTTTGTTCTTTCTTTATAGCGTTCTCCCGCCACCAGCATTGCAGGACGGGAACGACAAACATGGTCATACTCTGGATCAGCATTCCTCCGAACGTAGGGATAGCCATCGGTACCATGATATCCGCCCCCTTACCGGTAGAGGTAAGTACGGGGAGCAAAGCGATCAGGGTAGTGGCTGTAGTCATGGCCGCAGGGCGTACCCGTTTCAGTCCGGCGGCTACTACCGCTTCCCGGATATCGTGCTTGGTGCGGGGGTCTCGCTCGAGGAATACATGATGGATGTAGGTTCCCATCAATACCCCATCATCCGTAGCCACACCGAACAAGGCGATGAAACCGACCCAGACTGCCACGCTCAGATTGATCGTGTGCATCTGGAAAAGATCCCGCATATTCTCTCCGGCGATGGAGAAGTTCATGAACCAATCCTGTCCGTAAAGCCATAGCAAGATAAAACCTCCGGCGAAGGCCACGAACACCCCGGAGAAATGGATCAGTGAGGCAGTGACCGTCTTGAATTGAAAGTATAGAACCAGCAGGACGATCAACAAGGCGAGGGGAACGACGATCATCAGCCGGCTGGTGGCACGCTCCTGCTGCTCGTAATTGCCGGCGAACTTATAGGATACGCCGGGATCAAGGTTCAACTCGCCCTCCTTTATCTGTTGCTCAAGGATGCGGGAAGCCTCTTTCACGACATCCACTTCCGCCTTCCCCGCCAGTTTGTCGAAGATGACGTAGCCTACCAAGAAAGTGTTCTCGCTTTGGATCATCTGCGCTCCACGGGTATAGTTGATATCGGCTAGCTCTTTAAGCGGGACTTGCGCCCCAGTGGCGGTCGGTACGAGGATCATACCTAGCGCCTCCGGATTATCTCGAAGCTCACGAGCGTAGCGTAGGCGCACCGGGAAACGTTCCCTGCCTTCCACGGTGCGGGTCAGTACCATGCCACCGACAGCGGCACTTAATATCTCTTGCAAGTCCTCCACGTTTACGCCGTAACGGGCCATATTCTCACGGTTCAGTTCGATCTCCAGATAAGGGGCGCCTACCGCACGGTCGTAAAATACGGAAGAGGGGATAACGGAGGGTACCTCTTTCAATGCCTTCTCGATCGCCTTTCCGGCTTTCTCGATCGTCTCCAGATCCGGGCCATACACCTTGATACCCATCGGGGCACGCATACCGGTGGATAACATGACGAGACGGGCCTCGATAGGCTGCAGCTTCGGGGCGGAAGTCAATCCCGGAAGATGGGTGACGTTCACGATCTGTTGCCAGATATCGTTCGTGTTCTTGATCTCTGGTCGCCATTGGCGGAAGTAATCGCCTTTAGCGTCTGGGATCAGGCTGTCTGAGGGAATCAGCCGGAAACCGTCTTTGGGGTTATATACGCTTCCATCTTTTAGAAGATACTCCCCTTGCCGGTTTACCTTGAAACGTTCCCTTTTCTCGTCCTCATTCAGGATATATTCCGGACGGTAGTTGATCGTATTCTCGAACATCTGTACCGGCGCTGGATCGAGGGCGGAGTTTACACGGCCCCATTTACCGATGGCGGTCTCCACCTCGGGGATAGAGGCCAGCCGTTTGTCGAGCGCCTCTATATAATCAAGGTTTTGCTCGATACCGGAATGCGGCATGCTAGTCGGCATCAGTAGGAAAGAACCTTCGTTCAGGCTAGGCATAAACTCCTGTCCGATGCCTCTCCATATCCAGAAACCGAATACGATGGTAGCTCCCGGAATCAACATGAATTTCCAGCGGTTATCCAAGCACCAGCGCAATATCCTCTCATAATAAATAACGAGCAGCCACAGGATGCTTAGGATGATGGCTACGCAACCCGCCACGAACAATATATTGGCGAGCATCCCTTTTTGCGGCCCCATCGGCAACCATTCCTCGGATAGGTAATAGATCGTGACAAAGAGGGTGATACCGATATTGATATAAGTGCTCATTTGAGGCTTCTTCCAATAACCGGACAATAGATTATTCACCCCGACTGCCGTTAGCCCGATAGCCGGAATACTTCCATAAATAATAAGTAAGGCGATTCCGGCCACGATCAACAGGTAATTCAGTATTTTCCGTATCAGCCTTGAATGGATCTTTATCGAGAACAACCAATACGATAGGGAAGGAAGCAAGATTAATCCCAGCACGAAGGCGGAAGCCAAAGCATATGTCTTGGTATAGGCCAAAGGCGAGAACATCTTCCCTTCCTGCGCCTCCATGGTGAAGACGGGGAGGAAGCTGACGATCGTCGTGATCATCGCTGTGCTGATTGCCCCGGACACCTCGCTTACCGCCTTATAAATAAGGTTGACAAACGCCTTTCCCCCCTGTATATGTCTGTTCTCGGGCATCTCCCGGTAACGGATGATACTTTCCACGAAGACGACCCCTACATCCACCATCACGCCAATGGCGATCGCTATACCCGATAAAGCCACGATATTCGCCGCTATCCCCGTATAACGCATGATGATGAACGTGGCGAGCACTGCTATCGGTAGCATACTGGCGATAACGATAGAGGCCCTCAGATTGAGTACCAGCACGATGATGACGATCACGCAGATCAATATCTCGTGGGAAAGGGCGGTCTCCAACGTCCCGATCGTCTCCTTGATAAGCCCCGTACGGTCGTAGAACGGCACGACGGTTACCTTGGAGACCGTCCCGTCCGCCAGTACCTTTTGGGGCAATCCCGGCTCCATCTCCTTGATCTTCGCCTTTACGTTATTGATAACCTCCAAGGGGTTGGAGCCATAGCGGGCTACTACCACTCCGCCCACGGCCTCCACACCCTCCTTGTCCAGCCCTCCCCGTCGGGTTCCGGGGCCGATATTCACGAACGCCACGTCCGATATGCGAACCGGTACGCCTTCCCGAACGGTGATGACGGCATTCTCTATATCTTTTACATTCTTGATATACCCCAAGCCCCGGATCAGGTACTCCACCTTGTTGATCTCCATCGTCTCGGCGCCGATATCGAGGTTGCTCTTCTTGATGGCGCTCATGATATCCATCACGGAGACGTTGAAGGCGTACATGGCATCCGGGTTCAACTCGATCTGGTACTCCTTCACGAAACCGCCCGCCGAGGCAACCTCGGATACCCCCTCGGCGGAGGATAAGGTGTACTTGACGTAGAAATCCTGTATCGTACGCAACTCCTCGGCGTTCCAGCCTCCGGTAGGTTTACCGGTCTTGGGGTCCCGTCCTTCCAGCGTATACCAATAGATCTGCCCGAGGGCGGTAGCGTCCGGTCCCAAGGTAGGCTGTACGCCTTCCGGCAAGGTTCCCGGAGGCAGGGAGTTCAGCTTCTCCAATATACGGGAACGGCTCCAGTAGAACTCTATATCGTCATCGAAGATAATGTATATGAAGGACATCCCGAACATGGAGGAACTACGGATCGTCTTCACTCCCGGGATACCTAAAAGAGAGGTGGTCAGCGGATAAGTGATCTGGTCCTGTATATCCTTCGGCGAGCGGCCCATCCATTCCGTGGCCACGATCTGCTGGTTATCGCCGATATCGGGGATGGCGTCTACCGGAATCGGATTCCGGGGAATGATCCCCCCGTGCCAATTGAAGGGGGACGTGGAGATGCCCCATACGATAATCAGCACTAGTAAAAGTAAGGTTACCACCCTGTTCTCAAGGAAGTAACGAATGATTCTGTTTAACATTTGAATGAGCTTTTATGATTTGAAAACATATGAGAACGCTTATTTGTTCGTCTTTGAAGGCTAGCGATCACATGAGTACTCGTGATGCTTTACGCCAGTACTCGCAATGGATTACTCCAGTATTTGCAATGGATTACTCCAGTACTCGCAATAGATTACGCCGGTACTCGTGCGTAAACAGACGTAAATCGCCTTTTAAAAAGGAAGCCTATACGCTAAATCAAAAAAGTACAATGATGGACGAATAACGGGATAGCGCTATTCTCCTTGGGTGGATTAATAAAGGGATTGGAACGTGTTGTCTCGTCTCGCCCGGCGATCTTATAGGAGTCGAGTAGATCGAACAACAAAACTACAGCGACAGGAGCGGACAGTTGCACGAGCGTATTCGCCACATCCTGATCGACGGATAACTTAACATATTCCGTCTCGGTAGAGCAGCACTTATGGGACGTGCCCGCCTCACCACAACTGGGGCAAGTGTCAAGATACTGCAAGCTCACCTCCGCCAACTTACCCATACAATAATGGTAATTCAGCGCAAACCCGGAGGAAACCCCGAGGTAAAGAACAGCGAGTATGAACAATAAAAATCTTCTCATCCCAAGTAATATATTCCGCAAATATATGAATATTTTTTGAACGGGCAATAGGGTGGAAAAAGTGCTCGTAGGGTTGTTAAAATCAGAACCTTTTCTTTATAGCCTTGTTCAAGGTAGGTAATTAATCTAAACAAAACACATTTATGAGACTATTTGTACAAGGAGCAGTATTACTGCTAGGTATGGGATTCTTATCGGCTCCCGCTAAGGCTCAAAAGGTGGTCATCGAGGATGATGCGCCAAATTCGATAGTCCTTGTCAGCCAAGACAAGGCAGGTGATGAAATCGTGAGGATAATGAATGAGACGCAGAGCCCTCGTTTCCACGACCCGAAAGCCCCCCGCTTCGTATTGACCGATCGTAAGGGACGTTTCGCCTTGGGTATCGGCGGTTACGTGAAGGCTACGGCGGAGTATGATTTCGGCGGGATCTCGGATGATGTCGATTTCTATCCGTCCATGATCTCGAATGGTGGGCAGAACTACGTCCGTAACCAGTTCCAGATGGACGCTACTACCAGTACGATATTCTTGAAATTAGTGGGTCGTACCAAACACCTCGGGGATTTCGTCGTGTATACGGCGGGTAACTTCCGGGGAGGCAGCAAGGTCTTCGAGCTCCAGAACGCCTATGTGTCTTTCCTTGGTTTCACGATGGGTTACGATTATAGTACCTTCATGGATCTGGCCGCCCTTCCGCCCTCGATCGATTATGCGGGGCCTGCCGGACAGGTTTTCAGCCGTGCCACCCTGTTACGCTATGAGCGTGCTTTCGGTAAGGGATGGAAAGCGGGTGTAGGTATCGAGATGCCAGTGGTGGATGGCATCACGAACCAAAGCGTGAATATCAGTAACCAACGTATGCCGAACTTCCCTGCCTATATCCAATACGCTTGGAATAAGAGCAGCCATATCCGTGTAGCTGGTATCGTACGTAATATGACGTATGAGAACTTGGTGGCGCAACGGGCCGAGTCTAAGGCCGGATGGGGCGTGTTTGCCGCCTCTACGTTCAATGTGACGAGCAAGCTGAACTTCTACGGTCAGGCTACTTACGGCCGGGGTATCAGCCAGTTCTTGAATGATATCAGTAATCTGGACGTGGATCTGGTTCCGGATCCCGAGGCCAAAGGCAAGATGCAAGTGCTTCCGATGATGGGTTGGTACGCTGGCTTGCAGTATAATATCACGCCGAAGGTATTCGTCTCCAGCACCTATAGCCAGACTCGTTTATACAGCGAGAATGATTACCCGGTTACCCCGTCGGATCAATACCGCTACGGTCAATACTTGGTTGCCAACATTTTCTGGAATGTGAACGCTAATCTGCAAGTCGGCGCCGAGTACTTGAGAGGCTGGCGTACCGATTTCAACGATATGACCCGCCACGCCAACCGACTTAATGTTTCCGCTCAATATAACTTCTGATAATGTAGCGTTTTGTTGATGTGCCACACCGGGGGATTCTTGGTGTGGCATTTCTTTTCGAGGCGATTGGCAGGTCTGCGATTAATAGATGTTCGCCATGCTAATCAGCGGCTCATACAGCTTCTCGATATCCTGCGAATCGATCTCGATCTCTACCTGATCGCCGGGGATAAGGGTCTGTCCGGCGGGAGCCAAGTCCTTGCGATCCCGGTGAATAGTCTTGATGATACAACGTTGGGGGAGGGTGAGGTGATCTACCTCCTTCCCGTCGAAATAGGCACCTGTCATGATCTCTACGAACAGGCTAGAACGCCCTTCGGCACGGAAGGCTGGAGTCGAGATCATCTCGTCATAGAGAACCACGTTAAAGGGCTTTATCTGTAGCATTTCCGTGAAGTAATACGTAAGCCCGCCGA
>UMGB01081251.1_pt1 | contig 11795 bp, 8 predicted proteins | sample 1965161 | NCBI WGS metagenome assembly UMGB01 (sample SAMEA4836060, study PRJEB28245) | human gut metagenome | biome: gut microbiome; material: fecal sample | place: Denmark | collected 2008
AAAATCCTTAGTTACGTTTGTAGCATCTTTATTCATCCATTCTCTCGGAACAAGTTTCTCCTCATTTGCGATTCTGTGTACATCGTAGATACCTGTAGCTGCCATGTAGGGATCATCGGAAACACGGTCGATAACAACCATCTTACCTGTGTCACCTTCATCTGCAGCTTTAACTGCAGCACCACCTACCATGAATGCTTCATCAATATCCACTCTGGATGCCATATGGGAAGCACTTCTCTGTAATGTGGAAAGTTCAACAGCTCTTGTCTTGCATCCGCACTCCGCTGCCAGGAAATTTGCCAGATAAGTGGCTGTTCCCTGAAGCTGTTTGTGTCCAAATGCATCCACATAGTCTCCCACGCTTCCAAGCTCACATACATATCTTCCGTCAGCCAGCTTGATTCCCTCGGAAACTGCGATTACAATAGATGCTTTTTTATTCAGAAGATCTTTTACTTTTGCAAGGAATTTCTCAACATCAAAAGGCACTTCCGGCAGATAGATCAAATCCGGTCCGTCGCAGTCCTCAGATTTTGCCAGTGCTGTGGCACCTGTAAGCCATCCGGCATTACGTCCCATGATCTCCATGATCGTAATCATATTTTTCTTATAAGTAAGTCCCAGTGCATCGCGGATCACTTCTTTTGTGGATGCGCCGATATATTTTGCAGCACTTCCGAATCCGGGTGTATGGTCTGTCAGCGCCAGGTCATTGTCGATTGTTTTCGGAACACCAAGGAACTTCTGAGTCTGTCCTGTGAGAATCGCATAATCAGACAGTTTCTTGATCGTATCCATGGAATCATTTCCGCCAATGTAGATAAACGCATAGATATCCAGTTTATTTAAGATCTCAAAAATTTTCTCATAAATTGCTTTATCTTCGTGAATCTCAGGAAGCTTGTAACGACAGGAACCTAAAAATGCAGATGGTGTTCTCTTGAGTAATTCGATATCCAGTTCTGAATGAATCTGTGTTGACAGATCAATATACTGTTCATCCAACAGTCCCTGAATGCCGTGAAGCATTCCGTATACTTTGTCAAATCCTCGTTCAATGGCATTCTTATAAACTCCGGCAAGACTGGAATTGATTACTGCAGTAGGTCCTCCTGATTGTCCAACAATGATATTTCTTTTTTTCGCCATAGCAATGACCTCCTTGTTTTCACGTTTTGTTCATTATGTCTTAGAGTGTGTCTGAAAAATGCTTTACGCAAGATGTGCGTCACAATTTTTCAGACACGCTCTGGTCCCGCAGGACTCGTTGAGGTAAATTGTAACAAATATTTTTTTATTCGTCAATCATTTATTGTGGTTTTTACACATATGATTTCTGTATTTCGTCACTATATCAGTGTATTTTTCAATTTACCACGACATTTCAGATCTATTTTTGTATATTTATAACTATAATTAATCCAGCCCATGTGTTATACTTATAGACAGATTGATTCCGGCATCAACTTATAGCAATCAAAACCTTTTTGAAAATTGCCGGACATCAATGTCCGTGACTATTCGGTACCTTCGCAGTTACGAACCAAAATGCATTTCAAATCACCTTCGGTGATTTGCAGAATACTGCCAGCTGAACAGTTACACAATATTTATCGATCAAGGAGGATTCATTTATGATCCATACAATTGAAAACGACTATCTTAGAGTATCTGTAGATGATCATGGTGCTGAGCTTTGCAGCATTTTTGATAAAGTACATAACAGAGAAGTGATCTGGCAGGCAGATCCGGCTTACTGGAAACGCCACGCACCGGTTCTTTTCCCTAATGTGGGACGTCATTTTGAGGATCACTATCGTATTAATGGAGTCGAATATCCCTCCAGTCAGCATGGGTTTGCCAGAGACAGCGAATTTACCTGCGTGGATATGACTGCTGATTCCATCACCCATAGGCTGAAATCTTCTGATGCCACAAGAGAAAATTATCCATATGATTTTGAGCTGAAGATCAAGCATGTTCTGGAGAAGAATCAGGTCAGTGTATGCTGGGAAGTGATCAGCCTTAATGATGAAACCATGTATTTTACAATTGGCGGCCATCCTGCATTCAATGTACCTGCCGGAGGAATTGGCTCCCAGGAGCAATATCATCTTACTTTTGACGGCCAGGATTCCCTCTCCTATCTGCTGATCGACATGTCATCAGGCACCGCGGTCGCAGATAAAGCTTATACACTGGAGCTTGAGAATGGTTCCTGCCTTATCGATGCTCACATGTTTGACAAAGATGCCCTTATTTTTGATGACCAGATTGAAAAGGCCGGCATCGCTTTCCCTGACGGAACTCCTTATGTGGAACTGATCTGTCATGGATTTCCAAGCTTTGGCATCTGGTCCGTCCCGGGTTCTCCTTTTGTATGTCTTGAACCATGGATGGGACGCTGTGATGATTTTGGATTTAAGGGCGAGCTTCCGGAAAAGAAATATATCAACACTCTGGACAAGGATGAAATTTTTACTGCATCATATGAAATAAAAATTTATTAATTTTCTCCATTTATCCTGAAAGCTGTGCTATAATGTCACAGTATATGAAAGTCATCCTGTCCGGTATCCACGAATTTACCCATGCAGACATGACTGATTCATGGCAGCCACTCAGGACTTTCATAGAAAAACACAGGAGGAAATTTCCATGACTAGAGAAGAATTTCAGAAGCTGACACAGGATGTTGTACTGCTCGACGGTGCTACCGGTTCCAATCTTATGGCCGCCGGAATGCCAAGAGGAATCTGTACAGAAGCATGGATCATGGAGCACAAAGAAGTTCTGCAAAATCTGCAAAAGGCTTATGTTGAAGCAGGAAGCCAGATCGTATACGCACCTACTTTCGGCGGAAACCGTTACAGTCTCGGACTTCACGGACTGCAGGATAAGCTTGCGGAAATGAACCATGCACTTGTAAATATTTCCAGAGAGGCAGTAGGACATAAGGTCTATGTTGCCGGTGATATTACCACAACCGGAAAGATGATGGAGCCTGCCGGTGATCTCACCTATGAGATGGCATATGAAACATACTGTGAACAGATTAAGGTTCTTGAAGATGCAGGTGTTGATCTGATCGCTGCGGAAACCATGATCAATATCGAGGAAACACTTGCTGCACTGGATGCTGCTGCATCCGTAAGTTCTCTTCCTGTAATGTGTACAATGACCGTAGAAGCTGACGGAAGCATTTTCAGCGGAGGAAATGCTGTGGAGGCTGCGATCGCCCTTGAGGGTGCAGGTGCTGTGGCAGTTGGGATCAACTGTTCTGTAGGACCTGACCAGCTGGTATCCGTTGTCCGCAATATCAAAGAGAACGTATCCATTCCTGTCATCGCCAAACCTAATGCCGGTATGCCGACGATTGATGATCAGGGAAATGCCATTTACAGTATGGACGCCAAAAGCTTTGCAGAACATATGAAGGTTCTGATCGAAAATGGTGCGTCTGTTGTCGGAGGATGCTGTGGTACTACTCCGGAATTCATCCGCGAGATAAGCAGAAGCCTCGGAAGATAGATTTTGTATCTTCGACAGCCATAGTCAGACGAATAACGAATATTCGCAGCCAAAGCAGGGAACTTTCCTGATTCGGTTAAAGAGGGATATGACTCAAAAAAGCACATAACTTAGGATAGAATCTGTCTCAATCCGAGATATTCTCATCCTCTGTTATGTGCTTTTTGGTAATTGTCCGGCTTTCCTCTGTCCTGATCCTGCGAAAATACCATGGCAATTCTATAAACAGTTGCGCTTTTTATTATCTGCTTTTCATCTACTTCACTTTGATTGCTTTTTTCGGGCACATCTCCTGGCAGCAGAAACAGCGGATACACTTTCTGTAATCATATACCGGCGGCTTTCCTTTGCCTTTTCTGAAATCCACAGCTTTCCCCGGAACCGGACAGCTCTGCACACAGATCCCGCAGCGGACACATTTATCAGCTTCTATATATGGTTTTTTCTGAAAAATGTTTAACGCTCCCGCCATTCTTGTCCAGATATTCTTTCGCACTTCTGTGCGGTCTACATTAAAAGCCGGATTTCCGTATTTTTTCACTGCCTCTGCCATGGAAATCTCCCCGTCTGGTGTCAGAAGGGTAATCTCCTCTTCTTTCCATGTACCAAGTCCCATTTTCTCGCCATGATAGTTCGTCGGAACCATCTCCGGTTTCAGATAAACCAGACGGCTGAATACACTGTCCAGTGCAACCGGATCTGTGGACATCAGCAGTACATTCATAGGAACCGGATCTCCCGAACCCGGTCCGTTGCCCTCCATGGCCACAATCCCATCCATCACATACAGCTTCGGTGCCACACATTTATTCAGATCAATAAGCATTCTGGCAAAGCTGTCTGCACTCGGGTACTGCGTGTGCCCCTTCGCTTTATGGAATCCATATATAAACCCATAGCTGTTCTTAACCGCACCGGTGATACGTTCTAATGCATGTGTTTTCATCTTGCTCAGGGAAATCACACAGTCCTGCTCCAACAGTTCTTTTGGCAGGATAAATTCCTTTGCCTGGACTCCCTGCGGATAAGCAGTTTTCACGCCCTCAGAATAATCAACAGCCGGAATATGATATTTCTCCAGATAAGTATCCATTCCTGTTCCGCGGATCACTGCCTGAGTGGTTCCATGACCGCAGGAATCTGCAAGCACAATATTCTCATACCCACTTTCACGCAGGATTCCCGCAAAGGCTCCTACTACAACCGGATGTGTGATCACTGCTTTCTCTACCTCTGCTTTTTTCAGCAGATTCGGCTTCAGCAGGATCTTCGCATCCTTTGGAATCAGAGTCTCCACTCCACCCAGAAAATCCAGCCCCTGTTTCAGCAGCATATAGATTTTTTCTTCATCATATTCCCGGCAGGGAAGTAATACCACTTTACTTTTCACCAAATTCACGCACCTTTATCATCTCCGGACAGATCCACCTGTCTCAGTGCTTTTCTTACCGGCAAAATACATGCCGGCACTACAGAGAGACAGTCCACACCCATCCTCAGAAATTCTTCTGTCAGGGCAGTGTCTGCAGCAAGTTCCCCACAAATACAGACACGTCTGTTTTCTGCATGTCCCGCTTCGATCACCATTTGAATCATACGCAGCACTGCCGGGTGATGGTCATTATATTTCTTGCGCAGAAGCGGATTCTGTCTGTCCATCGCCAGTGTATACTGACTCAGGTCATTGGTTCCAAGACTCAGGAAATCCACTCTTCTGGCAAGCTCCCGGCTGATCATGACTGCTGCCGGAGTCTCGATCATGATTCCTGTCTTAATATGTTTATACGGAATTCCTTTTTCATCCAGCCCGATCTTTACTTCCCGGATAATTTCTTCGATCTCATCCATTTCCTCTTCTGAGCTGATCATCGGATACATCAGCGCCAAGTTTCCATATGCACTCGCCCTGAAAATTGCCCGAAGCTGTGCCTTGAACATTCTTTTTCTGTCAAGGCAGAGACGGATTCCTCTGTTCCCCATGATCGGATTTGTCTCGTCCGGGATATTCAGATATTCTGCCTGCTTGTCTGCTCCGAGATCTGCCGTACGGATCACAGTGAGCTTTTCTCCCATGGTCTCCGCAATCTTTTTGTATGCAAGAAACAGCTCATTTTCACGAGGATAATTTTCTCTTCCAAGATACTGGAATTCACTGCGCAGAAGACCAATCCCGGCAGCTCCGTAATACAGCACACTGTTCAGGTCATCCATATTTCCGATATTGGCATAGATTTCAATTTTTCTGCCATCTTTTGTGATATCCGGTTCTTTCCTTAATTTCAGAAGTTCTTCCCTTTCTTCTTTATCAGCCTGCCTGCGGATCTCATATTCTTTTTTTACCTCTTCATCCGGATCAATATACAAAGTTCCGGTATATCCGTCCACAATAGCCTGCCGTCCGTCCCACTCCGAATCTGTGTCAATTTCCAGCAGAGCCGGTATATTCATTGTTTTTGCCATAATGGCAGCATGAGACATGTCGGAACCATGATGGGTAACAATAGCCATCAGTTTATCCTTATCCATCTCCATCAGTTCTGTTGGCGTGATACTCTCCGTCACAACGATCACAGGCTCATCCCCAAGATTTATCCTGGGAGAGATACCTCCCAGTTCACCGATCAGGCGGTCGGAAATCTCCCGCATATTATCCAACCGTTCTTTAATCGCAGGCTCTTCCAGAGTTCTGAAAGTCTTAAGCATCTCATCCCTTGTAGTCATTACCGCATAGGCAGAATTTACTTTTTCACTCTGTATGACACTCTCAATGGCATGTTGAAAGCTTTTTCCCTCCAGCAGATTCTTCTGTCTGAGAAAAATCTCTGCCTGGGTTCCCTGAATTATGCAGTTTTTTTCATATAAATCCTCCAGCTGTTCCATGACTCTGGTGCGCGCCTGCCGGAAAATATTCAGCTCTGTTTTCACATCTGTGATTTCGTACTGGCGCATCTGATATTCGCTTTTATGATAATACAGTATCTTACCGATGGCAATTCCGGAAAAGGCACCGGTTCCCTTGTAAACATCCATATTAACTCCTTAGTTGATTAACCCCTTAGTCGCAGGCAGCCTTAAATTCAGTCCAGTTCTTCTGATACTGTGCGTCTGCGTCCTGGCTTACATTCTGGACAATCTCGCCCTTTGTAACGTCATCCGGAACTACCAGATCCGGATTTACCAGCTCATCTGCTGCTTTATTTGTGCTGTAATAGCCGATATAGTCTGTACATTTCGCTGCAACCTCCGGCTGCATGATGTAATCCATGAAAGAATATGCCGCATCTTTATCCGGCGCTTCACTTGGAATAAACATACCCATAATACCAAATCCAAGTCCTTCTTCCGGATATACCACCTTCAGATCAGGATTCTCAGCCAGAGCAGCTGTTACCTGAGAGGTATAAAGAAATGCAACACTTGCTTCTCCGTTGAGAAGTGCATTCTGTGTATTGTCATCCTGGATCAGACGTACATTCGGAGCAAGTTCCAGAAGTTTCTCTCCTGTCTTCTTGATCACGTCAACGTCCTCTTCATTCATGCTCTCGCCCATAGAAAGCTGGGTGATACCATTGATCACACGATAGTTTGCAGTCAGTGCAATGCTGTCCTCAAGAGACGAATCCCAGAGGTCTTTATATCCTTTGATATCAATATCCACCTGTTCCGGGTCATAAACGATCAGCGGGATGCCTGCTCCGTAAGGAACTGTGTATTCATCATCCGGATCATAGAACTGTCCCTGATATAATGGGTTGATATTTCCGATATTCTCCAGAGAATCCTTGTCAAGCTTCTCTGCAAGTCCTTCCTGGATCGCAGTTTCCAGAATATAATCATCTGCGATCACGATATCATAGTCGCCGCCCTTTGCCATGGAAAGCTTCTCAAGCATGGTTTCATCTGTATCAAAGTTTGAATAAACAACTTTAACTCCTGTCTCTTTTTCAAAATCATCCAGAACTTCCTGCGGGAACATTCCCTCCCAGGTAAAAAGAACAAGTTCTTTATCATCTCCTGCATCCTTAAATCCGGTAAATACAGATCCGGCCATTAATGCACACATAACTACTGCAAGTACTCTTTTTTTCATAAATGATCTCCCTTCTTATGCTCTGCATTGTTGTCTATATCAGTCACTGTCCGCCTTCCACTGTATCGGCAGACAGCGGCTATCCTTTTTTACTTTGCTTTTACTTTTGTCCAGAGTTCCGCAAATTTCTGCTTGATCTTTGGCTGCTGATAAGCAAAGATTTCGTTATTCGGGTTGGTTGTATCCGGAATATAAGAACTGATCCCGGCATAGTCCCCCTCCTTCATGGTTTCAAAAGCACTCTTCACTGTAGAAGTATACCCTACTTCTTCCGTATTGGAAAGAGCAGATTTATCACTGATCATAAAATCAATAAATTCATGGGCAAGCTGTACTTCGCTGCAGTCCTTTGTGATAACCATTGCATCATACCATCTGTTGGTTCCCTGTTCCGGTGTAAAGTAGTCCAGATTCGGATTTTCACTGATAATGTAAGATGCATCTCCGGAGTACACAACAGCCAGCGCTTTGTTTCCTGAAATCATATTGTCGATCACATCATCGCCTGCATAGATCGGATCCATAGTGTCACGCTGATCGATCAGCCACTGATAAGCCTCCTCGATCTCAGACTCATTTGTAGTATTCATGGAATACCCAAGTGCTTTTAATGCTATCATAAAGGAATCCCTCTCAGAATCATACATGTAAATATTTCCTTTATATTTCGGATTACACAGAAGATTCCAGCCATCTTTCAGATCAGCCTCATCTACTACTGTCTTATCATAAAGGATTCCTACTGTTCCCCAGAAATACGGACAGGAATAACGGTTGCCCGGATCATAGCTCTGGTTCATGACATCATTCAGCAGATTTTTCTTATTCGGAATTTCTTTCCAGTCAAGTGCCTGCAGATATTCTTCTTTGATCAGTCTCTCAATCATGTAATCAGACGGGATCAGCACATCATAAGTCTCACCGCTTGAAAGCTTGGTGTACATCATCTCATTTGACTCAAAAGTCTCGTATACGATGGTACAATCATATTCTTTTTCGAAATCCTCCAGCAGGGAAAGATCCATGTACTCTCCTGCATTGTAAACTTTCAGCACATGAGTGGACTGTGCCACGAATCCCCATTTGATCAGCCCTGCCGTAACGGCAACAACCAGAACTGCAGAGACAATTTTTACTGCTTTCCTGTTCAGCTTTCTGGCTTTATTCTTAAACTTCGGAAGCAGATTGGACAAAAGCAGTACCACGATGATGACTACGATCACGATGGTTGACAAAGCATTGATCGTCGGATTGATACGCTTTGTCATATTATATACAACAATAGAGATATTCTTTACACCATTGCCTGATACGAAATAGGAAATAACGAAATCATCAAATGACATGGTAAATGCAAGCAGCGCGCCTGCGAAAATACCCTCTTTGATCATCGGCACGATAACCTTTGTCAGAGCCTGAAAAGGTGTTGCCCCAAGGTCCATGGCAGCATTTGCCATATTCGGATCCAGAGCCCTTACCTTCGGATAAACGCTGGTAATTACATACGGGGTACAGAATGCAATATGTGCCAGCAGCATAGTCAGATACCCTTTTCGAAATCCCAGAGAAGAGAACAACAGCATCAGGCTGATGGCTGTTACGATCTCAGGATTCAGGATAGGGATATTATTAATATTCAAAAGCAGTTCCTTGATTACCTTCTTTGATTTGGATAAACCGATCGCTGTAATGGTTCCAAGTATTGTAGAAACAATGGTCGCAATGATCGCAATGGTAACAGATACATAAACTGCCTTAATTACTTCCCCGTTACCGAGAAGTTCCTGATACCAGCGCAGGGAAAAGCCTGTAAATCTGGTCAGTGACTTGGATGAGTTAAAGGAAAAGATCATCGTCACCAGGATCGGCAGGTAAAAGAAAGCAAGGCAGAGTACTACATATAACATTGAGAAAAATTTATTATTACGTTTCATGCCGTCCTCCCTTATTCATCTTTATCCATCTTCTTCATCAGGCTCATAAAGATCAGAATGAGCACAGCCAGAATCAGAGAAATCGCACTTCCGAAGTTCCAGTCGCCAACAGAGATAAACTGAGACTCGATCAGGTTACCGATCAGCATGTACTGTCCGCCTCCGAGAAGTTTAGGAATAACGAATGTGGAAATAGACAGCAGGAATACCATCATGATTCCATTAAGCACACCGGGGATGGACAATTTCCAGATAACCTTTGTAAAGGTCTGAAATTTATTTGCCCCCAGGTCATAGGCAGCCTCGATAAAGGATTTATCCATTTTGCTCAGGGATGTATGGATCGGGATGATCATAAACGGCATAAAGTTACAGACCAGACCAACCACTACGGAAAAGTCCGTATACATCATTGTCACCGGGGAAATCCCCAGTAATCCAAGCAAATGGTTGATGATACCATTGTCCGACAGCAGGTTCATCCATGCATAAGTACGCAGAAGCATATTGATCCATTCCGGAATGGTTACCAGCAGGATCAGAAGACTCTGGGATTTCTCCGGACATTTGGAAATAATATATGCCAGCGGATAGCCAAGTCCCAGACAGATGACCGTCGTCAGGATTCCAAGCTTAAAGGACTTGAAAATAACGCTCATATACGTAGCTTCCAGGAATTTGCGGAAATTCTCCAGGGTGAAGGAGAACGTCAGCACTTCGTTTCCATCTTCTGTAAATGCATATAATGCGATCAAAATCAGCGGGATGACAATGACCACAAACGCCCACACAAGATATGGTTTGATAAGATTTCTGTACTGTTTCATCAGTAGCTTCCCATCTTACACATAACATGGATGTCTTCAGGCCCGAATTTCAGTCCCACTTCCCTTCCGACTTCCGCATAATCTGTGGTATGAACCATATAAGTACGAAGCTCTGTCTCGATCAGGATCTCATAATGCACGCCCTTGAAGGTAATATTGCGCACGATTCCCCTGATCTTTGCCTGACCGGGATCTACGATATCCAGATCCTCAGGTCTTAATACAACTTCAATCTCTTCATTATCCTCAAATCCCTTATCCACACATTCAAACTCAAATCCGTCAAAAGCAACCAGATAATCACGGATCATGGTTCCCTCGATAATATTAGATTCACCGATAAAGCCTGCAACAAAACGGTTTTCCGGCTCATTGTAGATATCTGTAGGCGAACCGATCTGCTGAATCTCACCGTTATTCATAACAACAACCGTATCTGACATGGACAGGGCTTCTTCCTGGTCATGGGTAACATAAATGAAAGTGATGCCGACTTCCTGCTGAATCTTCTTTAATTCTACCTGCATCTGTTTACGGATCTTTGCATCCAGTGCACCCAGGGGCTCATCTAAAAGCAGAACCTTCGGCTCATTTACCAGAGCTCTGGCAATGGCCACTCGCTGCTGCTGTCCACCGGAGAGCAGAGTTACATCTCTTTTCCCAAAGCCTTCCAGACCAACCATCTTCAGCATACGCTCCACCTTCTGGGCGATGACAGTTTTATCGACCTTCTTCAGGTTCAGCCCGAAACCGATGTTCTCCGCCACATTTAAATGAGGAAAAAGAGCATACTTCTGAAACACAGTATTAACCTCTCTCTTGTACGGGGGAAGCTTGGAAATCTCAATCCCGTTAAACAGTACTTCTCCGTCACTTGGTTCTTCAAAGCCTGCAATGATTCGAAGGGTGGTTGTCTTTCCGCATCCGCTGGGTCCCAAAAGCGTCAGGAATTCCTTTTCGTAAATATCCAGATTGATGCCGCGCAAAACCTGCTGATCATCAAAATTCTTGGTCAGATTTTTTAACTCAATCAGTTTGTTCATCATCTTTTCCTTCCTCTGAATGTATTCTATTTTTGTTGCTATAGCATTTATTTTTTCTTCTTTGTTATCAGTGAATAAACAATAAAAATAACCAGTGTAGCTGCCAGCAGAATGGTACACAACGCATTGATCTCCGGCGTCACTCCCGTTTTCAGCTGTGTGTACACCTTGATCGGCAGCGTAGACAGACGCGGTCCGTTTACAAAAATACTTATTACCACATCATCCATAGACATGGCAAACGCAAGCAGCGAACCTGAAATTACCGCCGGCATAATTAAGGGCAGCGTAATATCCCGGAAAGCCCTGAACGGTCCCGCACCCAGATCCCTTGCTGCCTCTTCCAGTGCCGGATCCATGCCTGCCA
>UMGB01001931.1_pt1 | contig 11564 bp, 9 predicted proteins | sample 1965161 | NCBI WGS metagenome assembly UMGB01 (sample SAMEA4836060, study PRJEB28245) | human gut metagenome | biome: gut microbiome; material: fecal sample | place: Denmark | collected 2008
AGGCCAGAGACTATCCGAGACTTGAGGCCGAGCGCGAGCGAAAGCTTGAGCTTCTGGCCGAACAGAAGGACCGCAGGCTTGTCGCCGTGCACAGGCTCGAGCGAATCGACGCCAGACTCGACGCCATCAACCGCGCGCTTGAGCTTCTGCCCTCGGACGCGCAGGCCGCCGAGGCCGCTCTCGTCGCACCCGAAGACGAGGAAGCCCCTCAGGCGCCGCCCGCCGCACCGCGCGTTTCCGCCGCTGCAGCGGCCGCCATCGCGTCGCTCGCGCGCGAAACGCCGTCCCCGCGCATGCGCAAGGCCCTGATGAGCCACATTCCAACCCTCGCTCCCGATGAGGCCCACTACCCCGAGGCCCTTCACGCCGACATCCGCAGAGAGGCCGAACGCCTTTCCATGCTGGAGAATCCGACGCCTGAAAACACGAAGCGCCTTGCGCAGCTTCTGGAAGCCGCCAAGGCGCTGTCGGAGCGTCCGCAGGACGCGCGTGCGATTGCAGAGGGACTTTACGGTCTGACCTGATCGGTCTTCTGCGTCCAGAAGTCGACGGGACAGTCCTCGGCCTTGTCGAACGTCGCCCACTCCCAGGCCGTCTCGTCTGCAAGAAGAGCGCGCAGGAGCTGGTTGTTGAGGCCGTGACCCGACTTGTGCGCAACGTAATGCGCCAGAAGCGGATGACCAAGCACGTAGAGGTCGCCCATTGCGTCCAGAATCTTGTGCTTGACGAACTCGTCGTTCTCGCGCAGGCCGCCCGGATTGAGAATGCGGAACTCGTCCATCACGATGGCGTTCTCGAGCGAACCGCCCTGAGCGAGCCCCATGCGGCGAAGCATCTCCACGTCCTGCACGAAACCGAACGTGCGGGCGCGAGAGACCGCCTGCTCGTACGTGACGCGCGAGAAGTCGACGTCCGCCTTCTGCTCCGTGCGGTCGATCGCAGGATGACCGAAGGCGATGGTGAACGTGAGACGAAAGCCCTCGTGCGGCTCAAGCCTTGCGAGCTTGTCGCCCTCGCGAACCTCGACGGGCTTGAGCACCCGCACGAAGCGCTTGGGCGCGTCCTGCTCGACGATGCCCGCCTGGTGAAGCAGGAAGACGAAGCTCGCCCCCGAGCCATCCATGATCGGAATCTCGGCGGAGTCAACCTCGATGATCACATTGTCGATGCCGAGACCGTTGAAGGCGCTCATCAGATGCTCTATGGTCGCCACGGCGGCCTTGCCGACGTTGACCGTCGTGGCCATGCGCGTGTCGTTCACGTTGAGGGGATGAGCGGGAATCTCGACGGCGGGACGAATGTCCACGCGCCTGTAGAGAATGCCCGTGTCGGGTTCCGCGGGGCGAAGCACGAGGTGCACCTTGCGGCCGCTGTGAAGCCCGATCCCGACGGTCTCGACGGACTGCCTGAGCGTGCGCTGCTTGAACATGAGTGATCTCCGTACGAAAACCGGCGCTTGACGCGCCGGCTTCCTTCTGGGTCCCCGAACGGGCCGTGCCCGACGGAGCGGCTTACTTCAGATAGGTCGGAATGACGAACTTGGACACGTCAACCGCGGCATCCCCCTGCTGAGCGGCGGGTTCGGGCGCAGGGGCCTCCAGCGTCTGGCCGAAGACCGGGGTCTGAAGGCCAGCGGGGGCTTCGGACGAGGCGTTGAAGACTGCGGGAGCCTGAACGCCCGAGCCGGGTTCGTTCGCATCGAGCGGACGGTCGAGGCCGGTCGCCACGAGGGTCACGCGGATCTCGTCGCCCATCTCCTCGGAGATGGCGGAGCCGAAGATCACGATGGCGCTCTTGTGGACGAAGGTGTTGAGCACCGCCATGGCCTCCTTGATTTCGGCAAGCGTGACCGACTCGTTGCCCGTGAAGTAGGCGAGCAGGCCGCGGGCGCCCTGGAGGTTCGCACCTTCGAGAAGCGGACAGGCGATGGCCTTTTCCGCAGCCACGCGGGCGCGGTCCGGACCGGAGGCGGACGCCAGACCGATGATGGCCGTGCCGCGTTCGCTCATGACCGTCTTCAGGTCCTCGAAGTCGACGTTGATGGTGCCAGGCGTGTGGATGATTTCCGCAATGCCCACGCATGCCTTGTAGAGCACTTCGTTGCTCATTTCAAAGCATTCCTTCATCGTGGCGTTCGGGGGGCATTCGCTCTCGAGCTTCTCGTTGAGAATCACGATCATCGAGTCGACCTTGTCCTTGAGGTTCTCGATGCCCTTTTCCGCGCAACGCATGCGACGGCCGCCTTCGAAGCTGAAGGGCTTCGTGACGACGGCAACCGTGAGGATGCCCATTTCCTTGGCGATCTCGGCGATGACGGGAGCAGCGCCCGTTCCCGTGCCGCCGCCCATGCCAGCGGTGATGAAGAGCAGATGCGCGCCGCGGATGGCCTCGGCCACCTGCTCGCGCTTTTCCTGAGCTGCGGCCGCGCCGACTTCAGGCCTGGCACCAGCGCCGAGGCCCGTGGAGCCGAGCTGGATGTTCACGTGCGCACGCGAACGAGACAGGGCCTGATGGTCCGTGTTCGCGGCGATAAATTCGATGCCCTTCGCACCATGCGTGATCATGTGCTCGACGGCATTGCCACCGCCGCCGCCCACGCCGATCACCTTGATGACGGTGTTCAGAGGATCAAGTTCCTGCAGGATCTCAAAAGGCATTTTCTACCCCAAAATGTCGAATTTTTTAATTATGGCGGACTTTTGGCTTTTCTGCTTGCCGGAGCCGCCTCGAACAGCTTCGGCAGGCGGGCTCAGTAGTCCCCGAAAAACACGGTTCTTATCCTTCCCGAAAGGTTCAGGAGAGACGGCGTTCTGTAGCTTCGGCTGTCGCCTGCGGCCCTCGTCTTGTCGGCCGCCATCAACAGGCCTGCGGCAACGCTGGCGTTCGGCCTCATGGAGAGAGCATTCTTCTCATCAAAGCAGAGCGGCGCACCAATGCGCACGGGAACTCCAAACACGTCTCGCGCAACTTCGTCGATGGCGCGAAGGTTCGCGCCTCCGCCCGTGATGATCACGGCATGGACCTTGTCGAGATGGCCCGCCTTCTCGATGACGTCGCGATAGATGCGGAAGAACTCCTTCGCGCGCTCGTACAGGGTCTGCACGATCAGGCTTCGCGAGCAGAGCGGCGTGCCGCGCACATCCTCCAGCGAGGGGCGGACGCTTTCGCCCGGCAGCACGCCGTCCATGCTGCAGCTTCCGAAGCGGATCTTGAGCTCTTCGGCTTGGTCGAGCGACACGCCGAAGATCGTGCTCAGGTCGCGCGTGAAGAATTCCGACCCGAAGGGACGGACGGCCGTCAGAAGCGTCCTGTGCTCGTACACCAGCGTCATCGACGTCGTCTCTGCCCCCATGTCGAGGACGAGCGTGCCGTTGTAGCGGTCGCTTTCCGTACTCACCGCAAGCGCGGCGGCGATCGGATGAGGCTCATATCCCGCAAGTTCGATGCCGGAACGCAGCAAGCTGCGCTTCATGTTCTCGGCGTTCTTCACGGAGCCGTAAACGGCATGATAGTAGGCCGTCACCTTGTCGCCCACCAGACCGACCGGCGTCTGCGAAAACGTATCGCCGCACGAATAGCCCTGCGGGATCATCTTGATGAGCTGCTTGCCCTGACGCAGGCTGTGCTCGCGCGCATTGTTTTCCGCCGCCTCGACGTCCGCGGGCTTCACCTCATTGCCTCGCACGACGGCCGTGCCCAGGCAGTTCTCGCTCGTGAGCGAGGAGCCGCCGATGGCGACCCAAGCATTCGAAAGCTCGGGAAGATTGCCTGCGGAGCGCGCCTCGCGCACCGCCGCCTTGATGTCGTCGACGGCGGCATTGAGATCCGTCACGATGCCGTTTCGAACGCCGTGCGAATCCCTGAAGCTGTAGCCGCAGATGCGGTAGAGCCCCTCGCCCTTGGGCGACGGGAGCGCAACGACGCACAGCACCTTGTGGGAGCCGATGTCGAGACCGACAAGATAATCATTCGGGTTGTTCATCGTGCTGTGCGCTCCCAGGCTCTTCGTCCGGGACATCCGTATCCGTTCTCTGTTCGGCTTCCCGCAGTTTTCGAATGGCTTCGCGGTCGGGAAGCGTGGCCGCAAACGCCCTGTCATAGCGCAGGTCGATGGAGGCGGGCGGTCCGTCCATCAGCTCGACGACCCTCGGGTAGGCCGCCGCCAGATCGGCAACCTTCGCCACGATGTTCGTGCCTGCGTCCTCCCTGCCGAGTTCCACGCGCGTTGCGGGAATGTCGCCCGAAGCCATCACGAGGCTCCAGCCGCCGCGATCGCTGCAGGCGACGTCCGTCACCGTCGCGCCGATGGAGCTCAACGCGCGGGAGAACTCCCTGTAGTATCGGGCGATCTGAGCGGTCTGTCCTGCAGGACCGTAGAAGTTGGGCAGCGGATCGGACGGGTTGTCGCGCTCGTCAGGATTGGCGGAAAAGAGCACGCCGTCTGGATCGACAAGACGACCGTCCTCATAGACCGCGAAGGCGCTGTAGGTTTCGACGGCAATGCGAAGGCCGTCGGGCCAGACTCTCCTCACCACGGCACGCTTCACCCAAGGCACCGTCTCGGCCGCCCTGCGGACCTCGTCGAGATCCTCGGTGAAGAAGTTGCCCCGAATGACGGGCTCCACCGCCTGCTTCACGCGCTCGACGGGCACGCGCGCAACATCCCCCTCGACCTCCAGAGTCGAGAAGTCGAAGACGGGCAGATGCATCACCGCATCGGCCGCACGGCCTGCGCCAAGCACAACGACGGCCGCCGCAGCCAGACCGCAGACCGTCTTCGTCCAGAAGCGCAGGCTTGCGCGGCGGGCCTCGCGGGCCTCCTCCTGCGCACGCGCCAGAGCACGCCGCTCGATCGCCTCTTCAGGCGTGACGGCCTCCGCGGGGTTTTCGGGACTCTCAGCCTTCATCCTGCGAAACTCCGTCTGTCATCCGCTCCCGCGCTCAGTCGCAGCGGGCGAGCGACAGAACCTTGAGGCACAGGTCGGCATAATCCATGCCGACCGCACGGGCCGCCATCGGCACGAGCGAATGAGGCGTCATGCCGGGCGACGTATTGATCTCGAGCAGCGCGAAGGAGCCGTCGGCGCGCTGCAGCGCGTCGATGCGGGACCAGCCGCGTGCGCCTACGGCGGCAAACGCACGTTCGCAGAGCGAGCCGAGCGTCGCGGCCGCTTCGTCTTCGAGCTTCGCGGGGCAGTCGTAGTGCACTGCGTCGCCGAAGTACTTGTTGTTGAAGTCGTAGTCGCCTTCAGGAGCGCGGATCTCAATCACGGGAAGCGCACGACCGTCAAGCACGGCGACCGTGAACTCCCTGCCGTGGATGTACTCCTCGACAAGCACCTCGTCGCCGCGGACGCCCGCAGCGTCCTCAAGCGCCTTTCTGAGGGCGGCGACGGTCGGCTCGGCGAGCTTGGTGACGCCGATCGAGGAACCGTCGTGAGCGGGCTTGACCACGAGACCCGTCGCGCCGAGACACGCAATGGCCTCTTCAAGCACGGCGTCGTCCGCCTTCGGATCAATCATGACGCCCTCGGGCACGGGAATGCCCGCACTGCGCCACACGCGCTTCGTCAGATCCTTGTCGATGGCCATGGCGCTCGCCGTAACGCCCGGCCCCGTATACGGGATGCCGAGATAGTTGAGCACGCCCTGAATGGTGCCGTCCTCGCCGAGACGGCCGTGCAACGCGATGAACGCGCGGTCGAAGCCACCCTTTTCAAGCGTCTCAAGGCTGTCCGTCTTCGGGTCGAACTTGAGGACGTCAACGCCCTTCGACACGAGCGCCTTGTGGACGCCTTCGCCGGACATCAGAGAGACCTCGCGCTCGGAGGAAACGCCGCCCATCAGCAGCACGACACGACCTAAGTTTTCCATCTTCACTAATCCTTTCCGTTCAATTCATTCGATTCAATTCAAAGTTCCCGCGTCACTTCGCGCCGTCGGCGATCGCAGGCGCGACCCTACCGATGGAGCCTGCGCCCATGGTGATGACGACGTCGCCGTCGCGCACCATGCCCGCGATCGCATCGGCCACGCCCTCGACGGGCACGACGACGGGTCGGTGGAAGCCCTTGGCGGCAATGGCTGCGGCAAGATGCTCGCTGTCCGCACCTTCGATCAGAGCTTCGCCCGCAGGGTAGACCTCGGCGAGCACGAGCCCGTCGATGTCCTCGAGCACGTCGACGAACTGCTCGAAGCAGTCGCGGGTGCGCGTGTAGCGATGCGGCTGGAAAGCGACGATGACGCGCTTTTCGGGCCAGACGCCGCGCACGGCGGCAAGCGTCGCCGCCATTTCATGGGGATGATGACCGTAGTCGTCGATGAGCTTGTAGTGGCCCGTCACACTTCCGTCGGCGGCACGCACGGGAATGTCGCCGTATTGCGTGAAGCGGCGGCCCACGCCGCGGAATTCCGAGAGGCCACGAACAATGGCCTCGTCGGAGACGCCCACCACGGTGGCGATCGCCACGGCGGCCAGAGCATTCCTCACGTTGTGGATGCCTGGCAGGTTGAGTACGACGGGAAGCGGCGGATGATCGGGCCTCAGGATCGTGAAGGCCATCTGCGTGCCGACGGCGCGCACGTCGATCGCGCGCACCTGAGCGTCGGCCGACAGACCGTAGAGAATCACGGGCTTGGTCACGCGCGGACGAATCTCGAGCACATGCTCGTCATCGGCGCAGAGCACGGCCACGCCGTAAAACGGGAGCCTCTCGAGGAAGTCGACGAAGGCGGACTTCAGGTTCTCGAAGCTGTGGCCGTACGTGTCCATGTGATCTTCGTCGATGTTGGTGACGGCGGAAATCACGGGTGTGAGGTTGAGGAATGACGCGTCCGACTCATCCGCCTCGGCGACGAGGAATTCGCCCGTGCCGAGCCTGGCGTTCGCACCCGCGCTGTTGAGACGGCCGCCGATCACGAAGGTCGGATCAAGATCGCCTGCGGCGAGCAGCGACGCAGTGAGCGACGTGGTCGTAGTCTTTCCGTGGGCGCCCGCAATTGCGATTCCGCGGCGAAGACGCATCAGTTCGGCGAGCATCACGGCGCGCGGCACGACGGGAATGCCGAGCTCGCGGGCGGCGACGACCTCCGGGTTGTCCTCATGCACCGCCGACGAAATCACCACGGCGTCCGCGCCGCGGATGTGCTTTTTGTCGTGGCCACAGAAGACGCGCGCACCGAGCGACTGCAGGCGCTCGGTGACGGCGCTCTTCGAGAGGTCCGAGCCGCTCACGACGTAGCCGAGATTGAGCATCACCTCTGCGATGCCGCTCATGCCCGCACCGCCGATGCCGACGAAATGCAGATGGTTGACCAAAAACTTCACGCTTGAATCTCCTCAGAGGGCGGGAAAGGGATCCCGCCCGTCAATCCTTTACTTGGCGTCCTGCGCTCCCGTCCTGCGGGCGACGGTTTCGACGATGAGGTTCGCCACGGCCTCGGCGGCCTGCGGACGCGCCGTCGCACGGGCGTTCTTCGCAAGCTCAAGCAGATGGTCGCGGGTGAGCCCCGAGATGAGTTCGGCCATGCGCTCGACCGTAAACTCGGGCTGCGGCACCATGATCGCGGCATGACGCTCGACCATGTACTTCGCGTTGCCCGTCTGATGCGCCGTCGTCTTGGCGACGAACGGAACGAGAATGCTCGCCACGCCCGCCGCGCAAAGCTCGGAGACGCTCGTCGCGCCCGCGCGGCAGATCACCACGTCGCAGTCCTCGTATCGGGCCGCCATGTCGTTGATGAAGGGAACGACCTCGGCCTTGACGCCGAGCTTTTCATAGGCCTCGCGCACGGGCGCGTCGCGGTCCTTGCCCGTCTGATGAACGATGATCGGACGCTGCTCCTGCGGAATGGCCGCAAAGACGGCGGGCATGTTGTCGTTGAAGACCTGGGCGCCGAGGCTGCCGCCGAAGATGAAGACGCGCAGCGGCCCCGTGCGGTTCGCCATGCGGTCCTGCGGGGGTGAGACGGCGACGATCTCCTCACGAACGGGGTTGCCCGTCGTGCGGCCCTTTTCCTTCGCAAACGTCCTCGCGCCGCCGGCAAAGCCGCAGGCGAGCGCGTCGCAGAAGGGAAGTAGCGTATTGGTGGACATCAGCAGGTCCACATCGCAGTTCATCATCACGAGCGGAAGCTTCCTGCGGTGAGCGGCAAAGCCGAACGGCACGGCGACGTAGCCGCCCGTCGAGAAGACGGCGTCGGGCTTTAGCTCATTGAGAAGCTTCATCGACGCGAAGAATGCGCCGATCAGCTTGAAGCCGCCCTTGATCGCGCCGAGCGGACCGCGGCCGCGCACGCCCTGAAAGTCGAGTGCGTGGAACGGAATGCCGTGGCGCTCCACGAGCCCTCGCTCCATGCCTGCGACCGTGCCGACCCAGGAGATCTTCCATCCCCTGCTGGCCATGACCTTCGCCACGGCAAGGCCGGGCATCACGTGACCGCCCGTACCGGCCGCAAGAATCACCAAATGTTTCGAATCCGTGCTCACACCTGACCTCCGCGCATCAGCATTCTGTTTTCCTTGTCAACGCGCAGCAGCAGGCCGATGGCGATGAGGCCCGAGAGCAAGGCGCTGCCCCCGAAGCTCACGAAGGGAAGCGTCAGACCCTTGGTCGGCAGTAGCCCCGAGGCCACGCCCACGTTAATGAAGACCTGCACGCCGAACCATACGCCGATGCCCTGCGCAAGAAGACCCTGAAAGAATCTTTCCAATTTGATCGACACGCGTCCGATCTCGAACGCATGCCTAATAAGCCAATAGTAAATGAAGAGAACGAGGCAGACGCCCACGAAGCCCGTCTCCTCGGCGATCACCGCCATGATGAAGTCGGTGTGCGCCTCGGGAAGGTAGTAGAGCTTCTCGACCGAGCCGCCGAGGCCCACGCCGAAGAGTTCTCCGCGTCCGAATGCGATCAGGGAGTGCGACAGCTGGTAAGCCTTGTCGAGCACGTGCTCGGGAGCCCAAGGATCCCAGTATGCAAAGATTCTGCCCAAGCGCCACGGCGTGTCGATGATCATCCAGAAGACGAAGCCCACGACGACCGAGATCACAAAAGTGAAGATTTTAAAGGAGAGGCCGCCTAAAAACAGCACGCCCATGATTTCGGCGACGATGACCACCATGGCCCCGAGGTCGGGCTGCTGAATGATGAGGGCCGCAATGGCCACCATGGCGAACGCCATCGGGATGAAGCCCTTCTGGAAGGAATGCATGTATTCCTGCCTCATCACGGCGAACCATGCAGCCATGATCAGAGCCGCGACCTTCATGATTTCCGAGACCTGTAGGTTCATCACGCCCAGACTGATCCAGCGCTTCGCGCCGTTGACGGTTTTGCCGACGCCCGGCAGCAACACGCACACCAGCAGGATGAGCGCCCCGAAGAACACCCAGAGCGCGTAGCGCTGCCAGAAGCTCATCGGAATCTTCGTGACGATCCAGCCCGCGCAGACACCGACGACGATGCTCTGCAGATGCTTCATGACGAAGTAGAGCGCGTCGACGCCGTAACGGGAGTTGTCGGCAAAGACGGACGTGGCGGAGTACACCATGACGGTGCCGATGCCGAGCAGTGCGGCCACGCAGATGATCACCTCAAGGCTCGCGTTCGCACGCTCCTTGAGCGTCGCGACGGCGCGCCCCTGCGTCTGCCAGTCCTCCTTCTTCTTTTTCCGTCCGAAGCTCAGCACGCCTGCTCCTCGGCCGCAATCGCGCGGGCACAGGCAATGAATCGGGCGCTTCGCTCGGCATAGTCCCTGAACATGTCCCAGGAGGCGCAGGCGGGCGAGAGAAGAAGCACGTCTCCCTGCGCATGCCTTGCCCAGAGCCAGTACACGGCTTCCTCAAGTGTCGTCTGACGCGCCATGGGAATACCCGTAGCGGAAAGCGCCTCCTCGATCAGGGGCGCGTCGCGCCCGATGAGGGCGACGGCGCCAGCCGTGCCTTTCAGGGCTTCGACCAGAGGCGAGAAATCCTGCCCCTTGCCGTCTCCGCCGAGAATGATGAGGATGCGGCGGCCCTGAGCTGCGAAGCCCTTAACGGCAGCGGCCACAGCGCCCACGTTGGTGCCCTTCGAGTCGTCGATGAAGGTAACGCCGTCACAATCGAGCACGCGCTCGACTCGATGCGGCTCGCCCCCGTACGCGGCAAGCGCGGCGAGCGCAGGTCCGACGGGCAGGCCTGCAGCCTCGATGAGGGCGAGCGCGGCAAGTGCGTTCATCGCGTTGTGGCGGCCGGCAATGAGAAGCGACTTTTCAGGGCAGAAGAGCGTGGGCTCAGACGCGCCCTCATCAAGCCTGGAAAGCCACAGCAGGCCGTCAGCCCCTCTGGCGAGGCCGTATTCGCCCGCCTTGACGGGCTCACCGCCGCCGAACGTGCGCACGGGACCTCCCTGTGCAAGACGGAGCGTCTCGGCGTCCTCGCGATTGACGACGCGAACGGTGTCCTGCTTGAAGATGCGCCCCTTCGCCTCGGCGTAGGCCTTCATGTCGCCGTGCCAATCAAGGTGGTCCTCGGTGACGTTCAGAACAGCTGCGGATACGCACTTGAGGCTCGACGTCGTGTCGAGCTGAAAGCTCGAGAGCTCAAGCACCCAGACCTCGGGCAGAACGCCTGCATCGAGCGCCTTGTCGAGCTCGATCACGGCGTTGGGGCCGATGTTGCCCGCAGCCGTCGCACGACGGCCGCCCTCGGCGGCCATCTTCGTGACCAGCGTCGTCGTGGTCGTCTTGCCGTTCGTGCCGGTCACGCCGATTACGACGGGGCGGTAACCCGTGCGGGCCTCAAGGTCTGCGAGCGCTCTGGCGAAGAGTTCGATCTCGCCCACGACCTCAATGTCGCGGGCCCTGGCGCTCGCGACAAGCGGTGCAGCCGCACCGAAGCGGGTGGAAAGCCCGGGGGACATCACGACGAGCGAAACGCCGTCGAGGAGCGATTCGGGCAGGCCGCCCGTGCGGATTTCCGCATCGGGCATCTCGGCCCCGAGCCTTTGCGCACCGGCGGGCGCCTCGCGCGTGTCGGCCGCGCGGATTTTCCATCCGCGGCGACCGAGATGATGCGCACAGGCGAGCCCAGAGGCGCCGAGCCCAACGATGAGGGCGGTCTTCTTGTCAACTTCCTGCTTCATGATCAAACTGTCCTTTTCAAACCCCGCGGAACGCCCTGCCCGTCAGCGGATCTTGAGCGTCGAAAGGCCGATGAGCACGAGGATCATCGTGATGATCCAGAAGCGCGTGACGACCTGGGTCTCCTTCCAGCCCTTGAGCTCGAAGTGATGATGGACGGGAGCCATCAGGAAGATGCGCTTGCCGTGGGAGAGGCGGAAGTAGACCGTCTGAATCATGACGGAGAGCGTCTCCACGACGAAGATGCCGCCCATGACGGCGAGCACGAGTTCCTGACGGGTGATGACGGCCATGGTGCCGAGGCAGCCGCCGAGCGCCAGCGCGCCCACGTCGCCCATGAAGACCTGGGCGGGATGGGCGTTGTACCAGAGGAACGCGAGACCTGCGCCGAGCAGGCCCCCTGCGATCACGACGAGTTCGCCCGCCCCCGGAATGTAGGG
>UMGB01046853.1_pt1 | contig 11559 bp, 6 predicted proteins | sample 1965161 | NCBI WGS metagenome assembly UMGB01 (sample SAMEA4836060, study PRJEB28245) | human gut metagenome | biome: gut microbiome; material: fecal sample | place: Denmark | collected 2008
GAGCGCAACGCCAGTTACAAATGGGATGAAACAGAAGATTGCCAATATGCCAAGACAGACGACGGCACTAGTGTGGCAACAGCTACTGTCAGTAACCTCACTCTACCTATATCCGACGTGGATAGTGGTCGTAATCCGCTGCTAAACCAAGAACCCGAAGCCTATACGTTTGGTGAAAGGGAAGTTTCAGAAGAAGATTTGTTCAATTGATTAAGCCAGACAGATATGAAAAGTACAAAATATATTAAGTTGTTGTGCATGTTATTACTACCTACAGTTTTCATTTCATGTAATAAAGATGACGAATACTTTGATGAGAAATATCAAAGTACCCCGATAACCGTAACCCAAGTTTATTTGGAAGACTATGAATCTTCCGTACCCGACCGACCTATTACCTATGCACGTCTCGGACAACTGATTCGCATAGAAGGAAGTGGATTCTATGGTATGAAAAAAGTCTATATCAACGGATACGACACATACTTCAACCGTGCTTACGTTACAGACAACTCTATGTTGGTTTCCATTAATAGTGATACCCCCGTATCTGATGCAGAACCCGAAGAGCGTAACATTATACGTTTCGTCAAAAACAGCACGGAATTATCCTACAATTTCACGATACGCGCCGCTTCCCCCACCATCACAAGTATCAGCAATACACTGCCTGCAGCAGGTGAAAAAGTTACGGTATACGGTACCGGATTGGAAGAGACTTCCAAAGTAATCCTGCCCGGAAGTATAGAAATAACAACCGGTATAGAAAGCGATGAAGATGGAGAATGGTATTCCTTTACTATGCCTTCGGGAGTGACTACCGGGGGAAGTATCTATTCGGAAGGAGCCAATGGTCAAGCTGCCACTCCTGCCTACTTCAATAACGCAGATTGTATGATACTTAATTTCGACGGTAGCGGCACTCAAGGCTTTTGGAGTTGGAGCGAAACCGGATCTATGATTAATGCAGATGACTTGGTTACCGACCCGGTTTCCGGCAGCAATCGCGGCAAATGCCTGCAATTAATTCCCGAACGACTGATTGCAGCCGGTGGAATCATGTCAGGTAAACCTCGGGCATCCGAATGTTGGACTGCCGGTAATGATGACGCTGCCGATGACTGGAGTCGGATGTATCAATACATACCGAAAGAAACCCCTCTTACGGAAGTCGCATTGCAATTTGATATCTATGTAGCGGAAAACGAACCCTGGAGTAATTGCGGACATATACAAATCAACCTGTTCAATAACTTCAACTTTGCAGGAATCGGTTCGGATGACGACGGCTCTTCTAACCAGGTGGCTTTCTATGTACCTTATATACAAGACGGAGAAATCGTACCATTCTATACAGAAGGCTGGCAAACAGTTACAATCCCATTCAGTGAATTTAATAAATATGCCACATTAATAGCTGATAAGGAGACACCTACCTTTGAAGACGTGGTAACAGACCGGAATTCTGCCAGCTACCGGAACTTCGGTATCGGATTTGTTAATACAGATTTTACTTACAAGGATGTTACTGTGGAATCCAACACCTTTGCAACCCACATCTATCTTGATAATTGGCGCGTAGTACCTTGCAAAGACATTATAATCTCCGACTATCCGGAAGACGAAGAAGAGACTGAATAAATCAAATAGAAAAACATTAAAGATTATTGATTATGAAACGAAATAGGATTATTCTTTCGTTAATAGCTTGCACGCTTACGTTGACGGGCTGTGACGACCAGATAATGGAATGGCAAAAAGCGGACGGGAATATCAACAGTTCGGAAATACCTTTGGAACTGAATGAAAAGATAGCTTTATACGACAAGATTAAAACGTATGCGGCGCAATACACACCACATATGATTATAGGCTTGGGATTAAGTGCCGATCTATATATAGAGGACGAAGCTTACAGGAAAATAGCTGATGATAATTACCAGATGTTTACTACCGGTAATGCGATGAAGTCTGATGCCATAATGAAAAGCAACGGCGAACTGGATTTTACTAAAATGGATAATTTCCTCAGTATTGTCCCAACCGACATGAAAATATATGGACATAACTTTATCTGGCATACACAGCAGAAACAGGCTTACCTGAAATCACTGATAGCACCGGAAGTTATTTTTGACGGTGATGCAGATGATGTATGCGACAATGTTGTCACCAACTACGGTTTTGAAGGAGGGAATACCACAGGCTGGACCGGATTATGGGGAAAATACACATATGATGTTGTTCAACCAGGGCATGAAAGCGATTACGCACTTCATTTCAATATGACTAATGAAACCACAATCAATCATGACAGCCAATTATTCTGGCCCACAGGCATGCTCGAAGTAGGAGTTACGTATGCTTATTCCTTTTGGGTAAAGTCAGATTCTCAATTATCTGTTCAGTTTATAGGTCAAAATGCAAAATATGGCGGCATCTATAAAGATACATTCACCGCAGCAACAGACTGGACTTTATGTACCGGAGAGTTTACTTACAAAGAAAGCGATGTAAAAGATATCGAACGGGTCGGGATACAATTCGGTGGAACTCCGGGAAGTAATCTTTGGGTAGACGATTTTAAATTCGGTAAGAAAAAAGAGACTGATACACCGGCAACCTTAAACAGCCAATCACGTACAGGCAGTGGCGTTACCTATATTTTTAAAACTCCCGAAGAGAAAAAAGCAGCCTTGGAAACCGCTATGGAAGCATGGATAAAAGGTATGCTGGAACACATTAAAAATGACAACCGCTTCGTAGCCTGGGATGTCATCAACGAACCCATCGCCGACGGTAGCAACGAATGGCGAGGTATCAATAACGTATTTGGTGGTACAGACGGTGACGGTAACCCGGATACGGAACCCGTAGAAGATCCTGAAAACGGATTATTATTGAATTGGGCAGACAACCATTTTTACTGGGGATACTATCTTGGTAAAGGATATGCCACCAAAGCTTTCGAACTGGCACGCCAATATGCCCCGGCCAATATGAAGCTTTATGTCAACGATTACAACTTAGAAACAAGTCCCAACAAATTAGCAGCCCTAATTGACTTTGTAAAATACATTGATGAAAACAATGCAACTGGCCAGCCTATCGTCGACGGTATCGGCACACAAATGCACGTAACCGCAAGCAGTATCACCCGTGAACAGATAGATGCCATGTTTCAAACAATGGCCGCTACAGGCAAGTTAGTCCGCGTCACCGAACTTGATGTCGCATTAGGAACAGCTTCACCGTCCGCCGAACAATTGGAACTTCAGGCAAATGTATATCAAATGATTTTCGAATCATACAAGGCAAATGTTCCCGAAGCACAACAGTCAGGTATCACCATCTGGACATTAAGCGATAATGCAGCCGAACATGAATACTGGCTGCCCGATGAATCGCCCAACCTGTTTGACGGCAATTACAACCGTAAACATGCTTACAAAGGCGTATGCGATGGAATTGCAGGGAAAGATATAAGTGAAGAATTCAGTGGGGATGATTGGAAGAACATCTCTTCAGAAGAAGAAAGTACTTCTGAAGAATAAATAAAATCACCCTATACATCATCTATCGACGCAAATAAGACTACATCATATTCTTATCATTCGATAGATGATGTATAATCCCCCTAAAAAGGCATCCTAAAACCGATTGTTACATAAGCAACATTTTATGTAACATCCGGCAAACAGTATGTAACAAAAACAAAGCATTGTACAATAGCAACGAAAGCCCCTTTATAAATTACCCGTTATCTTTGTAACATGAAAAGCATATTCAAAACATATCGGCAAAACATCGGAACATATTTCCATAACCTCGAAGCTTATCCGCAAAAGATAGGAGGATATTTAGTTCTACTTTTTATCATCCATTTCTTTACTGTTGAACCGGCTGTCGCTCAAAAAAGTTTCTTGCAGTCACAAGGCACTGCCACCCAACTTATCGTAGACGGTAAACCTTTCCTCATATTAGGCGGCGAGCTCGGTAATTCATCCGCCTCATCCGTACAAGACATCGAACGGATTTTTCCTAAATTACAAAGAATGGGATTAAATACCGTCCTCGTTCCTGCATACTGGGATTTAACAGAGCCAACCGAAGGTCACTTCGATTTTACACTTACCGACAAAGTCCTGCAACAAGCACGCCGGAACAATCTGAAAGTCGTCTTCTTATGGTTCGGAGCCTGGAAAAACTCCATGAGTTGTTATGCTCCTCTCTGGTTCAAAGAAAACCATAAGAAATATCCCCGCGCTTACACGCAAACAGGTAAACCGTTGGAAATAGCCAGCGCTTTTTCCGAAAATGTCTATCAAGCAGACAATCGTGCCTTTTCGGCATGGCTACAACACATCGCTGCAATTGACAAAGAAGAAGGTACCGTCATCATGGTACAAATAGAAAATGAGATAGGCATGCTGGAAGATGCGCGCGACTACTCTCAAGAAGCTGACAAAGCGTTCCGTGCTCCTGTTCCCACAGAATTAATGAACTATCTGCAAAAAAACAAAAAGACGCTGCATTCCCAAATGATAAAAAAATGGGAGAGCCAAGGCTGCAAGAAACAAGGCACATGGCAAGAAGTATTCGGTGCAGACATCTATACCGACGAAATTTTCATGGCATGGCACTACGCCCGCTACGTAGAACGAATGGCACAAACCGCCCGTTCCATCTATAACGTACCTTTATACGTCAACGCCGCCATGAACAGTCGCGGACGTAAACCGGGTGAATATCCTTCGGCAGGTCCGTTGGCACATCTTATCGACGTGTGGCGCTGCGGAGCACCCAATATCGACATCTTAGCGCCAGACCTATACGACGACGGTTTCACCAATTGGGTAGCACAGTACAAACTGCATAACAACCCTCTTTTTATCCCAGAAATCCGTCTGACAGATAATAACGGAGTACGAGCTTTCTATATTTTCGGCGAACATGACGCCATCGGTATCAGCCCGTTCTCCATAGAGGATGGTTCCGACTCTTCCGATTCTCCTTTAGTTCAAAGCTATACCAGACTAAAGGAACTAATGCCTTTACTCACTGAATATCAAGGTAAAGGTATGATGAAAGGACTTCTTTTCAACCAAAAAGACAAAGAGCGTATCATTACGGATGATGACTTATCAATAACCTGCCGACACTATTTCACATTACCATGGGACCCACGCGCCACAGATGGCAGCGCATGGCCCGAAGGTGGCGGCCTCATCCTAAAACTATCCAAGAACGAATATATTGTAGCCGGTAGCGGTATCGTTTTGGAATTTACCAAGGCCTCGGAGAAACCGGGTTCCGAGATACGGAAACAACTGGGTGAAGACGGATTCGCCTTAAGTAACGAACAGGCAAAGACAAAAAAAGAAAGGTTTCAAGGAATGCGTTGCGGCATCGGTCATGTGGATGAAGTAGAGGTGGACAAAGAAGGAAAGTTCCGTTATATCCGCCGATTGAACGGCGACCAAGACCATCAGGGGCGCCACGTACGAATATCGGTAGGAGAATTCAAGATACTGCATGTACGATTGTACGAATATCAATAAAATTGATAAGTATATACCATAAAAGGATTTGAAATATGAAATATTTGATTCATGATAAGATTAGGTTAGGAGTAGCAGTGCTGCTTTGCTTTTGCACCGCCTTACAAACGGATGCAAAGGTGAAGCTGCCTGCTTTGATTTCGGACGGGATGGTATTGCAGCGTGAACAGCCTGTAAAAGTATGGGGAACTGCTGACGCAGGCGAAAGGGTCAGTGTAACATTCATGAAAAAGAAGTATGCCGCCACCGCTGACAGCAACGGACAGTGGAACGTAACACTACCGCCAATGAAAGCAGGCGGTCCGTATCTAATGCAAATCAACGACATCAAACTGAACGATATATTGATAGGCGACATATGGCTCTGTTCAGGGCAGTCGAATATGGAACTGCCTGTCAGCCGGGTGACAGATATGTTCGCCGCAGAGATTAACGAATACAGCAATGAAAGAATCCGGCAGATTATCGTACCTAAAGTCTACAACTTCCATGCACCGCAAGAAACACTTTCCGCTACAAGCTGGAAACCGATGACGCAAGAAAACGTAATGAACTTCTCCGCCCTCGCCTACTTCTTTGCCAAAGAGATGTATGAGAAAACCGAAGTGCCCGTAGGTATTATCAACTCCAGTTGGGGCGGTACCCCCATAGAAGCTTGGATCAGCGAAGAGGGATTAAAGGAATTTCCCATCTACATCAACGATAAACGCCTGTATGAAGATGATATCTATTGCGCACATATCAAGAAGCTGGAAGGCGAAAGTTTCTATCGCTGGAACTCATCACTTTATCGCAGCGATGCCGGGCTACACGAACGGACTCCCTGGTATGCCTCAAACTATGATGATAGCGATTGGCAAACAGTGAACATGTTTTCCCGTACATGGGGCAATAACGGATTGAATCCCATTGCCGGCTCACACTGGCTGCGCCAAAACGTGGAAATACCGCACACCTGGAGCGACAAAGAAGTCACTCTGCGGTTAGGTTGCATCATAGATGCGGATTCCGTATACGTAAACGGTACATTTGTAGGAACTACCGGCTATCAATATCCGCCCCGTATCTACCGTATTCCGGCTGGGACACTGAAACCGGGAGTTAACAATATCACCGTACGCATCATCAGCAACGGCGGACAACCGGGATTTGTACAGGAAAAGCCGTACAAGCTCATCTGCGATAATGAGAGCATCGATCTGAAAGAAGAATGGAAATACCGTTTGGGAGCCCCTATGCCGTCGGCTCCGAACATGATGTTTTTCTGTTACAAGCCCGTATGTCTGTACAATGCCATGATAGCTCCTTTGCAACATTACACGTTGCGGGGCACAGTATGGTATCAGGGCGAATCAAACGTATCACGACGGAATGAATACGCTACTCTCCTTACAACCATGATTGCCGACTGGAGACGTACTTTCGGTCAACCGGAATTGCCTTTTTATATAGTGGAACTGGCAGACTATCTATCCAAGGAAGACATCGGCGGCCGCAAGGCATGGGCAGAAATGCGTTTAGAACAGGCAAAAGCGGCCCAAGCCACTCCTAATGCTTTTCTTATACGTAACAGCGATTTAGGAGAATGGAACGATATTCATCCGCTCGACAAGAAGACATTGGGCAAACGCGTAGCATACAAAGTATTGGAAACATTGTCTATTAAAAAAGTGAAATCAAAGAACTAATAATAATCTGATATTATGGAAACGTCAATAAAAACGAATGAAGAGTCTAAAGGTTTTTACAAACTGTCATGGCTTCAACGAATCGGGTTTGGTTCGGGCGATCTGGCACAAAACCTTATCTACCAGACAGTATGTATGTACCTGCTGATATTCTATACGAATGTATATGGGTTGGAACCGTCGGCAGCCGCATTCATGTTCCTCATAGTCCGGGTAGTAGACGTGCTGTGGGACCCCTTGGTAGGCGCATTCGTAGACAAACACAACCCCAAACTCGGTAAATACCGCTCTTATCTGATATTGGCGGGAATTCCTCTCACCGGCTTCGCCATACTTTGCTTTTGGAACGGATTCTCCGGTTCGCTGGTCTATGCATACTTTACCTATGTAGGTTTGTCTATGCTTTACACGCTGATTAACGTTCCCTATGGCGCACTGAACGCATCGCTCACACGTGACACGGACGAAATAACCACACTGACCAGCGTACGTATGTTTCTTGCCAATACAGGCGGGCTGGCGGTAGCCTATGGTATTCCTAAGCTGGTGGCAAGTCTGTCGCCCGACGGAATGACTAATACGGCAGAAAGCGCCGATGCCTGGTTTTATACCATGGCGATTTATGCGATTGCCGGACTGCTTTTACTGGTGTTCTGTTTTACACAATGCAAAGAACGCGTCGTTATGGATGCCAAAGAAACTGAAAAAGTACAGGTGTCAGACCTCTGGGTGGAGTTCAAGCGCAACAGACCCTTGCGTATTCTTGCGTTCTTCTTCATTACAGCATTTGCCATGATGGCTGTGGGTAATTCGGCAGGGTCTTATTATATGTTGTACAATGTACATGGCACCAGCGACCAAATGGCGAACTTTATGGCGCTCGGCTCAATCCCGGCATTTATCTTCATGCCATTAGTCCCGTGGATTAAGAGGAAGATAGGCAAACGTGCCATGTTCAATGTATTTCTGTCCATAGCAATCGTAGGCATGGCTCTACTCTATATCATATCGATGATACCGTCATTAAAGAGCCAGATATGGCTTGTTTATGTGGCGCAATTTATAAAATCCACCGGAGTTATCGTCGCTACAGGCTATATGTGGGCCTTAGTTCCGGAAGTTATCTCCTATGGCGAATACACCACCGGAAAACGTATTTCAGGTATTGTAAATGCTCTTACCGGTATATTCTATAAAGCAGGAATGGCATTGGGCGGTGTAGTGCCGGGACTGGTGCTTGCCTATGTGGGATTCGATAAGAACAATGCCGTCAGCCAATCTTCATTTGCCGAACAAGGCATTCTCTGGTTAGTAGCCATCATCCCTGCCATATTATTGATAGTTGCCATGCTTATCATCTCAAAATATGAGTTGGACGACGAACGGATTGACGAAATCAACAAGGAGATAGAAAACAGAAACAGATAATCATTCATTAAACAAGATACCATGAGAATAAAAAAGACTTTATTGTCCGCGCTTGCCGTTACTCTGTTATTGGCAGGTTGCGGTACCAAGCAAACGACGCCTCAAAGCCTATCCCTGAAAGAGGCGTTCGGTGACAAGTTCCTTGTTGGCGTAGCATTGAACACCCGGCAGGTAGCCGGTAAAGACAGTGCGGCAACAAGGCTCATCAAACAACACTTCAACTCTATCGTTGCAGAAAACTGCATGAAAAGCGTAAATATTCACCCAGAAGAAGGCAGATATAATTTCGGTGCTGCCGATTCCATAGTAGAATATGGTGAAAAGAACGGCATGGCCGTTATCGGTCATTGCCTCATCTGGCACTCGCAATGCGCTCCCTGGTTCTGTGTAGACAAAGAGGGTAAGAACGTTTCACCGGACATCATGAAGCAACGGATGAAAGAACATATCACGACGCTTGTAAGCCGCTATAAAGGACGCATCAAAGGTTGGGACGTGGTGAACGAAGCGGTAGCAGACGACGGCTCGTACCGTAACAGCCTGTTCTACCAAATTTTAGGTGAGGAATACATACCGCTCGCCTTCCAATATGCATATGAAGCCGATCCGGAAGCAGAACTCTACCTCAATGATTACGGCATGAGCAATCCCGCTAAAAGAAACACTTACGTGAAAATCATCGACGACCTGAAGAAACGGGGCTTGCGCATCGATGCCATAGGTATGCAAGGACATATGGGTATGGACTATCCCAACATAGAAGAGTTCGAGAAGAGCATGCTTGCTTTCGCCTCTACCGGTGTGAAACTGATGATTACCGAATGGGAAATGAGCGCACTGCCTACCGTACACGAAGGCGCCAATATCAGTGACACCGTTGCCTTTAAGGCAGCCATGAACCCCTATCCTGATGCACTGCCCGATTCAGTGTCCAAAATCTGGAACGCACGTATGAAAGCATTCTTCGACCTGTTCGTGAAGCATGCCGACGTTATGGACCGCGTAACCGTATGGGGCGTGAGCGACGGTGATTCGTGGAAGAACGATTTCCCCGTAAAAGGCCGTAAGGAGTATCCCCTTCTCTTCGACCGCAATCATCAGCCCAAACCGTTCTTGCGCGAGCTGTTGTCGCCCAAAACCGCCACCTTTGACACCTTTACTTATTCCGTTGAAAACGGTACCGAAAGCGATGTACGAAATGACAGTACTTCCGGTTCCCGGTCGGTCAATCCCCTGCTTCCCGGTTGTTATCCCGATCCCAGCATCTGCCGTGCAGGAAATGACTACTATCTGGTGAACTCATCATTTGCATTCTATCCCGGAATTCCCATCTGGCACAGCACCAATCTTAAAGACTGGACACAACTGGGCTATGTATTGAACCGTCCCTCGCAATTACCGCTGAAAGACGGTTTGCGCATCAGCGGAGGCATTTATGCTCCGGATATCAAATACAATCCGCACAACAAGCTCTTCTACGTGATTACTACCGCAGTAGACGGTGGCGGTAACTTCTTCGTAACAACCGATGATCCTAAAAAAGGAGAATGGAGCGATCCGGTCTTTCTACCCGAAGTAGGCGGTATAGACCCCGGATTCTTGTTTGATGAAGATGGCAAAGCCTATATTGTAAACAACGACGCCCCGGCCGGAAAACCGGAATACAGCGGGCACCGCGCTATCTGGATACGCGAATTCGACTGGAAAAATAACCGTACCGCAGGAGAACAAAAAGTGATTATAGACGGCGGTGTAGACAAATCGCAACATCCCAGTTGGATAGAAGGCCCGCACCTTTACCATATCAACGGTACTTACTACCTGATGGCAGCCGAAGGCGGTACAGGTCCCAATCATTGCGAAGTCATCTTCTCGGCTTCCTCTCCTTTCGGGCCTTTCAAGCCGTGCGGTACCAACCCGATATTGACACAACGTGACCTGCCCCAAGACCGTCCTAATCCTGTCACTTGTACCGGCCATGCCGATTTGGTGCAAACTCCTGCAGGTGATTGGTATGCCGTATTCCTTGCTGTACGCCCCTATCGCGACGGACACGACGTAATGGGGCGCGAAACATACCTCCTCCCTGTCGATTGGAAAGACGGACAACCTATTATTCTTCCTGCGGGTGAAACCCTCCATTACACCAATCGTTCCCTAGCTCCCACTCCGCTTTGGACAAGTAACGGGCTGACTGATGAAGCATTCTTCATCCGCACCCCACAGAGTTCTTATTATGAGATAGGTAAAGACGGAAAACTGACCTTGACAGCCCGCAGTATAAGAATCAACGACCGTAGACAGCCGTCGGTCATCGGCCGCTGGATTACCAATAACGAGTTCGATACGCAAACAGCCGTCAACTTCTTACCCACGGCTCCGGAAGACTTTGCGGGCATCATCCTGTTCCATAATGATGAATGTAATATCCGTTTCGGCAAGGCGCTGGACGAACAAGGCAAGCCTTGCTTGAAGCTGATTGCTTACAGTATGGACAAGCTCAATACGGAAACTGAAATACCTTTGCGAGAATCGGATGCCAATAAAAAGATTTACCTGAAAGTAACCGGTAATGAACCTCAAACGGCAGGCGAAAGCGTTTATTATACTTTCTCCTACTCCTTCAGCCCCAAAACAGATTGGGTACAGGCAGGCGAACCCGTTTCCGCCGATTTACTCAGCACTCAAACTGCCGGTGGCTTTACAGGCACTATGGTCGGTATATATGCCACAGGGGATTACAATGAACAGGGAGATTACAGCAATATGAAAAAAGGAAAATAATGATTCAAATCCTATAAACGAATAATTCAATAACTTATCACTAATTTTGCTTCACCATGAAAAAAGAAATGAGATACCTGGTTCCGGGAGATTATATG
>UMGB01033787.1_pt1 | contig 11471 bp, 4 predicted proteins | sample 1965161 | NCBI WGS metagenome assembly UMGB01 (sample SAMEA4836060, study PRJEB28245) | human gut metagenome | biome: gut microbiome; material: fecal sample | place: Denmark | collected 2008
ATGGTGTATGTGTAGCCTCGAGCCTGCATGAAGCCCGCCCTGTGCGCAGCGTCCTGGACGCTGTCGGAGAAGGCGATGAGCTTGGGGTCAAGGTTGGCGGAACTTGAATTGAGGTGGCCGACCATGGCGGATGCGAGCGTGACCGCCCGGGCACCGAAGAGACGCATCGAGTTGACGGATCCGCAGCAGGGGCAGTTGTCGGAGCGCTTGGCGCCGGCGCCAGCCTCGTTGGTGTAGTCCTTCACGGTGTCCGGAATCCAGACGACAAGATGGCCGTGGTCTGCGCCGCAGATCGGGCACGCCTTGTGATAGGCGGCTTCACGGCTCGTGCTCGGATCGAGCCAGAAAATACTTTTGTCGTTCTGACAGAAGGTGAAGAGGTGCCTGGGGTGTTTTTTGATCGCGTCTTCGTAGTCGTCTTCTTCGATCGGATAGATGAGCCTGACGGTGTCACTCTTGTCAAACCACGCACGGTAGAACTTGTGGTGGCTGGAGCTCACCTTCTTGTCGACTTCTGTCACGGCGCCCCACGCCGTTGCATTGCAGTCGCGGCAGGTAAGGATCGGAAGCGTGAGCTCGTCCTCGTCCTTCTTGTCTGCATTGGGCAGCAGGCGGGGATGACGGCTGACGGTCGCCACCATGTTGGAGAGCTCTCGGATCCAGAGCTGCATGCGGACGTTGAGGAAGGGCAGCAGCCTGTCGTTCTTGCCGACAAGACGGGCCAGGGAGACAAGGGCGACCAGACTTCTGATGACGAGCACGACGTCGTCAACCGAGACCTTCGCAAGCGACGCAATGACCTTGTGCCATTCGAGCGCAAGGTCGCGGACGTGAATGATGGTTTCCTCACGGCTCATCAGGCGCTGGAAGGCGTCAAGATGCGGAAGAAGTTCGGGCAGCTGGCGGGCCGTGTCCTCAAGATAGCTGGGGGAGACGGGAGACAGGAAGCGCTCCTGCGGGAACCAGCAGAGGAGTGCGGTCGAGACGTAGTCCTCGACGGAGGCGTCCTGCGGCAGCGCGCGCAGCGCGGAGACGGCGGCCGCGTCGGGCCATTGGCCCACGGTCCGGCGTTCGCCGAAGCTGTCGAAGTATTCCTGCGCGGACAGGCGGTCCTCCTGAATGATCGAGGCAGGATCCGAAAAGTCCGCATTGAAGATCTCGGACGCGTATTTCTGAAGGTCGGCAATGCCGTTGTCACCGCCGAGCGTGGCGGAAGTGCCGACACAGGCGAGGCTCTTCCCGAGATTGAGGAAGCTCCTCAGACGCCTGATGAGACAGGCGAGGTCCGTGCCCTGAGCACCGTCGAACGTATGCAGCTCGTCGACCACGAGATAGCGCAGCGTGTCCGCGGTCGTGGCCTGCCAGAGGCTCCTGTCCTCGTCGCGCAGGAGCAGGTAGTCGAGCATCTTGTAGTTCGTGAGCAGGATGTCGGGCGGATTCTGCCTCAGAACCTTGCGGTCCGTGATGCAGACGTAGTTGCCGCCGTCGTCGCTCATGCGGCGTGACTCAACGCCGGGTGCGCCCGTGTAGAGACCGACCGTGGGGAGCATGCCCTTGAGGCCTGAAGCCTTGGCGTTCCTGTTGATCTCAAAGCAGAGCTTCGTCAGACGCTTCGCCTGGTCGGAGGCGAGGGCGTTCATCGGATAGATGATGATTGCCTTGATGCCCTTTCTCTTCTTCTCATCATGCTCTTCATTGCAGTGAAGGATGTAGTCGAGAATCGGGTAAAGGAAGCACTCCGTCTTGCCGGAGCCCGTGCCCGTTGCCACGATCGTGGACTTGGGTTCGGGTGCCTTCAGACGCTCGAATGCAGCCATCTGGTGCTTGTACGGCGTGAAGTCATTGCCGATCTGATACACATCGCCTGCCAGAAGCGGAAGTACTTCCTTCGTTTCAACCTCGGACTTTCGGAAGGGGCGGCGGATTTCCAGCCAGGGCCCCTTCACAAGGTTTTCGCGATCGTCGACGAACGCATCGACGATCGTCTTGTCCTCCTTTCTATCCGTCATAAAGCCGGGCGTGGAGATCGGGAACTCTCTGTTGATGAAGGAGAGCAACCCTTCCTCAATGTCTCGTTCCACGATGCTCGGAATCATGGCGTAGCTTTTCTGTCCTTCCCGTTCAGCCATTATTTTTCTCCGTTATCGGCGATGGATTCGTCCTTCTCCCAGCCGAAGCGTTCGGAGAAGACGCGCCAAGCCGTCTCATAATCTTTCTCGCGGTCCATTTTGAAGAACGGCGCAACGTAGGTCACGGTTCTCTCTTGCGGCTCATCGCTCATCGTCGTGTCCGGGAAGGTCTTCGAGACCGTGCCGGACTTCATGTTCTTCACATTATCGAAGCCAAGGCCGCGCTCATCACACTTCTGGCCGTTGATGGCATACGTGATGCCTTCGGCTACATCCTTCGAACGCGCCTTGTTGGGAAGGCCGACGCCGGGCAGGCCTGCGTTTGTCGTGAAGACAATGCGGCCGTTCTGGTCGTACCACGTGTTTTCCTCGTAGCTGCGCATGACGCGGAAGCGCATGCGGTATAGCGTCAGAAGCTCCTTGAACGTGAGTTTCATCGCATGAGCAGTCAGAACGTCAATCTCAAGCAAAGCCTGCCTGCGGCTCAGGTCCGAACGAAGGGCGTTGTTGCGCTGCCAGGTCGGCGTGAGGTTCTGGAACCAAGTGCAATCGAGTCCGGCGGCATTTTGAGTCCACTGATCGTCTTTCCATTCTGCTTTGAAACACTGTTCCCACAATTCGGCGTATGGAGTGGTCAGACAGTTCAAACAAAGAGTTCGTACAAATGCACAGGCGGTGGATTGATCGTACTCTATGAAAGGTAAGCTGGATATCAGAGAAGGTAACAGATTTCCTTTTCCCATTTGTCTAACAAGTGCATCAAAGGGAATGGAAGAAAAATTAACCGTTATTGTGATGAGGGTTTCCAAATTGTTCGTGGCAATGCCGTTCACACTGTCAATCCAAGCTGTCCCGGGTGGAATTAACGCAGAGGTCAAAGTGCGCTCTGAGTCAGTGCCCACCATGCGTCGGTAAGCCACTCGCCAATGTTGGTCGAAGGGCCGATATTTATTCGTTCCTTTTGATTTCTCTCCATTTGTTCTTTCGTATTCAGGAACCTGATCCCATTCGCAACAAACTTGTCTATTGTTGTAGTCTTCGTCAGAAATGTCGCCTCGTTCGTATTTCGATCGTGGAATGAAATTATCAGGAATTGCTTCAAGATCAATAGGTGCCCATGCCTTGTTGGTTGAACATTTTACAAAAGGAGTTTTAAACAAGGGAGATCCTACTGACAAATGCGGTCCATTCAAGATTAGTGTTGAATACTTGTTCGGTGTTTTTGTGCGATGGCTAGAAAATTCTCGAATTGTTCCGTCAACTCTTGCTGTGGTTTCATTCCACATTGATGAAATCGTCAATTCGTCACTAATGCTGTTCAAACGATGAGGAAAGGCTCCAAATTTCTCGAGGATGGACAGCATGGATTGACAATGGATGTTCGGAAGAATGGGCGCTTCTAAGTCGCTGTCGAAAATTTGAGCGAAAGTGGCGATGGTGGCATCATCCAAACGGATGATTCTGTCTTTGTGACCAATGGTGTTCCAATTGCCTTCACTGTCGGTGATGCCCTCGGCAAAACCAGTACCGTCATGAACCAGACATTCCTCAATCGTTTTGGGATGGAATAGATTCATGATTGCTATTGCTTGAGCTTTAGAGGTCTGATGTCCATAAATAGTCAAGCCGAATACAGTATGATTGTCGATCGGGAATAGCTTAAGTTCGTTTCGAAAGGCAAAGATGCTACGCAACCGACGGTATACATTTGCCCGCAACTGAACGGCCTTGGTTTCCGTGAAAACTGTCAACGGATGTACGAAGCCTTGCACGCCTTCTGAGGATGTGTTTTTCCAGGATAGGGGAAGAAAAACCTTAAAAAGGTCCATACGACAACTTTCGAGTTCAGGATAGTTTGATGAACTACCGCAGAAGTTTTGAGTTCCCGCTGCTTCGATGTATTCCCTTCTCCAGGATTCCCCGAGTTCCGGGTGCGCATCAATGAAACGGACATCGTCATGGACAGTAGAAAGCAACAGTTCACGAATATTTGAGGCGCTTTCCTTGTTGAAGAGAATGTACGGCAAGTAATCACCGACTACTGCTCCTGAGTTCCATGCGGGAACACGCCACGGCGGATTGCCCAACGTGATGTCAAAGCCAAGCTCGCTCCCGTCCGACGTCTTGTACAGAATGTCGGCAAAGCGCAGCGGCCAGTGGAAGAAGCGCAGGCGGTCCGACACTTGACGGGAGATGCGGATACGGGGGTTGGCATCGAGTTCAGATTCAACAAGGTTGCCCTTGGCATCCTCTGCAAGACGAGAGCCGTCCAGATCAAGGGTAATCTGACGCGTCGGCGCGCTTTCCACACCGATGAATTCACTCGACAAGATGAGCATCATGTCGGCGATGTACTCGGCGCGTGTCGGGAAGCTGTCCGCTTCTTCAATGGGCCAGAACCAAAGCGAGCACCAGTAGTCCATGGCCGTGCGCAGACGTGAGAAACTGCCGGTTTCATAAGAGCCGTCACCCATGCGGATTTTTGCGGCGAGCTCATTCTTTTCCTGATAGGAGAGAACTGTGCGCTCGGACGCAGCGTGCCCGTAAATGGCATACGGGTCGGTCGTGCTCAGGCGGATCTTGGCCAGGTCTTCGGCCCATCTGCCCCAATGCTCATCAACCATGGCACTGAGCCCTTGCAGGATCTCGAGTTCATTTCCCGACAAGGCTTTGTTGAACGCCTTGACCTTTTTATTCAGCGTATCGATCTGAGTTTTGTAGACCTTCTTAAAGTCTGCGTCTTTGTAAGTTGCCATTTCGAAGTCCGGCAGCAGGAACTGCCAGATTTCATCCTCGCCTCTTGTGCCGGAGAGTTCGTGGGCCGCGCTGATGCGGATCTTTTTGCCGCCCTTTTCGTAATCGACCTTGCAGACGCGCTTGCCACAGCCGATGATTGAATTGCCGCTGTGAAGCTGCAGGCCGAACCACGGCACGAACTTGTCGGACGAGAGCGCATTGAGCCACAGCGAGACTTGGGCAAGCTCGACGGCCACGGGGTTCAAGTCGACGCCGTAGACGTTGTTGTCGGCGAGGTACATCTTGACCTTCTGGAGCTCCCGGTTGTAGTCCTCCTGAGAGAGTCGCTCATCCCGGGCCTTCTGTGCGTGTTCCATGTACTTGACGGCGAGCTGGTTGACGGCTTCGTTCAAGAAGGTGGCGGAGCCCAGTGCGGGTTCGGCAACGCGGAGCTTGAGAATGCGCTCGGCCTTTTCCTTTTCGGTCGGGAGCTTGTCGATGACCGTCTCCCAGTATTCCTTGAGAACATACTTCACAAGGCACTGCGTGAGAATTTCAGGCGTGTAGTAGGACGCTGACTTCTCGCGTTCACGGCCGGTCAGACGGTAGATGAAGGTTTCCTTCGGATAGACCTTGAGCTTTTTTTCGCCGAATTCGTTGGTCTCGTAGACCTTCTGCTCATCCTTGTAATGATCGGAGTCGATCTCCTCCTTCGTCACGAAGTAGCCGGCTTCGAACTCGTCGGACTTCGACGGATCGGCGGAGACTTCGTACAGGTCTTCCTGAGCGAAGAACCCGCGATAGGAAAGCAGTGCTTCGTAAACGGCGCCGAGCTGATGGATGCCGAGGTGAGCGTAGGAAATGCGCCCGCAGTTCTGACGGCGTCCCTTGCCGACGGAGGAGAGGCTCATGAGGCGGATGACCTGCTGGAGCGTCTCGTTGGTGAAGACGACCTTGTTGAGGTTGGGCGTACGCTCCATGTCAAAGAGCGAGCCCTTGAGCGGACGGATTTCAAAGGTGGCGTCAGTCGTGGCCGCACCGAATTCGAGTGCCTGATGCGTGTCGTCTTCACTGCAGAAGGGAGTTCCTTGCGAATAGAAGGAGACCAGCATGGAGATGGAGTCGTGGAAGTAACGGCCCTTGCGGTCCTCTTCGGTCAGCAGGGGCTTCTGTTCCAGGTCGCGAAGGCTTTCAAACGAGTAGCCGGATTGGAAGGCATCGTTTTCGGTTGGTGCGTAGGCAAGGTCGGGACGCGCCTCGACGAAGAGCAGGAAGAGAATGCGGTACATGTAGCGCAGGCATTCCACCGTCAGATCGTTTGCGAACGTTTCGTCGCGCCTGACAGTCTTCTTGTCGCGGCGGGCCTTCTCAATGATCTGCGTGGCCGCTTCGTTGCCCAGCAGTTCGATGGCTCGGCGAAGCGAGAGCTTGAGCGATTCGGAAACGCCGTAAGCCTGCTTGTGCGCATCTTCATCAATGCGGTCGAGAAGTACGGTGCCGTTGCGGTTTTCCATGCTGCTCTTGGCGAGAAGCGCGGCGGCAAGCGAAAGAACGCGGTCTTCACGACGAGAGAAGAGCTCCTTCCAGTCAAAGCGCAACAGGCTGTGACGGGCGAACTTCGTACGGTCGATGAGAAGCCACGAGCGAGGGGAAGCAAGAATCACCCAGCGTGGCGGATTGTCGCAACCGAAGACGTGCTTTTCGAGAATCTTGTTCCAGTTGTCTTCAAATTCTGCCGTCACCTTGCTGTTGAATCCGGGCAGGTCTTCGAACTGGGATCGGGAGACATGCATCTCAAGCGGGTCGAGTTCGTCGTCAAAGTCGACGGACCTGCCGTCAGGCAGAGCCTCAAAAACCCAAAGGTACGGCTCGGCGGCCTTGCCTTCACGGTGTAGCGCGCAAAGCAGGGGAAGCGGCATGTGGTCGTCACCGTTGACGAACGCAGCCTCCGGTGTTTTCTTGATGTCGAGCTCCAGACATCGGCCGATGGCCGCGGCAGCAGAGCGCCACCCCTGCAGACGCTGCTCTTCATCCGACGTTTCGGCAAAGGCATCGTTGAGCTCGTCAAGGAGAGCGCGGGCATTCATGCGGAGAGCGCGATTGGGGGCATGCTGCCAGTCCTTTTCGCCGGCGTCTTCTGCCTTGGCCTTGTTTTCAGACTCAAGCTTCGCCCAGGCATCAAACTGGTCCTTGAGCGAATCGGCCAGACCTTCGGAAAGGAAGTAGGCGCTGTAATACTCGTTTTCGTTGTTGATTCCGGTCCATTCCATGACGTGGATCCTTTCCGTGGTTAGAGAAGCTGGTACTGGGAGGCGTCCGCACCTTCAGCGACATTTTGCTGCACGACCTTTCCCACAAACAGTGCGACAACCTGAACATAGGGCTTGTCGTCCAGCGTGTAGGTGTCCTTTGTGTAGGTTTCGGCTTCCTTGAAGCGCTTCTCGATATATTCCGTGCGCTCGAGGGTCTTGGCCTGACGTTTGCTCAACGAAGATGTATCCATCGGAGCGTCTTTCATGCCGATGAGCCGTTGCTGCTTTTCACGCAGTCCGTTGAGCTTGGCGAGCTTCTCGCTGAGGAGGTCCTGAATGTTGTTCTGGTATTCGGCCCTGCGCTTGAGGAGATGCTGTTCCGCAAGGGAGACGATGCCGGGCAGTTTTTCCGACAAGAGCTCGACAGGGAGCGAGAGACCGTCGTTGGTCCAGGCATTGGGCATCTTCATGATTGCCATCAGTTCCTTACGGGAATGGACGGTGCTCTCGCCGGATGCGTCGGTCTTGACGGCAATCCAGTCGTGAACGGGCGTGCCGCCGCGCTTGTTCGGGTAGCCGCCCTGAAGCAGCGTCCAGAATTCTCCTTCCGGAAGGAAGGGAACGTGCACGACGGGAGCGGCATGACGACCGAAGGCACCGATGGCCCAGTCCTCCATCCACTGCATGACGGGGTGAAGCTCCCAGAGGAGCTGATGAGCAGGCCAGGACGAGTTCGGGTTGGAGGCCGCGTCACGTATGGCGCGCTGGACGATGTCCTTTCTGGCGGTCAGCTCGAACTTGCGGTGCTCGGGCAGCACTTCCTTCGGGAGATACTGCAGGCGCACTTCAAGATCCTTCGGCGGAGCAAGACGCACGAATTCATTGGCATCGTCGAATTCGACTTCGGTTGCAATGCCGCCCTTTTCGAGGGGAAGCTTCTTGCGAAGCGTGAGCCCTGTCTTGAGGAACTGATAGTCCGTAAACAAAAGAGAACGGTCGACCTGATGGCTCGTTTGAGGAGCAGCGGGGGCGTTGCCTGCGGTTGTTTCCTGATCTGCGCCCAGGGAGAACGCACGAAGAAGACTCATGAAGTCTTCCTCGCTGGGAGCGGGAGGCGGAGCCTCATTTTGAATCCGGGCGGCGGTCTGCTGTTCCTGCTCTTCCTTGGAACCGGTGAATTCGCCGGGATCGCTGATGTTCGCGACGGCGTTCTTGTCCTTCTGGATGAGCAGGTCCATGATGTGGTTGTCGCCGATGAACTTGCCTGCGGTGGTCTTCACATCGGTCTGCAGATAGCGGATGATCGGCTTTTTCTGCTGACCATAGCGGTCGATTCGACCGTTGCGTTGCTGGAAGGTCATGAGAGACCAGGGAATGTCGAAATGGATGAGCCTGTGACAAAGACGATGAAGGTTCAGACCTTCGGACGCCACATCGGTGGCAAGCATGAGGCGAATGGGGCTTTCGAGCTTGTTGAAGCGCTCGACCTTGTCCATCAGATCCTTGTCGCTGTCGTCACCCTTGAGGACGCAGAACTGCGTGTCCTTCAGGCCAAGGTCGGCAGGAAGGTGCTGGGCGAGGAAGGCAAGGGTCTGACGGCTTTCGGTAAAGATCACCAGACGGTCTTCCGGATCTTTTTTGTCCCAAACGAATTCGGAATCCAAGGACTTCTCGTCGTTCTTGAGAAGGGAGACGAGAGCCTGATATTTGGAGAAGGACTGCTTGTCAACGTCGGAAAGCGACTGCTTGAAGTTCGTCAGCGTGTTGATGTCTTCGCCGGCCTCAGTCACTCGGGTCTTGGCTGCACGCAGCTTTCCGATGCGGTTGTCGCAGGTTGAGATGCAGGCGGCCGGACTCGAGAAGAGAGCCTTCTCAAGCGTCGTCTGGAAAAGCACTGAGCCTGTCTTGCGGTTGGCGTCAATATGCTTGAATTCGATGTTTTCGAGGTTCTGATAGACAGCCTGTTCAGCTAGGGACGCATTGACCTTGATGGTCTTGATGTCGCGTTCGGGGAAGGCGCCCTGAGCCTGATCGCGGATGTCGTTCTTGAAGCGGCGGATGACGAGTTTTGAGTCCTTGAAGTCGTCAAAGGTGTAATCGTTGGGATTGGCGATGACCGTCGGATCGAGCATGTCGATCAGACTGGCAAAGCTCTGGGGACGTCCGTCATGCGGTGTTGCCGAAAGCATGATGAGCGCATCCGATCGGCGGGACAGCAGGCGGGCGAGTGCAGCGCGCTGGCTGCCGGAGCTGCGTTCGGCGACATTGTGAGCCTCGTCGATGAGGATGATGTCCCAGTAGGCCTGTTCGAGATACGTGCGGTAAAGGGCGCTCTGCTTCAGAGTGTCGTTCGAGATGATAGCCTTGTCGACATACAGGAAAGGATTGTGACTGGCGGGAATGCGCTGCTGCAGGCGTGCGATGCCATCGCTGTCAAGCCTCGTGAGAGGAATGGAGAAGCGGTTCCAGAACTCCTGCTGAAACTGTTCAAGCATGGCCTTGACGGCGAGGACGAGAATGCGCTTGCCGCGCTGGCGCTCGATGAGCTCGGAAACGAGCACGCCTGCTTCGAGCGTCTTGCCGATGCCGACCGCGTCGGCGATCAGAATGCGGGGACGCGTGGATTCAAGGGCCCAGACGGCAGGCTCAAGCTGATAGGCGAGCACGTCCATGGCGGCGTCCTGAGCAATGTGGATCTTGGCGTCGGTGGCGGGCGTCCTGCGAAGGAGGGCGTCAATGAAGAGACGCGTGCGGACGTAGTTCACGGAGTCGTCCTACACGAGGCGCGTCTCCTTCGGATCGAGGATCTGGATCTTCTGCTTGAGTTCTGGGCGCTCCTCGTATTCGACGATGAACTTGGAGGTGCGGCCGCTCACGAGATTGGAAACGCCGACGCAGGTCAGCACCGTGAAGATGCGTCCGCCTTCGTGATGAACGGCACCGACATGCTTGACCAACCATTCGGCGTCGCGGACGACGATGCGCATGCCCGCAGCAAAGCTTCTCTTTTCTGCCACTTTGATGAGTTCCTGAGGGTGTTGGAGACCGCTGCTCCAGACGGAACTGCGAGGCTTCAGCAAGGAAAACTGAAGCCGAGCTCGACGTCAAAAGTCAGCTGGCCCGGGAGTTCTGCAATTGCCTGTGTCCCCGGAGGACGGCAATTCCCGATATCTTATCAAGTCAGGCGCAAAAGAGAGAGAAATCGCGAGCTTTTGAGTGAGGCGGTTTTAGGTTTTGAGGTTTCGAATTCGGTTTGTATGGCTTCCATGGAGAATAGTCACCATTTTTTATGAAAACTCGTCACGGAAACCTCTGTCTGAGCCAGGGGCCTTGACCAGCACATCGATGTGTGATGGCGGACTGATCGGAAGGATGCTCGACACTGCCGACGAACTCCGACAATGAGGCAAAAGGATTTGATGCCAATACGCAAGGCGATGGAAGAGGTCTGCCGCGCACACTTTGTACGGACGGTGATGTTCAGGCGGCTTCGCCCTCTGAACGAGCTGACCGGAATTTCAAAATTTCGACCGCACTCAACGGCGGGAGTCGCCTTTCGAAGCCGAAGGAACGGTTTGCGGGAGGCTTGCCAACAGAACGAAATGCTCGTTTCGGAAAGGTCCCCAAACGCCGTCGCAGCGGGCTCCGGAAGGCGTTTTCCGATGCCCTTTTCGGTTGAAAATGCCTTCGGTCGGCAGGGCAGCGGGATGAAAAGAACGGCTCCTGATCGCTCGGGAGCCGCCTAAATGTGCGCCGCTCGTTGTTTTTCGAGGTCGACGTACGTGAAGTCGTTCCTGATGAGTTGCTGCCTGTCGTCGCAACCTGTAAAGGAGCCGTCCGGACTCATGGATCAGGCGAGGGGGCTTTCGGTGCCGACAAGAGGGAAGGTTGCTTTTGCGCTTGCCGTGGTGTCGGCGGAAGGCCTGCGTGACGATGGTGTCTTTCTCTGGCTCAGGGATGTTTTCAGAGGTGGCGCGAGCGGAAAATTAGTTTACAATAGTGCTGATTCATTGCTCTGTCAATGCTATAATAGTAATATCTTATTAATGCGGATCGAGAGGCGAACTATGGCAAACATTCAAGTCCGAGTAGATGATGCGCTTCGTGATGAAGCAGTAGCCGTTTTGAATCGGTTAGGGATGGATATGGCAACAGCTGTACGCCTATTGCTTAACCAAATCGTTGTTGATAATGGCTATCCATTCAAACCAACGTCTGATCCGTTCTACTCATCTTCCAACATTCGACATTTGGAAAAAGTATTAGACGACGTTAAACATAAACGCAATTTGGTCTCGCACCCTCTTGTTGAGGTCAATAACCCCCGCCTAAAGGCGGAGGCTTGAAAGAGCCT
>UMGB01055040.1_pt1 | contig 11403 bp, 9 predicted proteins | sample 1965161 | NCBI WGS metagenome assembly UMGB01 (sample SAMEA4836060, study PRJEB28245) | human gut metagenome | biome: gut microbiome; material: fecal sample | place: Denmark | collected 2008
GCCAATTGGCAACTGTTTCTGAAATTGAAATTCATACTTTTGAAGATATGAAAAAAGCAATCATCAAACGTATGGAATACTTTAATGAAATGGGATGTCTAGTGAGTGATCACGGATTGGATTATGTTATGTATGCCCCAGCAAGTGATGAAGAAATCGAAAAAATCTTTGAAAAAGGATTAAATCATGAAGCTGTTACAGCATTAGAATGTGATCAATATAAGACGGCATTCTTACTGTTCATCGCAAAAGAATACAAACGCTTAGGTTGGGTAATGCAGTTGCACTATGGATGTAAACGTGACAACAACACAACTATGTATAATAAGTTAGGACCAGATACGGGTTATGATTGTATTTCAAACTTTGCACCTGCAGACCAACTTACAAATATGTTGGATGCGATCAATGAAAATGGTGGATTGCCAAAAACAATTCTTTACAGTTTAAATCCTGGGGATGATGAATTGATCGGTACAGTACTTGGATGTTTCCAAAATAGTGATGCGATTGGAAAGATTCAACAAGGATCTGCATGGTGGTTCAACGACAATAAAACAGGTATGGAAAAACAAATGACGTCTTTGGCAAACTTAGGATTATTAGGTAATTTCTTAGGTATGTTGACAGATTCAAGAAGCTTCTTGTCTTATTCAAGACATGAATATTTCCGCCGTATCATGTGTAACTTAATTGGTACATGGGTTGAAAATGGAGAATATCCTTATGATAAAGAAAACTTAACTGAAATCGTTAAGGGTATCTCTTACAACAATGCCGTTCGTTATTTTGGATTTGATTTATAATAGTTAGTGAAGAAGAGAACTTTGATTCAAGGTTCTCTTTTTTAGTGTCATAATTTAAAAAAATGACACTTTTTCGATTGAAGCAAAGTCAAAATGAGTCAAGTTTGACTCAAAATGGGGTTAAAAAACATAAAAAGGTGTCAAAATCTAAAATTTTGAACCAAAACATGCTTAAAAAGAAGTGAAATGATTCAATATTTGAAATTATGGTATTTTTTTGATTTTGAGCATGCCAAAAAATTGTGTAATTTAAACTCATCTTCATATTTCCCATAGAAAAATGTAATTTTCTTCAAATATTCCCCTAGAAAAATGTAAAAGATGTTGGAAATTTGACCAACATCTTTTTGGGTTCTACCTGTTTTCATTGATATATTCATTTACGCTTTGTTTGACAATATTGAAGTTGACTTCACCATACTGTAGTAGGGCATTATGGAAGTCTGCATTGTCAAATTTAGATCTTAATCTAGATTTGGCTGTACTCTTTAAATTCACGATTTGAAGATATCCATAATAGTAAGATAAGAATACAGTTGGATTATCTGCCAATTGATTGTAAATACTTTCTAATCCTTCTGAACCAAACATATCGCCATATTCATTCTTGAAATCATTGAGTGACATACCATCATAATGAATGCTGATATCCATTAAGACAATGTATAGATTGGTAAGAATGTTATTCAAATTATAGGCTTCTAATAAATCTTTATTATTATCTAAATAATGTAAAGACATGCTTTCCATATAAGTAGCCCATCCTTCTGACATACCTAGATTGTTGTAGAAGAATTGGATTGGGTATTTTAAATGTTCCTTATTGTATTGGGCTTGATACATATGTCCGGCAATACCTTCATGAGCTAATGTTTGATAAAGTGTTAAACTTGATGGATCATCGCCATAATCACGTTTGTTGTAGCGCATTTGATAGTTTTGTGAATAATCCAAGGCGGGTGTAATAAAGTAGGCAACAATTCCGCTGACAGATTGATCTTCTGGTAGCGCCTTTAAATCATATTTCATGGTTTTTACTTCTGGGAAATCCTTTTTATAGTTTTTTTGAAGGCTTTCTAGAATTTGATTTACATCTGTAAAATCCGTTGAAACTGAATCGAGTTCATACGCAATCATTGGATTGGCTTTATATAGCTTCTGAAATTTAGTGATAGCTGAATTGATTGCGGATTGCGTATTCTCTTTAATTGTGGAAATAGAATCGGTAGAACTTGTCGCATTTTCAACTAATACTTTATAATATTTCTTACCATTCTTATAGTTCGACAATCCTTGTAGAGGTTGTACGTTATATTGAAGAGAGGTTAATGTATCTAACATATCCTGATAACTAGGAAAGAAACTTGTGTCCATGGCATCTTTGACTTGTGCTTTATAAGATGTTGTTTTTTCTTCATCTAGATTTAAAGCGTCAATCGCATTATATAATGCACTTGTGATTGAACTATCCGCTTTATTATTGATCACATCTTGAATATCTTGTGTAACAGAATCATAGTCAAACTGTAAAGTATTTTTATCTGCCTGTTTTTTTGTATATTCTAACACATCATTTGTGTAGCGAGGTACATCGTTGATGAGTGTAATCAAATCTTGAATGTCTTTTTCATTTCGTAAAATGTATTCAGAAAAAACAGAAATCAAACTTTGATGAAGTCCACTCATTGTACTCCAACAATTATTCAAATATTGAAATTTCTTGTTCTCCGCTTTTAAACTCAATTCATTCTCATACTTTAATTCATCATAGATGGTTTGTTGCGTTTTGTCTAAAGTACTGCGATTAAACTTGTTTAATTCTTTTTGATCTTCTTTGATTTCTTCTGTATTGTCTGTATAAAATTCACCAAGACTTACATCTACATTATTAATATCAATACCATAGTCTTCTGGATGTTCGAAGAATTGGTGCATCGTTGTATAGTCGTTTTTGGCATATTCAACTACCAACTGATTTGTGTATTTTGTGAAGTCCTTGTTTTCTTTAGCTGCAAACGTATTGTCTTGCATTGTAGTTGAACCACATGCAGTGAGTGATAACACAGTAAAGCTAATAAATAGTTTTTTGAATGTATTTTTCATTAGAATCCCCCGAATTTTTAAAAAAATGGACTGATTATTCATCAGCCCATGTAATTTTCTTATTCTTAACACCTGCAATAGATGCCAACGCTAAAAGGTCATATCCTTTTTCAGAAATATACGCATGTCCTTTTTGGAAAGCTTTTTCGATCACCATGCCAACACCAACAATTTCAGCTTGTGCCTGCGCAATTAAGTTTTCCGTTCCCTTGAATGCTTCACCATTTGCCAAGAAGTCATCAATGAATAATACTTTGTCGCCTTTTTTTAAGTATTCTTTTTCAATACAAATTGGATATGTCTTATTCTTTGTGAAAGAGAAGACTTCCGCAAAAGCAGGATCGATCATTGTGCTTGGTTGTGTTTTCTTGATGAAAATCAATGGCACATTCAAACGGATGGCTGTCGCATAAGCTGGGGCAATACCACTAGATTCAATGGTTACTACTTTTGTGATGCCTTTGTCTTTAAAGTGTTCATAAAATTCATTTCCCATTTCATCTACTAAAGAACAATCAATTTGGTGATTTAAAAAAGCATCTACCTTTAATACCTCATCATTGATAAAATGTCCTCTAGTCTCGATTGCGTTTTTCAGTGCTTTCATGTTGGTTTCCTTCCTCTTTTCGTTTTATTTGTACAATAGTTTGTCCGATACGATGATTTTTTACTTCCTTAACATATACATCCATTAAGTCTAGACTGACTTTAAAATGTGAACCTTCATCAGGAATTTGTCCATAATGATTTAGAATGTATCCACCAAACGTGTCACAATCCTCGTCTTCTAATGAAATGCCTAAAGCTTTTTCGACATCTTCAATGTCAGCTTGACCATAGATTCTAAATTGATCTGCATCAATTTGTTGGATTGGATCTGGCTCTTCAATATCATCATCTTCTTGGATTTCACCAAGAAGGGTTTCAATAATATCGTGTAAAGTCACGATACCGGTCATTCCTCCGTATTCATCCAGTAAAACCGCAAAGTATACTTTTTTGATTTTCATTTCCTTCAATAAAACGTCGGCCTTCATATTTTGTGAAATAAAGAAAGGCTGATCCATTGCTTTATTGATGACGTTATCTTGTTCAATCGAATCTAAACGGAAATAATCACGTGTATCTAGAATACCTACGACATCATCATTATCCTCATCACATACAGGATATAATGTGTGACGATTTTCTAGAATGGTCTTTTTCCATGTTTCTTTATCGTCATTTAGATATAGACAAACAACCTCACTTCGATGTGTGCAAATTTCTTCAACGGGTGTATCATCGAACTCAAATAGGTTTTCGATAAACTCTTTTTGACTTGGTTCAACACCGCCACTGTTGATAACTTCATAAATATCTTCTTCGGAATAATCTTCCTGTTCTTTTTCCACTTCAAAACGCAAGAAAAAAGTAAATGGTGTACATAAGGATTGAATACCTTTCGCAATGGACATAAATGGTTTTTCAAACTGATCTAAATGTGCATTTGCGATTTTTCTTGGTAATAGATCACTCAATAAAATATATACATATACCAATAGAAGTACGACTACATAAAGTAATGGAGTATGGATCATGGGCTGTAAATAGATTACACTCATCACAATGCCAAATATTTCCATGCATAGAGATAACCATTTTAATGTAGCTTGATATTTATAAGACTCATCTTCGATTTCTTTGTTTGTAGAAACGATGCTGCTTGTCATTGAAAACAAGATGTTTAGAATAAATGTAAATAAAATTAAGATGGGAAGGCTCATATTAACCCTCCTAAACTATACTGTAACGGGACTGAATCATCCGGATTCATGAAACTATCACTCCTTCATTAATACCCATTATCATACACAATTTAAAGGCTTTTTTCAATGTGATAAAGAAAACAACCAGAATAAATCCGGCTGTTTTATTGTTGTATGTATTTATCGGCATTATTCATTAAATATTGAATGATGGATTGTCGTGTCACAATTCCAATGAAAATCTGGCGATCATCAACTACGGGTACGAAGTTTTGTTTCAAAGATTGAGCGAACAATTGATCGACTGGAACATCGATTTGAACTGGTGGGGTAAAGTCTCCACGAATTAATTCACGAATCTCCATTTGTTCTAGATCTTCTTTATGAATTGAAGGATGGTCTAATAAGTACCAAAGAAAATCCCCCTCTGTAATGGTTCCTACATAAACCCCTTCCTTATTAATAATGGGCATCGCCGTATATTTGTGCTTGCGCATGAGGGCAAGTCCATCTTCAACACTGATATTATCGTATAAATATTTAACACTATTTTTAGTCTTCAGAAAAAAGAATACATTTTCCTGCATTGTCTATCACCTCAACTTTATACTACCATAATATTTATCATTTAAAAATCATACAATTATGGGAAATTGTGCAGAAGTATGATAGAATTTCTGTAAAAGTGGAGGCAAGAAAATGGAACAATATAAAAAAGAGTTTATTGATTTCATGTTGGAATCTAAAGTATTAAAATTTGGTGATTTTACACTAAAATCAGGACGTAAATCCCCATTCTTTATGAATGCTGGTGGATATGTTACAGGTAATCAGTTAAAAAGATTAGGTGAATATTACGCAAAGGCGATCGTCAATCAATATGGTAAAGACTTCGATGTATTATTCGGACCTGCATATAAGGGAATTCCATTGGCTGTTGCGACGACAATCGCATTAGATAATTTATATGGAATGGAAGTTCGTTATTGTTCAGATCGTAAAGAAGAAAAAGATCATGGAGCTGACAAGGGAAGTTTCTTAGGAACAAAACTACAAGATGGAGATCGCGTTGTTATGATTGAAGATGTTACGACATCTGGAAAATCAATGGAAGAAACAGTGCCAAAGGTTCGTGGCGCAGCAAATGTTGAAATCGTTGGATTGATGGTTTCTTTAAATCGTAATGAAAAGGGAAAAGGTGAAAAGACTGCATTAACGGAAGTTAGTGAATTATATGGTTTCCCAACAGCTGCTATCGTATCCATGCCAGAAGTAATTGAATATTTAGGTGATAAATTAGATCCTGAATTAAAATCAAGAATTGATGCATATTATGAAGAATATGGAGCTAAGGAATAGAGTCGAAAGATTCTATTCTTTTTAATTACTTTGCGCATTGCGGTATATTTTGCAAAAAAATACTTTGCGCACTGCGGTATGCATGTCTGTAAATGCTTTATATAAAGCAAATTTATATATTCTGATTTTTCGCTTTAAAATGTATTATTTTGCGTTACATTTAACCCATTCTGAATTAAAATATAAGTAGATAGTGCAGTATATAAAAGCGAGGTGATGGTGTATAAAATATGCTGTACCATTACTTACAAAAAGTTTAAAAATTTGGTAAAATGTCTACAACAACGAGTCTTCTTACAGGATATAATTCCAGTTGTAGAAGGCTCGATTTTTGTATATTAGGAGGTATCTTATGATAATTACAATTACACGTGAATTTGGAAGTGGCGGAAGAACCATTGCCAAGAAATTAGCTGATAAATTAGGCTATGCTTATTATGATTATGAAATTGTGCAACAAATTGCTCAAGAAAGTGGTTTTGCGAAAGAGTATATTGAAGAAAATGGGGAAGATGCATCAAGCACAAGTACATTTGGCTTTATCTGGAATAATTATGGATATAACTTATCGGATGAACTCTATGTTGCACAAAGAAATGTAATTTGTGAGTTAGCTGATAAAGGCAACTGTGTTATTGTAGGAAGATGTTCAGACTATATTCTTCGTGATCGTAAAGACGTATTGAATGTATTTATTCATGCAGATTTTGAATATCGCAAGAATCGTGTTGTTTCTGTTTATGGACAAAATGAATTTGCGCCAGACAAACGAATCAAAGATAAGGATAAACGTCGTATTGCTTACTATAAATATTACACAGATCGTAAATGGGCCGATGCCAAAAACTATCAATTGTGCTTAGATAGTGGTGTTTTGGGCATTGATAAATGTGTAGAATTAATTGAAAAAGCCATGTAATTTTACTTTGACAAATTAAAAAAATAAAAATATAATCACTTCGTAACGAGTAGCGGAAACAGCGTAAATCCAGTTTTCTGCTACTTTTTTATATTTTTGTAAAGTGTGTTGCTTAAAAGCGTAAGTCCAACTTATGTAGGCAATGCACTTTTTTGTGTTTTAAGGAGGAAAAGAATGGAAGAAAACAACAAAATGAAAAATGAGCCCGTCAATAAGTTAATGCTTCAAATGGGTGTGCCCATGATTTTATCTATGGCCTTGCAAGCTGTCTATAATATTGTGGACAGTGCCTTTGTAGGAAATATGAAAGAAGGAAGTGAAGCCGCATTAAATGCACTTACCTTAGTTTTCCCTATCCAGATGTTGATGGTGGCCTTAGCCATTGGTACAGGTGTTGGAGTAAATGCCTTACTCGCAAGAACTTTGGGGCAGAGAAATCGTGAAAAAGCTTCTAAAGTAGCCGGAAATGGTTTGTTTCTAGCTACAGTTATTTATATTATTTGCGTGTTGTTTGGATTGTTTGGCATTAAAACCTATATATCCTCTCAAACAAGGAATGCGCTTGTATTATCGATGAGTGTAGACTATCTAAGGATTTGTTGCCTATTATCCTTTGGCGTTGTGTTCTTTTCTATATTTGAAAAACTGCTCCAAGCTACAGGACGCTCCTTATATTCTACAATTGGACAAGTTACAGGAGCCGTAATCAATATGATTCTAGATCCTGTATTAATCTATGGTTTCAATTTAGGTGTACAAGGAGCGGCTTATGCGACAGTCATTGGACAAATTTTATCAGCTCTATTATTAGTTGTGTTTCATATGCGTTTAAATAAAGAATTTGATCATGGCCTCACTTATACAAAACCCAATAAGCGTATCATCAAAGAAATCTATTCGATTGGACTTCCAGCCATTATTGCTCAGGCATTGATGTCACTTATGGTGTATGCGATGAACTTAATTCTAAAATTTGATGCATCTGCACAAACAGCCTATGGACTTTTCTATAAAGTACAACAATTTGTACTATTTATGGCATTCGGTTTAAGAGATGCGATTACACCTATCATTGCCTTTTCGTATGGTATGCAAAATAAGCAGCGTGTTAAAGATGGAATCAAGTATGGCTTAATCTATACTATCGTATTAATGGTCTTGGGTACTCTAATTACAGAACTGTTCCCAAACTTTTTTGCGACACTATTTAATGCAGGACAATCTAGAATATATTTCATCAGTGCTGTTCGAATCATATCTATTAGCTTTTTGTTTGCGGGTGTAAATATCGCATTTCAAGGTGTGTATCAAGCTTTGAATGGAGGTATGGAATCTTTGATCGTATCCTTGCTTAGACAAGCCATTTTGATCCTTCCTTTGGCATGGGGATTTTCGATGCTTGTCGTTCAATGTGGAATGGATGTATCTTTGATTTGGTATGCATTTGTGATTACGGAAGTTTTATCTTGTGTTGTGGGATGGGTATTTTTAAGACGAATTGAGAAAAAGAAGATGGTGTTTGATTAAGGTCAAACACTTTTTCTTTTGTGTGGTGTATAATAAAGTACATACGGAGGAAACATATGGAACAAGATTCTCTATTTTCAATACAAGAAGACACAAGGCCATTAGCCGATCGTATGCGTCCGGAAACATTGGATGAATATGTAGGACAAAAACAGCTTGTTGCCAAGGGAAATCTTTTGTGGCAAATGATTGAACATGATCAAGTGACATCGATGATTTTCTGGGGTCCACCAGGAGTAGGAAAAACGACATTGGCACGTATTATTGCCCATCAGACAAAGAGTTATTTTGTGGATTTCTCAGCTGTTACTAGTGGCATTAAAGAAATCAAGGAAGTTATGAAACAGGCCGATACGCGTAGGGCCTTAGGACAAAAAACAATACTATTCGTAGATGAAATCCATCGTTTTAATAAGGCGCAACAAGATGCATTTTTACCCTATGTTGAAAAGGGAAGCATTATTTTAATTGGTGCTACAACAGAAAATCCTAGTTTTGAGATTAATTCTGCCCTTTTATCTAGGTGTAGAGTGTTTGTGTTAAACAGTCTAAATACGGATGACTTAAAAGATTTGATTATTCGCGCTATTTCCAGTTCAAAAGGATTAGGTAATTTAAAAATACATATTACGGATGAAGATATAGAAGCGATTGCCGCATTTTCAGGTGGGGATGCCCGCTTTTGTTTAAATACATTAGAGATGGTTGTATATAATAGTCCAAGTGAATTGGATGGAATTCATGTTTCACAGGATATTTTGAAGCAGTGCCTTCAAAAAAGGTCGTTATTGTATGATAAAAAAGGGGAGGAACACTATAATATTATTTCGGCTCTACATAAAAGTGTACGAAACTCCGATGTACAGGCCGCTGTATATTGGTTAGCGCGTATGTTAGAGGCTGGAGAAGACCCTTTATATATCGCAAGAAGATTCGTCCGTATGGCTAGTGAAGATATTGGTATGGCAGATTCTAGAGCCTTAGAAATCTGTGTGGCAGCCTATCAGGCATGTCACTATTTGGGCGTTCCAGAATGCAATGTACACTTAACGCATGCAGCTGTATATTTGGCTTTGGCTCCAAAATCAAACGCTTTAGAAGTGGCTTATAATAATGCGAAAAGTGACGCATTAAAAACATTAGATCAGCCAGTGCCTTTACACATTCGTAATGCGCCAACAAAGCTAATGAAGGAGTTAGGCTACAGTAAAGGATATGAGTATTCACATGATTATGAATATCACATGACGGACATGCAGTGTCTTCCAGATGCTCTAGTTGGTAAAGAATATTATGTACCTAGTGATCAGGGTTCTGAAGTGAAGGTGCGAAATCGTCTTGCACAGATTAAACAAATCAAGGCAATGGTGCATAGAAATCGTATGATGAAGAAAAATCCTAAAGGAGGAAAATCGTGAAACCACATGAGCTAATGAATGAATTACAATATGGTGAGAGTATAGAAGTAGAATGTAAAAAAGCGTCAAATTCTTTACCAAAATCTGTATGGGAAACATATTCTTCTTTTGCAAACACAAATGGTGGAACTATATATCTAGGGGTTGATGAATCCAAAAACAATCATTTTGAGATTGTTGGAGTAGATTGTCCTGAAAAAATAATAAAAGATTTTTGGGATACAATTTCTAGCGATAAAGTAAGTTCAAATATTTTGTTGGAAAAAGATGTTCGTAAAGAATGTATTGATGGTAAAAGTGTTGTCATAATTCATGTGCCTCGTGCCGATTACAAGCATAGACCAGTTTATATAAACGGAAATCCTATGAAAGGAACATATAAAAGAAATTATGAAGGAGATTATCATTGTACAGAAAGTGAGATAAAATCATTCTTTCGAGATGCTAGCGATGAAGGGAACGATGGTACCTTGTTATCAGGCTATACAATGGAAGATATTGATGGAGATACTTTGCAGATGTATAGGAATGCATTTGAGGTACATAATCCAAATCATGTATGGAATTCATTGGATAATAAAAACTTTTTGAGAAGTCTTGGCGGATATGCTGTAAACAGAGGGACAAAAGAAGAAGGATTGACGTTAGCGGGATTATTGATGTTTGGGAAAGGTCTCTCTATACGGGAAAGATTAGAGAATTTTCGCTTTGATTTTTTAGATATGACAAATTTGATTGGAGACAGAAGATGGTCAGATCGTTTGACATATGATGGAACATGGGAAAATAACATTTACAATTTTATTAAGATAGTATTACCTAAGTTAGTGTCTGATTTAAAACGACCTTTTGTTTTGGAAGGTTTTCAACGGAAAGATGATACAGAAGTACATGCCTCTATACGAGAAGCAATGATGAATAGTATTATTCACTGTGATTATCATCAAGCTGGAATTTTAAAGATAATTAAAAAAGATAATGAATTTATTTTTTCTAATCCAGGTAGATTAAAAATATCTATTGAAGAAATTTATGAAGGTGGAAATTCAGTTGCGAGAAATCCTAAAATACAAACAATGCTGAGGATGATTGGATATGGTGAGAATATTGGTTCTGGATTCCCTATGATTTTAAAGACGTGGAAAGCCGAAAATTGGAGAAAACCAGAACTTTTAGAAAATGAAAACTTATCATGTGTTGAATTGCATTTACATATGATAAGTTTATTGCCTCAAGAGATAACAGAATATTTATCGCAAATATTTAAAGAGGATTATTTCTTGTTAAACGCAGAAGAACAAATGATTTTAAGCATTACTTATATGGATAAAGAAATTACAAATGAGAAAATACAATTATTGCTTAACACACATGTTGTTGAAGTTGGTAAATATTTATCTGATTTAGTAAAAAAAGAAATGTTGGTAGTAAACCAAAATGGTAGATGGACAACCTATAGCATAAATGAAAAGTATGGAGTATCTTTGATTTCATCTTTGGAATCAGATGAAGATTTGAATAAA